>Ga0100401_1000217_pt1 | contig 47374 bp, 37 predicted proteins | sample CryGeymeta201525_FD_80421 | JGI IMG/M metagenome (GOLD analysis project Ga0100401, IMG submission 80421) | Groundwater microbial communities from Crystal Geyser aquifers in Utah, USA - Crystal Geyser metaG 2015-25 | ecosystem: Environmental > Aquatic > Deep subsurface > Groundwater | place: USA... | reverse complement strand
CAGACCTCGGCGACAGTCTCGATTTCAGCTTCTCCGGACTAAAGACTGCGGTCTTCCGACGAGCGGAAGGCATTGACTCTCCCGAAAAGCCGTTATCCACAGCAGACTTGGCTGCCAGTTTCCAGCGTGCTGTGGTGCACGCCCTTGTGGAAAAGACGTTCTTTGCCGCTGAAAGATACCGGGTAACGACCGTGGGAATGGTTGGGGGTGTGTCCGCGAACCTTTCTCTGCGCAAAGCGATGGAGCGGCGCGCGCAGGAGACAGGGGTTCGACTGCTCATTCCCCCTGTGGAACTGTGCACGGACAATGCCGCGATGATCGCCTGCGCGGGTCACCATCACTTGGCGGCGGGAGAAGAATCCGGGCTGGAATTCGATACACACGCCCGTTGGCCACTGGGAGAAACGATCGCATAGAACTCGTCCAAGAACTAACCCGCGTTTCCCACAGTGCACCCGCCGAAATTCAACAGCGGAACAAAGTTGCGGGTGCGAAGTTGTCCTTGGACGAGTTCATAGCGTTGGAGAAGCTCGTCAAGGCACCTGCAGCGCAATCACCCGGCCGTTCCCCGTCACGAGACAGACCAACCCGTCCGACACAATCCCAATGCCGCGTATGGGACCACCTGCGTCATACTGCCACAGTCGTTCGCCTGTGTCCCGATCAATACCACATACGAGGCCGTTGTCAGCGCCACAAAGCACCGTATTTGCGTACAGCACGGGATCGCAGTGAATTTCATCTCCCAGGCTATGCCGCCACCGCTCGTACCCGGTTGTGCATCCCAACGCCCGCAGGATACCATCATTAGAACCGATATAGACGGCGTCTGAGTCCGCAACGGAGCCGCAACGCACAATGCCACCGGTCTGCACTTCCCATACGCGTCGGCCGGTAGTCACGTTTAGAGCATAGACATTTTGGTCATCCGAGCCAACAAAAACGGTTCTGCCATGCACGGTACATGGAGAGAGAACCGCCCCATGAGTCTGGAAAAACCATCGTCGCGCTCCTGTGGCAGACTCCAGCGCATAGACCCGGCTGTCACTCGCGCCAAAAATGAGCAATGGCTGCTGGCCGACGGGCTCCACCGAGGCGATGCACAGCGAGGGCGCGACAGCCCCCCCCGCCTTGAGCTTCCACATCAGCTTGCCCGTAATCGATTCGGTAGCATAAACGTAGCCATCGTCAGTGCCAACGTAGACATGACCGAGGGCTTCCTTGCGAACCGTGGCCGCGTCCGGAGTCAATTCGTTGCCCGGCGCTGTAGAATAGTCTACAACCTTCAGAGGGGTTGCGGTTGTCGACGCTTCACCGGCTGAAGAAGAAACGACGGTCGCCCCGACCTTCATGACCCACCGGAGTTTCCCTGTAGCTCCATCAACAGCATAGACGACCCCATCTTCGGAACCCACGAACACGCGCCCATGGACCAATCCCGCCGTTGACGTGAGAGGGAAGTCGGACGAGAACAGCCACTCGAGTCGTCCCGTCAGATTGTCCAGTTTGCGAAGATCGCCGTCCGCCCCGGATACGTAAATACAGGTGTCTGCGAAGGCCGGTGCGACGGATATTTCGGACCCGATATCGACCGCCCACAAAGGGGTCGCCACGTCGCGAGGGCTGTTGAGCGCCATTCCCCAGAGCCATGCCCCCGCCAGAAGGAGGACAACAAGGATGGCCGTTCGCTGTCGAATGGCGCGCGCGCGCGACTTCTCCCTGCGCAAAGCTGACCGTGTTCTGTATGTTCTGCGGTCGGTTCTCATGCGGTGTCCTCAGTGCCCCTTGGATACCCCCGCCGGTCGCTCAAACCACGATGGCTCCATACTCCCAACAAACTCCTGAAATCATAGGCTCTCGGAGGCTTCGTCGCCCCATTGTCTGACCGAACACTCAATTTGACTGGGGGGGTATTGACTGGTATAATTACCCCAGCTTTTGAGTCATGCGATGGGTCTTCCCGAACGTAGAAGTTAGCCGTGAAAACCATACCTCACAGCCATCGAATGCGAACCCCTCGTACCGGTCTGCCTGGGCGATGAAGGGCCAACATGGATTCTCAAAGGCTTTGCATTCGTTCACCGAGTTCTCTCCTCGTTCGTCACCACGGACACGTTGAACTCAAGGAGTTCACATGCACTTGGCAGGACATGGACGTAACAGACAAACGACTCATGGAAGTAATCAGACGCAGCATTGAATCGAGTTCTCAATACCAGCGCGCTCCCTTGGCCACCCGATTCGTTTGATTATCAATGGCAGCAGGCCCACCCGAAGATCGTGTGAGCCACGTTGAGTGAGTATTATATCATTTCTGCAGCCGTCGGGTACCGCACAACTTCTGCGCCCGTTGCATGACGATGACACGGAACCAGGGCTTATCAAATGAACGCACCATCGCTTGCGGACTCATGGGGTCCACCTGCGGACTCGTTGAGTACGCAGAGGCTTTGGCTGACGATTGATGGAGGGATTGAAAACAGATGAGTACTGCCACCAAACGAGAGAGTTATGATGCCGTCGACATCCAGGTGCTCAAAGGACTTGAGGCAGTCCGCAAGAGACCGGGGATGTACGTCGGAGACACTTCGACCCGTGGCTTGTTCAACTTGTGTCGCGAAGTCATTGATAACAGTATCGATGAGGTACTGGCAGGCGAGGCGGAGAAGATCAAAGTCGTGCTGACACAGGACGGCGTTGTCAGCGTCGAGGATGACGGACGCGGGATTCCGGTGGACATTCACCCTCAGGAGAAGCGCCCGGCCGTGGAAGTTGTCATGACCATGCTCCACGCCGGTGGGAAGTTCGGGACTGCCGGTTACAAGGTTGCCAGCGGTCTGCATGGAGTGGGCGTATCGGTCGTTAACGCTCTTTCCGAATGGCTCGAAGTCGAGGTGAGTCGCGATGGCAAGGTGTATCACCAGCGCTACGAACTTGGTATTCCCGTCACCAAAGTGAGCGTTATCGGCACGGCGACGAAGACCGGCACAAAAGTCACGTACAAAGTGGACAGCGGAATATTCACCTCGGCGGAACTGGACCGCGAGATGGTTATCAAACGACTCCGGGAGCTTTCATACCTGAACCCCGTCGCCGAACTGACGCTTCTGGACGAGGTCAGGAACGAGACGTTCGTTTTCCACAACAAAGGCGGCATCGCGGCCTTTGTTGAGCACCTGAACCGTAACAAAAACCCTCTCCACCGAAAGTCCATCAATTTCAGCAAGAGCCGCCAGGAGGTCGATGTTGAGGTCGCCGTCCAGTACAACGACGGATTCAATGACACGATCATTTCGTTTGCAAATAACATTTGTACCGTGGACGGAGGAACGCACGAGAGCGGATTTAAGACGGCCCTCACGCGAGTCGTCAACCAATATGCTCGGAAGAACAATTTCCTGAAGGAGAAGCAAGCCAATTTGACGGGGGACGACGTTCGGGAAGGTCTTGTTGCGGCCATCAGCATCAAGCTGCTCAACCCCATTTTTGAGAGTCAGGACAAGAAACGACTGGGCAACACGGAAGTGGAAGGATATGTGAGTTCCATTGTCCACGAAGGTCTCGTGGAGTTTCTGGAGGAGAACCCCTCCATCGCGAAACGAATTGTGGCGAAGGCCATCACCGCGTCGCAGGCGCGGGAAGCGGCCAAAAAGGCTGCTGACCTGATCAAGCGGAAAAGCGCTCTGGAGGACTCAACGCTTCCCGGCAAATTGGCCGATTGCTCCGAGAAGGACCCAGCGCTGTGCGAGATATTCATCGTCGAGGGCGATTCAGCCGGAGGTTCCGCCAAGCAGGGACGGGACAGAAGGTACCAAGCGGTCCTCCCTTTGCGCGGGAAGATCATCAACGTTGAGAAGAACCGGCTGGACCGTATCCTCGCGAATGAAGAGATTCGAGCAATGATTACCGCTCTGGGAACCGGGATCGCTGAACGACACAATATCGACCACAACGGAAACGGCGATGGTGATGTGGATGACGACGGCGAAAACAACGGCAATGGAGATAAGCGGAACGCCATCAGCAGATTTGACCTCAGCAGGCTTCGCTACGGACGCATTATCATCATGACTGACGCGGATGTAGATGGAAGTCACATCCGGACGCTGCTGCTGACATTCCTTTTTCGTTACATGCGACCACTCATCGACCATGGGCATGTGTACATCGCAAGACCCCCACTGTTCCAGATCAAACGAGGCAAGACATCCATGTATGCCTATGATGAGGCAGAGCGGGAAAACCTGCTCAAGGAGATCGGCAAGAAGAATATCAGCGTGACACGGTTCAAGGGTCTTGGCGAAATGAACTCCGAGGAACTGCGTGAAACCACCATGGACCCGGAAAAGCGCACCGTCCTGCAGGTGACCCTGCACGACGCCATTGAGGCCGACGAAATATTCTCCGTGCTCATGGGCGATCAGGTTGAGCCCCGGAAGGCATTCATCGAGAACCACGCAAAGAGCGCGCGCTACCTCGATATCTAAGGGAAGCTTGCAGGCCGTTGCCTGCCCTTCTCGATATCCCTCGACCCGTATCCAATCTGCGATCAATGGAGGCGACACAGTTGTCTAACGGTAAGGACGTCGTTCCTATTACCCTTGAAGATGAAATGAAGGAATCGTACACCCGGTACGCGATGAGCGTCATCGTTGGCCGCGCGTTGCCGGACGTGCGCGACGGGCTGAAGCCCGCCCACCGACGTATTCTGTATGCGATGCAGGAGCTTGGTCTTACGCCGGACCGACCGCACAAAAAGTGCGCGACCACTGTTGGCGCAGTCCTCGGCAAGTATCATCCCCACGGCGACATGGCCGCGTACGACACCCTCGTCCGCATGGCGCAGGACTTCTCTCTGCGCTACCTCTTGGTAGACGGTCACGGGAACTTTGGCTCCGTGGATGGGGACCCCCCCGCCGCCTACCGGTACACGGAGGCCCGGCTATCTCCGCTCGCCATTCAGCTTCTGCAGGACATTGAACAGGAGACCGTGGATTTCACGCCCAACTTCGACGAAAGCACGGAAGAACCCGTCGTTCTCCCGTCGATCTTTCCCAATCTGCTCGCCAACGGCTCTGCCGGAATCGCGGTTGGAATGGCAACAAACATTCCGCCGCACAACCTGACTGAACTGTGCGACGCTGTTTCAGCAATCATCGATAATCCAGATATCTCACTGGAAAAGCTGATGAAGATCATTCCGGGACCCGACTTCCCCACGGGAGGCCTGATACTCGGGACACGGGGCATCAAGCAAGCATATTCGACCGGACGCGGTCAAGTAACGATGCAGGCGCGCGCGGTCATCGAACCGATGGATAGCGGCAAAAACGCCATACTGGTTACGGAAATCCCCTATCAGGTGAACAAGGCAACCCTCATCGAGCAGATCGCGAAACTCGTTCGCGAGAAGCGGCTGGAGGGTATCAGTGAGTTGCGGGACGAATCGGATCGCTCCGGCATGCGCATCGTCATCGAACTCAAGCGGGACGCCAATCCCAACGTCGTATTGAACTTCCTCTATAAGCACACCCAGATGCGCCAGAACTTCGGTGTCATCATGCTGGCCCTGGTCGACCGGGAGCCTAAGGTACTGACGCTCAAGGAGATGCTGCAGTATTTCATCGAGCACCGGCGCGAGGTGATTACGCGCAGAACCCGGTTCCAACTCGGCAAGGCGAAGCAACGGGCCCACATTCTGGAAGGTTTCCGGATTATCCTGCGAAACCTCGACGAAACGATTGCCATCATCCGCAACGCTGACAATCGGGAGGAAGCTCGGAAGAAACTGATGGAACGGTTCGAGTTGAGCAACGACCAGGCTCAAGCCATCCTGAACATGCAATTGGGGCAGCTCACTCAACTCGACCAAAAGAAGATCAAGGATGAATACGAAGAGTTGCTCAAGACGATCGAGTATCTCGAAGGCATTCTCGCCGATCCAAGAAAGGTGCTGCACCTCATTCAGGAAGACATGAAGAACGTCAAAAAGGAGTTCGGTGACGAACGACGATCAGTAATCCATGCGACCGAGGCCGAAGATATTTCCATTGAAGACCTCATCGCCGAAGAAGACATGATCGTCACTATCACGCGAGATGGGTACATCAAACGCCTGCCCATCGACACGTACCGTACTCAGGCGCGTGGCGGGAAAGGTGTCATCGGCCTTACGAAGAAGGAACAGGACGCGGTGGAACACCTGTTCGTTGCGACGACTCACCACCTCATCCTGGTCTTTACCAACAGAGGGCGTGTCTACCAATTGAAGGCGTACGAAGTTCCCGCAGCCAGCCGTCAGGCCCGCGGAACGCCGATTATCAATCTGGTACAGATCGAGCCGGGAGAATGCGTCACCGCTACCGTCCCCGTATCCAACTTTGGCGAGGGGGGTTGCCTCTTCTTCTGCACCAGGAATGGCGTCGTGAAGAAGACAGCTCTGGAGGAATTCAACACTCGACTCTCCAAGGGAATCATCGCCATCAACCTGCAAGGAAAGGATGAACTTAAGTGGGTTCGTTGGACGGACGGCAAACGAGAAATCATCCTCGGAACTCACCAGGGGCTGGCGGTGCGCTTTAACGAGGAAGAAGTAAGGTCCATGGGCCGTCAAGCCGCGGGAGTGAGAGGGATCCGCTTTAAGAAGACAGGCGATTATGTCGTCTCCATGAACGCAGGACGCACGGACGCCGACCTGCTGGTAGTCAGTGAAAAGGGCTACGGCAAAAGAACCCCCATTGATGCCTACCGGAAGACGGCGCGAGGGACGCAAGGCGTGATTACACTCAACATCACGGAAACCAACGGCCCCGTTGTGTGCATGCACGTTGTCGACGCCGATGACGAACTGCTGATCATTACCGCCAAGGGCGTCGTGATCCGCCAGCCCGTCGAGACCATTCGACAGACCGGCCGCAGCGCCCAAGGCGTGCGCCTTATTCGCCTGGGCGAGGGAGACTTGGTGCGCGCCGTTGCCCGCGTCATCAAGGGAGACGAGTGACTGTTCGGCTACCACCGATTAACCGCGGGAAGGATGCCGTTCCGCGTATGACGCCGCACTCAGGGTGTTGTTGCAGCGCCCTTTGCGGCGAAAGCCAACGGCGGCACATCCCTGGGTGAGAGACGCACCGCCTGACCTTTGCAGTTACGGAGACGCGAAAGACGATGACCCTGCCAACCCACGCATCCTTCGAAGTAGCGGATCACACCGCCGATGTTGCCCTGCGGGCGTGCGGCGACTCCCTGGCGCACTTGTTCATCAGCGCGGCACGCGGAATGTTTACGCTGATTGCGGAGGGCGAGACGCCGGGAGATGGATATCCGGGAGAAGTGACCGTTGAGTCAGCGGACTGGGAGTCGCTTCTGGTTTCGTGGCTACGTGAATTGCTGTTCCGTTTTGAGTTGCATTCCCAACTCCCTGTGGACTTTGCCATCCGAGACATCTCGCCTCAGCGCCTGTTGGCTGAAGTGCAATGGGTGAACTTTGACCCGCAACACCATGAGCTGTTGCGGCACATCAAAGCTGTTACCTACCATGGACTCGAGGTTAAACAGACAGACGAGGGGTGGGAAGCGACCCTCGTGTTCGATACATGATGGTTGAAAACCTGAATCACGTATGAGATAGTAGTCGTCGTGGAAACGCTGTCTCCCTCACTCACAAGATTTATCGATGCCGCCGGGCTCCGCAAGCGTTTGATCCTGGGAATGGCTACGCATGTATGGGGCGATTGCGTTGGGAGACAGATTGCCCAACATGCATACGTAGAGCGTGTTAGGCAGGGAACGCTGTACGTTGTCACTGACAGCCCGGTCTGGTCGCAGGAACTTTCCTACCTGAAACCGAAGATCATTGATGAGGTCAATTCCCGTCTCGACGAACCTGTCGTGACCGAGATACGGTTCCGGACTCAGGCGAAGTCGCAAGCACGAGAGTCCACGCGGACGCCGCTGTACCCGTGGAACCGTCATATCGACAGTGTCAATCTCTCCGATTCCCATCACGAAACCGTCGCCTCCTGCACGGATCATCTCCGCAATAGAGAACTGCAGGCGACGCTTCGCTCCTGGGCGGAAAGAATGCTGAAACTCAGAGAATGGGATAAGCGTCATCCGGTTCGGTACTGCGTCGAATGCAACAAACACTTTCGATCTCACCGCAAGAGATGTCCGATGTGTAACAGGGATGTATCGCTCGAAAGGAAACCACTGGATTGAGGGACATGACCCATGCAGGACCTTAAGTACATACGTGAGAACACAAGCCTGGTAAAGATCGCCCTTCGGAACAAGGGATCCGATACCGCACCGGTTGACGAGTTGCTTGCCTGCGACGAAGACCGCCGTCGACTCCTTCACGAGGTCGAGCAGATGAAACATGCGCTCAACGAGACCTCGCAGGAGATCAGCCGTCTGAAGAAGGCAGGACAGAATGCTGATGAAAACATCATTGCCATGCGGGACCTGTCGGGCCAAATCAAGTCGATGGACCAGAAAGTCCGTTTGAGCGAGGAGCGCATGAACGCGCTTCTTCTATCAATCCCCAATACTCACCACGCATCCGTGCCCGTTGGCGCCAGTGAAGCGGAGAATATTGAGGTGCGGCGTAAAGGAGAGCCCCCAACCTTCAGCTTTCAGCCGAAACCTCACTGGGAGGTTGGTGAGCGGCTCGGCATCATCGACTTCGACCGCGGGGTCAAGATCTCAGGGGCCCGGTTCTATGTGCTGAAGGGATTGGGGGCGAGACTGGAGAGAGCCATCATCAGCTTCATGATCGACTACCACGTCAATCAGCACGGTTACAGTGAAATCTACCCTCCCGTCCTGGTTCGCTCCGAATGCATGGTGGGCACGGGACAGTTGCCCAAGTTTGGCGAAGATGCCTTTCACTGCGAGCTGGACGACCTCTGGCTCGTGCCAACCGCAGAGGTTCCCGTGACAAACCTGTACCGCAACGAAATCCTCGACTTCGACATGCTTCCCATCTGCCACGTCGCCTTTTCGCCGTGCTTCAGGAGGGAGGCCGGAGCAGCCGGAAAGGACACACGCGGCATGGTTCGCGTGCATCAGTTTGATAAGGTGGAGATGGTGAAGTTTGTGGAACCGGAGAAGTCCTATGAGGAACTCGAGGCGCTCCTCGGCAATGCCGAAGCCATCCTTCAAGCCCTCGGACTCCATTACCGAATAGTGGAAATATGCACTGGCGACCTCGGTTTTACAGCGGCGAAAAAGTATGATCCCGAAGTGTGGTTCCCCGGTCAGAATCGGTTTGTGGAGATATCATCGTGCAGCAACTTCGAGGATTTCCAGTCGCGTCGAGCCAACATCCGCTATCGGCCAGGGCCCGGCGCCAAGCCGCGTTTTGTGCATACATTGAACGGGTCGGGACTTGCGGTGGGCCGAACGTTCGCAGCCATACTTGAGAATTATCAGAACGAAGACGGGACAGTTAACCTACCGCCGATTCTTCGTCCGTACATGGGTGGGGTCGAGAAGATTGAGTGACCGACAGACATCCCCGTGTCGGAATTGCAGTCAGTCGGCTACCCGTCGCGCGCGGCTTCGCGACTGCAATTGGGGAACGCAACCTTCAAGTGGAGGATGATGAGCATGGCAACCAATAACTACTACGAGATCCTTCAGATTTCGCCGACGGCGAACCACCTCCTTATTAACAAGGTGTACAGAGTCCTGGCTGCAATGTACCACACCGACAACCAGCAAACGGGTGACGCCGAGCGGTTCCGCGAAGTTTGCACGGCATACGAAACGCTCTCCGATCCGAAGAGACGGAAGGAGTACGATCTGGAGGTTCTTGGCTCGGCGAAGCCAGCCGAGGCGCACCCACGGGATGCGCTGTCGGATGATGACCTCCCAAAACCGGAAAGCCAGCAGGACATTCGAGACCTCGTTGTGCGTGTGCTCTACGAGAACCGAATCTCCGATCCTCACAAGCCTGAGCTACAACTCCAGGTGCTCGCGGCTGTCATCGGCGTCGACCCGGACGACTTGGAATTTGCCCGCTGGTACCTCCTTGAGAAAGGCTACATTCGTATGAGCAGCTCCGCCGACTTCCAGATTACCGTGGCCGGGGTGGACTACGTGGAATCGAGTCTACGCGCCCGAAGAGATGCCACTGACCCCGGCCGCGCGGCGCTCCCGGCCTGATGGATTGATCCGGAGAAGGAGACCCATGTCCGCGCAAGTGAACCATTTCAGAATCACCCACCCGTTAGCGCGTGCCTGTGTGATGGCCTTCGTTATCGCGCATCTGGTAGCCGGCGGCATGTTGTCCGCAAAGGACGCGTCCACTGACAATCCCGGCGAGGGTCAGGATGCAATTGCCACAGTCAATGGACACGCTATCACGCATCAGCAATTGATGGTCACCCTCGTCTCCCGCCAGGGAACAAGACTCCTGCACCAACTGATCGACGAAATGCTGCTGGCGCAAGCCGCTCAACGGTATCTTGTAACCGTGACAGCCGAAGACATCGAGGCTGAAGCAAACCGGCTCCGGTTGCAGCATCCCTCGGAGGAAATGTTTCAGAGCGCGCTGCAGAAATCGGGACAGACGCTCGCACAAATCAGGGACCAACTGCGCGTCACCGTCCTCATCCAGAAAATCAGCCGCGCGCAGGCATCAGCGCAGGTTTCCAGGAGAGTAACGCGTGACTATTACGACGAGCACAAGGGCGACTTCATTTCCCAGGAATCGGTTCATCTTCGCGACATGCTACTGGATACCCGGGAGAACGCAGAAGAGCTGCTGAAGGTGCTCAAGTCGGGAGGGGACTTCTCAGGACTTGCTACAGCATTCTCTACGGACCCGGCCACACACGAGTCTGGCGGCGACATGGGTGTTCTACCCGTGGGTTCACTTGCGCCACACCTGGCCAACGCCGTGAAAACCATGAAGCCGGGAGGGATCAGTCCCATCATTGAGGCGCCCGACGGCTGGTATATCCTGAAGCTGGAGAAGAGAACCCCGGCTTCCCAACGCTCTTTTGAGGAAGTACGTCGACAAATTGAGAACAAGCTTGTCGAAGAGCGTGCGCGTGCGTTACAATCAGACCTCCTGCAGCGCCTCCGGAAAGACGCGCACATCGAGGTGGACGAGAATGCCTTGCGCACTTGCGTACAGGACGATCATTCTTCCGCAGATAATTGAGAGGAGATAACATGATTTTCCGCCTTGCCGTGGAAACCCACCAACGCGACGAGTTGATCGACATCACCTGTCAAGTGCAGAATGTTGTCACCGATGCAGCGGCCCATGAGGGAATCTGCACCGTATACGTCCCCCACACAACAGCAGCGGTGACGATTCAGGAAAACGATGACCCCAATGTTGCGGTCGACATCATCGATGGGCTGGACCGCCTCATCCCCGTCAAGGGAGTGCTGCCATACAAACACATTGAGGAAAACGCACCCGCGCACTTGAAGGTTGCCCTTGTGGGCACATCTGAGACGCTCTTTGTTGAAGAAGGCAAACTACAGCTTGGGCGTTGGCAATCGATCTTCCTGTGCGAATTCGACGGGCCGCGTCAGCGAGAGGTACTCGTGAAACTGTCGGCATGAGTTTCCGTTTACACACGAATATGGAGTGGTGACGAGTAATGAAGTTCTGTTTCATGACATGGGTCTGCCCCGAATGGGATACGCCCACCATTATCGAGAAGTGTCGGCAGTACGGATACCACGGAGTGGAATTCCGGGTGGAGTGCGACCACAAACACGGAGTTGAACTTGACGCGTCTCCCGACCATCTCCGGTGGGTGCAGCAATCCTTTGCCAACGCTGGAGTGGAGACGCCGTGTATCGCTACATCACAGAGATTCTCCTCCAACGATCCGGCAGAGCGACGGCAGCAAGTGGACGTGGCAAAGCGTTACGTCGAGCTTGCAGCAGCAATCGAGGTCCCCATCATTCGCGTATTCGGAGGTCCCATCCCGGAAGGAGTCGACAGAAGAACTGCAACAAGCTACATCGCGGAGGCGCTGCGTGAGCTGGGTGCGTTCGCGGATCAACACGATGTTGTGGTGGGTCTTGAGACGCATGACCATTTTAGCCTCGCCAGAGACGCCGTTGCGGTCATCAACGAAACAGACCATCCGAGAGTCCGTTGCCTTTGGGACATCATGCACCCCGTGAGCCACGGGGAGACCATGGCAGAAGCTTTCTCCCACGTGAAACCCCATGTCGTCCACTGCCACATCCACGACGGCAGGAGAGAAAACGGCAATATCGTTCTCACTTTCCCGGGAGAAGGGATCGTCGACCACCGTGAGGCGGTGCAGTTGCTGCAGACGATCGGGTTCGATGGTCATCTTTCGGGAGAGTTTATCAACTGGCTCCCCCCGGATGAAGTCCTGCCGAAGTATGCGGAGACACTCTCTGGTTATCTGCGCGAGATCGAGGAAGGGCGTGAACACGTCTAAGTGTTGCCGCCTCCGACATTCCTCAGCGGAGGGTTGAACTCATACGCGCACGGACTTCATGCAAGACGACGTGTCGGCGCCCCGAATGATGGGCATGCCGGCTCAGTTCCGCATTCCGCAGGTTCGTGGAGGTGGCAGAATGCTCCCTGACAACGAAATCACCGTCGACCAGGCTGCGGCGATGCTTGACACAACGCCCCAGGAAGTTGAGCGTCTCATCAAGCGAAGTCTGCTGCCCTGTCGGATGCACATCACGCCCAACGGTCAGCGGTATCGGCTCATCGACAGGGACGTGTGTCGGCGTCTTGTCGATTCCGGGTACATGCAGAACCTCCACAGGGAAGACACGCCCACGCCTCCACAGCGTGCCGACAAAGAAGTCGTCAGAGCTTCCGAGCTGACGACCGAGAACTGGAGCTCCTCCACACACGTGATTGCTGAGGACGAAGGGAGCAATGAAGAAGCGCTCCCGGCTGTCCGTTCCCCGGCTCCGGAGGCCCCTCTTGCCGGGGACATTGAGGAGCGGCTTCTCACCGTGGTCAAAGAAGTGGCCGGGGTCGCTGCGCGAGTCGGCGTCATCGAGGGACGCTTTGAGGTAACCCGGCAACTCGAGCGGGACCTGTCCACACTGAGCGAACGCCTGAGACACCATGAGGAGACGCTCAAGGCGCTGAGCGCCCGTATAGGGGCTGTTGAATCAACCGAGGAGCAGCACTCCGATCAATTAAAGCGCGACCTGCACGCAACCATCGGAGAAACCGAACATCTGCAGGAAGCCATCGCTGTCATCAACCATCAAACCAATCCGTTGTATGACCTTCTGAGCGCCTTGGATGAACGGCTGAGGGTTCTTGAGGAATGGGTCAAGGAATCGGAAAATAAGCGCCCCCTCGCGCAGGTCAAGAAGTTCATTGCCGAGAGAAAAGGCAAGGAAGATGCCTGAAGACCTGCGCGTTGCTTGTGGGGGTTGACGCCACACCCAGATCCGCGTTCTCCACTCGCGTCACAGACGTCCCTCCAAATCGGGATACACCATCAGCATAATTTCCCGCTGTCTCCGCCGCATCTTTCTTTTTTCTGCCGGCGCGGTATCCTCATAACCCACAAGATGCAACACTCCATGCACGGTAAGCAGCGCGAGCTCCTGCTCCAGAGAAAGTCCATTCTCCTCTGCCTGGCGCACCGCCGTCTCAACAGAGATAACGACATCGCCAATAATGCCGGGAGCGTCATCCGGCACGGCAAAACGGAACGTCTCTCCACCCTCCGGGTCGTCGTGCCCGAACGCGATAACGTCCGTGGCGGTATCGATTCCGAGGAAGCGACAGTTGAGGTCTTGTATCTCTTCGTCCGTCGTCAGGAGCACATTCAGCTCCCCGAGGGGGTCAACTCCCTCTTCCCGAGATACGACGGAGATGATGTGACGGACCGGTCGTTTCTTTACCAGCCCCCTTCTCGCTCCTCGGGACAACACTGACACGGGCATCTGAGGCGTCTCCTTTCCTTCGTTTTTTTGAGGGATCAAAGGGAATTGCAGGGAGGTCCCTGTCCTGCCCGGGGTACTCCACGCGCGTATGCAGAAGGCCCTTCAGCATGTGCGCGAAGGTCTTCTCGATTGTGTCGAGATCTTTCAGAGTCAGGTCGCACTCGGTCAACTGGCCTTCATCCAACCGCTCGCGGAAGATCTTTCTCACCATCGCCTCAACACGCGCGGGGGTGGGATTCGCCAGAGAGCGCGCCGTGGCCTCCACCCCGTCGGCCAGCATAATAATCCCCGCCTCTCTCGTCTGAGGCTTGGGGCCGGGGTACCGGAAGGCAGCGTCGTTGACTTCGCCTTCGCTCAGACTCTCGAGAGCGCGGCTGTAGAAATAGCTCACCAGATTTGTCCCATGGTGTTGGGGGATAATATCGATGATCGCCTGAGGCAGCTTGCATTCACGGGCCATCTCAATGCCTTCCTTGACGTGCGCAATAATGGCCAGGGCGCTCAGCGTTGGAGTCAGCTTGTCATGGATATTGTCCGCCGAGAACTGGTTCTCGGCAAAACAGGAAGGTCGCTTGATCTTCCCAATGTCATGATACAGACTGGCCACGCGCGTGAGGAGAGCGTCTGCATTGATGGCCTTGGCTGCGCTCTCCGCGAGATTGCCGACCATGATACTGTGGGTGCAGGTCCCCGGGGACTCTATCTGCAGCCGCTTCAGTATAGGCTCATTGGGATCCGACAACTCCAAAAGCCGAAGATGACTGGTGATCCCAAAAGGTCGCTCGAGGAACATGACCAGTCCAAGGGTGAGGATTGTGCAGGCAATCCCGCTCCCCAACCCCCAACTCATTTCGATCAGAATGTCGGAGGTCGTGTCATTCGTCAGAGTGCCCACGCTTGCGGAGAGAATGACGTTTGCCCCACCCAGAAGGAAAGCCGTCCGCGTCAACTGCGCTCTGGAATGAAGCTCGGCCACACTGCGAATCCCCACCAGTGCGCTCCCCAATGACATAACAAGGACTGCAAATTGATTGCTTGAGAGGGTCGCCGCCAGCACTCCAACCATCATCGCCACCATCACAGCAAAGCGAGCGTCGAGCATGATGCAAACGACCATCCCGATCGTGGTGGTAATGGGCACGGCCGCGTAGTCGACGCCGGGGAACTGGGCTGCAATCTTGAACGAGATCAGTCCGAGCAGAACCAGCATACTGAGTAACAGCATATTCCGGTCGGCGTTGAAGATTTTCAGGGAGTACTGCCGCATATACAGCCCCGTCACCGACACGAAGAACAGCGTTAGCAGGAACAGCGCAGCAGCGCGTTTCGGGTCGAGGCGAGGTCCCTGCAAACCCAGCGCGACCAGCTTGTCGACTTCGGACTGAGTCAGCTCGTGTCCCGCCTTCACGATGACCTCTCCGGCCTCAATGCGCCTCCGGATAGGCTCCACTTCATCGCGTTTCTCCTTGCGGCGACGCTCCGTATCCTCGGTGTTGTAGATGAAGTTGGGTTCCTGCACGGCCGCTATAGCCACTTGGGCGGCAAATCCCCGCAGCGCATTGGGGACCTCAGACCCCTGCAGCAGTGTGCGGAGCATACTGTGAGCGATCTCGAGGTCCTGGGTGTTACTGCGAATTCCCTGATGAAACACCCCGCCCACCGCGTCCTTGATCGACTTCTCGACCCCGGCCAGATTCTCATTGCTGGCCGACAGTGCCTCACGAAGATTCTGATCGCCCACCAGCTTGAGGTTGCGTTCGGCCTTCAACCCGGCGAGTTTCTCAGCGGTGCTCACCGCCGGGGTCTCCCGCGCGGCCCTTAGATTCTCGAAGGTATTGTGGATACGGGACTGAGCGGTGTCGAAAACGTGGGGGGCCACGTCGTACACGGGGGGAACCGTTAATTCAGCCTCGCGCTGATTCTCCACGGTTGCACGAATGTCAACGTAGTAGCCGCTTCTGGGAGCCCGGATATCCTCGGTTGCGGTTTCCCCTGCCTGTAGAGGAACAGACTTCGTTGGGATTTCCAGGGCAAGAGCCAGCGCCGCTGCCAGAGACGTGAATATCCCCAGAGCGACAACCTGCCGCCGAAGCCCGAGCTGGCTCCATTGCTCGCCCCAGCACAGCGCGAGACTCATGAGTGGCCCGGGCTTGCGCTTCTTTGTCCTCATGCAGCAGTCCTCCAGTCTCCCCGCAACCAATCAGTCAGAGAGATTCTCCTCGCTTGTGGACACTGACGGGTTCTCGAACCGGTCATAGGCCAAGACGATGCGCTGTACCAACCGATGCCGCACAACATCCCGGTCCGTCAGTTGCACAAAGGATATCCCCTCAACGCCCGCAAGAATTCGGCGCGCCTCCTTGAGGCCCGACTGCGCGCCTCGCGGGAGGTCTATTTGCGTGACGTCACCGGTCACCACTACCTTGGACCCGAAACCCATCCGCGTCAAAAACATCTTCATCTGTGCGGGCGTGGTGTTCTGGGCCTCATCCAGGATGATGAAGGAATCGTTCAGCGTGCGTCCGCGCATATACGCCAGCGGGGCCACCTCAATGACGCGGCGGTCGATGTAGCGCTGGACCTTGTCCACCCCCATCATGTCGTACAGAGCGTCATACAGCGGTCGGAGATAAGGGTCCACTTTCTCCTGGAAGTCGCCTGGCAGGAACCCCAGCTTTTCCCCCGCCTCCACGGCGGGACGCGTCAGGATCAGTCGAGTGACGCTCTTCGCTCTCAGCGCCGCTACGGCCATGGCCATAGCGAGGTAAGTCTTCCCGGTTCCAGCGGGGCCAATCGAGAATACCAGGTCGTACTCCCGTATGGCCTCTGCATAGGCTTTCTGCCCCTCCGTCCGCGGGGAAATCTTCTTCCCTCGATCACTGGTCAACAGAACGTCGGAGAGAATATCTCGTGCATCGAGGCGACCCTGATCTTGCTTGGTCTGACGGACGAAGTAGGAGACATCCTCAAGGGACAACGGCTTTCCCTCGGCAACCACCTCTAACAGTTCGGAAAGCAACTGTGCCGTGCGACACGCGCGCCCTTCCTCCCCGAAGACATGCAGGGAATTCTCCCTCACCACAATCCGGATGCCCAGTTCTCGCTCAATCAGCAAAATATTCTCATCGAAGTTCCCCAGCAGGCAGCGTAGACGCTGATTGTCACGCACGTCCACGGTAGCCTCATATTCACCACTTCCCTCGGGACCCTTGGTGCCACTTCCATGTGAGGTCTGAGTTGGGTAAGAGATCGCGGTCACTCCCCCGTAAATGCAGATTTTAGAGCGCGGAATGCGGAATCCGCATTTTCAGGGGAATGGTCGAAGAGCAGTCTGGCTCCAGAGTCGGTGATGTGCACCATCTGCTCAAGACGAATCCCCCCAACTCCCTCGCAAAACGCGGCTGGTTCCAGCGTGATGACCATGTTCTTGCGCAGGGGTTCGTAGTTTGCGGGAGACAAAACCGGTCGTTCGAATTTCGTAACCCCGAGACCATGCCCGCTGTGCTGGTAGCACTCAAAACCAGCATGTCGCACATGGTCACGGATTACGCCGTCCAGTTCCGAAGCCAGCACTCCGGGACTTGCCGCCTCCAGCCCCAGGACCATTGCTTCCCGCAAGACTCCGTGCATGTCGCAGATGCCTGCGGGGGGGTCGCCCACCGACAGGACTGAACAGGAATCACCCCAGTATCCATCAACTCTGGGCGCAATGTCACAAACGAGAACGCCTCCCTTGCCGCAAACATTCCCGCTGGGCAATCCGCCGATGCTATCCACGGACGTCCGTGCCGCACAAACCACGTCCAGGGAAACCTCCACAATTTCACCGACTTCCACCTCCATGGCGCGCCGTGCGTCGGCAGCCACCTCGATCTCCGACCGCCCCTCTACGAGGGCACAGCGCGCTGCTTCCTGCCCAACGCTGGCCACGCGCGCCGACTCGCACAAGGCGTCGACCTCGGCATTGCTTTTCACCAGTCGTTGTTCCTGCAGGAGCGAGGTGATGTCCGCCACCTCCAAATCGGCGATCTTCAACTGGAGAAACTCAATCAGAAAGTGGGGAACGTGCTCAATCTCCACGCCGATCATGGCCCCCCTCACCCGCCATCGTCGGAGGACATCGACCACCTGCCTCGCGAGGTTCAGGTACCCGCTCCCCTCCGACTGCCCAGGGTAGTTCTCGTATGGCCGGACATCCACCTCGTCCAGCGACGGAAATGGACACAGAAGCGCCGAGGGAATCACTACAATCGGTTTCTCGCCTGGCGCCATTGCCAGCATTGCAGGGCCGTCTTCCCAGTAGCTCCGGTAGCCGGTTAAATAGGTCACGTCGTGCGGGACGGAGACAATCGCACATGTAAGTCCGCGGTCTTGCACCATGTCCTGAAAACGCTGGATGCGACACGCAAGTTCTGTCATACCACGGGCCTCACTGAACAAGGTTTGTACGCGCCCCATTGTAGGAGGTCGTTCCATACTCGTCAATACATGCACCGGATCCCTCAGCGACAACGCCTCGATACTTCTTTCTGCCGGGAAGCCGCCGGGGGTGCTTGACGCAGAGTTCGCTGTCCGCTATCCTGCAATCGTTCATTCTCACTTGTGAAGGGAGCAGTCCTCAATGAGAGTCGCTGTAACAGGCGCGACAGGTTTTGTGGGCAGGCAATTGTGCGAGACGCTGCTTGTTAGAGGTCACTGCGTGACAGTCATCACGCGCCAGCCCGACAGGGGTCGATTGCTGCTGCCCCAAGTAGACAGTTTCCTGCAGTGGGACCCTGATGGAACCCTCGGCAAATCGCTGGATGGTGTGCATGCCGTCGTTCACCTCGCCGGGGAGAGCATTGCGGGACGGTGGAGCAAAGGGAAGAAAACCAGCATCCGTAACAGCCGCGTTACCGGGACACGAAACCTGGTGCGATCATTGCAGCAGTTAAGCCCGCCGACGCGTCCCCGCGTTCTGGTGAGCGCGTCAGCAATCGGGTACTATGGCGACTGCAAAGAGACTGAAGTGAATGAATCGTCCCCCGCGGGAAGCGGATTCCTCCCCGAAGTCTGTGCCGCGTGGGAGGCGGAAGCATCTCGGGCTGAGGAGCAGGGAATCCGGGTTGCCTCCGTACGCACCGGCATAGTGCTGGGACCTGGCGGCGCCCTTCAGCAGATGTTGCGCCCCTTCAGAATGGGGCTGGGAGGACGATTGGGGGATGGAAGGCAGTGGATGTCATGGATTCACATTGAGGATCTCATTGGCATCTTCGTCTTTGCACTGGAGCAGGAGGCCGTGGTCGGCCCGATTAACGGCGTTGCGCCGCACCCCGTCACCAACCGGGAGTTCACGAAGGTCCTCGCCCATGTCCTCCGAAGACCGGCAATGCTGCCGGTCCCCTCATTCGCCCTGAAAATGGCAATGGGAGAGTTCGCTGACGTCCTGCTGCAGGGACAAAAAGTGCTGCCGATAAAAGCTCTGAATTTCGGATACGCCTTCAAGTACCCGCATCTCGAACCGGCCTTGCGACAGGTACTTGCATAGCATCAATCGGTGGTCAGCGCAATCAGGTCATCCGCTTCTTTGAGCCAGACGAGCGTCCCGCTCCCCGGGGCAACTCCTTCACGGAGATGGATCAGCACAACCGTACCCGGCTTCATGGGGGTTCCCGCCAACCCACACAATAGGTCAATCATGAGCCCACAATCAGGTTGATGCCCTACCAGCATCACCGACTTCACATCAGGCAGCGTCTCCAACACGCGCTCCAGCTCGATGATCTCACACCCCGGTGAAAGCTCGGCGCGCGTCTGCACCTCCTCCTCCATCCCCAAGGCCACTGCGATCAGTTCCGCCGTCTGCCGCGCCCTCACCAGGGGGCTACTCAGGATGAATTCCGGTTTGACGCCGAGGCGCTCAAGTCCGTGACCTGCAAGCTGCATCCTCTGCACGCCCGCATCGGTCAACGGGCGCTCTGCATCACTCACATACCCCTGGAAGCCAGCGGCATCTCCGTGCCGAACAATGTAGATATCCATAAAGCGTCTCCGCGTGTGCAATCTTTCGTGCAGACAGCCTATGTCGTCGCTTTCCCAACCATGAGCTCCTGCACCAGCCGAACATTTTCGGTCACCTGTTCCCCGCTCTCCACACCGACGATGAAGGCGTCCACCGGCGACTCGAGCTGGAACCCGATAGCGGCGCGCGCGTCGTCCATCTCGCCCTTCCCAAGCGCCTTCATGGCGGGAACAACCTTGTCCGTCTCCGCATCCATGTTGATGCCGCAGGCATGTAGTCGAACCAACACCACGTCCCTCCACGGATCATCGACACACGCACACAGTGCCCCGAACTCGTGATTGGAGCGCCCAACGGCCCGAACCACGCCGGAGTCTTTCGCCCTGCTCAACACGTCCGCAAGCCCTTTCCGTCGCAACATCCGAGTGTCTGCTTGCAGTTACCGCTCCAACCGTCGGTTCCCGTGCGAATACCAAGCAGCGAGACCTCGATGCCAGTCTGCCCTAACTCAACCTTGGAAATCGTCACGGAAACGGGAACTCCTGTCGCCATGCGCGTTAGTAACTCGGGCTATTGAAAGTGTTCTCTGATTGCGTCATTGTCTCTTTTGGCGCGAGTGGATTATACTGTGGGCTGGGAACAGACGTCAAAAGGCTGGCTCTTACTTCACAATTCTGCAGCCACATGGACCGGCAGCCGCGCCCTCGCCCAGCACCGAAATATACCGTCTGAAATCGCGGGCTTGTCGCCGCAAGGAGGTAACGAAGTGAATATTGCGCACGACACAACAGAACTAGTCGGGAGAACACCCCTTGTTCGGCTGAACCGGGTGACCGAAGGTTGCATCGCCGAGGTGGCGGCCAAGCTGGAATTCTTCAACCCCCTCGGTTCGGTCAAAGACCGCATCGGCGTGAGCATGATTGAGGACGCGGAGAAGACAGGGAAGATCGCCCCGGATACCATCATCATCGAGCCAACCTCGGGGAACACCGGCATTGCCCTCGCCTTCGTCTGCGCGGCGAAGGGATATAAGCTGGTCCTTACCATGCCGGAGACAATGACCGTTGAGCGCCGCCAACTGCTCAAGGCCCTCGGCGCCGACCTGGTACTCACGCCCGGACCCGACGGCATGCCTGGAGCGATTCGGAAGGCAGAAGAACTAGCCAGGGAAACCCCCAATTCCTTTGTCCCTCAACAGTTCCAAAATCCCGCCAACCCGAAGATTCACCGCGAAACTACTGCTGAAGAGATCTGGAAGGATACCGATGGGGAAGTGGACATCCTGGTATCCGGCGTTGGCACCGGCGGCACCATCACCGGCGTTGCCGAGGTAATCAAAGAACGGAAGCCTGAATTCAAGGCCATTGCCGTCGAACCAGTTCATTCCCCCGTCCTCTCGGGCGGACAACCTGGACCGCATAAGATTCAGGGAATCGGTGCGGGGTTTGTCCCCGACGTCCTGAGGACCGACCTCGTCGACGAAATCGTTCAGGTCAGCAACGATGAAGCGGCAGCGATGGCGCGTCGCCTCACGCAGGAGGAGGGCGTCTTTGCCGGGATCTCATCCGGAGCCGCCACCCACGCGGCCATCCAGGTGGCGAAACGAAAAGAGAACAACGGCAAGCTCATCGTCGTTATTCTCCCGGACACCGGCGAACGCTACCTCAGCCACGAAGTCTACTCCATCTACGCCGAGGGGAAATAAGGGTAACTGGGGGATTGGGTAATGACGGGAACTGGGTAATAGATAGCTGGTATCCTGATGACCAGCTATCCCTATCAGCCATCCGCCATCCGCCGTTTCACCAGCTCTTCGTCAGGCTGATAGTGTGCAGGTCGGCATCGCCGAAAAGTGGTGCGAGGTCGTCCTGCTCGAAGTCCTTCACGAAGGCGTACTCCACCTTCCAGTCATTGTTGGTGTAGCTGAAGCCGAGAGTCGGGTTTCCTTCATGCGATCCGGCGCGCAGTTCCCATTGGTCGCCAGCCTTCACTTCTGCCCCGAAGTTCAGCCCCTCATCGCGGTACGCGAAGGAATCTGAGGTCAGCTTCCGCTTGAACCACTCACCGGCGAGTGTCACCTTGTCGTTGGGATGATAGGCGAACCCCACGTCATAGTCCACTTGGTCAAAGTGATCAGTCGCGTCAGCAGCCACGAACCCCGGAAGGGTGATAGTTGCGCGCTGATCCGACGCGGTCAGGACCGCCCCGAAGTCCCACTGGTCATCCAACTCGTGTTGCACAGCAACACGGAACTTCGGCGTGATGACGCTGTCGCTGTCCGCCTCGGCGACCTCCGTCATCGGCCCAACGGGGAAAGAAATCGGCGCATACACGCGGGTCCTGCTGTTGCGCAGGGCGGTGGAAATTCCGAGAGCTGTCTTCTCGGTGATGAAGAAACCGTAACCCAGATAGACCCCCTGATCTTCCATCTGAATCTGCGTCGGCACTCCGGGAGGAGCGCCCGTAATTGATACCCCGCCACGGTTGGAGTCCAGATTGAAGTAGACCAGTTGCAGCCCATCCTTGTGCTTCGTCCACTTCACCGGGAACTCATAGCGAAACATCGTGTAGTCCGCGTCCAGTCCGCCGTTAAAGCTGTAATTAGCGTAGACCACGTTCGCCTGCGGCTCCTCCAACCACGCCGCGTGCGCCGGATTGCGCGAATACGGGTCGACAACGACGCTGGAGATATTCCCCATTCCCATCGTGCGGACACTGGCGAAAGTCAACGCCTGCGGAGCGGAAAATATCTCCGGTCCGGGAGGCAACGTAATCTGGGCGCGCCCATTTCCCACCAAGCCCGTCACCGCCACCGCCGCCCAAGCCAGTACTGAAACTCTCCTGCTTCTCAACCTGCTACCCCCATTGCTGTGCTGGATTGCTGCATTCACTTGCCACTCGAATGGTGAGGATAACCGCTGCATATACCAAAGTCAAGGAGAATGATGAGTGACTGAAGTTCCAGCATAAGGTTCGACGCCCACGATTTCAAATCGGGGGAGCCTCACGTTCTCGCTACAAGTGCTGTCGTACTGCTTTTTTGGGTTTGGCGACCATCCCCTTCCGACCTAATGCCGGAAGGGGATGGTCGCCAAACCCAGGAAGTGGGTGGAAAACGAATGTAGGCTAATTGTGAGGCTCCTCCGATATGAAATCGTGGGCGTCCCGGCAAAGTTTCGTTCTTATGCTGGAATTTCAGATAAGTGAGAAGGAGGTTTCCCTCCCCTGCGAGTCTCCTCAATAGTGTTTGCGTGTGGGGAGGATTCCATCTGCCACGCCAACGTTCGCCAAATTCATCCTGCGATCCCAGGCATTCCCCCCATCAGAAATGCGGAATTTGGGGTAGAGACTGCGTCCCTGCGGACGCCCGTATGGGCGGAATGTATCTGCGGAGTCGTTGCCTCTACCTGCAAACCCCGCGCCTCTGCTGGCAAAGCCTCAGCCTCTGCTGATAGCGTGTTTGCCTGCGGCATTTTCCCATTTCTGACGGGTTTTGGGTTTATACTCCTCCGTGAGTTGCAAGTTGGGTTCCAGCGCAAGGTTGCGCAACGTCTCCAGCCGCATCCTGGCCGCCCTCCAGAAGGAGTGTCTTACGACCTGAGAAAACAACCAAACAACGTCAGGTGCCCCGACTTCGCGTTGGGACGAGGATCGCATCAGTCAACGGACTGGGATATAGCACAGCGCGCAAGAGCGCAACTTTGGAGTGCGGTGGCAGCGACCCCGGTTTGACTTCCCTCCCTGCGTTTGTTACACTTCCCGCGTTCTTCTGCACGCTTGTGTCTGCTCGAGCAGATGCCTGTCATATTCGTTCACGGTTTGATCCTCGGGACACGTTGGCATGTTCTTCTTCATTCCCTACGGCACCGACCGGCCTGCCCGGAGTTTTCCCTTCATCACGTACACCCTCATCGCGATCAACGTCATCGTGTTTGCCTGGCAATACGGGGTGTCTAATTCCGATGCTGTGATGGATCGCTACGCCTTTATCCCCAACCAACTGAACGGCATGTCATGGTTTACCTACATGTTCCTGCACGGGGGGTTGAGTCACCTTGCCGGCAACATGCTCTACCTGTGGCTTTTCGGTTGCGCGCTGGAGTGTGCGCTGGGTTGGTGGATATTCCTGCCTACCTACCTGCTATCCGGCTGCGTGGCGATGATGCTGCACTACAGCATCGTCATGGCCACCGATCCGGTCGGCGCGAATACCCACCTGGTGGGCGCCTCCGGCGCCATTGCCGGGCTGCTTGGCATGTACGCTCTGCGCTTCTATCAAACCCGAATCCGCATGTGGTATTTCGTTTTCCTTCTGTTTTTCATCCGCTGGGGGAAGTTCGAGATTGGCTCCGTGTGGTTCATCGCAATATGGATAGCGCAACAGATTTTCGGCGCGGCGATGAGTGCATGGTCTCCCGACGTTGGCTCCCATATTGCCTACTGGACTCACATCGGTGGATTTGGGCTGGGGATGCTGTACGCTCTACTCATCAACCTTCAGAGCGAGGGGAAATCAGAGTACGTCCTTGCCGACGCAGTGTACGCCCTCGACCGCCAGGACTATCGCAGGGCTCTTCAGTTGTCCGGAGAAGTGGTTAAACGAGAACCGGCGAACTCTGAGGCGCGTCTCGTTCACGTCCGTTCCGGGATGCACACGCGGCCCTTCGAGGATTTCATACCTGAGTATGAATCGCTGATGAAGGACAGCCTGCAGAAGCACAACCTCGAGTTGGCGCAGGCGCTGTACACGGAACTGGAGTCGCTGTATCCCACTAACGGTATGGATTCGCGATTGCGCCTCGCAATCGCGACGTGTCTCGCCCAGCTTGGGGACCATGCAGGCGCCGTTCGAGTTCTCCAGCGAATTATCCAGGAGGCGCCCAACAGCGCGGAAGCGGAGACGGCAACGCTGAGGTACGCTCAACTGTTAATTGAGCAACTGGGACGCCCGAAAGAGGCCGCCGATGCACTCCGCCACTTTGTGGTGCGCTACCCGAACAGCCAGTGGAAGGATTTCGCAGAACAACTGCTGGCTAAGGCGCGTCAGGCGATGAGAAAGTAAGCGCGGCACGGCGCCGGGCGGTGAGTCGCTCTACGCCTGGAAACGGTAGCCGACGTTCCGAACGGTCTCGATGAGGTCGCAGATAGGATGCGGCAGTTTGGCCCGCAGGCGACGCACGTGAACATCGACCGTGCGGGTGCCGCCAAAGTACTCCTCTTCCCACACTCGCTCCAGCAGCACGTCACGCGTATACACTCTTCCGCGGTGGGTCGCGAGGAATTTTAGCAGTTCATATTCCTTATACGTCAGCTCGACAGCCCGGCCCATCGCGGAGACCTGGTAGTTGGCGAGGTTAATGACCAGGTCGCCAATCTTCACCGTGTCTTCGGAGTCTACCTTGTTGGCGCGCCAGAGAGTGTGCCGGATGCGAAACGCAATTTCCGCGGTGTTGGCCGGGATGAAGACGAAGTCATCTATGCCAAGCGAGAAGTCGAGCTCCCGGACGGCGTCCAGATCCGCCACGACAACCAGAGAAGTGTCGTTGAGCGCCTCGTCCTTTTTCAGCGACCTGCACAGGGAGAGGCCATCCACCGACGCGGATGTGAGATCAACGAGCGCCAGGTCGGGAACATCCACGGCCAGGCTGTCCACAACGCCGTCGCTGAACCCCAGCCCGGTCACCCGATATCCCATGTCTTTAAGTCGCGCCTGCAATCCCTGTTGCACGTCCTGGTTCTCACTGAGGATACAGATACGAAGCATGGGCGGTCGAATCCTTTAGCTCCGGCAGGAAGCCTTCTCTACATAAGCGTTGGTGATGGGGAGTCGCCGATCCTTGCCGAAGGCGCGTGGTGTGATCTTGATCCCCGGCGACGCCTGGCGACGCTTATATTCATTTCTGTCGACCATGCGAACAACGTCGCGGACCAGCGCCTCGTCAAAGCCCGATGCGGCAATCTCAAGGACGCTGCGGTCTTCTTCGACGTAGGCTTTGAGAATCTGGTCCAGCACCACGTAAGCGGGAAGGCTGTCTGCATCCTTCTGATCCGGTCGAAGCTCCGCCGATGGTGGCTTGTCCAAGACATTCTGTGGGATGATCGCTCTGCCCGATTGCCGGTTCTTCAGGATTGCGAGATCATAGACGGTCATCTTCGGCACATCCTTGACAATGCACAACCCGCCACTCATGTCGCCGTAGAGGGTGCAGTAGCCAACGCTGTTCTCGCTCTTGTTCCCGGTCGCCAGCACCAACCACCCGAACTTGTTGGACAAGGCCATCAGCAAGTTCCCCCGGATGCGCGCTTGAATGTTCTCTTCGGCCTGGTTGGGGGCAAGTCCCTCAAACTTATCGGCCAACAGGGCAATATACGACTCAAAGACGCTCTGAATCGGCAGATTCTCAAGCCGGATGCCGAGATTCTCCGCGAGCGCACGAGCATCGTCCTTGCTGTGGTCGGAGGAGAACTGCGACGGCATGATGACGCCGATGACGTTCTCGGCGCCGAGAGCATCCACTGCGATGGCAGCGGTGAGTGACGAATCGATCCCACCGCTCAGCCCAAGCACCACCTTCTCGAAGCCATTCTTCCGGACGTAATCGCGTGTTCCTAAAACGAGGGCGTGGTAGATCTCCTCGGTCGCTTCGAATCTGGGCGCGAATGCAGCCTCGATGGCGCCCCTTTCGCGAGACCCCGATGGAACCACCTCGATCTGCGCTTCCTTCGGCACGGGAGCGCCTCTCTGCCGAGCCAGCAGCTTCTCCTTCCGACGGCGCGGGTCGTGCAGGCGTCGCCGGAACACGGCCCCCAGATCCAGATCGACGATCAGTAGATCCTCCTCAAACTGCTTCCCGCGACAGAGCAGCTTCCCGTCCTGATCGACGATCATGCTCTGCCCGTCGAAGACCAACTCGTCCTGCCCTCCCACCAGATTGCAGAGCGCCACGACGGTGGCGTTATCCGTCGCGCGAGTGGCCAGAAGGTGTTCCCGATACACGCCCTTGCCTGCGTGGTAGGGCGACGCGGAGATGTTGACGATCAGGTCGGCGTCACCCAATAGAGCCTGCTCCGTCATCGGAGGACCTGGATACCAAATGTCTTCGCAGATGCTGACACCGATGCGCGCCGATCCGAAGGATACCACCTCGATGTCTGTCCCGGCCTGAAAATAGCGGTTCTCGTCGAAGACACCGTAGTTGGGCAGGAAATGCTTGTGGTGCACGGAAACGATGCTGCCCTTGTGCATGATCGCCGCGGCATTATAAACGTCATCGGATCGATCCACAAACCCGACGACGCAAACAACGTCTCCCGTCTGCTGAGCGACGGACTCCAGACATGCGAGGTTGTCGTCTATGAAGCGAGGCTTCAGCAGCAGGTCTTCGGGAGGGTAGCCGGTGATGGCCAGTTCCGGGAACACCACGATGTCCACGCCGTGTTCACGGGCGCGCGCCATCCAGGCAATCACTTTGTTGGTGTTCTGGTCTAAAGCGCCAACCGTCGTGTTGATCTGGGCTAAAGCAATACGCATGTCTGGTGTCCTGCGGTTACATGAGGTCTACGGTCTCCCGGGAAAAGGTGTGAGCGGATTATAGCAAATCAGAGCGGATACCATCAACTGCTCCGAAGCCATCATCGCGACGGCTGATGCCCAGAATCTGAACCCCAATGCCGCCAGCCTTCCGGAGGAGGTTCTCATCAGTTCCAGCACTGCGGGGCGTCCCTCGCTCGATGCTCAATAATCTCATCGGCAACAGACTCTGCGACCGCGTCATGGTCTTCGCAGACAACCACCGGGAACTTCTCATGTCGGAATGACATTACTGACACCTGCACTTTCAGTCGCAAGGAGAGGGAGTTATTACGCGAGCCACTTCTCTAACCACTTCCATGCTTTCTTCCCGCTCCATTGATGGTCGTTCGGGTGATGGTCTCCGCCAATCCTGTCGGGGAATCCGGCAGCCTTGTAGATTTTCCGGAGGTGGCGGTAAGCCTTCAGCATGTCAGGATAATGGAAGCAGGTCTCCTGCTTTCCCATCTCGAACAGCATCGGCTTGGGCGCGGCGAGGCCGAGCATGTCCGGGATGTCGCCATGGACAAGAAGTCCCGGAACGTGTTGGGCGCCGCACGTGTTGCCTTTCCCTCGTTCACCGAGAGCGTCGCCCCGCACGGTGCTGATGTATCCGCTGACAACCCCTGCCTTGATTCGTCGTTCATTGATGAGCATGTGAGTTGCCATCGTGCCCCCTTGGCTGAGACCGATGACTGCGATGCGATTCCTGTCCACATGGGGATGGTTGACCAGCACATCCACGCACCGCATTCCATCCCAGATGCTCTGCGCAATCAGGGGACGGCAAAAATACTGCCAGGCCAAGTCCGTGATGTTGCAGGCGTCTCTGCTTGGTGTGCGTACCCACCAATCCGGCGGACGCCGCTCACCAAAGGGGCACCAGTCGGGCGCGATCACAACATACCCACGGCGGACTGCTTCGACGCCATACTCGTAGTTCAGGGCGTCGAGTGTTTGGGCAGATTGCTCACTTCCCTGTTCCCGCGTTACTCCGCAGATGTCGGCTTTTCCGTTCCCATGCCCGTGTGAGGCGAGTATTCCCGGACGCTTTTCGTCGGGGGGAAGTCCTTGGGGGGTTAGTACATACGCAGGGACGGTCACACCGAACGTCGAATCAAAAAGGATTTTCTCCCGGATGTAGTCCCCCTTATCAACACTCTCAACCACTTCGAGATTCGGAGGGACGCGCTCCGGCCAACGCCCGAGACACCTGCGGTAGTGGCGGTTGAAGGACCTGCGCCAGGACTTATAGTCGTCTATTGTTGTTCCGTCAAATACGCAATCAGGCTGCCAGTGCGTACACCAGTACTGAAGCACGTCGTAGAGATTCACGTTTCGCTCGGGATTTCTCATGGCGGTTTCCTCCTCCTGAATTCCACCTTGAAGGCTGATCTAGGATGTTACATTCCCGTGCACCACACTGTCAAATCCGCGAGCCACATGGGCGCATGGGCACGCCGGCCGCATTGACGAACGACGGGGATTGTGGTATTTACGATAGGGTGGATAGTGAGAACGGCGCTCTCTGGGCCTGTCCCCTTCCCGGTATTACCCGAAACGCATGTGAGACACCTTGAGGAAAGACAGCACAAATCGCCCGCCTGCTCGGAAGAAGTCCTCATCTCCCTCCCGAACTCTCAGGAAGCCTGCATCCACTGCAATCGACGAGAGTCGGTTGCGGGCCTTGGTAGGCGCAGGACTTGCGCTTACGCAAGAACTCAGCCTCGACGCTGTGCTCCAGAAGATCGTGGACGCGGCCTGCAATGTCATTGATGCCAAGTACGCCGCTTTGGCGGTACTTGAGGAAAACGGGAGATTGTCACGCTTTCTGTATTCAGGGATGACCGATGAGCAAGTCCGACTTATCGGCAACACACCGGTGGGGCGCGGGTTACTCGGGCTTCCACTCAAACCGGAGCCGCCACTTCGTGTTCACAACGTCCAGGAACATCCTTCTTTTTCAGGCTACCCGAAGCATCACCCGAAGATGAAGTCCTTCCTTGGCGCGTCGGTGGTTGCTCGCGGACACACGGTGGGGCGACTGTACCTGGCGGAGAAACAAGGGGCGGAAGAATTCTCCGAAGAAGACGAGCTCCTTGTTTCCATGCTGGCATCTCAGGCCAGCACGGCAATTCGGAACGCCCGACTTTACGAGAGGAATATCCGAGAGGAACGTGATCGCGCCCAGCTGTATCTCGACACTGCAAGCGTTATGTTGGTAGCGCTGGATACCAAAGGAAACGTCTCCATGATCAACCAGCGGGGGTGCAACATTCTCGGCTATAACGAACGCGACCTCCTTGGCAGAAACTGGTTTCAGAAGTGCATACCCACGGCAGAGCGACCGGCTCTACGCCGACTGTTCTCCCATATCATTTCAGAGAAAATTGCGGAGAACGGACACCATGAGAGCAGGGTACGGACGAAATCCGGTGAGGAACGTCTGATCTTTTGGCGCAATACGGTTATCCGCAACCGCGACGGAGAGATTGCGGGCACGCTGAGCTCCGGGGAGGACATCACCGAGCGCAAGCAGACTCAGACCGCCTTGCGCGAGGGCGCAGAGGAGCTTGCTCGTCTTCACGAACTCTATCATGCGGTTGTTGAAAACGTTCCGGCCAGCGTCCTGATCTTCGATCAAGATCTGAATCTTGTTTTCGCGAACGCGGTCTACCGACAGCAGTGGACGCCGTGGGACGACGTGCATGGGAAGAGCCTGTCTGAGTTGCTTCCCCCGGAAACCATCGAGAACGAGGGATGGGCGGCGAAGATGCGAGACGTGCTCGCGACAGGTCATCCCCTGACGGTATCGGATTCCCACCACCACTCCCCCTATCGGGGAGACACCATCATCAATTACCACCTTGTGCTGCTTCCCGGCAAGGCGAAGCAGGACGACAAGGTACTGCTGGTTCTTGAGGACGTGACCGAGCAGGCCGGGCTGCAACGCCAGCTGGTGCAGAGCGAAAAACTCGCCGCGATGGGGTTGCTGTCGGCAGGCGTTGCGCACGAAATACGCACCCCCCTTTCAGTGATTCGCCTCGCGGCTTACGATGTTCAGGATATTCTCTCTGAAATCACGCACACCGCGAACGTTGACAATCCCGTCAACGAGGCGCGGGGGCAACTGGAGCTGATCGAGCGCAATGTGATGGACTGCAATGGCGTCATAGAGAACCTTCTCAAGTTCGCCCGGGAAGCGAAACATGAGCCGACATGGATTGAGATCGGCGCCTTGCTGAAGGGGTGTCTTAGCCTGGCCGAGAAAGACACGGCGCTGCAGGGAATACGTATTGAAGAACACCTCAAAGCTCCCGTCAGTGTTTACGCAGGTGAGGACGACCTCAAGCAGGTATTCAGCAATCTGGTCCTTAACGCTGTGCAGTCGATGCCTCACGGAGGGCTACTCACGCTCGCAACCGAAATGCAGGACGGCGCAGTGACCGTGCGAGTATCGGACACGGGACACGGAGTGCCTGCAGAGCTGCTGGACAGAATTTTCGACCCGTTCTTCACTACGAAGGAACCTGGCAAGGGCACGGGGCTGGGACTCTCGATTTGCCGGAAAATCCTCGAGAGAATGAACGGGCGGATTGATGTCCGGAGCATAGAAGGAGAGGGCACGACATTTGTCGTCACACTCCCGACAGAAGGAAGGAACGTGCAGGAATGAGTCGGAAGAGAGTTCTCATCGTTGATGATGACGTTGATCTGTTACAGACACTCAGCAAAGTGCTGACCCGCCGAGGTTACGAAGTTATCGCGGCAAAGGACGGAGTGGCGGCGCTAAAATCCATCAAGGAAGCTATTTCAGATGTTCCGTTCATGGCTGTTGTTTCCGACGTTAAGATGCCTCGCATGGATGGCACTGAGCTTCTGCGGCACGGCAAATCGGCGGCGCCCAGTACGGAATTCATCTTGTTGACGGGATATGGAACCATCGAGACGGCCGTCACGGCGATGAAGGCGGGCGCTTACGACTACCTCACAAAGCCACCCAACCCCGATGAACTGCTCATCACCCTTGACCACATCGCTGAGAACCAACAGTTGCGGAACCTCAATGTTGCCCTGCAGCAGGAATTGAGTACCGCCGCGAAAGGGGCGGGACTCATTGGCAGACACCCTGCCATGCAGGAAGTCTACGAGATGATCGCCCGCGTTTCCGAGAGCGATATAAACGTTCTGATATACGGGGAGACTGGGACCGGGAAGGAGCTTGTCGCAAAGGCCATCCACCGTGGCAGCAATCGCGCAAAGTACCCTTTCATTGTCGTTAACTGCGCGGCCCTGCCATTGGAGCTATTGGAGACTGAGCTGTTCGGGAATGAGCGCGGCGCGTTCACCGATGCGCGGGAGCGACGCTATGGAAAGTTTGAGGTCGCCCATCATGGCACGCTGTTCCTCGACGAGGTCGGCACGATGAGTCCTGCACTGCAGCAGCGACTCCTCCGCGCCGCGGAGACCAAGAGCTTTGAGCGAGTGGGGGGCACGGACACGGTTGAGGTGGATGTGCGGATTCTCTCCGCCACCAATGCGGACCTGATGGAACTCGTGCGAAACCAAACCTTTCGCGAGGACCTGTACTACCGACTAAACACCGTGGCCATTCAACTTCCACCGATGCGAGACAGAAGAAGCGACATCCCACTCCTTGCCCGACACTTCCTGGAAAAACACAAGAATAAGGTTTCTCGCAAGGTGACAGGAATCCACGCCGATGCTCTTGCCGCGCTGCAAGAATATGCATTCCCGGGGAACGCCCGGGAGCTGGAGCACATGATCCAGCGCGCCCTTGTCCTTGGGCGTTCGGAGAAGATTGAGGTCGCAGATCTGCCGGCTGAATTGCGAGGAGGTTCTACGCAGATTCAGGAGCAGTCCTTCACGGGTTTGCTTGCAGAGCAATTAGGCCAGTATGAAAGCAAAGCGATTCGGGACGCGCTGTCAGCGTCTGGGGGGAACCAAAGCCGAACGGCTCGAGCGCTAGGGATCAACCGAACCACCCTCATCGCCAAGATGAAGAAATATGACCTGAAAGAGAGTTAGTCGGATGCGGGGGCGATAACACACCTGCGGCTTTTCCCGCAAAACACGCGGAATGCGCGGAAACTTCAGTACGGGTTCTGGGTCCCAAAGTGGTCTCTTCCTTCTGCGGTATCTGCGTATTCTGCGGGACGTTTGGTTTTTTCAGTGGACTCATTCCTATCCCGCCATTGGAACGCGAACCGTAAACCGGGTTCCCTCACCCTCTTCCGTCTCGAAGTCCAGCCTGCCACGGAGGGATTCCACAATATCCTTGCACACGGCAAGGCCAACTCCCATCCCCGCTCCCGGGCGTCCGGCCTTCGTCGTGTAGAACGGCTCAAAGATACGCTCACGGATATCGACAGGGGAATCCCATTCCCATGGTCAGAAACGTCGATGCGCAGCTCTCCGTCTGTCGCTGATGCCGTAATGCCCACGGGGTCCCCTTCGGCAGATGCTTCGATGGCATTGACGACGATGCTGTACAGGGTCTGACGGATCAGCGGACAAGTGCAAGTAACTCCCGGTCACTTGAGTGCAAGCAACTGTGTCGGTCAGGTTATGATATCCAGAAACTTTACTGGAGGGTAGTGGGCGGACTCGCAGAGTCCGAAGTGACTAAAAAGGGTCTGAGGAGCAAAGGCGTCGCGAGATGGTAACCGCGGTACGCCGAGGTGCTTCGGAACGGTCGGTCGCTCGACGGTATGGGGTCGCGTTGTCGACCGTTCAACTGTGGGTTGCTCGGGCTGCGGGGAAACGCCTTGACCGAGTGAACTGGAGCGATCTTCCCGGTGGTCCTTCGGTTCCCCCCGGACGCACCAGCGGGGAAACGGAAGATCTGGTTTTGCAGGTGCGACGGGAGTTGAGAGAGACAAGCGACCTGGGCGAGTTTGGGGCTGCCGCTATCCTTATGGAGCTGCTCGCCCGGCGCATCCAAAACATTCCCGCCGTGAGAACCATTGGTTACATAAGGGCTAGTGATCAAGGGAGGTCCGCAGGAGGGATGCTCGCCATAGACAGCATGATCCTCCACTCCGTTGGCCGCAACGACTCCGACAAGACCCGGATGAGTATGACGGCGGGATATTGCAGTGTGGACGAACGGTCGCGGACAGAGATACCCAACCGTGTGCTGGTGCGGGGGGAGAGAGTTTATATGGGGAATGATCAGTACTAATTCGCCTCATTCATCCCCCGCCACCCTTTGTGTTACAATTCGTAGCGTTCCCATAGCCAGTTGTTCCAGGAGATCATCATGCGACGTTTTCCACTGTTGGCCTCGTTAACCATTTTGCACCTGGCGGCACTGCCATGTGCGCACACCCTCGCGGATGGCACCGACACCGACGGTGATGGCATTACCGACGAGGTCGAGCAGCAACTGTTCACGCCGGTAGACGTGAAGCCGGAACTGCTGCCGGTGGCCACAAGCAAAAACGAGAACTACACCGAGGAGCAAGCGAAGGTCAACGCGCCGGACTTGCTGTCGTTGGAGGCTTGTCATGTGGGCGCGCGGCGGTTGCTCTTCAAGGTGACTTTTGCTCGCAGGCCTAACTTTGGTAATGCCACGTTTATCGTGTATGCCGACCTGGATAACAATCAGGACACCGGTCGGCAGGACAACCTATCGGTGCGCGGCGCGGATGTGATGGTGGTCGCGTCCAACAACCAGATGAGCGTGTCGCGTCACAATCCGTCGTTCAACTCCGGAAACACCACCATCGCGGGCGCGGCGCTGGTCGGCAACGTTCTCTACATTACCCTCGACGCGGCGATCCCGGAGAGCGGGGACAATATTCCGGTTGCACTCCAGTTGCTGTCACAACGAGAGGGCGGCAAAGGCGACTACACCCCGCGCCAGGTCGTCGAACTCCCGCGATTCGCGGACAGGCAGGTTCCCAAAGTAACGCGCAAGGGAGCGCCTGACCTGAAACCGTTGTCCGACTATCGCTTTCACAATGATCTTGTGAAGTACGAAAAGCTGGAGGACAAGGGACTGACTTACGAAGCGGTGAAACCAGCAAAGCCCTTCGAGCCGGGAAGACCTCAACCCGCTCCATTGTTCGCTTCAACCGCGCGGCAACCCGGTAAGGCGGGCTCGGTGAAACGACGCGAGGTGCGCGTTGAACTGCTCGAAGAATCGGGAATCGCCCGGCGTGGGACACCCATCACATTCGGCTTCCCCTTGCCCAAAGGAGCCGTATTCAACCTCAGCAATCTTCGATCGGTTTCTCCGACCGGCGCCGAGCTTTCCGCTCAGTTTACCGCCACCTCCTTCTGGCCGGACGACAGTTTGAAATGGGTGCTCGTGGATTTCACGACTCCGTTGAATGCGAAGGAGAAGCGGGAGTGCGTGGTTCAGTTCGGTAGCGATGTGAAACGGACACAGGCGTCAACGCCGTTGAAGATTACCGACACTCCGTCGCTGATGACTATCGTGACCGGTCCGCTACGGGTGGAACTCGACAAGCAGCATTTCAACCTGCTACGTGGTATCTGGATGGACAAGAACCGCGACGGAAAGTTCGACCAATCCGAGCAACAGGCGTCGTCCTCCACCGATGGGATCCGACTGGTTGATGAGAAAGGAAAAGTGTTTACCAGTTCAGCGCAGCCGCCTGACAGTGTGAAGGTGGAAGAGCAGGGATCGCAGAAAGTTGTGGTGCGTGTTGAAGGCAAGTATGCCGCTGCCGATGGCGAGACCTGCATGCGCTATGTCGCGCGGCTTACATTTCGCGCCGGATGGCCGCGGGTCACGGTCGCGCTGACTCACATCAACGACTACCTGAAGACCGAGTTCACGGACATCACTTCTCTCTCGTTGCCGTTCCAGTCGTCCGGTCAGGCACAGCCGACAAGTGTCTATCTGCCGGGAGAAAGCGGATCGCTCAACGCAGTCGCCGGGCAACGCCTGAGCTTCTTTCAAAGTGATGAACGGACCTGCACCGTGCAGGCTGATGACAGGAAGTCTACTGGCGGGCAGGCGCCGGGAGTATTGCGTTGCGTGACCTCAAACGGCGTGATGTCTGCGGGTGTGCAGGATTTCTGGCAGCGGTGGCCGAAGGGATTCACGGCGCAGGGCAACCAGTACTCGGTTGACCTCCTGCCGCCGCAGCCTAATGCCCAGTATGGAACCGACCTGCCGCATTACCTCCTCTTTTGTTTCGTCGAGGGGAAGTATCGTTTCAAATGGGGAATGTCGTTCACCGAGAGAGTCACTCTCGATTTCGCGCCGGAGACAAAGGCGGAAGAACTCGCCGCCGATGTCAGTCTGCCGGTCGTTGCCGTTGTGCCTGCAGCCTGGTATGCGGAAACGGGAGCGATGGGACTCCTTGCTGCTCCCCGCGAGAAGCAATTCGCTCAGTGGGACAAGTTCGTGGAGAGTTCTTTGCGCGCCAACGTCCAGAGGCAGAAGCAGGAGCGGGAATACGGCTACCTCAACTACGGAGACTGGTATGGCGAGCGAGGTCGCAACTGGGGCAACAACGAATATGACCGAGGACACAGTTTCTTCATGCAGTTTGCGCGCACTGGAAATCGGGACTACTTTCGCCTCGCCCTCTCGGCAGCGCGACACGAGGCGGACGTGGATTGCATTCACGCCTACCCCGATGGCTTTTACGTGGGCGGCAACCATCCCCACTCGATCGGTCACACGGGCGCGTGGACGGAGACGACCGCGCATGGAACGTGGGACTGCCGATTCGACGGCATGTCCACAGCAGCCAATGGTCACAACTGGGCGGATGGGATGATGGACGCCTGGTATCTCACTGGAGATGCGCGCGTGATGGAAGCCGCCATCGGTCTGGGCGAGCACGTCGCCTGGGCGATGTCGCCAACCTTCAAGGCGCTCGGCACCCATGAACGGACCGCGGGGTGGTCGTTGAAGACGATTATGGCGATTTATCGTGGCACTTATGATCCCGTGTATCTCGAAGCCGCAAAACGCATCACCGAGGTCGCGTTGCGGGAGCAGAAGTTCGACGATGGAGGCGCGTGGCCGCACATTCTCCCGGAAGACCACGCGGGAGGACACGCTGGAGCAAGTGGGAATAACCTATTTCTGATCGGCGTTTTGCTGGGCGGAATGACGGAGTACCACGAGGAGACTCATGATCCGGCGGTGGAGAAATCCCTGATTACCGGCGCGCAGTGGGTCATCAAGTCGTGGGATGAAAACGCTGAGGGCTGGCCCTACTCCGCCTCGCCGACAGGCCAGCCTTACTACAGGGCGAGCACGATCCTGAATGCGCTGATCGTGGAACCGCTGGCTTATGTGGGACACCTCACGGGCGATGAGCGGTTCATCGAGATTGCTGAGACCGGACTGGAGGCTCTGTCTCGAGGCGGAGGCGATTCCTTCGGGAAGTCCATCGCCCAGCAGATGCACTTCACCTCCGGTACGATGGCGCTCCTGCAGCAGTGGTATGACAAACACCGCTCCGACAAAGGCGTGAGCGTCATGGATGGCAGTGTAAGCAACATGCTCAAATACTTCGGTAAGACACCGGACGCCGACCGACACGCCGTACGCGCGCCGGATGAGAAGGTCTTCTTTCTGCGGATGAATGGAACAACCACCGAGTTGATCGCCACGCGCACCCCACACGGAGCCATGACCAAGCGCGCCGAACTCGGGACAATCAGAGTGCTCGATTCAACGGGTGCCGTCATCCGTGAAGGAAAATTCAGTACCGATGACAAGCACGAGTTCCGCTGTCCTCTGCAGGGCAACGCCGGCGCTCAATTGAAAGTCGTCGTAAATGACGACCAGCGTGGCGTGTGGTCTCTGAAGGGAGAAAACTTTCAGGTCGTGATGCAGACCTTGAAGGAGTTCCGTATCGGCGGAGTCGGTCGTGGGCGGTATCACTTCTTCGTCCCACAGGGAACGAAGGAATTCAAGGTCAAACTCCTCGGCGTCCATCCGGGCCAATACGGCGCTGCTGGGATTTCGCCCGAGGGCAAAGTCGTCGGCTACCACCAGGACTCCAATCAGGGACAGGCGCTTATATTGGGCGCGCAGAAGGTGGGTGTTCCGAATCCCAACGCGCACCCCGAACAAGGGACGCTCGTTATCCAACCTGCTCCCGCGGACACCGGAAAAATGTGGAGCCTCATATTGTGGGCGGCAGGGGATATCGGCTGCGAGCTGGAAGGCGTGCCACCGTATCTGGCGTTGACTGAGAAGGATTGGTTTGAGCCGGGGAAGTGACCCATGCTATAATTCCGTTCCACGTGGACTGGCACGCGTCGAGTCACGAGTCATATACTCGCACCAGCCGAGGTTGCGAATTCCGTGAAACAAGTCGTCATCGAGAACCCGATCATCAACTCGCCCTTTGACGAGCCGACACGCCATTTCCGGTTCTCCGACGAAGGGATCACCAACGAGGTCGTCGAGGGTCGCCGGACCAGCCAATACTTCATTCCCATCGCCAAGCCGAAGAAGAAAGGCGCCAGGCAGCTTATCCTCGACACGGAATGGACACAAAACCGTATTGAGGAGAACAAACTCGTCAACGATATCCGCCGTCGCGTTGCGCAGTGGCGAAAAGGCGGTCACGTTGGCGTAACGGCGACCACCGGACGGTTAATCGCTTACTGGACCGATCCCAACCGCGAGAAGAAACTCTTCTTCTGCCAGATCGAGGCGCTGGAAACCGCCATCTACCTTACCGAGGTCGCGCACAAGTACGGCGATGCGTGGATTGAGAACACTCTGCGGGAAGCGAACGACACCTCCAACCCCGGCCTGCCGCGCACCGCGTTCAAGATGGCTACCGGCTCCGGTAAGACGGTTGTCATGGCGATGGTCATCGCCTGGCATACCCTGAACAAACGGGCGAATCCGCAGGATTCGCGCTTCTCCGACACCTTCCTGATTATCACGCCGGGCATCACGATTCGTGACCGGTTGCGGGTGCTTCTGCCGAACGACCCGCAGAACTACTACCACCTGCGCGATCTCCTGCCCGCCCAGGAATTGAAGGAGCTTCGTCAGGCGAAAATCATCATCACCAATTTTCACGCCTTCCAGCTTCGGGAGAAGTCCAAGGGAGCGAGACTTACCAAGGAACTTGCAGGGCAAACCCAGACCGGGGTGAACAAGGAAACACCCGACCAGATGGTACGGCGTGTCTGTCGCGACTTTGGCACGAAGAAAAGCCTTATCGTTCTCAACGATGAAGCCCACCACTGCTACCGACGCAAACCCGACGGCGAAGAGGAGAAACTCACCGGCGATGAGCGCGTCGAAGCGAAGCAGCGTGAGCAAGAGGCCCGCGTCTGGATTTCCGGTATCGAGGCTGTGAAAGCGAAGATCGGCGTCAAGGCGATCTTCGACCTGTCGGCCACCCCGTTCTTTCTGCGCGGGTCAGGCTACCCCGAAGGCACGCTCTTTCCGTGGGTAGTTTCCGATTTCTCCCTGATTGATGCCATCGAAGCCGGGATCGTGAAAGTCCCGCGTGTGCCGGTGTCAGATGACTCGATGACTGGTGAGCAACCCACTTACCGCGATCTGTGGATTCGCATCAGCAAAGACCTGCCGAAGAAGGGACGCAAAACGGAAGAGGTCGCAGGCGAGCCAAAACCCCCCCTCGAACTCCAGGGCGCGCTGCACAGCCTCTACAGCAACTACGAGAAGTATTACCAGCTTTGGGAGCAGAACGACGAGGCTCGCGCACGGGATATCACGCCGCCCGTCTTCATCGTCGTCTGCAACAACACCAACGTCTCCAAACTCGTCTTCGACTATATCGCCGGATGGGAAAAACAGGTGACACGGGCTTCCCGCCCGTGTGAAGCCACGGACGAGACGCCCGTGCCACAGGTCATTGTGCAGGCCGGGCAACTGCCCATCTTCCGCAACGACGACGGCAACGGCGGATGGCTGCACCGCCCCAACACCATTCTGGTGGACAGCCAGCAGCTTGAATCCGGCGAAGCCATGAGCGCCGATTTCAAGAAGATCGCCGCCCGCGAGATTGACGAGTTCAAGTCCGAATACCGCGCCCGCTTCCCCGGTCGTGACACCGAGGACCTGACCGACGAAGACCTGCTGCGGGAGGTAATGAACACCGTCGGCAAAGCAGGCAAGTTGGGCGAACACGTCAAGTGCGTGGTAAGCGTCTCCATGCTGACCGAAGGCTGGGACGCGCAGACCGTCACCCACATCCTCGGCGTGCGCGCCTTCGAGACGCAACTGCTGTGCGAGCAGGTGGTGGGTCGCGCGTTGCGGCGCATGAGCTACGCTGCCAATGAGGCAGGTCATTTTGAGCCGGAATACGCCGAAGTCTACGGCGTTCCCTTTTCCTTCATCCCGTGCAGCGGTTCGACCCCGGAACCCAAGCCCGGTCCCATGCCTACCCGCGTCCGCGCTCTCGAAGAGCGGCTCGACTGTGAGCTTACCTTCCCGCGTCTCGTCGGCTACCGCTACGACTTCCGCGGTGAGCGACTCACCGCCACCTTTACCGACGATTCGAGAATGACGTTGTCTACGGAAGACCTTCCGACCCGAGTGCAGCTCGACCCCATCGTGGGCGAATCGAGCATACACACCCTGGAGGACCTCAAGCGTCACCGTGTCAACGAAGTTGCGTTCTATCTGGCAAAGCTCGTCCTGGAGAAATATTTCCGCGACGACGATGGCAATGAAAAGCCCTGGCTGTTTCCGCAACTACTCGGAATCACCAAACGCTGGCTCGCGGAATACGTCAGGCTCAAGGACAACACCTTCCCGCAACTGCTGCTGCTGATCGACTTCATGCACCACGCGGCGGACCGTATTTACAGGGCGCTTGTCGGTGACACCGGCTTCCAGCCGGTGGATGAACACGGGCAGGATGCCTGTGCCACGCTGCTGCCAATCCTGCGCCCCTACGATACCGTCGGCTCCACCCGTCACGTTGACTTTGATACAACCCGGCCCGTGTTCGCCACCCGTGAAGACAAGTGCCACATCTCCCATGTTGTCGCCGATACCGATTCGTGGGAGCAGAAGATGGCCGAAACCCTCGAAGCCATGCCCGAAGTCGTCCGCTACGTGAAGAATCACAACCTCGGCTTCACCATCCCGTACACGCTAAACGGCGAGGAACGCCAATACATCCCCGACTTCATTGCACACATCAAGACTCCCTCTCCCTCTGAGGGAGAGGGTCGGGGTGAGGGTGGGGGCGTCCTCAACCTCATCCTCGAAGTCACCGGCAAAAAGGACAAGGACAAAGAAGCCAAAGTCGCCACCGCCCGCAACCTGTGGGTTCCGGCAATCAATAATCACGGCGGGTTCGGGAGATGGGACTTCATGGAGATTGAAGATCCATGGGATGCGGTGACTAAGATACGAACTGAAATTGCTGAACGCAGCAAGCAGTGAGTCCGATGATCTGGAGGTTGGTTGACAAACTGCTGTCCTTTGCGGAGAATGTCCACGCAGGGAACGGCGATTGAATAACATCCGATCCATCCTTCTGAAATGGACAGAACTATGAACTATACCGAAGAAGATTTGGAGCAACTCATTTCTTGTCCGAAGAGAATCTCACAAGCCCCACGCAGAGAAATGAGAACGGATGGCAAGCACGGATTTCGAGCTTTTATGCGACACAGCCTGGAGTTTGCCGAGGACTTTTCCCTGGGACTTGTATACGTGCCGAAAGACGAGCCTGGAAGCTTCTGTCTTATGCGCTGCGTCACTTCCTGCGTGCGGTAAACGTTCAGGCGGCTGATCAGACCCAGCATTTCCCGAATCTCATACAGGGTGATATGTTTGGAGGTGAGGCACATCCATGAAAGCGATTGAACTACTCCGCGTTCAGTTTGGCGACTTTGTACAACTGGAAGAAAAGCGACCCAACATCCAGCAGGTTTTCGCGCCGCTATATCACGAGGACGGAGATATGATGGATGTCTTTCTCGATCTGCCCAAGGATGCCGACTTGTCGGCGGAGCAACGAATAAGGCTGTCCGACCATGGCTTGACGCTAATGCGCCTTTCCTACACCTTCGATGTTGATACGCCGAACAAGGAGAAGATACTCCATCGCATCCTACTTGAAAACAGTGCGAGCGAAGAAAACGGCGAGCTCTATATGGAGACTGTCGCGGAGTCTCTATACCCTTCGCTGATGCAGTTCTCCCAGGTCATCGGTAAGGTGTGCAACATGCGGCTCTTCCGGCGTGAAACGCTGGCAAGCTTGTTCGAGGAAATGCTTGAAGAGTTTGTCCGAGAATCGCTCTCCCTCTACCAGCCGACACCCTCTGTGTGTCCCATTCCCGAGCGAGAGGACCTGGAGGTTGATTGGCAGTTCAAGCCCAATGGGACGCCGCTTTACCTGTTTGGCGTCAAAGACAACGCGCGCGCCCGACTAACCGCCATCAGTTGCCTTGAATTTCAGCGCAACAGACTGCCTTTCCGCAGCATGGTCGTGCATGAGGATTTCGACAAGATCGGGCGCAAGGACAAGATACGACTCACGTCGGCCAGCGACAAACAGTTCACCTCTTTGGACGACTTCAGACAGAACGCTGTGCAATACTTGGAACGGGAAACGGCGCACTGACTGATTGCAGGCAATAGAAGACCCGCGGGTGGTGAGCCCGCCACTCTCAACACTACTGCTGCTTCGATAAAGATATCTGAAAACGCGCAGGAGAACCTTGCATGGCTCGTAAGACTTCAAAGCAACCCACCCAGGTTGAATCCCTCAAACACCAGAACAAGCGCGCCAATATTCCCACCGAGGAGTTGCGCGACTTTGTCGCGGAGGAGGAGCAGAAGCCGAAGACGGTTCTGTATCCCCGCGACCCGTCGCTCGATCCGCAACTGGTGTGGAAGGGCAAGGATGAGCAGGATCAGCAGGACCTCGCCGTGCCCGCTGTGCCGGTCTACATCCAGGAGAAGATTCACCCGCAAGCCATCATCGACGAAGTGACACGTGCTTCCCAACTCGTGAAGAAACATGGGCAGGATACCCATGCCACGCAGTTCAACCTCTTCTCCGACTTCAACGGCATCGAGTTCGAAGACCTCATTGACTTCTACCGCCACGAGCAGAACTGGTCGAACCGGATGATCCTCGGCGACTCGCTGCTGGTGATGACCTCGCTGGCGGAGAAGGAAGGGCTGAAGGGCAAGGTGCAGATGATCTACATTGACCCGCCCTACGGCATCAAGTTCGGCTCCAACTGGCAGGTCTCCACCCGCAAGCGGGACGTGAAAGACGGCAAAGCCGAAGACGCTACCCGCCAGCCGGAACAGGTCAAAGCCTTCCGCGATACGTGGCAACTCGGCATCCACTCCTACCTCGCCTATCTCCGCGACCGCCTCACCGTCGCCCGTGAACTCCTCACCGAATCCGGCAGCGTGTTCGTGCAGATCGGGGATGAGAACGTCCACCTCGTGCGGTGTCTGATGGATGAGGTGTTCGGGAGTGAGAATTTTGTCAGTCTCATTACCACGAAGAAGAGCGGCGGAATGGGACAGCAGTTCATGGACAACGTTTCAGACTTCATCCTATGGTATGCCAAGGATAACTCGCAGGCAAAGTACAGGCAACTCTACACCGAGAAGGTTCTGTCAGAAGGGGCTGGTGCACGTTACAACCAAGTGGAACTTGCGGATGGCACAGTGCGCCCAATCACCAAAGAGGAATCGCTGAGACCACAGCTTCTCCCAGAGGATTCGCGCGTTTTCCTCGGAAGTCCTTTGACTTCCGAGACGCCCAGTGCCTCGACGGTTTTCGGGTTCGAATTGGAAGGACGAAAGCTCTCGCCTACAAAGGGGGGCTGGAAGACGAACCGTGAGGGGATGAACAGGCTAATCCGAGCAAGCAAACTGTTCAACACGAAAGGATTCGTTAACTACAGGATGTATTTCGCTGATTTTCCTGCCGTGGCCATCTCAAATCTGTGGGAGGACACGATGGGAACGGCAGAGCAAAACAAGGTCTATGTCGTTCAGACTACAACCAAGGTCGTGGAACGTTGCCTCCTGATGACCACCGACCCCGGCGACCTTGTCCTTGACCCAACCTGCGGCAGCGGGACGACGGCCTATGTGGCGGAGCAGTGGGGGCGGAGGTGGATTACCTGCGACACCAGCCGCGTCGCCCTGGCTCTCGCCCGCACCCGCATCATGTCCGCGAAGTTCCCGTATTACCTTCTGGCGGATTCACCGGAAGGCGCGAGGAAGGAAGCGGGGTTGACGGGTTCCCTCACCCCGGCCCTCTCCCAGAAGGAGAGGGGGAGTGGTGAGGCGGACATCAAGAAAGGCTTCGTCTACAAACGCGTCCCGCACGTCACCCTCAAATCCATCGCCAACAATGCGGAGATAGACGCCATCCATGCGAAGTGGCAGGAGAAGCTGGAACCGCTGCGGGCCGAACTAAACAAACTGCTTGGGACGAACTGGGAGGAATGGGAGGTCCCCCGCGAACTCCCCGACAACCTGTGTAGCGTAGCCCCTCGTGGGCGTCAGAACAAACACCCGCAAGGGGTTACGCTACTGGAGGAATGGTGGAAATTGCGGCGCGGGCGGCAGAAGGAGATTGACGCCTCCATCGCCCGCCGCGCCGATACGGAGATTCTCTACGACCAACCCTACGAGGATAACAAGAAGGTTCGCGTGACCGGCCCGTTCACCGTGGAAAGCCTCAGCCCGCACCGCACCATCAGTGTCGAGGAGAAGATAAAACGGCGCGAAGTTGGAATGGAAGGCTGGAAGATCAGGCAGTTAGGCCCGTCGCAGTTCGCAACGACCATCATTGAGAACTTGAGGAAGGCGGGGGTGCAGAACACGGTCAAGGGCGAGCGGCTGAAGTTTGATTCGCTCGACCCCTTCGCCGGGGAATGGATTCACGCCGCAGGCCAATACACCGAAAGTGGCTCGGACGTCTCGTCCGAGAAAACGACGGCTGGTATCCCGTCCGAGAAAGACACGGGCAGGATGCCCGTGCCACGCCGAACCCGTCGGGTTGCCATCTGCATCGGTCCGGAGCACGGAACCGTCGGCGCGCAACTCGTGAAGGAAGCCGCCAAGGAAGCCGTCAAGGGCGTGGGCTTCGACATGCTCATCGTCTGCGGCTTCGCCTTCGACCCCAGCGTGAGTGAAGAGATCAAGCGCTACGGCAAGCTGACGGTGCTGCCGACCAAGATGAACCCCGACCTCGCGATGGGGGATGAACTGCTGAAGAAGACCGGAGCGGGGAATCTGTTCATGGTTTTCGGGGAACCGGATGTGGAGGTTCGGCACGCGCAAACGCCTACCCCCACCCCGACCCTCCCCCGCCCGCAGGGGAGGGCGACGGAGGTTTCTTCATTGCTTGAGGTGGAGGTCAAGGGTGTGGATGTCTATGATCCGACGACCGGGGAGATTCGCTCCAGCGCGACCGATGACATTGCCTGCTGGTTCATTGATACCAACTACAACGGAGAATCGTTCTTCGTCCGCCATGCCTACTTCACCGGAGCGGATGAACCCTACGACAAACTGAAGCGCGCCCTACGGGCCGAGATTGACGAAGCGGCCTGGCAAACCCTCTACACCACCGTCAGCCAACCCTTCGCCCCACCCGAGACGGGCAAAATCGCCGTCAAGGTCATCAACCATTACGGCGACGAAGTGATGAAGGTGTTTGAGGTCGAGACAATAGAGGAAGGAACATGACACCTCGTGAACGCGTTCTGACTGCACTCCGCCGCGAGATCCCCGACCGCGTGCCGTGGATGGAAGGGATCGTTGGCAACGGCATTGCGTCGGCGGTGTGCGGGGAGCCGATCAATGTGGACTGGAGCGTCGCGCCGGACGGCTTCCCGAAGCAGCGGGGTGCGGCGCTGGCAGAGGAACGGAAAAAAGTCAACCGCGTCTTCGGCAAGGATAACATCAACTTCTCCGCCTTCGCTCCGATCTTCGCAACGAAGATGGAGAAGGCAACGGATGGTTCTAACGTCCTGGTGGGAGACGGACTGATGCGAAGCGAAGAGGATTTCGACCGGCTTTTCAAACTCCCTCCACCTGACGATTCAGGGGACAAGTGCAAGTAACTCCCGGTCACTTGAGTGCAAGCAACTGTTGGTCAGGTTATGATATCCAGAAACTTTACTGGAGGGTAGTTGAGTGACTATTGACTTCTGCATGAATAATGCAACAATCACGGGAATGCTGGAAGGTCTGCGTGTTGAATACAACCCCGAAGACGAGATTGAGAAGTTGAGAACAAGTTCTTGGAGGAGTTCGTCCCGGTCGTCGGGTCTTCCATTGGAAAGCTCCCGTTTCAGATGCGTCCAGACTCCTTCGTCCGGGTTCAGTTCCGGCGCGTACGGCGGGAAGGCTTCAATGTGCAAACGGGGAAACCGACGACACAGTTCCCGGATCGGTTCTCCCTTATGGAACGACCCATTGTCCCAGAGCACAATGACCGCTCCACGCAGGTGACGAAGCAAATGGCGCAGGAAATCACACACTTCGGCTTGCTGGATATTTTTCGTGTGAAGACGAAAGTACAACCCAATTCTTTGTCGCTTCGGACTCACGGTGATACCAGAAATCGCCGAGATCTTGTCGCGACGGTAACGACACTGATACACAGGTGTTTGCCCTCGGGGCGCCCAGGTCTTGCGAACGTTCGGTATCAGCAGAAATCCCGATTCGTCGATGAAGACAAGGTAGGCGCCCATCCGAGCGCCCTTTTTTTATCCGGGGCCATTCTTCTCGCTTCCAACGTTCAATCTCTTCCTCGTTCCTTTCTTGCGCTCGCCGTTCCGGCTTTTGGTGGCTCCAATTCAAGCTGTGCAGGAGTCGTCCAACATGGTCTCGATGGTATCGAACACCAAAGTCACTCTCGATGACTTCTGCAATGCGTTGGGTCGTCCACAAGTCGGTGCGGTATCCCCGCGCCAACGAACCTTGCAGCAAAACACCAACGAGTTCCTCCTTCTGCTCCGCCGTGAGTTTCGGCGGACGACCGGGAGGAGATTGCGCTATCAAACCTTCCTCTCCTTTGGCTCTCACTGCTTCCTGCCGCCGCTGCACGGAACTGGCATGGCAACCGAGTTGTCGCGCCACCGCATTTAATGACAATCCCTCATCCACTAACTCCATCGCACGACGTCGTCGACTCTCCAACTCCTTACATGAACCTTTAGGCCGCATCGGAAGTACCCTCCTCCCAGGATACTTCCTTATTTTGCATTATTTATGCAGAAGTCAATAAAAAGGGCCTGAGGAGCAAAGGCGTCGCGAGATGGTAACCGCAGCACGCCGAGGCGCTTCGAAACGGTCGGTCGCGCGACGCGGTATGGGGTCGCGTTGTCGACCGTTCAACTGTGGGTTGCTCGGGCTGCGGGGAAACGCCTTGACCGAGTGAACTGGAGCGATCTTCCCGGTGATCCTTCGGTCCCCCCCGGACGCACCAGCGGGAAGACGGAAGGTCTGATTTTGCAGGTGCGACGGGAGTTGGGTGAACTCTGCGAGTTCGAGTCGATCCTAAACATCCTGTCCGAGTACGTGAGTAGATAGACGGAATCCAAATCCACTCACAGGCGCCTTTTATACCTCAACGGGTATACAGCAGGAGTTCACTATGTCAAAGATCAGAATCGCCTGCCCAAACTGTGGAAACACGGGTGAGGTGGACGAGAGCCACCGGGGCCGCAGAGCTCTGTGCAATAGGTGCAATACCACGTTCGTGATTGAGGCGCCGGTCGCGGAACTGAGCGGTCAAGCATTGTAATAATAAATCTATATTGCAGCAAGCAACGCGTTTGGCATTCTTCTCGCGACTCGCTATAATCATGGTTGCCCGGCCGGTGGTCACGAGGCCACGCCGGAGCGGAGACGTTATAGT
>Ga0100401_1000215_pt1 | contig 47803 bp, 17 predicted proteins | sample CryGeymeta201525_FD_80421 | JGI IMG/M metagenome (GOLD analysis project Ga0100401, IMG submission 80421) | Groundwater microbial communities from Crystal Geyser aquifers in Utah, USA - Crystal Geyser metaG 2015-25 | ecosystem: Environmental > Aquatic > Deep subsurface > Groundwater | place: USA... | reverse complement strand
TGGTACGAATACACCTCAAGCTGCGTCCCATCCGGACGCACCCGCGCCACGCCACCACCGTGCAAGGTCACCACGCGACCATCCGTCCCCGTCGTCCCCTCCATCCCGAAGTCCCCGACTGCAATATAAAGCCAACCATCGATCCCCATCCGACATCCATTCGTCGTGTGATCCGAGCCACGCGGATGGTTCAAACCAAAGCCGATGTTCTCCAGCAGCACCTTGTGCTCGTCCGAAACCCCATCGCCATCCGTATCCCGGAACGAACTCAAAAAGGGCGGATGAATGATGTAGAGCGTATCCCCCACAAAGTGCCCGCCACGCGGACTGTCGATCTTCGGCACGAAATCGAAAAACTCATCCGCCTTGCCATCGCCATCCGTATCCCGACACGAAATCACCCTCCCCACATCCCGATTCTTCCCCAACGAGCCATTCCGGTCCGCAGAAACATACACCGTCCCATCCGCCGCCGCCGTCAGCGCTGTCGGGTACTCGACGTCAAAAGGCTCGGCAAAGGTATTGATCTCAAATCCCGCAGGTGCAGCAGGCGCCGCATGAACCAAAGGTGTCAGCGCCAGAAAAAGGAAAGGTACTTTCATCACAAAAAATCGATTTCTGAAGGGAAGATCCCATCCTACGCCCGACGGCACCCGAATCTTAGCCCGAACCTACCGATTTCCACCATTTCCTCACCAAGGCATCTCCATTGAAGTTTAGAATTTAAAATTTAGAGTTTACCCTCGCCCGTGCTCGACGCCCACAACCACCTCCAGCGCTTCGCCGATCCCGACCGCATCATCACCGAGATGAAAGCCGTCGGCATCACCGGCTGCATCGTCAACGGCACCTCAGAAGCCGACTGGCCCCAAGTCGCCGCCCTCACCGAACGCCATCCTGATTTCGTCCACCCCGCCTTCGGCCTCCACCCCTGGTTCGCCCATCAACGATCGAACCTCTGGCTCGAAACCCTCACCGACTACCTCGACCGCTTCCCCCGCGCCTCCATCGGCGAGTGCGGACTCGACCGCTGGATCAAGCACCCCGACATCGAGGAACAACTCCACGTCTTGCTCCCCCAACTCGCCCTCGCCCGCGAGCGGAATCTCCCCATCACCCTCCACGCCCTCAAAGCCTGGGGCCCGCTGTTAGAAGCCTTCAAAAAGGAACCCCCACCCGCCAACGGTTTCCTCCTCCATTCTTTCGGCGGCACCCCCGAACTCGTCACCCAGCTCACCCCTCTCGGTGCCCGCTTCTCCTTCTCCGGCTACTTTCTTCATCCGAAAAAATCCGCCGTCCTCGAGTCTTACCGCGCCGTCCCCTCCGACCGCCTCCTCCTTGAAAGCGACGCCCCTGAAATTCTCCCCCCGGAAAAGCACATCTCCCACCCCCTCCCCGAGGGGGAAAACCACCCAGCCAACCTCCCGACCATCGTTCAAGCCCTTGCAAATCACCTCAATCGCCCCACTACAGACTTGCTTCAAACCTGCCTTCAAAACACCCAAAGCTACTTCGCCACGGACCTTTAGTCTTCTTGTCCTGCGCAGCTGCGGTGGACGATTTCGTTGATCTCCTGACAACCGCCGATGTCGGTGGGGAAATCCACCTCGGCCATTTCATTTCGCCAACCTTCCGAACTCGGCAGCGATGCTCTTCAGACTCTTCGGCCATTGATCGAAGGTAATGCTCTTCGCTCCATCGATCTTTGGAACAGTAATGCCTTCCACCAACGAACTCTCTGGCTGCGCGTAAAGAAACGGCACCTGCTCCTGCCCATAAGTCGTGGGTAGGCTCTTGGCAAGAATCTCGAGCTCCGTCGCGTAGTCGGCGGGATGCTCGCCGATGTTGGCTTCCGACGGAATCCAGATCACTCCGGCAACCGCCATCGGAGTCAGCGGACTGACGCACCAGTTGTAAGCATAGGTGGGAATCGTGTCGGCACTCACCGTGCCGCTTCTACCGGCTTCTGGAAAAGCCGGTGCCTGAAGTGCCACCCGCGAAAGATCCGCGCCCGTCTTGCCCGCATCGATGATACTGACAACGAAAGCCTTCACTTCCTCCACATGTTTGGCTGCCGCCTTCTTCGCGAACTCGGTGTTGGGGTATTGAAGGAAAAGCTCATCAAGGCGGACCTGAAAGCCCGGATTCTTGAGGTCCTTCACCCCTTGGTATGAAGTCCAGGAAAGCGGGGAAGCGAGCTGACGATTCCGTCCGAGATCACCGGAGGACATCGTCATGAATCCTTGCGGAATTCCCTTCCGGTCGAGCGCCTTGGCGAACTCATAAGCAAACATGGTCACGCCATTTTCATCTTTCGAGTAGTCAGCCGTCATCCATGAGGAGCGATATTTCCCGCTGCCGGTTTCAAAGCTACGCTTTCTCGGTGTCGTGGAAGTGCTAGCCTTGGTCTTCCTCCGGAACTCCCTGACCAAAGGCATCGCGGATGGCCGTTCGGCATCCTTGGCCCGCTGATCAAATGGCCATTCCGAGGTGAGAAGTGTGCTGCCTGTTAGATACCAAACATCGCCGACGAGGATATCCTTCACCCTTCTGCTGTGACCATGGCTCGACGTCGCTTCGAGAGTGATCGCTTTGGCGGACGCCTCCCTGGCCGGAAACGAGACCGACCACTGCTGCAGATCGTTGGCCACGGCGGTGCGGGTGACACCATCGAGTGTCACGGTGACCTCCACTCCTTGGTTGGCATGCCCCCATACCGGAATTGTCTTTCCTCTCTGGATGATCACCCCATCGCGATAGTACTCCGCCACTTGGAACAGAGGATAGTCCGGATCGGTGTAGCGGGCATACTTCTCCTTCTCGGCGGCGGCCTTGGCCGGGTCGTCTTCCTCAAAGATCAGTTTGCCATCGATTACTGCGAAGGGCGTCGCAGGAAGACCCGCCTTGTTGTAGAGGTTCGAGTTCTCGGGGACGGCATTGTAGGCGTATTGCACACCGACCGGTTCAGGCACCACGGGCGAGCTTACCACGACGGTGTCGCCTGCAATCACCGCCTCCGCAGCGTGCCACTTCTTGTCCGAACCGCAGACGCGGAAATGGTTGAGCTTGTCGCCGGGAGTTGGCCTTGCCGGTTCCACAAACTTGCCGGGCTCCTTGTAGTCGGCAGCCATCCCCTTGTTGCCGACCATCAGCCCACCAAACAGGCTGCCTTCCTCGAAGGAGACCACCACCTTGCCGCCGTCCACCTTGGAGCCGCTGTAGATCGGGCCGGTGTAGGCGATGTCCTTGCCATACTGCTTGGCGAGCGCCCACCGGGCCATCCGCATGCCTGGATGGAGCTTGTTATAGTAGTGAATCCCCGCCGGGCGGGCTGAGTTCAGATCGGATTGCACGACCATGCCGACGTGCTCCCGGTTGTTCATGAAAAACAGGTGCTGCGCCTGACGAATGTCCGCGAAGCCCACCTTGTTCGGATCGACTGCTCCATAGCTTTGCATCTGAGTGAAATAGAACGGCATGTCAGGCATGCCCCACGCATCCCGCCAGCCCTTCACCAAGGCCTCCATCCTCGCCGCATAGATGCTTCCATCATTGCTGTTGCTCGTACCCTGGCACCAGATCGCACCGCGGATCGCATAGGGGATCACCGGGTTGATCTTGCCATTAAAAAACTGCGAAGGTCCGCGCCACATTCCGGCAATGCCCGGGAGATTCGGTCGCGTGGGAACCTTGCCACCAGCCTCGGCGATCACTCCCGCCTCTTCCTGCCATGCTCTTAGGTCTTCATAGTACTTCGCGTAAGCATTCCGACCCTGCTCCAACAGTGGGTCCGCGTCGCGCATGAGGTCCGCGTCCCCCTTGAGCTTCGGATGCGATTCAATCGCCTGCCGCTGGGTGAAGGCCTCGATCCGGGTGTTGCTGTGGGCACTTAGCAGGATACCGATCGGCACATCCAGTTCCTTGTAGAGATCGTGGGCGAACGAAAGCGACAGCGCCGAGAAGCCACTCGCATCCTTTGCCCTCTTCCAACCTCCTTGCGAAGTCGCCCGCTTCTGCGGATAGAGTGCCGAAACGGTATCGATATTGATTTCCCGGATCGGGACATCCTCCGCCGCACCTGCGATCTCCCGGGCAAGGTCGCTGCACATGCTCTTGCCTGCCTCCCAGACCATGTTCGATTGACCCGAAGAAAACCAAACCTCTCCCACCAGCACCCCCTGCAGATCGATCGTTTCCCCGGCCCCGTTCTTCACACGAAACCCCCGCTCTTCCCGTGAGGCCTTCAGAGGGTCCAGCTTCACCATCCAATCGCCTAACTCGTCCGCCACGGCGGTCTTCGTTTGCCCCGCAAACTCTACCGTCACCTCGCTTCCCGGCTCATCAATGCCCCAGACAGGCACTGCGGACTCCCGTTGCAGGATCATGTTATCGGTAAACGGCACCGCCAGTTCCAGTTCCGGGTCGGCGGCCAAACTTGCCACCATCGAAAGCAGCAACAGGAGGGAGGAAAGAACGAGCTTCATGGACTGGATAGATACCATCCGTTCCGGCACTCCTTTCAGTCGCCGAGCGGGCAATTTCCGTCACCCTTCTTTCACGCAGGATTTCAAGTCCCGACCAGCGGCCTGGAGTTTCATCTGTTAGGCATCGATCACCAGCGACTCACCTTCAAGCACCAAGGCCGCCACTTCCGCCTCACCGAAGTCCACGGTCGCATCGTGAAGGATATCCTGGCCTGTGGGCTCAGAAGCAGCGGATCCACAGCGGATCCACGGGAAACGACCGCCGGAACGGACTGGAAAGACCGGAACGGTCAGAGGGCCAATACTCCGGGAATCCGAGTGACTTGGCGGACGGAGCTAGCTTGCTTCGGATGCCGATGCCTGTTTTCGCTTGAGTATTCTTCGAGGTTTCCGATCAATGGATCATCAAGTGAAAATTCGCGCCACCATGCTTTTGCTCGTGTTGCTTCCCATGGCCGGTGCCGGGCAACCGCCGCAGCAAGATCCGGCCTTCGTGATCGATGACTCGGGAGGCAAGGTGGCCAATCCGATGCCTGCCAAAGATCTCGAGCGTTTCAAGCAGGGCAAGCAACCGCGAATCGTCCAAAGCATCTTCACGGAATCGAGCACCTTTCGTCCGGGATACGTCGGCTACTTCATCGAGCATGGAGACGAGATAGCGGATCGCTACGCTTGGATAAATACCAGAGCTCGCCTATCCCTGAAGTCCTCGATTGATTCGGAAATCTCGTTGGCGGCGTCAGTCGGCATACAGTGTGCGCTGGGAATGAGGGTGGTCCGCGACGGGGAGGGCGTCGTCATCCAAGCCACGACCCTGCCGGACGTCTTTTTCTTCAGCGAAGCGAAATCGAAGGTCACGGTCGTGCGCTATCTGGCGAGGGACTGCTCTCCGAACCGGGAGGGCCTGATGGTCCCTCTTCCCGGCGCAAAATGGCAATACAAGCAGGAGCTCTGGGAAGACCTCGGGGCACGGACTCCGCAGTCCCGCGTCATCCACTGCAGGCAACAATACGCCGACGGTGCTCCCGACCAGACTTCCGTGACGACCCACTCGGAGTCCGAGGGACGACTCGAATCCCTCAACGAGACCTATCGAGGTGATCCCAAGGATCCTGGTAACATCATCCAGCGCAGCCTCCTGCAGCGGGTCAAATGGCCGGACGGACCCGGCTATCGGCAGATCCGGAAGATGGAATACCTCGACCGCCCGAGAGGTGGCCCGAGGGTCGTCCGGCATACGGTGGAGTGCTGGAAGGTGGACGATAGCGGAGTTCGGACCATGGTGAAAACCGAGGATTTGTTGAATCCGGGCGATCCGGAGGAGACCTTTTAACGCTGGCGCTCCTCTGGAACAGGAGGTTTCACGAGGACCATGTCCAGCCGGTTGAAAGGGGCGGTTTCGCTGTCCTGTTTGATCCAGCAATCCCCGACCGCCGTGGGGCCGGTGCGCCAAGGCCAGACCGTCTGTTGACGGGGGCTGCCCTTGTCGGGACGGAACGGGACTCCACCCTTTTGCAAGCTTGCCCGGAATTGCCAGTCAGCCGGCAATCCAGTTGCATGGATTTGGACCAAGCCCGAATTCCGGTATTCACCCATGTCCTCTTCATGGTGGAAAATCTGTCGCTGCAAGGAGTATCCGGTGGTCACGCCCTGAAAGGCCATGGTTCCCAGAATCGGTCCCGCAGGTCCGGCGCGTATCACCCCGCGCAGGGTCCCCGCCCGTTTGTTGTAAACCAACCAGTCCGTCGGACGGGTCTCGGCGGCCTGCGGCCAGGCACGGAAGGAAAGGACATCACCGCCATCCGGCCACGATCCCTCCGCCAGCCTGGGGAATCGGGTGCTGCGGTCGGGAATGTCGGCAAGTTGCACCGACCCCTTCGATACGACCGGTGGGGAGCCGAGTCTTTCTTTCCATAGCGGCAACACGTGGACGATCGATTTCGACGGACCATTCTGGGATCGGCCCTCGATGACCTCCTTTCCGGGTTTGTCGAAGCGAACGACGAAGGGCTTTCCTGTCGGGGTCGGGATGGGGCGGCCGCGGAACTTGATGCCGGCATCGGCGTCGGTCGGTCCATCGGCAGGAGCGGCCGTGAGGCGCAGGCTGTCCCCGACCCGCACCCAGATCTCGGAGTGCTCAGAGATCACGGTTTCCGCCCACCGGGCGGTGGCCTTCGCCTCCATCTGGTCGGCGGCGAAGCGAGCATCCAGGGTGACGGGTTCGCCGGATGCCGGCAGCGCGACGTTCGCCCACCAAGTGCCGGTTGTGGCGGGCAGAAGGGGCACCTTGCGGGCGTCCGCCCGGAGTTCCGGTGCCTTGGAAAGGCGCGACGCGATCTCGACGCATGCCGGCGAAATGAGGGAGTCCCCGTCGCCGCGCCGCGGAAGGAACTGGTTCTCCCCGGCAAGGCGGGAGCGGATCTCTTCCACCAACCTTTTATCGGAAACGATGCCAACGCCCACCTCGTTGAGGATCACCGTCGAAGGTTCCTCCATCAGCTCGAAGTGCAGGCGCAGGGAGTGGTCCCCGGGTTCCAGCCAGGGCGTCACGATGTGAAAGCGGCTGGGTCGGTGGGCTTCGAGAACCAGGGGCTGGTATCCGAAGCGAATGCCGTCCACCTCCCTCTCGCAGATCACCCGGCCATGGGTATAGGGTGCCGGGAAAAGGATCACACGGGTGGTCAGCACCGCATAACCTTCCTCATTCGTGGAAAACGGGATTTCAAGCGATCCGCCGAAGGAGCACACAAGCCCTCCCTCGGCCTTGGGATTGGGATTCGGCGGATATTCGGGCATTTCGTCTTCGCGGAAGACACTCCAGCCATCACTCAGCGCGGTGGCCGTCCTGAGATCCAATGGCTCCGCGTTCTGAGTCGCGTCTTGCAACACCTCGCGCCATGCGCGGTCCATCCAGTCCTCGAAGCTTGGCAACACTTCGTCCTCCTTTGCCGGCCATGGCGAAACGCAGTGGTCCGGGATCTTCCCGCGAATCCCATCGGGCGTGGTCCACTCGATGTTCAGGAAGTCGGGGTTTACGGAATGAACGTAACGGATGTCCACCAACCGCGGCTGGCCGGCGGAGAGATGGATCCAGCCGCTTTCGGTGAGTTCGCTCTTCTGCATGAATCCCGGACGGCGCGCGTCGTAGATGTTTCCGTTGTGCCATAGGCACTTGAACTTTCGCGGCGTGGCATCATCAGAAAGCAGCACCTGGACGGAGCCGCCACCCTCCACCGCGAGATTGTGGAAGCCGTCGGTTTCAGGGGTGAGCAGGAAGCGCACCCAGGTGGCGTCCGCCCCCGGTGCGGGATTCAGGTTGCCGATATGGCGTCGTCCCGTTTCGAACTCCACTCCTTCCAAGACCCACGGGATCATGTCGGCGAAGTGGCCACCCAGCCGGCCCCGGGTTTTGTCGGGGATCTTCTGCCATGCCTTCCGGTGCACGAGACCTAACTGGCCCTCGCTGCTCACTGGGTTGGTTCCGGCCAGGAACTCCTGGCGATTGGTGAGCCCGTCACGATCCGCATCTCCATAAGCGGAGTGGGTGCCTTTCCACGGGTGCACGGAAAGCTCGTGGGTCGCCTCCCAGTCGTCGGGTAGTTCGTCGCCGTCCGCATCGGTCTCGCCAGGCGGCTGATAAGGGGTAAGAAGGGGGATTCCCCGCGCATCGACGATCGGCAGGGCCACGGGTTTTTCCGCCCCCGGAGGCAGCCACGTCAAGCTGGCGAATCCTTCCCGGAGCCCATTGATCCACAGCATCTTGATCGCGTGCTTCTCCCCCTTCTTCCAATGGAAGATGGGGGATGCTTGGTTAGCGGATTGTCCGCGCGGGCCGGAGGAGATGACCGCATTCGACAGGGGGCCCGGCTTTTTCGTGGTCAGAAACGCGTCACCGGAAATGCTTAGAGAACCGTCCCCATTGGAGGACATCAGAAATCGGTAGTCTCCAGTTTCCGGAACGGTCAGAACGGCGCGGAATTGCCAGAGCGTTTGGGGCCCGACCTTTGGGAAAGAAACGGATCCCTTTTCCGGTGCCACTCCCCCCTTGGGCGGATTACCGAAAGACAAGGCCATTCCCTCGTCAACCGAGCATGGGCCTTGGATCGACCAAAACTCGGCGTTTAGGTCGGTCTTTCCGTAAGCGAAGCCTGAGCCAAAAGCCAACATTGTGGCCGTAACCCAAGTGAGCTTACCTTTCATCATGGGAACAGTCTGGAATTTGCGACCACCAACTCAAGAAAAACTGAGGATGCGCTTGTCAGACCTTCGTTGATTCTGGAGGGGCGCAGCCATCTCCACCTCTCTGCCAGCCAAAGCCAAAGCTTGTGGGTCAGGATGGCCGACGTTCCCGACTCCCCGATTGCCAGAGCCCGACTCCCGTGAAACCGTCACCGCATGAGCCGCCTCGCAGAAAAAACGATTCTCGTCACCGGAGCCTCCAGTGGCATCGGTCGATCCCTCGCTGAACTCCTCCTCTCCCGCGGAGCCAGCGTGCTCGGCGTCTCGCGTGATCCGGGCTCGCTTCCCAGAGGCGTCATTCCCATCAAAGCCGACCTGACGCAGCGTGATGAAATCCAGGCCATCTTTAAGCCGCTCGGCTGCATCGATGCCCTAGTAAACTGCGCCGGCGTGGCCTACCTCTCCCGCATCATCGATGGCAACCCAGCCGACTGGGAGGAAATGTGGCGAGTCAACGTGATGGCCCTCACCCTTTGCAGCCAGCTTTCCCTCGGCCACTTCCCCGAGCGCGGCGGACGCATCGTCAACGTCTCCTCGATGAGCGGCCACCGCGTGCCACCGACCGGTGGATTCTACGCGCCGACAAAATTCGCGGTGCGCGCGATCAGCGACTCAATGCGCCATGAGATCAAGGCCGCCGGCATCCCCGTCCAGATCGGCACCGTCTCACCGGGCTTCGTCGATACGCCCCTATTAGACCTCTACTTCCGCGGCCGCGAGGACCAGCTTCAGAAGACACGGCAGTCGATGACCATGCTCAAGCCCCGCGACGTCGCCGACTGCATCATGACCATGCTCGAATCCCCCGCCCACGTCGAAATCGGCGACATCCAACTCCGCAGCTCGGACCAAAGGCTATGATCTACGATCCGGAAAATTGAACCACCAAGTCCCAAACGACGCAAAGATTAGAACCCTGCCTCATGGAAGTCCTTGAGGCTTTCCTTGGCAAACCTGGCGTCTTGGCATTTCAAAATCATCCGCATCGAGAGAACTCGACTCCCCGCTCGACTCCCCGCTTATCTTCCCCAAGGATCTCTCGCAACCCATGACGCTTTCCAGCTCCACCGACGGCTCTAACATCGCCGTGATGAAACTGAGCGCCCTCGGCGATATCGCATCGACCCTGCCCTACCTGCGTGCGATGGATCCACCGCCCTGCATCATCACCTCGCCGATCGGCCGGGCGTTTTTGAAGGACGAGTTCTCCGACTTCATCGTCCTCGATAAGAAGTCCCACGTCTCGCAACTCAAGGTCATCCTCGAAGTCCGCAAACGCCGCTTCACCGACATTCTCGACTTCCAAGGCAACAAGCGCTGCCGACTCATCGGGCACTTCTCCGGCAGCCGTGTCCACGATGTCGCCAACGTTTTTGTTAGAAACGCACCTGCCTCCGAACTCACCGCCTCCGTCCTCAAGAACGGCCGCGAAAAGCTCCGGTTCAAGAAACGCGAACGCCGCCACATCATCTTCAATACCGGCTCCAGCCCCAAGTGGACTTCCAAGCGCCCGCCCGTGGAGAAGTGGCAGGAGTTCGCCACGATTCTCAACGAACGTTACGACCTGCCGATCAAAATGGTCGGCTCCGAGGAAGAGCTTCCCTACGTCAAGGAAATCGCCAAAGCCCTCCCCGGGAACGTCGAAGTCATCGCTGGCAAGACCTCTTTCCCTGAATTGAAGAAAGTCATCCGCGAGGCCTTCCTCACCGTCTCTACCGACTCCGCCGCTCTCCACATCTCCAAAGCCGAAGGCACCCCGACGATCGGCATCTTTGGCTCTCACGCCCCGGGTGGAAAGATGAGCTTCCCGTGGACCATCGGCATCTACGACCGCATCCTTTATCCCGACGGCAAGCTCCCCATCGCCAATCAAGAACCCGGCAACTACTACGACCACGTTGACCTCAACGAAGGCCTCGAAGCCCTGGCGGAGTATCTTGATTAACCCGGATTTCTCACCCCACCCTCGGGGCTTACACAGCGCCGCTCCTCGGTGCCGGCGCTTCACGAAAGCTCACTCTTCAGCGCCTTCTTAATCCGGCTGATCACATCGGTCGAGCTCCAGCCTTCGAGGAAAGTCATGAACTCCACGCGGCCGACCAACTCGCTACCAGGAAGTTCCTTCCCTTCCCAGTCCGCACCCTTCACCAGGATATCCGGTCTCAAGGCACCCATCAGCTCAACCGGGGTGTCTTCATCAAAGACCACCACCAGATCCACACAGGCCATCGATGCCAGCATGTAAGCCCTCGCGCTCTCCTCACAAATCGGTCGCTCGGAGCCTTTCAGTCGCTTGATCGAATCATCCGAATTCAAGCCCACCACCAGAATATCACCGAGCTTCCGTGATGCCTGAAGGTACTGCACGTGTCCCGGATGAAGCACATCGAAGCACCCATTGGTAAAGACCACGCACTTACCGGCCGAACGGAACGCCTCAAGCAATTCAGCGGCTTCTTCCCGACTTTTGATCTTCTCTTCGATGTCTTGCATGGATCTATGAACTTCCTGAAATCGGCCCCGCAAATTGATCAGAGGCCACTCAGAACTGGCGGAGGATTAACCACGGATTACACGGAATACACGGATTTTCTCCAAACACCTGAACCAGAATCGCCGGGCCAAACCGAAATAGAGATCTTTGGACCAAGATGGATAGGATGGATGGGATTCTAGAATTTGAAATCTTTGCCTTTATCACATCCATCCTATCCATCCTGGTCCCATTCTTCTTCGCCCCGCTCCAAACATCGGCGTCCATCCGCGTTTATCTGCGGTTAGAAGCCAAATCAGGACAGCGCCTTCATTTCCGCCATGATCTGATCGAACGAATCAATCCGGGACTGGCAAAGCCCGCCCGTCCCCGACTCGTCGATGTTCCCATCGTTCAAACCCACCGGCCGAATCCCCGCCAGTCTCAACGCGCAGATTCCCGCGCCACTATCTTCAATCCCGATCACGGAATTTCTCTCCTCAAACTTCATCCCGAGCCCGATCGTTAGACTCTCCGCATAAAGCCACGGATGCGGCTTCGGCGGCAGCTCGCCCAGCGTTCCGGCCTTGCCGCGACCGACCGCCGTGCCCGCCGTGATGATCGAATCATAGAACTCCTCCGGATTCCCCATCCCCAGCGTCTTGAACACATCGAGAATCTCCGGATACGCCTTTTCATAAAGCCCGGACGTCACCAGCCCAAGCTTCACGCCCATGCCCTTCAGCTCTAACAGAAACTCCTTGATCCCCGGTGCCGGACTAAACGCCCCCGGTCTTCCGCGTCCCTCAAGAATCGCCGCCATCTCGCGGTCCGTGTGCTCGAAGTAAAATCGACGCGCATCCTCCAGCGACTTGTCCGGACAATACTTCCCGATGCAATACTGCAGATGCTCCGAAACCGAGTGACCCGACACATTCGCCACATCGGCGTCTTCGAGTTCAAACTTCGCATCGCCCAGCAGACTCGCCGTCGATTGCTCAATGATCCAGATCCAGAACTGCTCACTGTGAACCGTCGTCCCATCCAGATCCATCAGCACCGCCTTGATCGGAGCCGGCTCGCCCAGTGAAGGCACCGGATAGTAGGCCGGATAACCCAGCGACGAGGTCACCAAGGCCAGCGTGTGGTTTTCAAAACCCACGAACTCCACCTTCCCATCCCCCGTCGCCGCCACCGCACGCACCCCATCATTTCCCGCTGAAAAACGCGCATCGAAAGTCGCCTCCCTCGCGTCGAGCCCAAGCGCCATCGCCGATTCCCCTAGGTCCGGAAACTCCGCGGTATCTGAAATGCTCGCCTGCGCCACGCGCTGAGCCTTGGCGCCCTCCGTTCCCCGAGCAAGCAGAATTCCCCCAAGGAGCGGTTGCTTGCAGCTACCGGACAACCCCGGCGAAACACCCCAGCGCCCATCTCACCCAAGCTCCCTCAAAAAACCACCCCCACCCCTTCAAGCCATCCGTCCTCGGGGCTTCCAAAGCCCCGCTCCTTGCCGTCCCCTATCAAGACGACAAGCTCTTCGCTCGCTTCCCAAAAATCTGCAGCTAGCCTGACCGCGACGATGATCCCCTCCCGCATCCTGCCAGGCTTCGCCAAAGCCCTCCTCGCCCTCATCTGCATGGTAAGCTGCAATCGCCAAAGCCCTGAAAAAGAGACTTCGCCCGAAACTCCCGCCAGTGCCTTGGCCAAAGTGGGCTCGATCACGATCCTCCAATCCGACCTCGATCTCCGCCTCAAGGAGCACTACTCCAGCCGGACCGACGCATCATCGCGCGAAGCCGCCCTCGCCGATCTCGTCAAACGCGCCCAGTTCTCCCAAGCCGCCCTCGACGCCGGCATGGCCGAGGATCCGATCGTCCGAGATGAACTCAGCCGCTTTCTCGCCGCCCGCCTCCGTGAAAGGGAACTCAACCCCAAGCTTGAGAAGCAGCAGGAAATCTCCGAAGAACGCCTAAAGGAACTCTATCAGAACGAGATCACCCGTTTCCAAGCGCCCGAGAAACGCCAGGTCGCCGTGCTGTGGTTGAACCCAGGGATCGATCCCGACAAAGCCGAGCGCTACGCCGAAAAGATGCAATCTGCGCGTGAGTTCTTTCTTCAAAGCCAGGACCTCATCGACCACCCCGAAAAAGGTTTCTCCGTCCTCAGCATCGATCACTCCGAGCACCAGGCCAGCCGCTACAAAGGCGGGGTCATCGGCTGGCTCGAAGCCCAAGGCGGCATCGACAAGTGGACCAAGGCCGTCGCCGAAATCGCGTTCTCGGTCGAGCCCACCGGGAGCACCAGCGAAATCATCGTCCGCCCGGAAGGCGTCTTCCTTGTAAGACTCATGGAGATCCGCCCGGCGATCACCCGTCCTTTCGAGGCCGTCGCGCCCCAACTCGGAAAACTCGAACGCGAGCGCCTGAGGCAGGAAGTAGAAGCCGCCTTTGAGCGAGACATCGAGACGAGATATCCGGTGAAAATGGGCGCACCCTAACAGTTGGGAAACTTGGGCTCATTCGATTCTACAATGTATCGATTGAGGGAGCCAGCTACGGCCTTTCCAGGGGAGCCTAGCAAGCTCTAACAGCGGACTACTAACGAGATCAATGCGACCAGGCATCCGATAGAGAGGACATCCTGTTAGCTAACGGATGGTGTGCCAAAACTGCTGACTTCCTCCATCTCGCGCAGGTTCCAAATGCCAATGTTCGGCAGACTTAGTAAGGGTATATTGATAATCAAGGGCATGAAAAAACCCTTATTTCTCCTAGTTTGAACCGACGGTTCTTGCCTAAGCGGCCCATTTCAATGCTGTTAGACGCTTCTCTAAAGACGGCAGTCACGAGTTGCCGTATTTCGCTAAGCGTCCCCCTTCCCCGACCCGTTCCTTCCCCTTTCCCGACCCGTTCCTCCCGATGAGAACCTTGATACCCGCCCTGATCCTCTTCGCCACCGCGGCGATGAACTCCGCATTCGGAACGATCACCGTCACGAACTCCACCAACCTCATCCTCAGCGGACCGGTCCTGACCCTGCCGGGCTCAAACAACGGTGCTGGACAGATTGCCGATGTCACGGGTGGCAACGGCGGAACCCTCATCCCCTACACCGAAACCGGATCAAATACCTACAGCGGTGTCGGTGGAGGGCGCACAGGGACCTACGGCGCGCAGCGTCTGAACGACGGCGATGTCGGCATTGGTGTCGGGACTTCCACTTTCCATGCCATCCCCACCTTCGGAACCGACTCCGTCGTGATGACCTTCACCGGCGGCAGCAAGACCATCACCAGCATCGCCATCTATCACGGATACGATGATCGTGACGGTGCGAACTATGTCCTGAAAGACGCCGCCGGAAATACCATCGGCGCTTGGACATGCGTTGATAACGACTCTCTAACCGAGCACTTCTGGCTGAACTTTCCGACTCCCGTCACGACCACAGGACTGCGAATCGAGACCAGCGCCAATGCAAGCACCGGAGGATTTGCCACGCCCAGCTTCCGCGAAATCCAGGTCTTCAGCAACGTGGGGAACATCAGCGCAAACTACACCAGCGCATCGGCCACTCCCCTCACCTCCGCAGGATTCACCGCCTCCGGCAGAACGGTGAACTTCACCCTCAACTACGCCCCCACCCCCGGCACCTCCCTCAAGGTCATCGAAAACACCGGGATCAACTTTATCCAAGGCACCTTCAGCAACCTCGCCAACGGCCAGCCAGTCGCCCTCACTTACCTCGGACAGACTTACCCATTCGTCGCCTGGTACTACGGTGGCACCGGCAACGACCTTGTTCTCCTCTGGCAGAACACGGGTCTCGCCTCTTGGGGTCGGAACGCCTTCGGGCAGATCGGCGACGGCACCTTTAGCACCACCATCTCCAAGCTTGTCCCTGTGGAGACCGATCAGGGCGGCATTTACTCGGAAAAAACTCTGGTTCAGGTCGTAAGGGGCGCCAGCCACACCGTGGCCCTCTACACGGACGGCACCGTAGCAGCCTGGGGGCTCAACCAAAATGGAAGGATTGGCATCAATGTCAGCGACAACAGCCGCTACACCGTTCCGCAACTAGTCGACACCACCAGCGGCAGTGCTCTCGCCGGCAAGTTTGTCGTTGCTCTCGCCGCCGGCGACTATCACACGCTCGCCCTCTGTTCGGACGGAACCGTGGTCGGTTGGGGGGGCAACAGCCAAGGTCAACTGGGAACCAATAATTTCAACGATGCCATCCGCCCCGTAGCGGTCAATACCACCAGCGGCACCAGTGCCCTCTTTGGGAAAACGGTCGTCGCCATCGCCGCGGGAGGACAGCATAGCGTCGCACTCTGCTCGGATAATACCCTCGCCGGCTGGGGCACCAACACCTTGGGCGAGGTGGGCGATAACACTTTTACTCGGCGCACCACACCAAGGGCGGTCGTCAACACCGGTGCCCTCGCCGGTAAAACCATCATCGCCATTGAAGCGGGGACCAACAACTCCATGGCCTTGTCCTCAACGGGCTTAGTCGTCACCTGGGGGCAAAGCACCACCCTCGGCAACAACAGCGGTATTGAGAGCCCCGTTCCGGTGAATGTGGACACCTCGGGCGCCCTCTCGGGAAAAACCGTCGTCTCGATCAAGACAGGCGGAGGCCACTGTGTGGCCCTCTGCTCCGACGATACCCTCGTCGCCTGGGGAACGAACGACAACGGTCAACTCGGTGACAATTCGGTTTCGTACCGTCCCGTGCCCACCTTGGTCAACCGCGCGAGCGGCACCAGCTCACTCTTTGGTAAGACGATTAGAAGCATTTCCACCGGCTGGAGACACACTTTTGCCCTGGCAACCGATGGCTCCGTTTCTTCCTGGGGAACCAATCAATGGGGCCAGCTTGGCAACAACTCGACGAGTCAGAGCAACGTCCCAACACTCGCCAACACCACGGACGGAGTCAGCGCCCTCTTCAACCGCCCGGTCAGCGGATTGTCCGGCTCCAGTTCCGGGGCGGAACATTCCATTGCCGTCTATGTTGCACCCCCGGGCGTGCAGATCAGCGCCATCGCCAACTTCTCCACCAACGAAGACACTTCCACCGGAAATGTCCCCTTCACGGTCGGAACCGTCGGAACGCTCACCGCTACTTCCAGCAACACCACCCTCGTCCCGAATGGCAACATCGCCCTGGGCGGCAGCGGCAGCACCCGCACCATCAACATCACTCCGGCACTCGATCAGAATGGCAGCACGACGATCACCATCAACGACAGCCTCTCCGGTGGCAGCCGCTCATTCGTCCTCACCGTCAACCCTCTGAATGATGCACCACGCTTCACCAAGGGGGCCAATCAGGTCGCTCTAGGAAACGATACCGGCCCGCGCACGATCCCCGGCTGGGCCACAGGGATTGACTCCGGACCTCCGGACGAAACGGGCCAAGGCCTGACCTTTGTCGTCACCAACAGCAACAACGCCCTCTTTACCTCGAACCCGACTGTTAGAACCAGCACCGGCAACCTCGAATACCAGCCAAATTTCGCCAACCCCGGCACCGTCACGGTCACCGTGAGCCTTCGTGACAATGGCAGCGACATCAATGGAAACGTCAACATCAGTGCCCCCCAGACCTTTACCATTACCATTGTTCCTGCGATCAATGCACCCTTGGCCCCTGCCAGTGGGTCCTCCAATGTGGGCATGCGTCCGCAACTCAGTTGGACCGCATTTACCGCACCGGGCCTGACCTACGAGTTGTTCCTCGGCACGAGTGCCGGCAATCTCAGCTCTCAAGGGATCGTAACCTCGCCTTTCACTCCGACTATATCGAGTTTCAATACCACCTACTTCTGGCGGGTCGATTCCTTATTCGGCGGCCAGCGAGCCACAGGCTCCGTGTTCAGTTTCACTACGAGACCGAAAAACTTTATCGTTAACACAAACGTGGACGAGAACAACGGCTTTGCAACCGGGGGAATCTCCCTTCGAGAAGCAGTCAGCGATGTCATCACAGCATCGCCGCCTGAGACCATCACATTTGCCGGAGGATTGAGCGGTCAGTCGATCATCTTGAACAACGGGCAGATTACCATCAGATCCTCGGTGGATATCAGCGCAGCAGCGTTGTCAGGAGGGATGACGATTGATGCGAACAACGCTTCGCGGGTGTTCGATGTGCTATCCGGTGCAGTGGTGTCGATGGATACCTTGACGATCACCAAGGGCAATACAGGCAACTCTGGCGCATCCGGAGGGGGGATTCGGAATTCGGGCGTGCTGAACCTCAGGAACTCGACCTTGGCTGACAATCACTGTGACGAGGCGGGCGCTTACGGTGGTGCCATCTACAGCGGAGTCGGGGCGCAGCTCGGCCTCACCAACTGCACGGTGGCAAACAACTCTGGCTATCGGGGTGGAGGCATTGCCAACAACGGTGGTAGCACGGTGGCGCTAAATCACGTCACGATTAGTGGAAACACCGCCGGACTAGAGCAGGGTGGCATCAGTTCAGCCGGAAATTTTTCAATCTCGAATTCCATCCTCGCAGGCAACACTGCCTCGAACGCCGACACGGACTTCAAAAAGTCGTCTCCGCCGATCAGAACCGGCGTCAATTTCATCGGGGATATTTCCGGATCGTCTCTGACCGCATCTGCCACGCTCCTCACCGGCAGCCCAAGACTCGCTGCCCTCGCCGATAACGGCGGGCCAACCAAAACCATGATGCTTCTGGCCGGAAGCCCAGCTATCGATGCCGGGGGCACGGCCACTCTAACAACCGACCAGCGTGGTTTTGAGCGCGTCCTTGGTGCCGGCCCGGACCTCGGTGCCTATGAAGCAGCAGCAGGTAGCTTCAATCTCGCTGGACTCACCGTTTACGCCAAATTGGCCTCAGCCCTCACCGGCTCAGGAGTGAATTTCGAGATCTCCACCGACCCGAATTTCGAAGCGGGCACCAGCACCCTCTCCGGCACGGGCACGGCGGGCTTTCTCGACGGCCCGAAAACTGCCGCAAAATTCAGCTACCCCTCCGGCGTGACCGAGGATTCATCGGGTAACATCTTCGTCGCCGACACGGGGAACAACCGCATCCGCATCATCACGCCCGACGGCGTGGTCAGCACCATCGCAGGCAGCGGCACCTACGGCTTCGCCGATGGCCCGGGGGCTAGCGCCATGTTCGCCTTCCCGACCGCCATCGTGGTCGGTCCAAATCAACACCTCTATGTTTCGGACACCTTCAACCACCGCATCCGCAAGCTGACTCGCCCCTCGTCAGCCGGTCAGCCGTGGACGGCATCCACCTTCGCAGGCGACGGCAGCCCCGCCTTCCTCGACGCGACCGGAGCCGCCGCCCGCTTCAACCGCCCCTATGATCTGGTCTTAGATGGAGCCAACCTCCTCGTCGCGGATTCTTCGAACAAGCGAATCCGGGAAATCACTCCGGCCGGTGTGGTGACCACCCGCTATTACAACGGAGGATTCCTTGGCAATCCAACCGGCCTCACCCGCGACACCTCAGGGAACCTCTTTGTCGCCAGCGCCGCGACCCACGTCATCTGGAAAATCAATTCGGGCACGACGACCGCCAACCTCTTCGCCGGAGGCAGCCAAGGAAACGTTAGCTCATCGAACTTCAATCGCCCGGTCAGTCTAGCGATTGATACGACGAACAATCTCTACGTTGCGGATGAAGACAACCACGCCATCCGCAAGATCACTCCGGCCGGCGTGGTTAGCACCATCGCGGGCAACGGCTCCATCGGAAACTCAAATGGTGCCGGAAGCGCCGCGCGCTTCAAGAAGCCACAAGGTGTCTTCGTCAATCGGAATGGCCAACTCCTCGTCGCCGATACCGAAAACCACCTGATCCGACAGGTGATGATCAAACCGCTCACCGTTGCAGCCGTGGTCGCAGCCGGAGGCGAAAACATCAGCGCGGTCATCGATGCGGAAACCCTCGGGCTCGCTCCGGACACCACCTACTATGTCCGTTGGCGCTCGCTTGCTGCTGGCATGCAGGTCCAGACGCATGGACAAAGCTTCTACCTCCCCGGCACACCCAGCGTCGTCACCGTTGAGGCAGGCAACCTTCTTCCAACAAGCGCCACACTGAACGGCACCGTCAATCCTAACAACAGCCCCACAGAAGCCAAATTTGAATACTCGACGGATCCTGAACTCGCAGGCCCATGGCAAGTAAGCACCGTGGTCCCGAGCGGATTCACCAAGCCCCAAGGCATCGCCTCCTTCGGCACGAACACCTACGTCTCGGACGAAACAAAGAACGCCATTTTCCGAGTCGATGCCACCGGCGTCAAAAACAACTTCGTCGGTGCCACCAACAACGCCAGCGGACTCACCAATGGCTCCGGCACCACCGCCCGCTTCGATCACCCTGCCGGCTTGGCCACGGACGCGGCTGGAAACATCTACGTCGCTGACGAATTCAACCACTGCATCCGCATCATCACCCCGGGTGGTGCGGTCGATACCTTCGCAGGCACCGGCAGTGCGGGCTTTACCAATGGCTCCGCACTCACCACCGCCCGCTTCCTCTTCCCGAGAGGTGTCGCAGTCTTTGGTACCGACGTCTATGTCGCGGACACAGGCAACCACTGTATCCGAAAGATCTCCGGTGGAGTCGTGAGCACCGTTGCCGGTACCGGTGTCGAAGGCTTTGCCAATGGCCCCGCCGCGACCGCCCAATTCAAATCCCCTCAGGATCTCGCCGTCGATGTTTCCGGCATCATCCACGTCGCCGACACTGGCAACCACCGTATCCGCCTCATCAACTCAGGCAGCGTCCTCACCCTGGCAGGAACCGGCATTGATAGTCACCTCGACGGTTCCGGATCCACGGCACGTTTCTCCTCACCCACGGGTATTGCCATCGAGCAGTCCCCCGGTGGGAAGATCTACGTTTGCGATCGGGGCAGCCATCGACTGCGATCGATCGACTCCTCCGGCCAAGTCAACACGGTCGCAGGCTCTGGCGCTGCAGGGGCTCTCAACACGGTGGTAGGACAGCTCTACCCCGCCACTTCCGCGAGTTTCAACCAGCCGACCGGAATCACCCTCAACCCCTCGGGCCAAATCATGCTTTCGGATGCTGGAAACTCAGTCCTTCGGCGAATCAGCCGAGGTGACCTGCCGGACTTCGTCGTCGATCCGGAAAAACTGATCTCCGGTCCGATATCAGGAAGCCCCACTGAGACCCTTCTTCGTGGTGCCACTTACTATTTCCGCGCCGTCGCCACCAATGGCCGCGGACGGGCGGAAGGCACCATCCTCAGCTTCACCACTCCGCAGTCGGACATCGTCGTCCGCCTTGGAACCAGCGTCACAGCCCCGACGATCCAGTCCGGTGCAAGCATCGACTTCGGTTCGACGCCACTCAGCACGGATCTCATCCGCAGCATCACCATCGAAAACATCGGAAGCTCGGCGCTGAATATCAGCAGCATCACCGCATCCGGCGGATTCGTTTCATCCGTCTCCTCTTTGGCAGCCATTCCCGCCGCGTCATCCAGAACCTTCACCGTGAAGCTGAACAACGCCACCGCGAATACCTTCAGTGGAGTCCTCACCATCAACAGCGATGACCTTGATTCCGGAACCATCACCTTCCCTCTAACAGGCAAGACCTTGGCACCCGCCAGCCTGAGCGCCGTCGCGGCCAGCAACGTGACTGCCATCGGGGTCACCTTCTCAGCCACCGTCAATCCCCAGGGCAGCCCGACCGACCTTGTCTTCGAGTATTCGAAGTATTCGAACTTCACGGGCATCCTCGAAGTCCTGACCACCGCCGGATCGGACCAAGGGTTCTCGGCAGGCTGCGGCCCGGAGGCGAGCTTCGACACCCCGTCCGACATCGCCGTCGACCAGTTCGGCAACATCTACGTCGCGGACACTGGAAACAACCGCATCCGCGAAATCGCCACCAATGGTGATTGCACCGTGCTCGCGGGAACAGGTTCCACTGGCTCCGATAATGGCCCTGGCGCATCCGCCACCTTCAATTCACCAAAAGGAGTCGCCGTCGATTTGCTCGGAAATGTCTACGTCGCCGACACGAACAACCACCGCATCCGCCGCATCGCAACGGATGGACAAGTCACCACCCTCGCCGGCTTCGGAAGCTCCGGAGCCTTTACTGATGGCGTCCTCAGCGCCGCGCGCTTCAACCAGCCATCCGGCATCGCCGTGGATAGCGCGGGCAATCTCTATATCGCCGACACCGGAAACAACCGCATCCGCATGATCAGCAACGCGGGCGAAGTCACGACCCTCGCCTCCAGCTTCAGCTTCAATGCTCCCGCCAACCTCACGATCGATGCGGTCGGCACCCTCTACGTGACGGACAAAGGCGGGACCAGCAGCAACCGCGTGATCAAGTTCAAGATCAGTCAAACCCCGACGGTGGTGGCCTCCTCCGGCTTCAACAATCCGAACGGCATCAGCGTCGATGCCATAGGCAACATCTTCGTCGCGGATCAAGGAAACCACCGCATCGCCCGCATCGATTCGATCACCCAGGCCGTCACCACGATTGCCGGAGCCTCAGGATCGGTTGGCACCGTCGACGGCACGGGTAGCACCGCCCGCTTCAATCAGCCGACCGGCATCGCCGTCAGTCCGGCTGGCACGATCTACGTAGCCGATCGGGGCAACCACCGCATCCGCCAGATCGCTCTTGCCGCACGCACCGTCACCGCGGCCACCGCCCTGACCGCCGCAGGAAACAACAACATCACCCTCGACCTCGCCGGTCTGGAGCCAAACACCACCTACTACTACCGTAGTATCGCGACCAATGGCGGCGGCAGCACGACCGTCCTTCCTCTCAACCCCACCCCGGGTCTCACCTTCAAGACGCTCGACAACATTGCCGAACTCAGTGCCCTGACGGTCAATGGTGTCGCCGTCCCCGGATTCAATCCCTGCGTCTTCAGCTACCCCGTCGCGCTCGCCTCCCAGGCAACCGCGGCAACGGTTCGAGCCACGGCTGCCAGCTCAAACGCGGAACTCAAACTCTTCCTGAACGATGTTCACTGCTGTGATCTGACTTCCGGAGTCGCCAGCCCGCCCCAGACATTGATACCCGGCGACAACGTCTTACGCGTCGATGTCATTTCGGACGATGAAACGGCACTCCACAGCTACTCGATGACCATCGCCAGCACCGTCACCGGATCCCCCTTTACCCAGTGGCAGAGCGCGAATTTCGGAGCAAACGCCAGCAACCCACTGATCGCCGGAATCAATGCCGACCCAAGCAAAGATGGCGTCGTCAACCTCCTGAAATACGCCTTGTTCCTCGATCCCAACATCTCAACCCGCGTCGGTCTTCCCACCCTCGGGGACAACGGAGACGACATCACCCTCACCTACATCAAGAACACCGCCGCCACCGACCTCACCTATCAGGTCCAGTGGTCCACCAACATGCAGGACTGGTTCACAAGCGGCATCACCGAGACCCTCGTCGACGACCTCACCACCAGACGCGTGATCCGAGCCTCCGTCGCACGCGGTAGCGACACCAAAAAATTCCTGCGTCTCGTCGTCACCCTGCCATAGCCGCCAACTCCCGCACGCATCTCCCATGAAACTTTTCCGCATGCTCATCTCTCGCACACTCCCCGCGATTCTGGCCGGCATTCTAACACTTGCCGCCAGCGCCCAGACCGCGACCCAATCGGTGACTCTCAAACCCGGCTGGAATGCGGTTTGGCTGGAGGTCGAGCCCCAGAATGCCTCCGGCATCCCGCTCACTCCCGAAGCTGCATTCAAGACCGCCACAAATACGGCTATCAACATCATTGCCTCCCCCAAGCCGCTCGCCGGCTTCGCCGAATTCTTCGGAGATGCACCAGGCACGGAGAGCGGCACCTTCAACAAAGATCGCTGGGAGCAGTGGAACCGAACCGGAGTGGGCAACGACCTCATGATGGTCACCGGAAATCGCGGCTACCTCATCAAGTCGACCGCTGGATCCGACGTCACCATCTCCATTGAAGGAAAAGCACGCTTCTTCCGCCCGCAGTGGATCCCCGACCGCTACAACCTCGTCGGCTTCGGGCTGAGCGGAACCCCGTCCTTCAGCAACTTCTTCTCGCCCTCGGGAGACGTCCACACCCCCGCCAAAATCTATCGCCTCAAGACCGATGGATCCTGGGTCAGCGCGATCACCACCCCCGTCCCGCCCATGAAATCCGGCGAAGCCTACTGGATCTTCGCCGATGGCCCCTCCAACTACATGGGCCCCGTCGCCGTGGACTTCACGGGTGCTAGCTCCGGCTCACTCAATTTCGGCGGCCCGGATGACGTGCAAAAAGTCGGTGCGGAGAACCTCGACCTGATGGAAATTACCTTCACGAACCTCAGCACAAATCCGGCGATCCCCGTGATTGATGTGGATACCATCGCGAATGGCACCGGTTCCCTCGCCCTCAAGGCGGCACGTCCCGTCGCCACCACCCTGAATGCCTACGAACTGATCGCTACCATCACCGGCACTGGCACGGCCCTTCAGAAAACCATCACTGCCAAGCAGTCCGGCTACCTCACCCTCGGCGCTGCTCGCAACTGGACTTCCACCCCTGTTTCACGGGCCAACGTCTACCGCCTGAATACCGGCGGCGGCACCAAGGTCTACCTCCCGGTCAGCGCGCTCAACAGCAGCATCGTTGTCCCCTCCAATAGCACCAACACCTCACCTGCGGATCTCAACTCAGGCCTCTGGGTTGGAGAAATCAGCGTCAACAGCACTGGTTCCATCGTTGAAAATGGTTCCCCCATGCGGCCCTCCGCCGGAGCCGCCCCGCTCCGCATCATTCTTCATTCGAATGCTTCGGGAGCCGTCTCGCTGCTTTCCCAGGTCACCCTGATGCAGACCAAATCTGCGGACTCCTCCATTCCCTCGACCCCCGCTCTGATTGTTGATCCTGCCAAGATCCCCTTCTTCGAAGGCGTCAAGGAGCGCAACGGCAAACGCGTCGGACTCCGCGTTGAATCCATCGCCTTCGACATGCCCCGCAAGGCCGGTGCCGGAAACACCGAAGTCTACGACCTCAGCCTCCCACTCAACGGTCCCCTCGGTGCCGGAAAAACCCTCAGCACCAACGCCGGAACCCTCGTCATTGATCCCAGGCACCGCAGCAATCCCTTCCGCCACGCCTACCACAACGAGCACACCACCGGCCCGAACATCATTCGTGAATTCAGCATCGTCTTCGACTCCGAGCAACCCGTCCCCGACCGACTCACGGGCACCTATCAAGAAACCATCCGGAACCTCACCAAGTCCGACATCCAACTCTCCGGCCCCGTCGAACTCCGCCGCGTGAGCAGCGTCAAGACCCTCGACGGCAACCAGTAGGAACACCCCCAGCCTCGCCAAACATTCCAATTTCACAGCGATGAACATCACAAAAACAGCCCGAGTTCCCGCGTTACTCGCGATCGGATTTCTTCTTATCTTTTCAACCGCCTGGGCCATCCCGCCACTACCTAACAGTTCCGGTGGCCCGGATCTCTACGGCTATACCTACTCCGACAGCACGATCCCGTTCAATGGCTTCCCACCTACGGTGGAGGGTGCCAAATTTGGGAGTGCCGTGGCGGTATCCAGCAATTTCATGGTGGTCGGCACAGAATCCTCAACAGGAGTTAGGAGTTCTGGAACCGCCTATGTTTTCGACCTGAAGAGCCCCACCCCAACGCTTCCCGTGCTCATCTTGAACAATCCAACACCAGAGGATGGTGATGCATTCGGTGGCTCGGTGGCAATCTCTGGCACCCGCATTGTAGTAAGCGCCTTTCGCGACAACTTCGGTGGATTCACCAACGCAGGAACCGTTTATGTTTATGACCTGACCAGTTCGACGCCCACCATCCCAGTGGTCACCTTGAATAACCCAACGCCAGCGTCAGACGAGTTCTATGGCTCCTCGGTTGCCATTTCCGGGACCCGCGTCGTGGTGGGTGCTCCGCTTGTTCCGGTCGCAGGATCTAATCTCGCCGGGGAAGTTTATATTTATGACCTCAATCGTACAACACCAGAGATTCCAGTCAGCACGTTGAGGGATTCCAATCCCGGCTTTTCCGATCTTTTCGGAAATTCAGTCGCCATTGATGGGAACCGTGTCCTCGTCGGAGCACTCCAAGACAATAACACCATGAGTTCGGGATGGGGGAGCGCTTCTTACTATCAGCTCAATCCTGCCACGAGCGCCGCAGCCTTCGTGAACAAGGTAACGAATCCCTCCACCTCCCCAGGTGGATTTTTCGGCGTGGATACCGCCATCTCGGGAACGCGCGTGATGATCGGGGGGGACGATGACAACAACGGCACCGTTCATATCTATGACCTTGCCTCCGGCACCTTCAGCCACAAGGCGTCCCTGCCAAATCCCTCGACGAACCCTGGTAGCAGTAGCACCTTTGGCTATTCGCTTTCCATCTCCGACAATCGGGCAGTGGTCGGGAGCTCAATCGACAACACCTTCAATAGTAGTGCGGGTGGGGCTTGGGTTTATGACATCGATCCCGTGACCAGTGCGGCGACATTGGATCGCGCACTGACTTTCCCTAGCGCAGCAAGCTCCGACAATTTTGGGAGTTCCGTCGCGATCTCAGGCCCGCGAGTTGTTGTAGGTGCCCCAGGTGACAACCCCGGTGTCCCTGATGGCGGCAGTGTTTTCACCTACCTGCCTCCTTTCGACACCCCCACCGCATTCAATCAACCCGGAAACTATCCCCCCGCACCTCCTTATGAATTCACCGATCTCGTCGCCCTCGGCGGGAACGTGGCTACGACCTTGACCAACGATTCGGCCGAAGCCGTAGAGATTGGATTCCCCTTCACATTCTACGATCAGGAACATTCGATCTGCTACCTCTCCACGAACGGCTTGATCACCTTCGGCCAAGCGAACACGAGCAATACTGCGACCACGTTTCCCAGTGGCACGAGCGGGAGCGCAAAGATTGCACCGTTCTGGACCGATCTGGACAACCCTGTTGCCTACGGCGGAAAGGTTTACTACAAGACAATCGGACAGGCTCCACGGCGGATCTTCATCGCCCAGTACGAAAATCTGTCCCAGAGATTTGTCCCGGGAAACAGAGTTACGTTCCAAGTTAAGCTCTTCGAGGGCAACAACGCCATCGAAATTCACTATAAGAGCCGTGCCCTCATAAGCGGCGAAATTGAGCCTCTCATTAGCATCGGGATTGAGAACTCTACCGGCGACAGTGGACTGACTTACCAACTCACACAATGGGTTGGGCTAAACACCCAACTCAAGGCTTTCCCCTTCGCTGTCCGGTTTGAACGCCCTATATTCGCCGAAGTTGAAAGCAACTTTGTCGGTCCCGACGGAGTCACCCGCTCGATCGCGTTGGCTGGCAAGCTCACCCCCTATTCAGGCCGCCTTCCAGTCCAATACAATTCGGTTCAACGCTTCGAAGCGCCTGAGTTTGTCTATCTCAACAAGAACCTCAAGGAACTCGATCAAGTCGGTGGCTTGGGAGGAACCCTGGAAAGCATCAGCCTCAGCAGCGGAGGCGCTTACACTTCCACACCGACCGTGACCATCACCGGAGGCGGCGGCGTAGGTGCCACCGCAACAGCAACACTTTCTCCCAGTGCACGCGTCACTGCGGTTGGAGTCCCCAACGGCGGGAGCGGATATTCTTCGGCTCCCTCAGTAACCTTCACCGGCGGCGGCGGATCGGGAGTAAGCGGCACCGCAACTGTCGAAAATGGAGCCGTCACTGGAGTCACTATCAGCAATCCAGGAACAGGTTACACCTCAGCACCGACGGTAGCCTTCACCGGCGGTGGTGGCAGTGGCGCGGCCGGCACGGCCTTCATCGGCAAGTCCGTCACCAGCATCACCATCAATAGTCCGGGGAACAGTTACACATCACCCCCAAGCATCGTTTTCGCTGAAGGCGGCGGCTCAGGAGCCACAGCCACGGCAACTCTCAGTTCTTCGAATGAGGACGATATCGCCTACTACCGTGCCCGAAATATGGGTTACGCCATCGATGGTGAAACCGTTCAGGGGGTTGATCGCTTCTTTGAAAGAACGCTTACCGAGGACATCAAAGTCATCTGGAAATGGCAGTTGGAATATGCCGTCTTCATCGAATCCGCTACGACTGGTGGTATCACTCTCCCTGACCCCGGAAATGGCGTCGGAAATCCGCTTCCTGTCGTCGGCAGAATCTTTGTCCCCAAGGATACCGAATTTTCCGCCTCCGTTGACCGCACCGTCGGAAACGATACCCTCGGCCTCGACATCTCCGGACGTCGCTTTTCGGCGGATTCCTATCAACTCGAAGATGCCACGGGCGTCAAACCCGTTGTTCAACTGGGCGACACCGGCAACCGCGTCGTCACTGAAACCGTGACCATCAACAACTGGCTGCGCGTGAAGTGGCGCTGGATGGGTCAGGTCCGCTATCGCTTCGATGCTGCAGGAGACTCATCAGTGGGCACCGCACCCTTCGCCGGGAAGTCCTTCCTCCGCGTCTATAATAAAGCAGGTAATGCCATCGAGGAAACCGTGACGGGCTTCGCGCCATTCAACGAGCACTGGGTGGACCTCGACCGCAAAGTCGAAGTCGGCGCGTTCTACCGCTCGGTCGACAACTGCTACACCCTCGGAAATTTCGTCAACTCGCCGAGTGGCAACTTGGGCTCGGTTGGGACCAACATCGCCCTCTTTCAGGATGCTCTGATTCCTGACCCCCTCGCGGGAGGCACTTCGCGGGCAGCCCGAGTTTGGACGGTAAACTCCGCCAACGCGCCGACAGAAGCCCACTTCTTCTACGAGCCCACTACCTTCCGCGCGATTGTCCCTCTCGGGAAAAGTCTCGATGCCCAGAATCCTGTCCTCATCCCGACTCTCTGCACAGGCGGTGCCCTCCGTCTCGGTGACACGGGACCATCCGATGCCTTCACCCGCATCGGGCCGAATCTGCCGGACGGCGATGCCACCGGCTTCCCGGTCCGCTGGGATCGTGTCGGCAAGCAATTGTTCCCGGTCCACCCAGGCAACTACCAACTCCTCTGGCCGGATGCTGTGAATCCCGGCACCTCCTATCGCATCGAAATCGTCACCGGCTACCCCGGCGAAACCGTCACGCTCTCGTCGGCAGAGGAACTACCCAATGGCATGCGCGTCGGCACCGCTCCCAACTACAATCGTAACATCACTCTCGGTAGCGTCGCTCTAACATCCGGCTTTCCCGCCGCTCCCGCTGCTCACTATCGCCATATCTACGACACCAATCCTGATCGCAATCCGCCGACCAAGCTCGATCTTTCCGGCACGGATAACTGGAAGTTCCGCGAGCTGACCTACCGCGATCTCACCTCCGGAGCCACCGCTACGGCATCCGCCAGCGGCGTCCCTTTCTCCGCCAGCGGTGACGGAAAGAGCGTCGTCCTCTTCAGCTATCGCCCGAACCTAGGTGAAATCGCAGACGGCACGGCCTCCAAGGAAAAACTCGCCGTCTTCGTCGTCCAATCCACTCAACTCGAATCAATCACCCCGGATGACCCCAAGCTCATCCTCGGCCGACGTGGTCTTGCCTTGGATGGAAGCAATCTCGGCATCGTCCAATCCACCCCAGCAGGTCTCGGAACCATCAACCCCGGCAAGGACCTCGTCGTCGACTTCTGGATGAATGCCAAAGGCGTCCGTCCAAGTGACGCTCCCACCACTATCCTGAGCACTGGCAACGACGCCCTTCGCGTGGTCCTGAATCCTTCAACCTCGACCATCACCACCAAGTATTTCGGCATGGATGTGACCCATCCATTCACCACCGCCGGTGGGACGTGGAAACACTACGTCGTCCACGCCTTTGAAGACAGCTTCCTCGGAGTTCCCGTGACGGTTGTCGATTTCTACATCGATGGAAAACGCGTCGAACAAGGTACTGTCGGATCAGGCACCGCCCCTGGTTCATCCGTCGGCACCACCCTCGCGGCAAACAGCTTCCGACTGGGACTTGATGCCAGCCCGTCCAGCGGTCTGCAGGTCGACAAGCTACGCATGTTCGATCTTCCGCCCCTCTTCGAACTTACCGGCGGTGTCGAACCATGGCTCACGCCATCCGAACTGCAGGACTTGAGAATCAAGCCCAACGCCTCCCTGCGCATGGCGGCACCGCTCATCCACTTCAACTTCGAACCCACCAATATTGGTGGCGCCTTTGTCAACCTGAATACCACGACACGTGGCCAGATCGGCACCGGTACGGTGAACAGCCCGGTTCTTGCCCGCCTCGATATCCAGGAAGTGGCGACCAAGCTCGACAGCACCTTGGACAATGCCGGCTTCGGCGGCAGCGGCTACGTCCTCAATGCGGTTTCGAACTACAATGCCAACCTCTACAACCGTGCGGCGGAAGTAGGCACATGGGGCCCCATCTTCCCGGTCAACCACAGCCAACTCTATGATACCAACGCTCGCCGACTCGAAGTGGCCTACTACGAGTCGCCCTACCTGATCGATCCCGTCATCCACCCGAACGTCGCATGGCCCTATCAAGCTGCCGTTTACGACGAGGTCATCTATCCAAACTATGGCCCTAACAAGGACAAGGCGATCTACATCGCGAGCCGCATCGGCTCAGAAGGCGTCGATATCACCGGACGCCCACAAAAGGTCTTTGACCTAGCTGGATACGCCAATTTCGCCATTTACAACCAACCGAACAACGCACTCCCGGGCTTCAACCCGAACGAGGAACATGCCCTCGCCGCCGCCTCCAACCGCGCTGGCCTGAAAGTCAAATCCCTCGGTGGCGACATCCCTAACAACCCGCCACTCGCCGCCTTCGCCCTGCAGAACGATGCGAATGCCGCAAGCCAAAGCTACACCTCCGATCCGTGGGTTCTCGTCCAAGTCAACAACCTCGTCACTGGCGAGCCGGAAATGGCGGCCTATCAGGTCTTCAAGACTCGCGGAGGCGCCATCCCCTTCCCGCGTCCTGCGGACTCTGACGTCAACGCGACCGATGGCCTCGCCTATGAAGACGCCGCCGTGCAGGAAAACCGCTTCCTCACCATCGATGCGAACAAAACCTACTCGTTCAGCTATCAGTTCGACTACCCGGTCTTCGCGGGCGATCTGCTTATTCCTCCCTACCCGCTCAATCTGGTCGTCGGCAATGTCAAGATGCCAGACGACCGTGGCGGCAATGTCCAAGTCAATGGAGTGACCCAGCGAACCCTCTGGCGCGACGTGAATCACAACGCCTGGGTCGTCTCCGGCGGAGGTCGGTTCTTCCATCAATTCTTCTATCCCTTCCGGGCCGACTTCTACCTTCCCGGCTCCGTGGCTGCGGGCACCCCGATCGCTTGGCTTCCTCAAGGTGGCACTCAATTCACCGGTGACAACGCCTCAGGCGACCCAATCGTCGACGACAATCCCAAGCCGGTCAAAATCACCTACAACTCCGCCTGGCGCTCGGATTATCCGAAGCTCAAGCGCGGTGAAACGATGACCTATCAGGGCGGCGAATACTTCAATGAAACGCCGGGGGCAAACGGACTTCCCGCACTCGTGGCGATGGCCGCCACGGAGGTCGTCTATGACAGCGTCACCCCCGACATGATCATCACCGATTCCAACGTCGGCAGCTATTCGGCCCGCATCATCCGTCCTCTCGATCGCCGCGAAGCGCCTTTCACCGTTGCCCAGATGGGCGCGGCCGAGTTCACCCCCGCTGCCAGCGAGAAAGTCTTCCTCGTTGCCGAGCGCTGGTATTTCAAACAACTCCCCGGCTCGCTCCAACGCCGATTCTACTTCGATTCCCTCGCAGAGAAACTCGTCTTCCGTGGCTACCTCAATGACAAGGACAGCGGAGACCCCGACCTCACCGCTGGCCCCGATCCCATCAACATCCTCGAACCGAACATCATGACCCCTGATGAGTTCACCCTGATTCGCAACCTCTCCGGTAGCGCTTCATGGCGATCGGTTGTCGATGGCATCTACAAAAAGTCCCTGAACCCGGATCCTGTCCGCAGACTCGTTGGCGGCACCCCGACCGAAATCAACACCAGTGGTCTGTTCCTTCCAGGCGTCCGCGAACTGCCGGAAGTCACGCTGAATAACACCGGCCTCACCAACACCGAACGCACCCTCCTAACCGCTCAACGGGATACCTTTAGGGAAATCGATCTTCCATGGGTTCTCCAACCGTCCGGTGATTATGCTCCGGCCACAGGCTCCACGGCCGGTCAGTTTGTTCACCTCAACAGCTTGGGCGTCGGCTCCGCCTTGGTTCCCTCGCCCGAGCTGCTCCGCCAATCGGTGAATGGTTCGCTCTTCGTCACGATCGCAGAGAACAATCGGGGTGAACTCAGCGGTGCTCCGGTCAGCCTCCACATCATCGAGATCATTCCCGACCGCTACCGCGGTGCCATCAAGGTCATCGAACCTGCCGATGCCTTCAGCGAAAAAATCACCCTGCAGCACAACGGCGAATTCGGCACCAACACCGGCGATCTCTACTATGAATGGTGGATCCGCGACGCCGCTCCGCTCGGTATTATCAACAGCACCACCGATCCTGAGATCCGCGATGACGGGACCCTCAAGGAATTCGACAGCAGTGGCAACAGCCTGTGGCAGCAATACATCCCTCAAGAGCGTCTTGCGCTTGCCGATGTCAACGCCCGCCACCTCGGCCTCCACAGCATCGTCTTCGAAGGCCGCCCGGATGTCGTCCTTGCCGACAAGCTCATCCTCATGCGCTACCGCCACAGGAATGAGTCAGGCTGGAATCTGGTTTCATTCGATAGCACCAATCCTTCCGTCGACTGGCAGCCCGGCAGCCCCGCTCCCTTCCAATGGGCCGGTGCCGCGAACTCGCCGCAAGGACAGGCCGATGGCAGCAAAAGCTACATCCCACAACTCGTCATGGGTTGGGTGAAGCGCGTGCTCGATCGCATCAACCCCTATGAAGCCCGCTACACGGACTTCTTCAGCAACGAAAGTCCGGCCACCTACAGCAGCCAGATCCAAATCGCGGGAGCTCCCTATGCCGGAAAGGTCGCACTCAACTCCGACAAGTCCGTCATCGAAAGAACCGGCCTGATCGAACTCTACGAAACCGTCCTTCAACGAGCCCGCGAACTCTCGATCGACAACTCAAGTAACCCCGTCAGCACCGATGGCATCAATCAAGCGCTACTGCTCGCCGCGACCCGCCTGTCCGTGCTTTACGAACTCCTCGCACGAGAAGCCTACAGCGACGCCCAGGATTCCACCATCCGCGTGACCAATGAAGACGGCCTCTCAAGTGTCGCCTCGTTCACCCACGCCTTCCAGAACATGGAAGCCGATCTCCTCCACGAGGAAATGGCGCTCCTCCGTGGCACGGATTTCAAAAAGAGCTACCCGGTCGACAACCGGATCTTCTGGAACTACGCCAAGGGTCTCGGAGAAGCCGCCTACAACGTCAACTACAACATCTATGACGAAAACAGCGACGGCTTCATCAATGAAGACGACGCCCGCGCCCTCTATCCACAGGGACATGGCGATGCCTGGGGTCACTACCTCTCTGCCATCGGCATGCACTATGAACTCCTCCAGCAACCCGCCTTCAACTGGCGCAGCCGTTCGGAGTTTTACTCGCTCATGCAGAACGTCCTCGAAGTCGACTTCCTCGACGAGAAGACCTTTGCCAAACTCGCCGCCGGCAAGGCGCGCACCGGTCGCGACATCGTTCGCGGAACCTATCGCCTGAACTACACCCAAAACCCCGATGGACAATGGCAGGGCTATACCGATGGAGCGAACCTCGCCCGTGCCTGGGGTGTTTCCGAATGGGCGCATCGCGCTGGCCAAGGTGCCTACTTCGACTGGGCCGTGGCCAATGCCATCTTGCCGGAAAAAGCCGATCAGAACCCTTCAACACCGCTCAACGACCCCGAGAATCTCGACATCATCGAGCGCTCCGCTGCCGAAAGCGAAATCGGTGAAATCATCGGCTCCTTCTACGAAATCCAAATGGCCATGGATGAGGCTAACGGTGGTTCCAATCCACTTGGATTCGATTCCGATGCCATCGCCTTCGACATCGACCCGAACTTCGTTCAAGTCTCGTCATCGATTCAAGGGAAGACCCATTTCGAGCAGATCTACGATCGTGCTGTAACGGCTGGCACCAATGCTCTCTCGACCCTTGATTTCGCCGCCAAGACCGAAAACAAGCTGCGCCGCATTGCCGACGACACCGACGAACTTGCAGCGCAAGCGTTCCGTCAGGATCTCGACTACCGCAATCGCCTGATTGAAATCTTCGGTCGTCCCTACGATGGCACCATCGGCTTCGGCAAACTTTATCCGGAAGGCTACGAAGGGCCGGATGTTTATCTCTATTCCTACCTCGATCGCACCACGATTGATCAGATCATCCCTACCGGTGAGTCTGAAGCAGGCACCACGCACGACGTTGAGTTCGAGGATATCAAAGCCACCATTTCCGGCCTCGCCTCGAACCCCAAACTCCTCAATATCTACAGTGACACAGCATTCAGCCTGAACCCTCTCCTGAATCCTCTTCTGGACATCTTTGGTGGCGGAGTTTCATTCGGCAGCCCGAGGCTCACGGAGGCCATCCAAACCTTCGTTGAAGGCAATGACTACCAAGACCCCACAGTGAACTTCTCGATGCCGGTCCGCCGCGCCTCCGCCTACGCGTTCCAATCCATCCCTGAATGGGGCCAACGCACGAGCTACGGTAAAGCCCAACTCGCCTTGGAGGAAATGCTCCGCGAAGAGATCAAATTGCAGGCCGCGATCGAAGACCATCAAGGCTTCCTTCAGGACTACCAATCCATCTCCCTCCGCCTCCTCAACGAAATCAACCTGATCGATGAAAGGGAAGACATCGGCGACTCCATCACCGGTGTGAGAGCGAGTGTCAACACCGCCATCGTCGCAGCGGAGACTGCCATCGGAATCGCCAACATCCTTTCGGATGTGATCGGAGCCACCGCCGATTCCGTTGCCGAAGGCCTGCCCACCAGCGTGGGATTCTCCAATGACGTCACCTCGATCGGTCGGGGTGTCGCACTGGGAATTGCAGCGGCCGCAGAAGCCGCGAACGACACCGCAACTGAGATCAAGGACATCGCCAAGACGATCGCCGAGCATACCCGGGACGAGGTGATCGACGCACTGGAACGCAAAAAGGTCAGAACCGAATACGTCTCCGAGATTGAAGGCTTGCTGGTGGAACTCGAACAGATCTCAGGCAATGACGGACTGGCCGCCGTCGGTGAACATCTGCAGAACCTCGAAATCTATCGCCAGCAGTACATCACCGCCATTTCAGAAGGCTTCCGAGTCCTCAAGGAAAGGGAGGCCTTCAACAAGATCCTCGCCTCCAAGGTGCAGAAGAACCGCTATCAGGACATGCTCTTCCGCCTCTCTCGAAATGAGGCGATGGCCACTTACCAAAGCGCCTTCAACCATGCGGCCCAATACACTTGGCTCGCCGCAAAAGCCTACGACTACGAAACGAGCCTCGACTCCGGCAACCCCGCCGCCGCCACCCAGTTGATGGATGATATCGTCAAGACCCGACAACTCGGTCTTTGGTCAAATGGACAACCTCAATCAGGACAAGGCGGCCTCGCCGGAATCCTTTCCTCCTTGAATGGAAACTTTGCGGTGCTCAAGGGACAACTCGGCATCAACAACCTCCAAGTGGAGAACGAGAACATCTCCCTTCGCTCCGAGTTGTTCCGCATTGGTCCCGGTTTGGCACAGGGGGGAACCTCCGCCAGTGACACCCGCTGGCAGAATGCTCTGAAAGCGCGCAACGTTGAGGATCTGTGGCAGCTTCCGGAATTCAAGACCCACTTCCGCCCCTTCGCGAATCAGGTGGTTGGCAAGAAAGAGCCAGGACTGGTCATTCGATTCTCGAGCAGCATCGATCCCGGAAAGAACTTCTTCGGACGGCCACTCATGGCCAGCGATCATGCTTACAGTTCGTCCAGCTTCTCTACCAAGATCGCCAGCGCAGGCATCTTGTTGGATGGCTACGATACCGGAACCTTGGCCTCCACCCCGAGAGCCTATCTCATTCCGGTGGGCGTCGATTCACTCCGCGTCTCCACCGCCACCCAACCGCTGACCCGCACTTGGAGCGTTCACGACACCCGGATTCCCACTCCCTTTACGATCAATCAAACCCAACTCACCTCACCCGGGTTCATTCCCTCCCTCGATGGTATCGACGGGCGTTTCCAAGAACCGCGCCGCCATGCGGACTTCCGGGTCTACTACGGAAACACTTCGGCCCTCGGCAGTTCCACCCAAAGCACCCGACTCATCGGTCGCTCCATCTGGAACTCGGAATGGCTGCTGGTCATCCCCGGTGCCAACCTCAACGCCGATTCCACTTACGCGCTCCAACGTCTGACGGAGACGATCTCCGACATCAAACTCACCTTCAAGACCTACTCCCATAGCGGACAGTAACACCACCTCCATGAACGCTCTCTTGAAACACCACCTCGCGATCCTGCTCAGCATCGTCCTCACAACCTTCGCCGGAGCCGCAGGCTTCTCGGATTCTGATGTCACCTTCTATGGCTCCGTCAGGCAGTCGAGCGGTGCCCAGTCAACCACCCTCCAAGTAGGAACTCTTGAAATCACATTCGTCAATCAGACCGACCCAAGCAACAAGGTCACCCTGTCGACACCACTGGAACCAACCGGCGCAGGATCCGTAAAGCCCTACTCCTACTCGCTCCGTGTCCCACTAATGTTCCTGCCCGCCGCCAACCAGATATCATCATTCTTGGCGATCAGCTCCCAGGCATCTCAATTCAAGATCGAAGATATCAAGGTCAACGGCATTCCTGCGACCCTTCCAGACGGCAGCTCCGAGTTCTACGACCTCAGCTTCGCCAATCGCGCCGATCAGTACCGGCTAGACCTGTTAGTCTTTGGAGAAAGCACCGACACCGACAACGACGGGCTCCCCGATTGGTACGAAGATCTCTACGGGCTCGACCCCAACCTCGCCGATGCCAATGCCGACTTCGACAACGATGGCTGGAGCAACCTCAGTGAATTCCGCCGTGGCAGCAACCCTGCCATCAGCAATCGCGACCCCCAACTCGCCACCGCCGAAATCCTCATCCCCGAGTCCGGCGAAGCAGGATGCTTCCTTCAGATTCATGACTCGGATTCCCAGCCGTCCGACATCCAGATCATCTTGCCGCAGGAAAGCCTCAGCGGCATCGAAATGCTATGGGACGGAGCCACAATACCCGACGGCACTTCCATCAATCTCGCAGATCTTGAGGCAGGCCGCCTCACCATGCGCCACTCCGATCCAAGCGTCCGTGAACTCTCCCTCCCGATCAGCTGGAACGATGGCGGTGACGACGCGAGCGGAGCGGTGCTCGTCCAGATTGTTAGCCCCAGCAGCCAAGACGGCAATGACGCCGCGCTTTGGCTCGATGCCGACTCAATGCCCACCGCAGGCGATCGCGTCGCCACCTGGCCCGACCGCTCGGGCAACGGCTTCAATGCCATGCAGCCTCTCGCAGCGCAGCAACCGCTGGTCACCAGCTTTGGCGATCATCGCTCGATTGAGTTTGATAAGGAAGGCAGTCACCTCTTCTTCCAAGACCCCGCATTGCCAGCCGGAAATCACACCGTGCTGGTCGCCTACCAGTCGGAAGGCACTCCAAAAAACCGCCAAGTCCTGATGTCGAGCAATCGCGGATTCCTCAGCCTCGAGCCCACCGCTCAAGCGATCTCCTATCCCGGTGCCCCGCAGTATCAAATCGATAGCGCAGCCGTGCGTGGCTTTGAGTCGACCCTTCACACCACCGCGATCTCGATCTTCCGCCGCGAAGGCACCACCCTTCAAAACATCTTCGGCCACTCATTCAACGGCGAACAAATCCCCGCCGAAGCCCTCGACCCGGTTCTCCCAACACTCGGCGCGCGCCGCGTCGCCCTGACTGTTGAAAATCCGATCCGTGACGGCTTCCGTGGCCAACTCCACGAGCTCCTCGTCTTCCCGACCGCACTGCCCGAACAAAAGCTCCGCGACGTCCACGACTACCTCGAGTCAAAATGGAGCGGCGCAATCATCTGGGACCTCAGCACTCATCTGCAACCCGCCACCATCACCGCCGCCGGCCCCGGTCGCCACATCATCCGCGGTGGTCACGGCGCTGACAACCTACGCGGCGGCAACACTGAAAACACCCTCTCCGGTGGACCCGGCGCAGACATCCTCACCGGCAACTCCGGCATCGATCACTTCGTCTTCGGCGGCGTCGATACCGGCCGCGATGTGATCGTCGACTTCGATCTGCAAAAAGATGTGATCGATTTCTCCGCCCTCTTCTGGGGAAAAACAGGCGACGCCCGCAGCTACCTCAGCACCCGCCTCGACACCAACTTCAGCGATCCCATCCCGACCCTCGACACCGTGCTCATCCTGCAACGCCCGGATGCCACCGTGCAGGAAATCGTTCTTCGCAATGTCATTCTCGGCGGCCCGGAATTGATCCAACTCATCGTCGAAGGCCGCATTCGCATGGGAGCCCTGAGCATCCCCACCGATGTCGAAATGACCCTCGCTCCCGGTTCCGAAAGTGGTCCCGTCCTGCGCGAGGACCTCGACCAAGGTTTCAGCGTCAACCTCACCCGAAGTGGCGCTGGCGTCGCTGGCACCCTCGATGTACCGATCGGATTCTTCCAAGACGCCCTCGGACCTGACTTCCTCGTCGAAGGCAGCAGTTCGGAAGAAGGCCAGCGCGCCGTCGTCAGCTTCCAACGCGGTCAGCTTACCAAACAGATCACCGTCCGCCCCGTTCCTGATCTCAAAACCGAAGGCACCGAGGTTTGGGAAACCGCCATTCTCCCGAACTTCCGCTACGGCATCTCTGGTAGTTCGGTCGCGCGCTCGGTCAGCGATGAATCCATGGTCACCCTCGCGGTCATCGAAGCGAATGCCCTCGTCACCGGTTCGCAGCCCGCCGTTGTCCGCGTCACCCGCGACGGCTCCCTAACAGCTCCCTTGCTGATCCATCTCGAACTCGAAGGAAGCGCCGAGGAAAACACCCACATCAATCCCGTGGCTCGCACGCACACCATTCCCGCCGGTCAAGCTTCCGCAGATGTGAGCATCACCACCGACAGCGGATGGGACGGCGCTCCGACCCGCATGCTCCTGCTGCGCCTCGTCGCGCAAAAAGGCTATCAAATCGGCAACCCGCACGAAGCCACCCTTTACGCATCCGACACCGCGCCGAACGCGAACGCTGCGGGCTTCGACCGCTGGGTCTCCGCCGCCAGCTCCGGGCAGTTCGCCTCCATCCACGAACTCCTCCAATCCGACCAAGCCTCACGGGTCAGCGACTACCTCCGCGCCTATGCCTTCGGGGAAGCCTCGCCGGATTCATTCACCCCGCAGGCCGTTTCACTTCGCATCGTCGACGACCGCCCCGAACTCACCACCCGACTCCAGTCCCAACATCCCGATCTCCGCTGGCAGGTCCAAGACAGCGCCAGCGCATCCGAATGGACCGATGTCAGCGCCGAGTTCTCCGAAGAAATCATCACCGACGGGCTTCGACTTCTCGGGCCACCGATCGACGCCGCCGATCCGACCAAACTCTACCGCCTCAGCTTCGATGTCGAGACGACCTCCGGTCTCGAGTCCAGCGTCGCATCCCTCAGCGGCACCTCCCAGTATGGCCTGCGCGGCACCTCGTCATGGCAAGTCGATCCATCCAGCGGTGCCCTCACCAGCCACGGTGGCAACCCCGGAGAACCCAGCCGCATGATCGTTCAAGTCAATGCCCGCACCCAGCTCAACTTCGAGATGTCCATCGCCGATGGCGACGGCACCCTGCGTTTCTACATCGACGGCGTCCAGCAAGACGAGACCACCGGAGCCGGAGTTCAGGTCGATCAGCTCATCGAACCCGCTGAGACCGCGATCCTGATGTGGGAATTCATTCCCGGCACCGGCAAAGCCGTGATCACAGCGAATTGAAAGCGCACAAGGAGCGGTTGCTTGCAGCGACCGGACAAGCCCGGCGAACCACGCTTTCAGCCTGCCCCACACAAACTCCCTCGAAAAACCACCCCGCCCGCTCCAATCCATCACCCTCGGGGCTTACAAAGCCCCGCTCCTTGCCACGCCCCTCCCACCTTAGCGGTAATCGGCAGGAGGCTTGGGAATGACTCCGAGCTTCCCATAATCAAATCCGCTATCGAGAGGCTTGTATTCGCTGGCGTAGTCAACGCTGCGATTCGGATCGATTTGGTCCTCCATCCCCATGCCCCAGTAGGCACCGTTAACGACGAGGCGACGGAGACCTTCGTTCCTCAAGTCCTTGGCGCTGCCCATGGTGGAATTGAGGACCCGAGCCTTTTTGCCCTTACTGGTTTGCCAGTATTTGAACCACACCACGGGAAGGGGTTCCTTCTCAGGATTGTCGGCCCCACCGGGCTCGCGTCCGATCAAGGGCTGGCCATTGACGAGTGCGGTGCACCCTTCGGGCAATCCGGTTCCCTCCTTGAAGGTTCGATAGACATCGGTCGTCCCCCAGATGTCTTTGACGCCGCTCAGGATCGGATGATCCTTCATTTCCGGAATGATATCACCGCGCGTGGAGTCCCTCGACCAATTGCCGTGGTGCGACATGAAAGCACCGCCAACCATATCTCCGAAGTTCACCTGCTTGCCATCGATCTCGTAGGGAAGATTGCCGCGGAAGCCATGGTTTGCCGTGCGAAGGGCGATGAAGGGTTTGCCGGAGTCAAGGTAGTCGACCATGGACTTCATCTGATCATCCGGAAGCGTCAGAAGCCGGTGGAAGAAAATGACGAGGTCGGTCGTGGCAAGATACTCCAGTCCGGGAATGTTGTGCTTTTTGAACTCGGCCTCTTTTCCCTTCTCGGGAAAGACCGGAAGGGTGGGATCCACGAGTCCCTCTTCGTTGATGACGAAGAGCACGGTGCAGTCAAAGCCGTGGTGCTTCGAGAGCACCCCCGCGAGCATGGGCATCGCTTGCTCGCTCCGGTATTCTTGATCTCCGGCGATCAGGACAATGTGCTTCCCCTTCCCCGGACCTTCGCCGCCAGGGTAGGTCAGCCATTTCGGACTTCCGGGCACGGGATGATTTTCGGCGGCATGAGCCATGGAGAAAAGGCCAACAATGGCCAGAGTAAGGAAGCGCAGGATCATGATATCAGTGTTGCTTGAGCGGTTTGGTAATAAAATCTCAATTGAGGCTGCGCAGCTCAACGGTATCGGTCGAGCGCTCAATGGCCTTGGTGATATTTCTTAGTTGTGCAATCAGAGGCAACAGATTTTTGGCCTCACCGTGGGCGAGCAGGTCTTTCTCAAGTTGGTGAAGCTCGGGCAGGATCGGCTTTGCGGCTCCGCCGTATTTTGCCAAGGCATTGAGGCAGCTCTTGATCCTCGCCTGCTTGCCCCATTTGTCGATTTCCATGACCTGGAGGCAAAGTGGGATGCCCTCCTTGATGCGGTGCTTGGCCAAGATCTCCAGACCAGCGAGACGAATGCCGGCGGCGAACATGATGCCGCTGGGAGATGGGGTGACGATGGCCTCCTGAATGGCCGGCAGCAGCGGCTTGATCTCGTCATAGCTCAAATGCTGATAGACGCTGCCGATCGTCCCACGAGCCCGGCCGTCCTGGTTCTGGAGACCGGCGACGACCGCTTTCCGCAGCGCGTCGCGATCGACGCCTTCGATGGATTTCTTGAGCATCTTGCCGAAGACCGCGAAGCAAAGATAACGCTGCTGCATATTGCGCGGGTCATCCTCCGTCGGGCCTTCGGCGATCATTTCAAGAAGCTTCGGCAGGGCGACCATGGCGTCCTGGCCGATGCTGGCAAGCGCCTCGGCGGACTCAATGCGCAGCCACAGGTCTTCGTGTTCAAGATTCATGCGGAGTCCGGAGATCGCCGGAGCGGCCCTGTTTTTCAACATGCTCAATGCCTCAGTGGCACCATAGCGGGCTTCGAGTTCCGGCGATTTCAGCATACTAATCAGAGCCGGGAGCGGGATGTCTTTTCGACGCGAGAGCGCCATGGCGGCGCGCTGTCGGACGATGGGCGACCAACTGTCCAGCGCATCGAAGACGAGCTCGGTGCTCAAGGCATCGTAGGCGCTATTACGGTCGTTGTTACTCCATCCGCGCCCGTCCATGATGACTTGCTTCGCCTCCTCCGAGCTGAGTTGAGGAATGACCCCAGCTTGCTTTCCGGTGAGGTGGATTTTTTTCAGCGGCATGGCGTAGCCCAGCAGGTAGGCTCCGGTGGAATCCCACTTATTGGTGCTGTCGGAGCCCATTTGTGGCGGTCCCTGATGGGTGAAGCTGCCATCCCAGCGACGGGCGAGATCAAAGTACCACGCGCCGAACTCCTGCATCCAGGCACCGGAGGCGTTCGGACCTGACTGCGCCACGGCAGGCAGAGACCAGAGGACGTTCCAGAAGTTACCGGTGTGGCCCGTGTCGCGCTCCGAACCGTGCGAGGCGAGGCTCATTTTCGAAAAGAAGACGGCTTCCTCCTTTTCGCCGAGTTGATTGAAAAGCACCGAGGCCATGCCGCACTTGCCATTGTCCTCGTGGGTCTGCAGCCACGGGGAGTGGTCACCATAGGGGACGGCACCCTTTCCGCGATAGAAGCGCAGAAGCCTAGCACTGCGCTCGATCGCAAGGTCCACGATGGGATCCTTCACGCCCGCATCCCGAGCAAGCACCAGTGAGGTGGTCAGCGGGAGGCCCGGTGCGTTCATCATGCCATAGCCGACCAGGCGGTCGTCAGGCCCGGCAAACTTGTGACCCCAAGAGCCAACCATGCTTTGGCCTTCGGAAGCCTCAAGCGCCAGCCGCGTGAGCCCCGGCATGAAGGAATCGTCACCGGTCGCCATCTGGTATTCGGCTAGCAGCATGATGACATAGCCGTAGTACCACGTCGCCATGCTTTCGGTCGAATAACCTGCCGCCCACTCGGCTTCCTTTTTGACGATCGGCAGATACTGCGGGTCGCCGCTGGCTAGGAGCGCGAGCGCATTCAACGAGCGCGTGATCGGATTTTGTCGGTAGTTAGGCTCTTTGATCCGCTTTGCCAAATTGTCACAGCCCTGCTTGAGAATGCGTGCCGACTTGGGGCAGTCGTAGGGAGCGGTCGCGCTGTAGCTGCCGAGGACCGGCAGCTTTACGACCACCTCATTTTCCTTTCCGCCCCGCCAGATGGTCAGTGCGAGTTTGCCGTCACCGGACTCCGTTTCGGCCGCAGTCAAGGCGCGACCCAACTCGATGCGAGGGTCGAAGGAAAAGGGTTTTCCTGCCACGCCAAGGATGACGTCGCCCACCTGAATCAGGCCCGCTGCCGGAGAGCCCTTATCGACCTTGGTGACGGCGATCTGCCGGGCCTCCGAGGTTTCCAGTCGGTTGCTGTAAATCCAGCCGCGCATGCCGGTCGCACCAAGGGTCCAGTCGTGAGACGCGCCTGCGGGGATGGCATCACCCTGGGTGAAATCCGGCTTGGTCATCGAACCCTTCGGTCCGGCAGCGAAGCCATTCGTGGCGAGGAGCGAAAGCGCCAACAGCGCGGTGAAGAGCGGGCGTCGGGACGGAAGGTCTTTCATGAGGGTAAGAAAGGTAACGTATCTATTTCGGGATTTCGTTCACCGTATAGAAGGCAAAGTTGTGAAGGAGCGTCTCATCCTCCGAAGAACGCATCCTCTCAAGGTGGAATTCGTGGACGTGTCCTTTCATCACTGAGTCCACTGTCAGGTCCACCGAGAGGCCGTCATCGGCCACACCGACGCTGCTTACCTTGGGTTCGGTCTGATCGATCTCCGGCCCCCCGTAACCGGCGTGGTAGCGGTGCGTGAAGGTGGCCAAGCGGTAGCTCTCCGGTTTGGCGGCCACCTCAGGGTCCACGGGTTTGGTGAACTCGATGCGGAAACCCTTGGGTGTAATCGTGATGCGTTCCATTTCAAACGGAGTGCGTCCTGTCCAGTCGAGACGCTCGAGCGAAAAGGGCTTGAGTCCCCGCACTGGCCAACCACGGTTGGTGCCGCCGCTGAGCAGCTTGCCTTCCTGAGTGAACTGGAGGTTAAGAAGGCCGGTCGAGAGACCTTCACGGAAGGGATAGCAGGCACCCTGCCAGACTCCATTAACCTGCTCGGTGGTGGCCCGCATGATCAGCGACTGCGTGTAATCACCCAGAAACATCTGATTCTCGAAGGGACCGAACTTGCCACCAGTGCGGTCGATGACGAAGCCGGTGATCGAACGGCCCATGCGGATGTAGGGAAAAATGACGGCGTAGGGCTCCAACTCGGGGACTCGCTCCATTTCCACGATGATGCTGGAGCCGGATTTAGGTTCGACCGGCATCGGTCCCATGTTGGGCGCGTATTCATACCAGTTGTAGCTGATCGGGTGGCCCATAAAGCCGCCTTCACGGATGTGTTTGAGGCTGCATGCGGAATTCCAAGGACCCTGGCTTTCGATATAGAAGAGGGCACCGTGCTCGTTGAAGCCGATCCCGCCCGGGCTGCGCATGCCACTGGCGATAGGGATGCTCTTCCCCTCAGGGGTCACCTTGAAGCCCCAACCACGGAAGAGCTCCTGCGAATGATACGAGCTGGAAAGCCCCAGCGCGACGTAGAGGTTTCCTTCAGGATCAAACTTCGAACCGAAGGCATACTCGTGGTAGGTGCCGTAGCCCCATGCATCGGAGACCACATCGAAACGGTCTGCTTTGCCATCGGTGTCGGTGTCGGTGAGTTTGGTGAGCTCACAGCTCTGGGTGACGTAGAGCGCGTCATCCTTCCATGCCAGACCGAAGATCTCATCCAGCCCGGTGGCAAAGAGATGATATTTCGGTTCCGGGTTGGCAGCATCGGCACCCGAGACGAAGAACACGTCGCCATGGCGCGTGCCGACCGCGATCCGGCCGTCGGGAAGTTGTTCGAAGGCACCCGCCTCGATCACCAGGTCATCGGGAATCGGGAGCTCGACGATGCGGTAGAACTCCCGCTCGCGGTCTGCGGTTCCCCACCGTTCCCCGACCTCCTCGGCGAGCGAGGTGACCGGAAGGATGAGCGCGCCAAGTGCGGCAATGCACCGCGTGCGCAGGAAGAAGGTGTCAGCGTTGCACGGCATAATCGATCGTGTGGGATGAAGTTCCGGAAGGGAGTTTGAAGCGAATGATAAGCTCCTTGCCAACACCGTCCGCTGTCGATGGACGAATACTGTTGCTGACCGTGGAGGCGTCCTCGCTGAGATTCAGTTGGAGCGAATCCCGCTTGAATGAGCCCTCGGCAAGTTTCGAGATCTCTCCGGTCAAGGCACGGAGGTAGATCTCGTCCGCCTCATCGGTCTTGAAAGTGAGCGTCCTGCGGAGCACGACGGGCGTTTGATCGATCAGGGCGACCGACGAATCCTCGATCGAAACCTTTCCGATGCGATAGCGGAAAGTGGGTCGACCGCCTTCTCCAATCGAGTATCCCTCAAAAGCATATCCATACTGGCGCGGGTAAAGCGGATCGGGATTGACCGGATGTTCTTTCGTCCGGACCGGCTGGAGCGGCCACGGATCGGCAGCCTCGGGAAGGAAGCCAAGATCGTTCGAAAGCGGGACCGGGCGGCCGATGGGATTGAAGTTTCCAGACCCCTGACCAAGCCATCCGACGGTGACGAATTCACCGAGCCAGATGCCGGAGATGGTTCCGTTCTGGGCGTTGAAGGCATAACTCAATCCGCCCGGATAACCGACGGCAATGCCACGATAGCCGGCAATGTTACTACGTCCGCGGTAGGTTTGAATCGTGTCGGTGACGACCAGCTTCGGGTCGCTGGCACCAAGGCCTTCCGGATCCCGCGCCGAGCGACCGAGCGAGAAATTAAACCAGAGCGCGCGGAGCTGATCCTCGGTGTTGCCGTTGAGAATCTCGGTCTGAACCGCCTGACCGCCGGGCCAGAAGGAAGGCATGATGATGCCCGGACGGAGGCTGGCCGGGTTGCGCAGGAATTGATTGAACCACGCCGGCTGGAGTCGCTGATAGGACGTCATCAGATCGAGACCCTTCATGCCGGGAGAGTCCTTGCCATTGAAGTTATGGCAGGCGATGCAGTTTAGTCCCTTGATGCCGAGGAGCATGTGGGCACCATTGCGCATCATCGGGTTAGACTCCTGCTCGATCTCCTTGAATTCAAATGCGGGCAGGTGATCACATTCGCCAAAGAGCTCGGTCAAGCCGCCGAGAGCCTCTCGCCCATATTGCGGCATGCGGGTCGTCATGTAGGGACGGACGCGCTCGCCGTCGTAGAGGACCTTGTTCATCCACTCGGGACGAAGCTTGGCTCCGACATGGGTAAGGTCTGGCGGGATGCGTGCCGCATCACCAAGAGCTTCTTCGGTGGAGAGGAAGAATGAATTCATGGACTCCGCGACGCCGCCGTAGTCATCGCGCTGGTGGCAGGCGATGCAATTGAGGGCGGTGAGCCGATGGCGGATGGCAAGATCGCCTTCCGGCGCGGAGACCGGTTTGCCCAGAGCACTGCGGATGGCGCTGCGCTGGGCGGCACTCAACTGGTAGTTCGGAGCCTTCCCGGGTGATTCGGAAAGACAGCCTCGATTCAGGTCCAAATCCTTGACCGCTGGAGGCTTCGGCAGGTCGAGGAGGTCTTCGGGTGCGGCATCGACTTGGTGACAAGCGACGCAGTTCATCTCGAAAAAGGCTTTTTGCCCTTGGGCGATGCGCTCGGGGTCGGCCCCGGAGGCGGGTGACTTCAGCTCGCTAGTTGCGCTTGCCTTTTGAAGGAGGTAGGCGGCGAGATCGGCGGACTCCTGTCGGGTCAGAGCCATGTCAGGCATGCGCCCAGAAGCTCTCACTTCAAGCGGCGCGTGAAGGAAGCCCGCCAGCCCTTGCGGCTGATACTTGCTGCCCACATGCTTCAGTCCGACGTAAGTCCCCTTTTCTGCCTGCACCGCGGCTAGTTCATGGGGGCCATGGCAAGCGACGCAGCCGACCTTGTGATAGAGATCCCTACCGACCTCGGGCTTGCCTACTTCGGCGACTTCCGAGGAAGCTGGCGTTTTTAGCGAAAGCACATAGGCCGCCATCGATGACGCCATTTCCTCCCTCTCCGCATCGGGCAGACCGCCGAGGACAATCGGCATGGTGGTGCCGGGGTCGTGCTTTGAGGGATCGAGGAGGAACGCTGCCACAAAGTCCGGGTTCAGGCGAGACGCCGCCCCGGCGAGCATCGGCGCAGAAGGTGGCGGACTTGGGGAAATCCCGTCGTGACAGGCGGCACATCGGAGTTCCTGCATCAACAGAGCCCCGGTTCCGGCTTCGTCGAGTGGATGCTTGCCCTCCAAACCGATCACCACCGGAGCAGCGGCGAGGCCTTGGGAAAAAGCAAGCGCGAGAAAAACTTCGGAGCAGCATGGAAACCTCCGGAAGAACAGGCGCAGATCAAACACTCGGACACCTTAGATTGAACTGGCGATGCGTCCAGCGTGATTCCGCCAATATGAGATCAGCGGCGGCGCTCAGATTCCGCCCTCCCGTGCCGCGGGCATTGCACTCATGACAATTCCATGACAAAGCATCATCACCCTTCTGCTCTCATGCACCCATGAAATCGCTGTTTCTCACCCTCGGACTCATCCCGCTCACCCTCATCGCCGCCGAGCCCGACCTCCGCAGCCAGCTCCGCGATGCCCTGTACGCAGAGGAAGTCGAGCGCGATCCCGCCAAAGCCGCCGAGTCCTACGAAAAGATCCTCGCCGACTTCGACCAGCAACGCCCGCTCGCCGCCAGCGCCCTTTTCCGCCTCGCCGAAGTCCGCAGCAAGCAGGAGAAAAACGACGAAGCCATCGCCCTCTATCAACGCCTCCTCCGCGAGTTCCCCGACTTCGAGGCCGAATCCAAGCTCGCCCGCGAACATCTCGCCGCACTTGGTGGCGAAATCCCCGACGCCGACGATGCTTCACCCGAAAACGAGGAAATCGCCCGTCTCAAGCAGCTCAAGGAAACCGCGCCGGACATCTTCCTCTCTCCGGAAACCCTCAAAAAAGCCGTCGCTTCCGGAAATCTCCCCCCTATCCGTTTTCTCTTGGAAAACGGAGCCGACCCGAATGCCAAGGGAATCCTGTCACAGGCCGCCTCTCAAGGCTTCTTTGAAGTCTCCAAACTCCTCTTTGAACACGGCTGCAAACCTAACAAGATAGAATCAGCCGAATCCATCAGAGGCGCACTCAATCAAAAAAACCGCACGTTTTTAAACTTCCTACTCGATCAGGGACTCAGTCCGAACGACCCCTTCATGATTGGCGATGACCCTTGGTTGCCGCTCAACAGCACCATTCATTCAGGCGACTTGAAAACCGCCGCCCTCTTGATCGAACGCGGAGCCGACGTGAATGCATTCGACCGCTCCGGCCACAATTCCGCAGAGGGAACCTCGCTTCACATTGCCGTTGTCGATGGCAACCTTGCCGCCGTCCGCCTCCTCCTCGATCAAAGAGCCAAGCCAAGTCTT
>Ga0100401_1000212_pt1 | contig 47966 bp, 39 predicted proteins | sample CryGeymeta201525_FD_80421 | JGI IMG/M metagenome (GOLD analysis project Ga0100401, IMG submission 80421) | Groundwater microbial communities from Crystal Geyser aquifers in Utah, USA - Crystal Geyser metaG 2015-25 | ecosystem: Environmental > Aquatic > Deep subsurface > Groundwater | place: USA... | reverse complement strand
GGCGAAGCCGGTGTCGCGAAGCGACCGACCGAGCGCAGCGAAGGCGGGACAGGCGAAGCCGGTGTCGCGAAGCGACCGACCGAGCGCAGCGAAGGCGGGACAGGCGAAGCCGGTGTCGCGAAGTGACCGACCGAGCGTAGCGAAGGCGGGACAGGCGAAGCCGGTGTCGCGAAGCGACCGACCGAGCGTAGCGAAGCCTTTGTCGCGAAGCGACCGACCGAGCGCAGCGAACGCCTGCCGTGTCCGCGCTATTGCCAGCCATATCCGGCCGGCTGCCAGCCAAATCTCGACGGAGAATCACGCGTGAGAAGTCGTTTTTCATCCGAGTTCATGTTTCAGCTGTTTGCCCTGTTGCTGTCCGTGGTGATCGTGCATTCGTTCTACGTGGTGCTGATCAGGCCGCAAGCGGCCGCCGATGAAGCCACCCATACTGCGCAGATCGCCGAAAACCCGGATATCGTGCCCGGGCAATCGATATGGATCATCGTGCGCGACTACGAGCAGGAAACGTGTTTCATCCTGATGCTGTGGGCGATGGCGATCCTGGCTTACAAATGGCGCGGCTTGTTGCGGCAGCAGGCGTTGCTGCGTCAGGATGTCATTCCGATTGCCACCGGTGAGAGCATCCTGCCCGAAGACGCCCGCGACTATGCCCGCGCCATCGAGGCGTTGCCGCCCATTGAGCGTGACTACCTCTATCCGCGCGCACTGCTCGCCGCCTTGCGGCGGTTTCGTGTCACCCGCAGTGTGCAGGATGTTTCGGCGGTGGTGGATTCGGTGTGCGAAACCGAAACCGACCGCCTCGATTCGGAACTGGCCTTGGTGCGCTACATCGCCTGGGCGATTCCGTCGATCGGATTCATCGGCACCGTGCGTGGCATTGGTCAGGCGCTGGGCATGGCATACAAGGCGGTCGAGGGCGATATCACCGGGGTTACCTCGGCGCTCGGTCTGGCGTTCAACTCCACCCTTATTGCATTGATCCTGTCGATCGTGCTGATGTTTGTGCTGTACCAGTTGCAATTGATGCAGGAACGCCTGGTGCTGGATGCCAATGGCGCCTGTGATCGCAACCTGATCCAGCATTTGCAGACCCGCTGAATGCGCACGCCCTGTGTCATCGAAATCAGCGACATCGCCCTGAGCGTGGCCGATGCCAACGGTCTGCGGCATTCCAGCGCCTGTTGTGCCGTAATCGAGGGGCGCGAACTGGTGCTTGGCGATGCCGCGCGCGCGCGTGCGCGGCTCAACCCGCGGCAGACACACGACCGTTTCTGGGCGCAGCTCGATCAGCAACCGTTGTTGCGCCCTGCCGGCAGTGCCAGGAGCCACGCCGACCTCGCCTGGTTTCACCTGCATGCGATCTGGGAAAAGGTCGGGCACGCCGACGACGAGGTGGTGTTTGCGGTGCCACCAGACTGGGATCGCCAGCAATTGGCGCTGCTGCTGGGTATTGCGCAAGCCTGCAAAATCCCCACGGTCGGGCTGGTGGCGGCGCCGGTTGCCGCTGCCAGCGGCATCGCCGACGGCGACCGCTTGTTGTACCTCGATGGGCAATGGCAGCGGGTGCGCGCGACACCGATCAGCGGTGACCGGCAGTGGGCTTCGGGGCCTTCGGTTGAGGCTTCCAAGCGCGGCATCAGCGCGTTTTACGATACCTGGGCGGCGCTGATCGCCGAGCTGTTTTTGCATGAAACGCGCTTCGACCCACTGCATCGCGCCGACAGTGAGCAGTTGCTGTACGTGCGCCTGCCCGACTGGTTGCGCACGCTGCGCGAGCGCGAGTCGGCGACCCTGGAAATGGATGTCGGCGCCCGCGTGTATCGGGTAGAGCTGTCGCGACAGTCGTTGGTATCCGCAGTCGCGGCCGATTACCAGACGCTGGTGGCGATGGCGCGTGGCAACCATCCCGAGCGGGTGGTGCTCGGCTATCGCCTGGCCGCGTGTCCCGGTCTGGCGGAGGCTTTCGCGCAGCAGGGCATCGCCGCTGCGGTGTGTGCCGAGGATGCGGTGCTGCAAGGGGCGCTGCAGCACTTCGACGCCATTCGTTCCGATCCCGCAGCGCCGGCTTTTGTTACCCGTCTGGCGCGGGCGAGCGCGCTGCCGGATAGCGTTGCCGAGCCGACGCAAGCACCGACCGGCACGCCAACGCCGAGCCATGTCTTGCTCGGTTGGCGGGCGTTGCCACTGAGTGAGCAGCCGTTGCTACTGCCCGGTGCCGCCGATACCTCGGGGGTGCGGGTGCGTTTGCATCAGGGTAAAGCGTGCCTGCAGGTACCTGCGGGGGTGTCGGTGCTGATCAACGATCAGCCGGCGACCGGCGAGCCAGTGGTGCTGGCCGGCGATCGCCTGCGTCTGGATCGGTCCGACAGCGAGTGGCAGTTCATCGTGGTGACCGCTGGCCATGGCCAGGAATAGACGCGCGATCAATACCGCCAATCTGGCATTTATCGACGCGATGTCGGTTGGTCTGGGCGCGGTGATTTTGCTGTTCATGATTCTGCACCATGCCACCGAAGTGGTGGCCAGCCAGAAAAATCACGCCAGCGCCGAAAAGGTCAGCGCACTCGAAGATGAAGTGCTGAAAAAGCGCCAGGCCGCCGCGCAGATGGCCGCGGCATTGCAGGCAACGCAGCAGCAATTGCGTGCCGCGCAGGCGCGTGCCGCGAGCCTTGCGCAGCAATTGAAATCGCAAAACGCCGACGGAACCGGCAGCGACGACAGCAAGCTGGCTCGTTTGAAGTCGGAAGTGTTGACCTTGCAGGCGCGCGTGGACGAGTTGCGCGCCCGCCAGGTCGAACAGGCCAATGCCACCCGCGAGCGCGCCGGTGCCGGTAGCCGCCAATACCTCGCCGGGCTGGAGGTCAAGGGCAAACGGATACTGATACTGGTCGATGTTTCGGCCAGCATGCTCGATGAAACCGTGGTCGGTGTGATCCGCCGCCGTAACATGGATCCGGCGACGCAGCGGGCAGCCGCGAAATGGCGTTGGGCGTTGAATGCGGTGGATTGGATCAGCACGCAAGTGCCGCCATCGGCACAGTTTCAGGTGTATGCGTTCAACACCACCGTCGAGTCGGCGGTTGCCGAAACTACCGGCAACTGGCTGGCCGTGGCTAGCGGCGCGCAGCTCACCGCCGCGATCCAGAACTTGCGCCAGCGCGTTCCTGCGGGCGGAACCAGTTTGACCCGTGCATTCGCCGCTGCGGCGAGGTTGTCGCCGCAGCCCGACAACATCTACCTGCTCACCGACGGCTTGCCAACCCAGGGCACGGCGATTCGCGGTGGCCTGGTATCGGGTGATCAGCGCATGGATTTGTTCGCTGAGGCCTTGCGTGCGCTGCCGCGCGGCATTGTGGTGCATACCCTGTTGTTGCCGATGGAAGGGGATTCCAAGGCAGCCGGCGCCTATTGGCAGTTGGCGCAGATCACCGGTGGCAGTTTTCTCGCGCCGTCGCGGGATTGGCCATGAAACGGCGTCGGCGCAAGGAACACGAGGTGTTCAGCCTGTCCTTTCTGGATGCCATCAGTGGCGGTTTTGGCGCGATCGTGATGTTGCTGGTGATCGTCAAGGTGGCGGAGCCGACCGTGACCCGTGATCGCGGCATCGGCCTGGAAAACACGGCGATCACGTTGGCGAAGGAACTGCCTGAGCTCGAACAGCGCATCAAGAGCCAGCAACAGCAACTGGCTGATACGCAAAACCTGCTGGCGCTGGTGCAGCGCGATGTCACGCGGCTGGCGCCGGGTGCCGCAGCGGCGCGCAGCGAGCGCGAGGCAGCGGCACTCACCGCACGTGCCGCCACCACCATCGAGCAGCGCCTGGCCGTTGCCCGCCAGGAGCTTACCGCCGAGATGCTGCGCCTGCAGGCGGTGCGGCCAGCGGCAGCGAATCAGCTCGTTGGCGGCATTCCGGTGGACAGCGAATACATCATCTTTGTCATCGATACCTCGGGCAGCATGCAAAGCATCTGGCCGACGGTGGTGCGCACCCTCGACAAGGTGCTCAACGCCTATCCGAAGGTCAAGGGCGTGCAGGTGATGAGCGACATGGGCGAATACATGTATTCGCAATACGCCGGGCAGTGGATTCCCGATACGCCGGGCCGGCGCCGCGCCGTGTTGCAACGCATGGCATCATGGGCACCGTTTTCCAACAGCTCACCGTCCGAGGGCATCGTCGCCGCCATCCGCAGCTTTCACGATCCCGACAAACGCATCAGCATCTATGTGTTTGGCGACGACTTCACTGGCGCTTCGGTACAATCGGTGCTCAACACGGTGGCCAGCATCAACCCGCGCGGGCGCGATGGCAAACCGCTGGTGCGCATTCACGGGATTGGCTTTCCCAGTTTGTTCTCGATGCCGGGCGCCGGAGCGGGCGCGATCCGTTTTGCCACCTTGATGCACAACTTGGCCAGTGAAAATGGCGGTACATTTGTCGGCCTGCCCAGCACCCGTTGAATCGGTTGCCCATTCGTTGTCAGGAGACGCGTCACGGCTGCGAGTGGCGACATGATCGTTTCAGAAGCCGAAGCGATCCGTAAATGACGCAAAGTACACAAACCAGATTTTCGATTCGCTTGCCTTTGCGGTTTTTGCGGACAACTCTTTTCAGAAGAGGCGTCACGGCTGGGAGTGGCGGCATTCAAGGGCGATTCACGGTGCGGCGGCAAGGATGCTCTGCACGGGCTGCTGGATTGCCGCGTCGCTTCGCTGCTCGCAATGACCGCATGTTCAGGGCGTCTTTGAGGTTGTCGTTCGTTCGATCGTTGCAACAGTTGCCGAGTCAACGAGAGGGTGTCATGCGCTCATCGCGAAATCGAATATTGACATTGGGGTTGGTCGCGTTGCTGGCCGGCTGCGCCAGCGGGCCGGTGGACAAGCCCGATAACCGCATTGCTGCCGAATTGGCGCAGCGCGAAATCCCGGCCGAGCAGTTGTTGAACATCAACATCGTCGAGTTCGACCCCAACGTGCCAGCGCCGGCGAATCAGGACAAGGACTTGCCAGTGGTGCCTGCGGTGCGCAAGGCCGAGGCCAGCTATCTTGCCTACACGCTGCGCAGCACGCTGGAAGGCACTGGCCAATGGGGTGCGGTGCGGGTGGTGCCCGACGGCATTGATTCGTCGGAAATAAGCGTGCACGGCACCATCCTGGTTTCCGATGGCGAGACACTGGAAATCAGGATCTCCGCGGCCGACGCCACGGGCCGCGTGTGGCTGGAAAAAACCTACGCGCGCCAGGCCAGTGAAGACAGTTATGCCGATTCGGTGGGTGGTGGCGACCCGTATCAGAGCCTGTTCAACCAGATTGCCAACGACTTGCTGGCACAGCGCCGACGTCTGGATGCCGCCGCCGTGCTCGAAGTGCGGCGGGTTGCCGAACTGCGGTTCGCGGCCGATATCGCGCCCGATGCGTTTTCGCATCATCTGGAACAGTCGCATGGCCGTTATCGCGTGCGCAGTCTGCCGGCAAACGATGACCCCATGCTGGCGCGCATCGCGCAGATCCGCGAACGCGACAATCTGCTGATCGATTCGCTCGATCAGCATTACGGCATTTTTCACGATGGCATGGCACCGGCCTACCGGCAATGGCGTCTGTCCAGTTTCAAGGAAGGCAGCGCGATGCGCGAGCTCAAGCGCGAGGCGACCATGCGCAAAGTGGCTGGCGGTCTGGCGGTGCTGGCGGGTATTGCCGGCCTGGCGCAGAAAAACCAGAGCAACGCGTCATCGGTTGGCTCGCAGGTGGCAATCCTGGGTGGTGGTTACCTGTTCAAGACCGGCATCGACAAGGGGCGTGACGCGCAAATCCATGTACAGGCATTGCAGGAACTCAACACCACCCTGGGTGGCGATCTGGAGCCGCGCGTGGTGTCACTGGAAGGGCAGACAGTCACCTTGCATGGCTCGGCCAAGGAGCAGTACCGTGAATGGCGCCGGCTGCTGCGCGAGCTGCATCAGGTTGAAACCGGTGCGACCGGCAACTGAGCCGGCATCAAAACTGCCGCGTTTTTTGTAGCGTTCACCGGCCTGCGGCCGGCGAGGCCCTTTTCACGGCCGAGAGGGCCGAAAACGCCTTGCGCCGGGTCGCACGTCGGTGCGGCTCCTGCCGCCCCGGTCCGCTGCGCTTCTGGGCAACCGCAGGCCGGCGCCGAACTCGCACATCCAGGTGTTCGGTCGCTGCGCGACACCGCTCGCTTTGCTCGCTGCGCCTTTACTTCGCCGCTGCGCGGCTCGCTCGGTCAAACAGCGGCGCCTTTCCCCTGCGGTTGCCTGTGATGCTCGCCGTGCTTTACGGCGCGTGTCTGCACTTGGCCCGCGCATCCCTGCGCGACTTGCCAGCTTCTCCCCGTTTCATTCCTCCGGTATTCGTCATCGTGTCGTGGCAGCTCTGGTAGCCCGGGTTGAGGCCGCAGGCCGAAACCCGGGACGCATCGCGTCGGTGGAACCGACAGCCAGATTTTGATGTTGTTGGCGCTTTCCTTTGCGCTTTTTGCGTCCTTTGCGGACCAAATGGCTTTACGTTTTTCCCGAGCACCGCCCTACCAGACCAGGTCATCCGGAATCTGGTATTGCGGATCGGCGTAGGCAGCATCGCTCACTGGGGCGCCGGGATCGACGCGCAGCGCCACCGCGGCGGGGAAAATCGCCTCGGCGCATGCCAGGGTTTGCGCTGTTACCAGCAGATAACGGCCATTGGCCTGCACCACGCCCAGTTCGCCGGCATTGAGTGCCTTGAGCTGTTCGGCAGTGACATGGATGCGCTTGATCTTGCCGCCGTAGTCGAAGTGACGGGCGATGTCGGCAGACGGATCATTGAGCGTGGCGTCGTTGAGCAATTCGCCGAGTTTGGCTTTGGCTTCGCGGCGCAGGCGCGCCTGTTCCTGCTGTGCGCGTTCGGCGGCGAGGCGCTCGTCCTTTTCCTTCTGCGCGCGGATGGCGTACGCCTTTGCCAGATCGATGTCGTGCTGGCTGCGCGCGCTCTGTGCTGCGGCGCGTGGCTGCGCGCGCTGCGCCGGCTTGCCGTGCGCGGGCACGTGGCCGGCGCGCTGTACCGGCGCCCTGGCCGGCGAACGCGCGGGTTTGGGCTCCGGTTTGGGGCTGGCCTTGAAGCCGAGGTCCAACAGCTTGTCGCGTAGGGAATTACTCATGGTGGGCTTCAGTAATGCGGTGGTGGCGGTTCGATGCCGGGATCAGTGAAGGGTTCCGCACGCAGGCGGCGCAGTTCGTCCAAGGTACGCTCCAGCAAGCGGTGGGTACGTTCGTTCTCAAGCCGTGCCAGCGCCAGCGCATCGCTCAGCTCGATCAGGCTGTGTTCTTGAAACGCGACACGCGCTTCAAGTTCATCCACTCGCGCTTCGACAGCTGTGCTCATGTTGGTGTCACCGAGCGGCCACGGCCGATACCGTAATAGGCGATTCCCGCCGCTTCGACTGCATCGGGGGCATAGACGTTGCGGCCATCGAACAGCACCGGTTCGCGCAGACTGGCGCGAATACGCGCGAAGTCGGGACTCCAGAAAGCCTTCCACTCGGTAATCACGATTAGCGCGTCGGCGCCCGGCAATGCCTGTTCGGGGGTGTCGCATAACATCAGGTCGGCACGCGCGCCATAAATCCGGGTGGCTTCGGCCATCGCTTCGGGATCGTGGGCGCGCACGCGGGCGCCGGCGGCCCAAAGCTGTTCCAGCAGGCGCCGGCTCGGTGCTTCGCGCATGTCATCGGTGTTGGGCTTGAACGCCAACCCCCACAGCGCAAAACAGCGGCCGGCGAGTTGCCCCTTGAAATGCATGTGGATCAATTCGAAGAGGTGCGCTTTTTGCGTCTCGTTGACTACCTCCACGGCGTTCAGCAGGGGCGCTGGGTAGCCCTGTTGACGGGCGGTGTGAGCCAGTGCGCGCACGTCTTTCGGGAAGCATGAACCACCGTAACCGACACCCGGGTAGATGAAGTGGTAACCGATGCGTGGATCCGAGCCGATACCCTGGCGCACCATCTCGATATCGGCGCCGACGCGTTCGGCGATGGTGGCCATTTCGTTCATGAAACTGATCTTGGTGGCGAGCATGGCATTGGCGGCGTATTTGGTCAGCTCTGCCGAGCGCACATCCATCAGCACCACGCGCTCGTGATTGCGGTTGAACGGTGCATACAGGCGGCGCAGCGGCTCGGCGGTTTCGGCGTCACGGGCACCAATCACGATGCGATCCGGGCGCATGCAGTCCTTCACTGCATTGCCCTCTTTCAGGAACTCGGGATTGGATACCACGGCAACGCCGAGCGCACTGCCGCGCGCGGCCAGTGCACGGTGTATGGCCGCCTGCACGCGGCCGGCCGTGCCTACCGGCACGGTGGATTTGTTGACGATCAGTGTCGGCTTGCGCAGGTGCCTGCCAATGGTGTCGGCAACTGCCAGCACATGCCGCATGTCGGCACTGCCGTCCTCATCGGATGGCGTTCCCACCGCGATGAAGATGATTTCGGCGTGCTCGATGGCGGATGGCGCGTCGCAGGTGAAGTGCAGGCGCCCGGCCGCGCTGTTGGCGCGCACCATGTCCTGCAACCCGGGCTCGAACAACGGGATGTCGCCCTGTTGCAGGGTGGCTACCTTGGCAGCATCAATGTCCACGCAGATGACGTCGTTGCCGACCTCGGCCAGGCAGGTTCCGGTGACCAGACCGACATAGCCGGTACCAAATACGGTGACGTTCATGGCTGGGGTTTCCGCCAGTGATCAGGCTCAAGAGGCCGATAGTAACCGGCATATCCGATAGCGTCACGCGCGCGTTGCAAACGACAACGGCCGGCGGAAAACCGCCAGCCGTTGTCAGCAACCGCGACCGATCTTACTGTGCGGCGGCGGGTGCCACGATATCGAGCAGTTCCACCTCGAACACCAGCGTCGCGTTCGGGCCGATCGGGCCAGCGCCACGCTCGCCATACCCCAGATTGCTGGGAATCCAGAACTTGTACTTGCTGCCGACCGGCATCAGCGCCACGCCCTCGGTCCAGCCCGGGATCACTTGGTTGAGCGCGAACTGCGCCGGCTCGTTGCGATCATAGGAACTGTCGAAGGTGGAGCCATCGAGCAGGGTGCCCAGATAGTGCACGCGCACGGTGTCGGTGGCTTGCGGCTTGCCGCCATTGCCGGCACGCAGCACCTGATACTGCAAGCCACTGGCGGTGGTCTGCACCCCGGTCTTGCTCTTGTTGGCGGCCAGGAACGCCTCGCCTTCGGCGACGTTTTTGCTGGCCTTGGCAGCGGACTCCGCCGCCTGTTTTTGCTGCATGCGCTGCTGGAAGGCTTTGCGCACGGCATCGGCTTCCTCGTCGCTGAGCTGGGTTTTGCCACCAGCCAGCGCGTTTTGCATCGCGGCGACGGCGATATCGGTGTCGATCTCGCCTTTGATCGGCTCCAGCATCTTGGCCAGATCCATGCCCACGGTGTAGGAGAACTTGTCCTTCTCGGTTTCGAGCTTGGCTTGCGCAGCAACGTTGGCCGTCATCGCCAGCGCAAGCGCCGCCGCGAGGGCACAGGTGAATCGGGATACGGCATTCATGCAATCAGTCTCCTGCTAGGGGTTTGGTGCGGGCCCGGTTGGGCGGCCCGATATTGTCGGTGTGCAGTGGCGTCAGGGCAATGCTTATTGTGCCACGCCGGCAAGTTTCGTTCAGGTAGCGGCAGGATGCGCGCGGCGGCCGAAAGTCAGGGTTGACATCTTCGGCCGTAGTGTTATAGTTACCTACAACACCGGTAGCCAATCACAGTCGCCGGTCTCCGAGGAGCCGATCATGCACACCAAACTGCGCAGCACATTGACCAGCCTGAGCGTTGCCGTGGGTTTTGTTGCCGGTACCCTGATGCTGGCCCAGCCGCTTGCCTCCGATGCGGTGTCGGTGGCCGATGTCGCGACCAGCGACAGCGCGTTGGCGCCGCAAACCGTCGCCGCTGCCGTGCCGCAACGCGAGCGGCACAGTGCGCGGGTCAATCTGGCGATGCCGTATTACTCGTTCGCGCGGTTGTTGCCGCGGCGGGAGTCGTGAAATGAGTACGGTGCAATGGAACGACAACTCGCCAATCTACCGCCAGCTCAAGGAGCGGGTGGTGGCAATGATGCTCGATGGCGTGCTCAAGCCGGGTGATGCGTTGCCGTCGGTGCGGCAGATTGCGGCCGAGTATCAGCTCAACCCGATCACCGTCTCGCGCGCCTATCAGGAACTGGTGGACGAGAGCCTGGTGGAGAAGCGCCGCGGGCTGGGCATGTATGTCAGCGACGGTGCGCCGGAGAAATTACTAAGTAGTGAACGCGAGCATTTCATGCGTGACGAATGGCCTCTGGTGCTGGAGCGCATGCACCGGCTCGGGCTCGATATCAAATCCCTGATGAAGGCGGCCCTTGCCGCGGAGGAAAAGTAATGGCCAGTGTCGTCAGCGCGCGCAATTTGCGCAAAACCTACAAGAGCACGACCGCGATGGACGGGGTCAGCTTCGAGTTGCCGGCGGGCCGTATCGTTGGCCTGATCGGCCCCAATGGCGCCGGCAAGACCACCGCGCTGAAGGCGGTCCTGGGCTTGATTCCGTTCGAAGGCGAACTCAGCGTGCTCGGCCTGGACCCGCGCACGCAGCGTGATGCGTTGATGGAGCAAGTCTGCTTTATCGCCGATGTGGCGGTGTTGCCGCGCTGGATCCGGGTGTCGCAGGCGATCGATTTCGTTGAAGGTGTACACCCGCGCTTTGATCGGTCCAAGTGCGAGGCGGCGCTGGCGCATACCAAGATCAAGCGCAATTCGCGGGTGAAGGAGCTCTCCAAGGGCATGATCGTGCAATTGCATCTGGCCCTGGTGATGGCGATCGACGCCAAGTTGCTGGTGCTCGATGAGCCGACCCTTGGCCTGGATATCGTCTACCGCAAGCAGTTCTACCAGAACCTGCTGGAGCAGTATTTCGACGATGAGAAGACGATTCTGATCACCACCCATCAGGTGGAGGAGATCGAGCACATCCTTACCGACCTGCTGTTCATCCGCGACGGCAAAATCTCGCTGAGCACCAGCATGGACGACATGGCCGAGCGCTTTGTCGAAGTGATGGTGCCGGCCGAGCGTGCCGAAGCGGCGCGCGCGCTCAAGCCGCTCGACGAGCGCCAGGTGTTCGGCAAGGCGGTGATGCTGTTCGATGGCATCCCGCGTGCGCAACTGGCTGCCTTTGGGGAAACCCGCACACCCGGTATCGCCGACCTGTTTGTTGCTTCCATGAAGGGGACCTACGCATGAACACTTTCCCGACCCTGCTCAAGCGTGAGTTCTGGGAACACAAGGGCGGCTTCTTCTGGGCGCCGATCGTCGCCAGCAGCGCCTTCCTGATTCTCAGCACCATGGCGATGATCACCGCCGAAGTGATCGGCAAGAAAAGTGGGGTACAGATCAATGGCATCCAGATCGATACCCTGACCGACACGTTGGGCCCGGAGGCGTTGAGCAAGCTCAGCCTCGGCCTGGATGTGAGTTTTTTCATGGCGGCGACATGGGCCTATGTCACCTTGGGGTTTGTGGTGTTCTTCTACTGCCTCAGTTGCCTGTTTGACGAGCGCAAAGACCGCAGCGTGCTGTTCTGGAAGTCGTTGCCGGTGTCGGATCGCGATACGGTGTTGGCCAAGGTGGCCAGCGCGCTGGTCGTCGCGCCGGTTATCGCCACGGTGACCGGGATCGCCGCCGGATTCGGCTTTTTTATCCTGATCAGTGCCGGCGTGCTGTTCCACGGGGGCAATCCCATTGCCCTGATCTGGGCGCCGGCCAACCCGCTGGAGGTCGCCGCCGCGCTGCTTGCTTCACTGCCGGTTTACGCGGTCTGGGCGCTGCCGACGGTGGGCTGGTTGCTGCTGTGCAGCGCCTGGGCGAAAAGCAAGCCGTTCCTGTGGGCGTTGGTGATCCCGGTGCTGTCCGGTGTGCTGGTGAGTTGGTTCGATGTGATGCAGTTGTTCTCGCTCAAGACCGGCTGGTTCTGGAGTCATGTGGTCGCACGGTTGCTCGGCAGTGCAGTTCCCGGCGCCGATATCCTGTTTCGTGGCGACAGCGAAATGTTCGAGCACATGAATGGCCCGGAAGATCTGGCCGCGCTGTTCAGCGCCGGCTATGCCTGGGCCGGTCTGGCCAGCGTTGAGGTGTGGCTGTGGGCGTTGGCCGGTGCTGCGATGATTGCTGTTGCCATCCGCCTGCGCCGCTGGCGTGATGAGGCGTGATTGCGTGGTGTCGCTCGTTGACCGTTGACCGAAACGCGGAGTATTCGTATGAAAACGCTGTTTGCTGTCGCACTGCTGCTGCCAACGCTTGCTGCCGCCGAGAGATGCAAGGTCGAGAAGGCCGAAGAACTGGCTTTGGATCTGGCCGGGGTTTCCACCCTGGTGGTGGAAATGGGTGACGATATTCTGACTCTCGGCGGTGCGGCTGATGCCGACGGCGTGCTGCGTGGCCGTGCCTGTGCTTCATCCGACAAACGGCTCGAATTGCTGTCGCTGAAGCAGCGGCGCGAGGGCGATCGTCTGACCCTTGCCTTGGTACGCGAGCGCCGTGTGGTGACGATCTCGTTCGGCGCTGATTACGCTTACCACGATGTCAGCGTCAACGTGCCGCCGTCGATTGCGGTGGAGCTGGACATGGGTTCGGGTGACGCCACTATCCAACAGGTGGCTTCGCTCAGGGCGGATATCGGCTCAGGCGATCTGGATGCGCGAAACATCAGTGGAACCGTGCTGCTTGAAATCGGCTCGGGCGACGCCGCCATTGATCAGGCGACTTCGCTCACGGCGGATATCGGCTCGGGCTCTCTGGATGCCCGGAACATCAGTGGAACCCTGCGGTTTGACGTCGGTTCCGGTGACGTGGTGGCGCATACCATCGGCACGTTGCAGGTCGATTCCGTCGGCTCCGGCGATGTCGCTGTGGATGGTGTTGCCGCCGGCACCCGGATCGGCACGGTGGGTTCGGGCGATGTCGCCGTGCGTGACGTGAAGGGCGCGGTAACCATCGAATCGCTGGGCTCTGGCGACATCACCCTGCAACGCGTCGCCGGCTCGGTAGCGATGGATCGCATGGGTTCCGGCGACCTGCGCGTTACCGACATCGAGGGCGATGTGGTCGTCAATTACAAGGGTAGCGGCGACGTGCATGCGAAACGGGTGAAGGGCGCGGTGCACACTCCGGCAGACTGAGTGGACAGCCGGTACGGGTGGCTGCTGTTGTCAGCGTGTGGACTGCTGCGCCTGCGCATAACGCAGCCGCTGGACCGTGTGGCACTTGTTTGAGCCAGAACTCCATCAGTTCGTCATTTTCGCGAAAGCGGGAATCCAGTGACTTCAGCTTCCGACCCGATGGCCGGGCGAAAGGCTCTGGATTCCCGCTTTCGCGGGAATGACGATGGGGGATGGGTTCGCACGCTCAGCAGCCTATTTCGGACTTGGGCGAGTCGACAGCGTCGATGAGCGAGTGTGAAAAATGTGGGCTGGATCGCATACACTCGCGTCAATGATTCATTGACGGATGTGGTCCCCCTCATGCCCACCGGCCCGGAGCAGTCTGCTGCAGCACGCCGTGCAACCCGGGCGCGGATGCCGTGGTTTCTGGCATTGCTGGTGCTCGTTGCGGTGGTGCTGGTTACCTTGCTGATCTGGCGTCCGATGCAGGCCGCGGCCAATGCCGATGCGCGCACGGCGTTCGAGGCGCGTGCGCAGGAGGTTAGTGCGGCCATTGCGTCACGAATCGCAACCTACGAACTGGTATTGCATTCGGCGCAGGCACAGGTGGTGCTGAATCGCGATCTGGATCAGGCGCACTGGCAATCGTTCGTGCAGATGCTCGCGCTTGAGCGCTACCACGGGTTGAATGGCCTTGGCTATGCCGCGCAAGTGCCCGGCGCACAATTGCCGGACTTTGTCGCTGAGGCACGTTTGCGTTCCGAGCCGCAGTTCGCGCTGATCCCAGCGGGTGCGCGCGATCAATATGTGCCCATCACCTGGTTTTCAGCATTGAACACGGCCAGTGCGGCATCCGCATTGGGCGTGGATTTGTATGCCGACCCAGTGTGTCGTGCGGCATTGCAAACCGCGCGCGATCGAGGCCGGCCGGTGCTGACCGGGCCACTGCAGAATGCAACCGCCGATACCGGCCCGGCACAGGTGTTGTTGTTTCTGCCGGTGTATCGCGGCGGGCGCGAGCCGACATCGGTCGAAGACAAGCGTGCCGCGTTGTCGGGTTTCGTGATGGCTTCGCTGCGCGTCGATCAGATGATGGACGGCATCCTTGGCGACGGCCCGCTGGGCGTCAATTTTGCCCTGTTCGATGCATCCGATGACGCGACCCCTCTTTTTTCGGATACCCAACTGGTGCCGGGCGACACGGCGAGTCGTTCGATCGCATTCACGATCGAGCGGCAGTTGCCGGTGGCCGGACGGCGCTGGTCGGTGCGTTACAGCGCGAGCAAAAACGATATCGAGGCGATGGCGACGGCGCGTGCGCGAACGGTGTTGCAAGGGGGCATCGTTACCGCCCTGTTGCTGGCCGCCATCGCCTGGTTGCTGGCGACCACGCGGGTACGCGCCAACATTCTCGGCGAAGCCCGCGCCACCGCTTATCGCGAAAGCGAACAACGCCTGCGCACGATCACCGACAGTGTGCCCGGCCTGGTGTCGCATCTGGATCGTGATGGCCGGTTCGTGTTCGTCAACCGTGCCCATTTCGATTGGTATGGTGTCAAGGCTGAGGCGTTCATCGGCAACACCTTCATCGATGTGTTTGGCGACGAGGCGCCGCGTGATCCCGCCGTCGATGAACTGGTGGCGCGTGGCCATGCCGGTGAACGCGGCAGCGTGCGTAGCTGGATTCCGCAGGCCGGGCGTTGGGTGCAGGTGTCGGTGGTGCCAGATGGCGCCGGCGGCGTGTATATGCTGCTGGTCGACGTGAGTGCGCTCAAGGACGCCGAAGATGCCCTGTTCGACGAAAGCGACCGCGAGCGCACTGCGTTGCGTGCGATTGCCGATGCCGTGATCGTGATCGATGTCGTCGGTCAGATTCGCTCGCTCAACCCCGCCGCCGCAGCGATGACCGGTTGGTCCGCGGCGGATGCCATGGGGCGCCCGATCGATGAGGTGTTTACGGTGGTCGTGCCACATACCGGTGAACGCGTGGCTGGCCCAGTGCAGCAGGCTTTGGGCCACAGCGTGGCGGCCAACCTTGCCGACGACGCCGTGTTGTTGCGCCGCGATGGTGCCAGCGTACCGATTTCCGGTTCGGTAGCCGCGATCCATGATGCCAAGGGCAATGTCAGTGGCGCGGTGCTGGTGTTCCGCGATGTCAGCGCGGCACGCGAGTTGGCGATGCGCATGGCGCATCTGGCGCAACACGATGCGCTGACCAACCTGCCCAATCGGGTGTTGCTGGAAGATCGCCTGCGTCAGGCGATCGCACTGGCCGAACGCAATGCGCGCATGAGCGCCGTGCTGTTTGTCGATCTGGATCGCTTCAAGGCGGTCAATGACAGCCTGGGTCATCAGGCTGGCGACCAATTGCTGTGCCAGGTGGCCGAGAGGCTGTGTGCCGGCGTGCGCCGCTCCGATACCGTGTGCCGCCTGGGTGGCGACGAGTTCGTGGTGTTGTTGCCCGAAACAGGCAGCGTGCGCGACGTGGCACAGGTGGCCGGAAAGTTGCTGCACGCGTTGCAGCAGCCGATCACACTGGCTGGCCAGGAGGTTCGCGTTTCCGGTTCGATCGGCATCAGCGTCTACCCGGATGACGGCACCGTGCCGCATGAGCTGCTCAAGAATGCCGATGCCGCGATGTATCACGCCAAACATGCAGGCCGCAACCAATACGCTTTTTTCACGCCGGAAATCGATCAGCACGAACACGCGCGACTGCAAGTGGAAACGCGGTTGCACGACGCCATCGACAGCGGCCAGTTGCGGTTGCACTTTCAGCCGCAGGTCGACGCAGCGACGCGGCGCCTGATCGGCCTGGAAGCACTGGTGCGCTGGCAGCGCAGTGAAGCGGAGTTGATCTATCCCTGCGATTTTCTGCCAATAGCCGAAACCAGCGATTTGATCATGCGCGTTGATGCCTGGGTGATGACCGCCGCGTGTCAACAGATACGCCGTTGGCTCGATCAGGGTATTGCGGTGGTGCCGGTTTCGGTGAATGTTTCGGTGGTGACGTTTACCGGCGAACGGCTGGTGGACATGGCCGGCGAGGCGTTGCTTGCGGCTGGCATACCGCCGGAATTGTTGCAGATCGAAATTACCGAAAGCCAGTTGTTGCGCAATACCGATCGGACGCAGCAGGTGCTGTTGGGCCTGAAACGATTGGGTATCGGCGTGGCGATCGACGATTTTGGCTCGGGCTACTCCAGCCTCAGTTATCTGTACCTGTTTGCGGTGGATGTGTTGAAACTCGATCGCAGCCTGGTCACCGATATCGCCAACGATCCGCGGCAGGCGGTCATCGTGCACGCGATCACTACCATGGCACGCTCGCTCGGCTATCGGGTGATCGCCGAAGGCGTGGAGCGCGAGGTGGACGCGCAGGCGTTGCACGCCAACGGCTGCGACGAATTGCAGGGGTTTTTGTTCAGTCGGCCGCTGCCGGAGGCCGCCTGCCGGGAGTTGATGCGCGGTGCGTGAGGCACGCCGGAAAACCCCGGTCAAATAGCGTAGCCCAGGGGGCTGTGGCAGGTCGGCTCAAGGCGCTTGCGCCGGAGCCGACAGCGAACGGAGCGTGGTAACCGTTCACGCGAGCGCATGTCGGATCCGCGCCTTTGGCGCTTGATCCGACCTACGGCATTACCTGTTTTTGTAGCCTGGGTTAGCGCGGAGCGCGTAACCCGGGATCGCCCAAGAATAACGTTCATGTGCGCCGCCCCGGGGATTCGCCGCTACGCGGCTTCAAACTGGGCTACAACAACACGCGCAATGCGGCCATGCTGTAACCGGGGAGTTCGAGGTGTCGAGCGGTGAGCGTGCCGGTGCGCAGGCCGTGCCCGTCGAGCATTTGCAGGGTGCCGGCGAACGGCAGCTCGATGCCTTCCAGCCCCGGTCCGAGGTTGAACACCATCAGCAGCATGTCGCCATCGCAGCTGCGGGTGAAGGCGAGAATCGGCTCGGCGGTGTCGAGGAAGACGATGTCGCCCCAACGCAGGCACGGCTGGCTCTTGCGCCAGCGCATGAATCGGCGAAAGCACTGCAACACCGAGCCGGCTTCGGCTTCCTGTGCCGCCACCGAGTGCTGGCGATGGGCATCGGGGATCGGCAGCCACGGGCGGCCGGCCGAGAAACCGGCGCCGGTGCCATCGTTCCATGGTATCGGGGTGCGGCAGCCATCGCGGCCCTTGAACGTCGGCCAGAAGTTTTTTCCGTACGGGTCTTGCAGCGCTTCAAACGGTACTTCCGCTTCGGTCAGCCCCAGCTCTTCGCCCTGATAAATGCAGGCCGAGCCGCGCAGGCTGCACAGCAGGGCGGTGAACAGGCTGGCCAGCTCGGGCTGGCGTTGCTCGCCGCCCCAACGGCTGAGCACCCGACGCACATCGTGGTTGGAGATCGACCAGCACGGCCAACCGTGCGGCATTGCCAACTCCAGCGTTTGCAACGTGTTGCGCACATGCGCGGCGCTGAAGTCGTCGGTCAGCAACTCGAAGCTGTAGGCCATGTGCAGGCCCTGCTCGGTGGTGTACTCGGCCATCGTCTTGAGCGAATCCTCGGAAGAGATTTCGCCCAGGCTCACGGCACCCGGATAGCGGTCGAGCAGGGCGCGCAGCTCGGCCAGAAAGGCCAGGTTCTCGGGTTGGGTGTTGTTGTAGTAGTGATATTGAAATGCGTAGGGGTTGTCCGGGCTGAAGCCACGGCCGACCCGTTGCGCAGCCGGCTTGGCCGGGTTGTCGCGCAGCAAGCGATCATGAAAGCAGAAGTTGATGGCATCAAGGCGCAGACCATCGACGCCGCGATCGAGCCAGAAGCGCACCACATCCAGCACCGCTGCGCGCACGTGCGGGTTGTGGAAGTTCAAATCCGGTTGTGAGGTCAGAAAGTTGTGCAGGTAATACTGGCAACGACGCGGCTCCCACTGCCAGGCAACGCCACCGAAAATCGATAGCCAGTTGTTGGGTGGGCTGCCATCGGGTTTGGCATCGGCCCACACATACCAGTCGGCCTTCGGGTTTTCGCGGCTGCTGCGGCTTTCCTTGAACCATTCGTGCTCGACCGAGTTGTGACTGAGCACCTGGTCGATCATCACCTTCAGGCCAAGGCCATGCGCTTTGGTCAGCAGATGGTCGAAGTCGGACAGGGTGCCGAACAACGGATCCACCGCACGGTAGTCGGCAATGTCGTAGCCAAAATCGGCCATCGGCGATTTGAAAAACGGCGAGATCCAGATGGCATCGACGCCAAGGCTGGCAACGTAATCGAGCCGGCCGATGATGCCGGGCAGGTCGCCGACGCCGTCGCCATTGGTATCGACGAAGCTGCGTGGGTAAATCTGGTAGATCGTCGCGCCACGCCACCAGGGCACCGGGCTGGCGGGCAACGGGGTTGGCGACGGGATGGCACTGGGCAGCATGGTTCATTCCAGGCGGCGATCTGAATGCCGCAGTCTACGGGCAAGTTGCGGCGGCGGCAGCGGTTTGTGCATACGTATTCATGTCCGATGGCCGCGCACCGCGGCCAACCTGCGCTAGCGTTGCGCGCACAAGACCAGACACGGAGAGGGGCAATGGCAGCACATTGGGTGCAACCGGCGGTATTTTTTTCGCTCACCGCGCTGGTGGCGCTGTTGACCTGGCGCAAGTGCCGGCACACGGTACACAGCAGCGATTCGTCGAAGGACTATTTTCTGGCCGGCGGGTCGCTGACCTGGCCGTTCATCGCCGGCTCCTTGTTGCTTACCAATCTCAGTGCCGAGCAGATCGTCGGCATGAATGGCGCGCAGGTGATGCTGGTGGCATGGTGGGAATTCGGCGCCGCTGCCGGCCTGCTGGTTCTGGCCAAGGTGCTGATTCCGATGTACTACAAGTATCAATGCACCACCACCACCGAGCTGCTGGAGCGCCGGCTTGGCGATGCGTCGATTCGCACGATCGTGTCGCTGCTGTTCCTGCTCGGCTACATGTTCATCCTGCTGCCGGTGGTGCTGTACACCGGTGCGGTATTCATGAAGTCGATGTTTCACCTGCACTGGCCGGTGTTGGCGATAGCCGCCATGCTGGCGGCGGTTGGTCTGCTCTATGCTGCGTTTGGCGGGCTGCGCGCAATCGCCATTTCTGACACCTACAACGGCCTCGGCCTGCTGGTGATGGGGCTGGCCGTCACCGTGTTCGCAATGGCCGCGGTGAACTGGGATCTGTCCGGCATCCCCGCCGAACGCCTCACCCTGTGGGGCGGGGCGCAATCGGATATTCCGTGGCCAACGCTGATCACCGGCATGCTGTTTATCCACATTTTCTACTGGGGCACCAACATGGTGATTGCCCAGCGCGCGCTCGCGGCGGGTTCGGTACGCGAGGCGCAAAAAGGCATTTATGCGGCGGCCGGCTTCAAGCTGCTGACGCCGTTGATCGTGGTGCTGCCGGGTTTGATCGCGTTCAAGTTGTTTGGCGACGTTGACGATGTTGCCTACGGCCGGCTGGTCGCAGCGGTACTGCCGCCGTGGTTGTCGGGTGCGTTTGCGGCGGTGATTGCCGGCGCCGTGTTGTCGAGTTTCAACTCGACGCTGAACTCGGCATCGGCGCTGTACACCTGCGACCTGCACGCCAAGTACATCAATGCTGACGCCGACTATCGCCGGGTCGGGCAATGGGTGGCGGTGGTGTTCACGCTGGTATCGCTGGCGGTGGTGCCGGTGTTCGAACACGCGCGCAGCATCATCGATACCCTGCAGCGGCTCAATGGCCTGTACTCGATGCCGGTGCTGGCGGCGTTCGTGGTCGCGGTGGTGTTCGGCCGCGTCAACACGCATGCCGTACGCGCGGGGCTGCTGTTCGGTGTGCTGCTCTACGCGGGGTTCACTTTTATCTGGTCGCCGCTGCATTACATCCATCTGATGTTCATCACCCTTGCCAGCACGGTCAGCCTGATCTGGCTGCTCGACCGCGTGCTCGGTGGCGCGTGCGAGGCCGTTTTGCCGGCACGATGAAATCGAGTAAACACGTCTTTTTACTGCGCAAAAGCAATGAATACGTATGCAAGTAGCTGTTCTGAGGGAGGGTGCAGACCTACCATTGCCCGCAAGTTGACGCAAGTCGATGGCGACGTATCGAGTTCAGCCCAGGAGCGCATGTTGCGCGAGTGGGAATCAAAAACATTCGCACACCACTGGGAGGGGGCGATGATGAAGGTTTACAAGCGCAACAAGCTGTTCCTGGCGCTGGCTTCGGCTGGTTTTTGCATGAGCTTCGGCGCGCTGGCGGCCGAGCCGGTTGCACCGGCCGATGCGCAAAGTGGCGGCACGGCGCAGGCCGACGCCGCCGCAGACAAGGCGGCAGAGCGGGCCAACAAAGAGAAAGAAACTGCTGCGTTACTCGATACCGTCGAAGTGCGCGGCTTCCGCGCATCCGTTGAAACCGCGATCGCTGCCAAGCGCGATGCCACCTCGATTGTCGAGGTGATCTCGGCCGAAGACATCGGCAAACTGCCCGACGTCAGCATCGGTGAGGCGCTCGCGCGTTTGCCCGGCCTGACGGCGCAACGCGTCGATGGCCGTGCCCAGGCCATCTCGATTCGCGGCCTCGGCCCCGACTTCAGCACCTCGTTGCTCAATGGTCGCGAGCAGGTCACCACCGGCGACAACCGTGGCATCGAGTTCGACCAGTACCCGGCCGAATTGCTCGGCGGCGTGGTGGTCTACAAAACCCCCGATTCCACCCTCATCGGTCAAGGTCTGGCCGGCACCGTCGATCTGCGTACCATTCGCCCGCTGGCGCATGGACGGCGCTCCATCGCGGCCAACGCCCGCTATGAAGTCAACAACGATGGCGCCTTGAATTCGGATGCCTCCAACAAGGGCCATCGCGTGACCGCGATGTTCATCGACCAGTTCGCCGACGACACCATCGGTGTCACCTTGGGTATCGCCAGTCAGTCGACGCCGTTGCAACAGGAGCGTTTCAATGCCTGGGGTTTCCCGACCGTGTTTCGACGGGCTGACGGTAGCCTCACGGGCGACTCGCGAACGCAGGTGGGTGGTCAGGACACGCCTGACCCGACTGATGACGTGTTCGTCGACCACGAAAGGATCGGCGCTGTTATCGGTGGTGCCAAGCCCTTCGCCGCGTCGAACGACCTGAACCGCTTCGGCGTGATCGGCACGATCGAGTACCAACCGAGCGAAAACTTTCATAGCACCCTCGATCTGAGCTACACCGACTTCAACGAGACTCAGCTGATCCGTGGCATCGAGTTCCCGTTGTGGTGGTCGAATGCGCAGTTGCGCCCTACTGGATTCTCTGTCGATAACGGTCTGATCACGCAGGGCGTGTTCGACAACGTCCGTGGCGTGATGCGCAATGATCGCAACGAGCGCAACGCACAGTTGTTCACGTTCGGCTGGAACAACCGGTTTGATTTCGGCGACGGTTGGGGCTTCGAGTCGGACATCAGCTATTCGCGCTCGGAGCGTAGCGACGAAAACCTCGAGACCTATCTCGGCACTGGCCCCGGCAGCAACAACGGGTTGGCCGATTCGCTTGGATTCACTGTGGGTAGTGGCGGCCAGTTTGCCTTCCAACCAACCATCGACTACGGCAACCCCGCACTGTTCGGCATCACCGACCCGCAGGGTTGGGGCGGTGGCGCCGGCTTGACCCAAGCGGGCTTCATCAACGCGCCGGATACCGAGGATCAACTGGCGCATGTCAAGTTCCTGGTCGATCATTCCTTCGTGGAAGGTGCGATCTCCAAGGTCACGGTCGGTGTCGATTTCAGCCGGCGCGACAAGGATCGGCAGATTCGCCAGCAATTCCTGACCCCGGCCAATGGCACCGACAACACCAACGGCTTCACCGCCATTCCGACCGAACTGTTGCTCGCCAACCCTGCTGATCTGAGCTTTATCGGCATCCCTGGCCACCTCTCGATCCGGCCGCTGGACCTGATCAATGGCGGCTTTCTGGTTCGCGTCGATACCGCGTTGTCGTCGTTCAACATTCCGCAGGACTGGAAAGTGCGTGAGGACATCGCGTTGGGCTTCATCAAGGTGGATATTGACACCAACCTTGGTGACGTTGGTTTGACCGGCAATGTCGGCGTGCAGGGGGTCTATACCGATCAGAGCTCGGGTGGATTCCGCGCTGCGGCGCCGCCGGTGGGCAGCCCGGGCGTAAGCAACCCGAACTTCGTCGAATCGCGCGATGGCGACAAGTATTGGCGTCTGCTGCCGAGCCTGAATCTGATTTTCGATTTCGGTAACGATCTGAAGGCCCGCCTGGGTGCCGGCCGCACCATGGCGCGTGCACGCATGGATCAGCTCAACGCCGGCCTGAGCCTCAACGTCAACCGAACACAGATCACCGAGACCGATCCGAACCGTTCGGCGTTCAGCTCCGGCGGTGGCAATGCCAACCTCAAGCCGTTCATGTCGACCAACATTGACCTGTCGATTGAGCAGTACTTCGCCGATGGCAAGGGTTACTTGGCGCTGGCTGGCTATTACAAGGACTTGGAGGATTTCGTCAATCCCAATTCGGCGCGTCTGGTCGATTTCTCGCAGTTCGTCGATGAGTTCCTGAGTCCCGAAGAGCAGGCCATGCTTGGGACCACGCTGGGCACGGCATCCGGCCCGACCAATAGTGGCAGCGGCTGGATCGCCGGTGGCGAGTTCACCGCATCGGTGCCGCTCAGTTTGTTGACGCCGGCGCTGGAAGGGTTCGGACTGATCAACAGCGTTTCGTATACCGACAGCAGCGTCAAGCTGGCGCCGGGCGAATCGGCAATCACTGTGCCGGGGCTCTCCGAATGGGTGGTCAACACGACGGCGTATTTCGAGCAGAGCGGATTTTCGGCGCGCTTGAGCCATCGTTATCGCGATCAGTTCCTGTCCGAGATATTCGGCCTCAGCGCCACCCGCGTGACCCGTTCGGCCAAGAGCGAAAGCATTCTTGACGCGCAGGTCAGCTACGAGTTGCAGTCTGGCACGATGAAGGGGCTTACCTTCCTCGCACAGGCCAACAACCTCACCGACGAACCGTTCACCACCTTCGAGCAGGGCGACGGACGTTTCGTGATCGATCGGCAGAAGTTCGGCGTGAGCTTCCTGTTCGGCGTTTCCTACCGCTTCTGATTCAACGCGTCACGGGCGTCCCCCGCTTGCCCCTGCCGGCGCTCCCCCGCCGGCAGGGGTTTTTTATGGGCGTTGGCAAGTTGTTGCGCACGCGGAACGCAGGATGGGTTTCGGTCGCTTCGCGACAGCGTTCGCTGTGCGAACTACGCCTTCGCTGTGCTCGGTCGCTGCGCTCTACCCTTCTTGCGAGCGTGCTTCACGGCGCGTTGCTGGGGGCGATGGCACGGGTGTCGCTGGGCTCGTCCAGTTGCGCAAACACCTGATGGAACAGGACGCAATGTTTGAGGCTGTGAAACAAGGCAGCAAGCGCGTCGTGTTCGGCAGCGACGGCGCTGTCGCCGAAGGTCTGAGCCATTCGCTTGAGCGTTGCGTCAAGGCCGTGTCCCCGCAGCATGGCGTCGAGCATGGCCAGCGCGGTGGCATTGAAATCCAGGCCGAGCAGGTTGCCAAAGTGCTCCGTGTTGCCGGTCATTTCTGCCACCCAGGCCAGCACCTGTGCGGCCGGATCGGCGCATCGATACTCTCGCCGCACCAGGCCCAGCAATTGTTCTCGATCAAATACATTGAGCAGCAACGCCAGCAGGAAGCGGTGGCTGGGCGCGTGCAGTTTGCGCCGAAGCTCGATGATGCTGCGGCTGTACAGATCATTGCGTACGGCCTGCTTGACAAGCTCGCGCTGTGCCCGCGGCAGCGCCGTGCATTGCTCGCACAAACGCTGTGCTGCGGCCAGATCGGCACTGATCAGGGTGTGTTCGGTAATCAGCATGTAGGCCAGAAACAGGTCGGCATCGGCGAGTGACCGCGCCAAGTGCTGGTCAAAACCGTTGCCATTCAACACCCGCAACATGCGCAGGAATTGCAGCTTGCGCAGCGTTGCGGCGTGCCGCTGGAACGGGTCGACGGCCAGCCCCGGCCAGTGGTAATCGTATTGCACCTGCGTGTTGGGGTCGTCGGTAATGGTGCGCACGACAATGGTTACCGATGGCCGAATGAGGTGGAACAGGGAGTGGATCAGCGCATCGCCGCGTGCGATCACGCGCGTGTCGCCGGGGCGCAGCACCTCGATATCGCGCAACCCAAGTTGTCCGGCGATGGCGCGCTGTTTGAACACGGGTTGCTGCCACGGCTCGAAGTGATAGCGGCAATGAATGCTGGAACCGAGCAACACATGGAAGGCACCGCAGAACCCATGCTGATGGATGCTGGTGGTGCCATCGAGCCAGGTCAGTGCTGAGATATCGAAGTGTTCGCCGCGATAGAGCGAAAGCGGCGGCTCGGCAAATTTTGCGTCCAGATCGGCTTGCCGACACAACTGCTCGGCACTCAACACATAGTCGATCAGATCGGTATGGTCGATGTGCGCGGAGGGATTGCACGCGTGCAGTTGCTCGGCGGCGACCGACTCCAGTCGCGCGTACACGGCGTCGCGCTCGCTGCCAACCGCGGCGGCGATGGAGTCGCCCAGCACCGTGAAAAAACGCGCGACGCGATGTGTGGGTTGCAGCGCGGCCGGCGGCGCGGCCGCATCACCGGGCAGGGTGCCATCGGCATCCACACATGCAGCGGCGACAACTACCGGTGCGCCGCGGTTCATGTCATCTCGCCTTGGTAATCGGCATCGACGAAATGAAACAGGATCGAGGTTGAGCGATGGCCGCGGGGCAGCAGCTCGCGGCTATGGCGCAACTCGCGGCCCTTGAAGATCAGTGCTTCGCCCAGGCGCTGGTGGACGGCGTGCAGGCGGCCATCGCGGCCGCGGATGTTCAGCGCCCATGGCGAGCGCTGCTTGGCATCCAGCGGCGCATAGTCGACCAGCAATGTGATGGTGTATTCGCACGGTGGCCGGTCGACATGCCAGTAAAGATCGCCGCCTTCGTCATACACCGACACGAACGAGTACGACGGCTTGCTGCACTGTGCAACCAATTGCGTTACCCGCTCATTCAACTGTTGGTGCCAGAAAGCCGCGACCGGATGATTGTGCGCCACAAAACGGCGCGTGCCGCCGGCATCATCTCGCGCCAGGAAACCTTCAGCGGCGAGTTCACGAAAATAGTGCCCAAGTGCCGCAACGTGCGCTGCCGGCAGCAGGTTTTGCATGGTCGCGAATCCCTCGCGGGCAAAATGTGCGCGGGTTTCGGCGTTGTCCAGCGCCGCTGCATCGGCTGTCGATGCGAGCAAGGGCAATGGGTACGCAGCCGCCATCGGCAGCCCATCGCTGGGTGCGAACAAGCCGATTTGCCGCAGTTCCGCGATGCCTTGTGCAGACAGCGGTGGGTCACTGTGGCGGTGGATCAAGGCCGCGCACAAAAACGCATGCGCGTCGGGAAAGTTGCTGGCTTTGACCAGCACCGAGGAGAGCGCCACCGCCTTGACCGGGGCCCGCACCAAAAACACCGGTGCCGCAGGCGCGCCGTGCACGGCGATGCTGGCGCTGGGGTTCAGCGCCAGATCGATACCCGCCAGTTGCATCGATCAATCGTCGGCGCGGCGGCGTTGATCCTCGGTCTGCGGTCGCGGCGTGGGACCAGGCGGCATGGCCTCTGGTGAAAATGGCATGCCGTCGCCGGATTTGGTGGCCAGGTTGTGCAGTTGATCCAGCAGCGCCGCCGGAACCGAAACCGCATTGTCACGTTTGTCATTGCTGTGCATCGTACTCTCCCCGAAGTATGTGCCAGACCGCAGCGAAAACTGCGCCCCGGGCAAGCCTACTGGCAATTCCGGTTGCGGGTCAACGCGCAAGCATCTAAGGTGCGAGGAATGCTTGCGGCCCGGCCGGAATGACGATGGTGCGAATACTTTGCGGCGTTATTGGCCTGTGCTTTGCGGTGCTCGCGGCAGCGGCGGAAGTGGGCATTTTGCCGGCAAAAACCTGGGATGTACGCCAGTTGCAGGCGGACGATGTGCATCCGGAGCCACCGTTCTATTCGCTGGCGCAGTCGAAAGACGGCTTGATCTACGCGGGCGACAATGCCGGCTTGCTGGAGTTCGACGGCCGTCGCTGGCGTCGCCTGCCATTGCCCAGTTACGGTGCGATCACGCTGCTGGGTGCGCCACGCGGTGGTGGCCTGGTGGTCGGGGGGCCGGAGTTCCTGCGCTTCTTCCCGCAGATGACGACGCCGTTGCAGGCGCACGACCCGGCGCGCGATATCGCCGGCGGCTTGCTGGGCAGCGGCGAGTTTTGGGAGTTTGCCGAGGACTCGCGGCAATGGTGCGTGCGCTCCAGCTTCCTGCTGGTTTGCGCTGCCGATGGCAAGTTTCGCGGCTATCACAGCAAGGCCGGCTTCGGTCGGATGTTTCAAGGCAACGATTCGATCTATGTCAAGGAACTGCACGTCGGGCTGAGCACCGTCACCGGTGATGGCCTCAAACTGATTGCTGGCGGTGAGGTGTTTGCGCAGATCGACATCAGCACCCTGATCGAGTCCGATGATGGGCGCATCACCGCGATCACCCGCAATCCCGCGGCGCTCTGGGAGTGGAGCCGCGGCAAACCACCGGCCCGAAACCCGAGCGCCGCGCTGGCAGGTGTGACGTTGCCTATTGGCATCGGACTGCAATCGCTGCCCGGGCGATTGCTGCTGCCCGAGGAAACTGGCGGTGTGGCAATTGTCGATGCCGATGGTGTGCTGCGCGAGCGCATCGAGCCTGACGATCTGGGCGTTGCGCCTGGCGCGCAGGCGATGATGTTTGATCGCGAGGGCGGCCTGTGGGTTGCCTGGCGCAGCGCCATTTCGCGGATCGAGTACCCCTCGCGCATTGCCCTGTTTCCGATGCCCGACGCGGTTTACGGCGAATCACTGTTTCTGGCCCGAACCGGTTTGGGCGTTACCACCTGGCGTGGTTCGAACGTGTTCGTGCTCGCAGCCAACGGCTCCTCGGCGCGTTGGACACTGCAGAAGCAAGCGAGCGCCACGCCGGTGATCCTGGGTGTAAGCCGTGCGTTGGGCAGCGATTACCTCACCACGGTGCAGGGCCTGTGGCCGCTTGGCGGCGGCAATCCGGCGCTGCCGAACGAGCATGTGTTGCAAATCGATGCGGTTGTCGGCCACTCCGGACGCATCTGGGCCGGGCTGCGCAACGGCATAGCGCTGTTGCAGCGCACCGCCGAGGGTTGGGTGGAGGTGGCGCGCAAGAAGGTTTCCTTCGATGTGGTGTCGATCCGGCAAAGCGATGCGCGCAGCCTGTGGTTGGGCTCGCTGGTCGGCCGGGTGGCACGCGTCAGCCTGGCAACGGCCAGCGACCTGCATGATGCCAGCGTGGTGGAGTTTGGCGCGGAGGCGGGCCTGCCCAAGGGCACCATTGCCATCGAAAGACTCGATGATCGGACCCTGTTTCTGGTCAAGGGCGGCGGCTTTCTGGAGTTTCGCGATGGCCAGTTTGTACCCAGTGCCATCGTTCCTTCGGCCGAAACCGGCGACATGCTCGACGCCAGGTTCATCGACGCCACGCAACTGTTGGTCGCCGATACCAGCGGTAGAATACGGTTGCTCAAGCGCGATATCGCTGGCGTGTTTCGGGCACAGCGCAGCGTTTTTGATGACATTACCGCGATCGGCGTCAGTCGCTCGATTCTGGTTGATCCCGATGGGGTTGTCTGGCTGGCCGCCGACGTGGGTGTGGTCCGCGTGGACCCAAGAATCGAGCTGCCAAGCACTCAGCCGCACCCGGTGTTGATCCGGGAGGTGTCGAGCGACAAGTTGCCGTTGTATGCCGGTGCCGGCAGCGTGCCCGCAGTGGCGCTTGCGGCAGGGGCCAGCCTGCGCTTTGGCTATGCCCTGCCGAGCTATCGTGCCGCCGGGATGAATCGCTACCGCTCGCGCCTCCGGCCTGAGCATGGCGACGCCGCCTGGAGCCAATGGAGCCCGGAAACGCAACGCGATTTCACCAATCTGCCCGCTGGCGTGTTTGTGTTTGAGGTGGAAGCGCGTGATGCCCGTGGCGTCAGCGGCGGTGTCGCGAGCGTACCGATCACGGTGATCGCCCCGTGGTATCGACGCCTGTGGGCGTTGCTGGTCTTTGTGCTGCTGGCCGTGACCTTGCTCGGGATCGCGGTGCAGTGGCGGCTGCGCGCCCTGCGCGCGCGCAGCGCCGAGCTCGAGCGTCTGGTTGCGGCCAAGACCGCAGCACTGCGGATCGCTGCCATCACCGACCCACTGACCGGACTTTACAATCGGCATCGTTTCAGCGAGTGGGTGCGCGAACAGGCGCCCATCATCCAGGCCAACGCCGGCGCAGCCAAAGCGCAAGACGCCGCGGATCTGTTCGTTGCTGCGATCGATCTGGATCACTTCAAACGGGTCAACGATCAACACGGGCATGGTGCCGGCGATGCCGTGCTCAAGGCGGTTGCCAACCGTCTGATGCGGTTCAAGCGCAAGGAAGACCTGATCTTCCGGTTTGGCGGTGAAGAGTTCGTCTATCTTGGCATCAACTGCCACCGCGATGACGGCAAGAATTTCGCGCAACAGATCGTTGCCGAGATCGCCGAGCTCAACGTCGAGCTCGACAGCGGCGTACTCATTCAGCCGACTGCTTCTCTGGGCTGGTCGGTTTACCCGTTGTATCGCGAGCGTCCGGATCTGTTCAGTCTCGATTTCGTCATCAGCATCGCCGATCGTGCCCTGTATCTGGCCAAACAGAACGGTCGCAACCAGGCCTGTGGGCATCTGCCCAATCTGCCGGTCGATGCGATCGATCGTACCCACTCGGATTGGCGCAGCAAGGTGCACAGCCGCCATCCGGATTTTCTCAAGAGAGTGTAGTCACACTTGACCATCTGCGAGGCATTGTTTTCGTGGCTTATGGTGTGCGCCGCATCGATAATCTACCCTGTGCCTGCATCGGTTTGGTGAGGAAGCAACCCATGAGCAATTCGCGGATCCGGTCGGTGGTGATTGTCGGCGGTGGTACCGCCGGCTGGATGGCGGCAGCCATTCTCGCCAAGGCCATGGGTCAACAACTGAGCATCCGCCTGATCGAGTCCGAGGAGATCGGCATCGTCGGGGTCGGCGAGGCCACCATTCCGCAGATCCGGCTGGTCAACACGTTTCTTGGTGTTGACGAGAACGCGGTGCTGCGCGCGTCGCAGGGCACGTTCAAGCTCGGCATCGAGTTCAATGATTGGCGCCGGGTCGGCGATTCGTACCTGCACGCTTTCGGCGAAACCGGGATGCCGCTCGGGCCGCTGCCGTTTCACCAGTACTGGCTGCGCAGCCAGCAGGCGGGCGGCAATAGCCGCTTGTGGGATTATTCGCTCAATACGGCGGCTGCCGAAGGCCGACGCTTTGGCCGTATGGACAAGGTGGGCGATACGCCGGTTGGCGGCATCCGCTATGCCTATCATTTCGACGCCGGGCTGTATGGCCAGTTCCTGCGCCGCTATGCCGAGCAGCGCGGCGTGCGCCGCAGCGAAGGCAAGGTGCTGGACGTGCAATTGCGCGCTGCCGACGGTTTTATCGAGTCGGTGCAGATGGCCAGTGGCGAGCGCATCGAAGGCGATCTGTTTCTGGATTGCTCGGGCTTTCGCGCGCTGTTGATCGAGGGCGCGTTGAAGGCGGGGTTTGACGACTGGAGCGGTTGGCTGCCGTGCAATCGTGCGGTCACCGTGCCCAGCGTCCGCGCCGAACCGATGCGCCCGTTCACGCAATCCAATGCCCGCCCCGCCGGATGGCAATGGCGCATTCCGTTGCAACACCGTACCGGCAACGGGCATGTGTATTGCAGCGAGTTCATGAGCGAAGACGAGGCCAGTGCGCTGCTGCTCGCCAATCTCGAGGGCGAGGCATTGGGCGAGCCGCGTGCGCTGCGCTTCACCAGCGGCATCCGCAACAAGGTATGGCATCGCAATTGCGTGGCGCTGGGGCTGGCCAGCGGTTTTGTCGAACCGCTGGAATCGACCGCGATTCATCTGGTGCAGTCGTGTATCAATCGATTGCTGACGCTGTTTCCGGATCGGCATTGCAGCGTGGCGTTGAGCGATGAGTTCAACCGCCAGACCCGTTACGAATATGAAAGCGTACGCGATTTTCTGGTGCTGCATTATAAGGCCACCGAGCGCGACGATACGCCGTTCTGGCGCCATTGCGCGCGTTTGCAATTGCCCGAGCGCGCGGCGCGCAAGGTTGCCTTGTTCCGCGCCAGTGGCCAGATCGTGCGCGAGAACGAAGAGTTGTTCACCGAAGGCAGTTGGTTGCAGGTGATGTTGGGGCAGGGCATCGTGCCGGCGCGCTATCACCCGTCGGCCGATGCCATCAGCGCCGAACAACTCGATGGGTTTTTGCACGGCATCCGCGGCACGGTGGCGCAGGCGGCGGCAACGCTGCCCGGCCATGGCGAGTACGTTGCCGGCCAGTGCCGGGCGTGATGGTCATCGCCACGTGGTGGTGCGCACGTCCCGGTATCCTGAATTGACGTGATGATCGCTGCGTTGTTGGTGTGTGTTCCGCAATCCCGGGTTTCGGCCTGCGGCCTCAACCCGGGCTACACGGCCTCGTCACACTCGTAGCCCGGGTTGAGGCCGCAGGCCGAAACCCGGAAACGTCGCCGAATCATTCGGTCGGTAAATAACGCGCGATGCCGCTGCCGTTGATCACGGCAGGCCACGGAAACAGCGGGCCGGGGTCGCGTTTTCGGTAGACCAGAACGCCGGGGTCATCGCTGGCTGGCACCTGCTCGCGATCGAGGTCTTGATGGCCGGCGATGGCGCGCAGTGACGGGATCTGTGCGTGCAGCGTGCGCAACAGGGCAATCAAGGCGGTGATTTGCGCTGCGCGGTACGGCTCGGTCAGGGTCTGGTGGCGCGAATCGAGCCAGTCCGGGTAGCGGCCGGCATTGACCAGCTCGATGCCGATGCTGCGCTCATTGTAGCCGCGGGTGTGATGGGTGCTGCGCTCGGGCGCGATGAAACGCAGCACGCGGCCATCGCGCTCGATGTAATAGTGGCCACTGTTGCCGGTACCCGATGGGTACAGCACACGCTCACCGTATTCGCGGGCGGTGGCGAGATCGGGCAACTCGGTGCAGTGGATCACCACCAGATCGATCGCGCTCAATGGGCGCTGCTTCAGCCGCTGTTCCCACGGCAATGGCCACGGCTCGATCAGTGGATTACCGTTCGCTGGCAGATCAATGGGCATGGCGCGGATGCTACCATTTGCGGCTACTTGCCCGCGCCCATCAACTGGCAGAAGCCGCATCGCATGAAACCACACATCATCCTCTCCCACGGTCTGAACTCGTCGCCGGCGGCGACCAAGGTCAGCGCGCTGGCCGCAGTGGCCGAGCAATTGGGCTTCAGCCACGAGCGCCCGGATTATTCCGATATCGACGCCGCGGGCCAGGTGCCGGACGTTGATCTGCGCGCAATCGATCGCCGCATCGACCGCCTGCATGAACGCGCTCGCAACGCGCACAGACCGCTACTGTTGGTCGGTTCGAGCATGGGCGCGTTTATTTCCGGCTTTGTTTCATTGCAAGTACCGGTGCAGGGCTTGTTCCTGATGGCGCCACCGATCCGGATCGAGGGGTATGCGCGCGCGTTCGATGCCGCGCCGGTACCGACGCTGGTGGTTCACGGCTGGCACGATGAATTGATTCCGGCCGACGAAGTGGTGACTTGGGCGCACGCACGCGCTGCCGAGTTGCGGCTGGTCGATGACGGCCACCGGCTTGACGCGCATGTGGATTATGTGGCGCAGGCATTCGCGCAATTCTTGCGTGCGCTATGAAGATTTTCGTGCCCTGCGCCAAGGGACTGGAGTATCTGCTGGTCGATGAGTTGCTGGCGCTCGGTGCCAGCCACGCAACGGCGGCGGTGGCCGGGGCCAATGCCGAGGGCGATGAAAATCTGCCTTACGCGGTGGCGATGTTCTCGCGCCTGGCCAGCCGTGCGCTGTGGCCGCTGGCGGCGTTCGACTGTGCCGACGAGCAGGCGCTGTACGACGGTGCGATCGAGGTGGACTGGGGCGATCATCTGCACGCGGAGGGCACGCTGGTGGTCGATGCCAATGTCTCGGGCACCGGCATCACCCATGCCCGGTTTGCGGCACAGCGGGTCAAGGATGCGGTGGTCGATCAATTCCGTGCCCGCAGCGGCACCCGGCCATCGGTGGATAGCGATAATCCGGACCTGCGCATCAATCTGTCGGTGCGCAAGGGCAAGGCGGTGCTGTCGGTCGATCTCGGCGGCGGCAGCCTGCATCGGCGCGGCTGGCGGCAGGCGCAGGGCGAGGCGCCGCTGAAAGAAACGCTGGCGGCGGCGGTATTGCTGCGCGGCGGCTGGCCGCAGATTGCTGCCGAGGGCGGCAGCTTGCTCGATCCGATGTGCGGCTCGGGCACCTTGCTGATTGAAGGCGCGTTGCTGGCGCTGGATCGCGCCCCCGGCCTGGAGCGCTATGGTGAGTTGCTGCCGACGCGCTGGCTGGCGCTGGATGCTGCACGCTGGGCGCGTACGGTGGCTTGCGCGCGTGAGCGTGCCGCCGCCGGCGCGCTGCGGGGGTTGCCGCTGTTGCATGGCAGCGATATCGATCCAATCGCGATCCGCGCGGCCAACGCCAATGCCGAGCGTGCTGGCGTTGCCGCGTATCTGACGTTTGCCTGCCGCGAACTGGCCGAACTGGAGCCATTGCGCGAGCCGCGCGGCCTGGTGGTGTGCAACCCGCCTTATGACTTCAGGCTGGCTGCCGACCCCGAGTTGTATCGCCGGCTCGGCGACACCCTGGTGCGGATCGTGCCGGACTGGCGTGCCGCATTGTTGTGCGGCAGTGCCGATCTGGCCCATGCCACCGGCCTGCGCGCCGGCAAGCGTTACGTGCTGTTCAATGGCGCGCTCGAATGCAGCCTGATCGTGTGCGACCCGATTGCCCGCCCACGCGTCGGCGCAAGTGCCGATGGCGCGCCAGCACTGAGCGAAGGCGCCACCATGGTGGCCAATCGCCTGCGCAAGAATCTGCGCAGTTGCAAGCGCTGGCGCGAGCGCGAAGCGGTGAGTTGTTATCGCGTCTACGACGCCGACCTGCCCGAATACGCGGCGGCGATCGATGTCTATTGCGAGGCCGAAGGCGAGGCGCGTACCTTTTTGCACATTCAGGAATACGCCGCGCCAAAAACCATTCCCGAAGCGGATGCAAGGCGCCGTTTTGGCGATTTGGTGCGTGCTGCCGGTGCAGTATTTGCGCTGCCGGCGGAGCAGATTGCGATCAAGACCCGGGTGCGCGGCAAGGGCGGCAGCACCTATGGCCGGCACGATCAGCGCGACGAATCGATGCTGGTGCGCGAGGGCAAGGCGCTGCTGCGCGTCAATCTGTTCGATTATCTCGACACCGGCCTGTTTCTCGATCATCGGCCGATGCGCATGCGCCTTGCTGCCGAGGCCAGCGGGCAACGTTTTCTCAACCTGTTTGCCTATACCGGCGCCGCTACCGTACACGCGGCGCTGGGCGGTGCCAGCGATACCACCACGGTCGATCTGTCCGCCACCTATCTGCGCTGGGCGTCGGAAAATCTCGCCCGCAACGGCTGCACCGGCCCCAGCCATCGTTTGCAACAGGCCGATGTAATGGCGTGGCTGGCTGCCGATCGCGGCCAGTACGGGCTGATTTTCTGCGATCCGCCGACATTTTCCAATTCCGCGCGGACCGAGGATTTTGACATTCAACTCAGCCATGTTGCGCTGCTGCGCCTGGCCATTGCGCGGCTAAGCGCGGGCGGCAGCCTGTACTTTTCCAACAACTTCCGCCGCTTTCGGCTCGATCACGCCGCGCTTGCCGAGTTTGCCGATGTGCAGGACATCAGCGAGCACAGCATTGATCCGGACTTTGCGCGCAACCCGCGCATTCATCGCTGCTGGCGGTTGCGCCATCACGGCGAGTGAGCGGTTGGATCGGCGCCGGCCTCAGTCGAAGCTGGCGGCGTAACCGCTATCGACGATACGCCGTTGCAGCAGGTCGCAAATCTTGACGTTGCCGGCAACCATCTGGCCATTGCGCAGCATGTTGCTGCCGCCGCGATAGTCGCAGACGCGGCCACCAGCTTCGCGCACCAGCAGGATGCCGGCGGCGATGTCCCACGGCTTGAGCCCGGCCTCGAAATAGGCATCGGCGCGGCCACAGGCAACGTATGCCATGTCGAGCGCCGCCGAACCACTGCGATGGATATCCTCCGCCGTTTCGAGCAGGCTGCGCACGGTATCGAGTTGCGCGCCAAGGCGCGCGCGTTCACGCGGCGCGAAGCCGGTGAGCAGCAGGCTGCCTTCCAGATCGGGGCGCTCGCAGACGCGGATTTTCTTGTCGTTGAGCTGGGCGCCACCGCCGCGGGTAGCGGTAAACAATTCGTTGCGCAGCGGGTCGTAAATCACCGCGTGAATCGGCTCGTTGCCATCGAGTTGGGCAATGGACACGCAAAAATGCGGCATACCGCGCAGGAAGTTGGAGGTGCCGTCGAGTGGGTCGATCACCCAGGTAAAGCGCGATTTACCCTGCGCGCCGCTTTCTTCGGCGAGAATTGCCTGATCGGGGTAGGCACGTTTGATTTCACGGATGATCTCGGCCTCGGCCAGCGAATCCACCTCACTGGCATAATCCTGGCGCGCTTTTTCGATCACTTTCAGGCTGTCGAGGCGGCTGACATGGCGAAGGATGATGGTGCCGGCCTGGCGCGCGGCCTTGACCATGACATTGACCGTAGGCTTGAGCATGCGCGGGGCTTCCGTGGCGAACAGGGCAGTGAGCGAGGGGTGCAACGATGCCCGCCGTTTCGGTCGGGAACCGAAAATTGTAGCATTGATGCGTTGCCAACCGGCCACCGCGGTGCGCATTGAAATGCCAAAAGCGGTCCGCAAAGGACGCAAAAGACGCAAAATGGGAAAGTATCACCGGGTCTGGCAGCCTGTCGGGCTTGACCGATCGTAGCGAGGGAAAGCCGGTTTGCGGCAGATGTTTTGCTCTTTTGCGGCGAATGACAGGGCCCTTTAACGAGAAACAGCAGATTTTTGACCAATCTCGGCTTTTCCGCAGTAGATCAGCGTCAAGTCCGACAGGCTGCTAGGCGTGCAGGCCCGGCCGGATTGTCTGGCCTTCGGCCACTTTGCATCGCCGATTGGCGAGCAACTGGATTTCGCCCTCGCGACATGATGAGCGAACAACCATAGTTCCCGTTCACAAGGTAAACCATGCACCGCATCCGTATCGTTCTGGTCGGCCCGCAGCACCCGGGCAACATCGGTGCCGCCGCGCGTGCCATGAAAACCATGGGCCTGACCGATCTGCGGTTGGTGGCACCAGAGCGCTATCCGCACGTGGATGCAAGTACCATGGCGGTAGGCGCCGACGACGTGCTGGCGGCGGCGCTGGTGTTGCCGGTGCTGGCCGAGGCGGTAGCCGACTGTGGCTTGGTGTTGGGCTGTACCGCGCGCAGCCGCTATGTCAGTGTGCCCGGCTACGATGCGGCGCAGGCGGCGCACCTGCTGGTGGAGCAGGCCGGGCATGCGCCGGTGGCGTTGCTGTTTGGTCGTGAGCGCACCGGCCTGAGCAACGAGGAGTTGGCACAGTGTCATGGCGCAGTGCATATTCCGGCGGTCGCGGAGTTCAGTTCACTGAATCTGGCTGCGGCGGTGCAGGTGCTCAGCTATGAAGTGCGCCGGGCTGTGTTGCGCCGTGGCGAGAGTGAGCCGCTGCGGCCCGAGCCGGATGGCGAACCCGATGAGCAGCCGGGGGTGCATGACGAGTTGGAGCAGCTGTTTGTGCATTTGGAAAAAGCGCTGCACGCCATCGATTTCTACAAGAGCCGGCCATCCCAAGTCGTGATGCAGCGGCTGCGACGCTTGTTTCAGCGTGCCCGGCCGACCCGGCGCGAGCTGCGCATCGTGCATGGCATTCTGGCAGACGCCGAGCGCATGGCGCGGCTGGCGCGCGACAAGGTGTGATGCCAAACCCCTGTGCGCGCGTGGTGCAACGCGGTACCCTTGGCGGTCAATGGGTGTGGGTTACCGCGGTAAACGTTTTTGGGGGCTTTCTGGCGAGCACGACGGTGAGGCTGGGTTTTTCGCGCAAGGCAGCGATCGCACTCGCGGCGGTCATGCTTGTCGCATCGGCATGGGTGTCAGCCGAGCCGGGCGTGTTGGTGCTCGGGCGGATCAGCAATGATCCGGCGCGGCACTACGGCCAGCTCAAGCCCTTGTTGAATTACGTGGTGCCACGCATGGCCGATGTCGGCATTCGTGAAGGCCGTATCCTGATGGCCAACGATGTGCCGATGATGCAGAGCTATTTGCGGCGTGGCCGTGTCGATTGGGTAACCGAGACCACCGCGGCGGGCATGTTGTTGGCGCAGCGCGCCGGTGCGCAGTTGCTGATGCTCAGTGAGCGTGGCGGCCGTTCGCACTACGCCAGTGTCATCTTCGCGCGTCGCGACAGCGGCATCGGCTCACTGGCGCAACTGCGTGGCCACCGTATTGCCTTCCAGAATCGGGCATCGACCAGTAGCTACATCGTGCCAGCGAGCCTGCTGCTGGATGCGGGGCTCACCCTTGAACTGCTGTCCTCGACCCGCGATCAGCCTGCCGCGGATACGGTGGGCTACCTGTTTGCACGCAGCGACAGCAACGTGCTTGCCTGGGTGGAGAAGGGCCTGGTCAGCGCCGGCGCGGTGAGTGATATCGATTGGGCGCGAGTGCATTCCAGCGCCGCCGCGCAGCCTTCCGATTTGTTCGAAGTGATGCGTTCCGCGCCATTCCCGCGCGGTGTCGAGATGGTGCGTGCCGGCATGGCTGCCCCGGTGCGGGACCGTCTGCGTGCCGTGTTGCTGGCGGCAAGCCACGATCCCGAAGGTCGTGCTGCGCTGGCCGCGTATTTCGGCACAACCGGGTTTCATCTCGCCGATGAACACGAGTTGGCGGCATTGGCGCAAATGCGTGCCCGCGTGGTGCGGGTCAAGGCGTTGCTCGAATGAGTGTCCGGCTGGGTTTGCAGGGCCGCTTTATGGTGGTGATCCTTGCCGGTTTGCTGGTGGTGGCTGGGCTTGCTGCCACTCTGTGGCAACGGCAGACGCGTGCGTTTGCGGAAATGGCGCAGGTCAGCAGCGAAACCGTGCATGAGCTCACCTTTGATGCGCTGGAAAGGCGTGGCCGGCAATTGGCCTCCGATCTGGCGGCGCAGTTGGTCAATCCGATGTATTTTCTCGATATGGAACAAATTGCCGAGCGCACCGGTGCCGCGCTGCGGCAGCCAGATGTGGCGTCGGTGCTGGTGTTTGACGATCAGTTTCGGATCGTGCACGACGGAACGCCAACGGGGGCGCGCTATGGCGAACGCTTGCGCGACAACCGCGAGCATCCCGGCGGTGATGTCGTGGTGCAGTGGGGCGACGGGGTGATGGAGGTCCGCAGCGCGATCCTGCTTGCCGATGATGTGATTGGCGGTTTGCGCATCACCTTCGATCTGGCGGGTGTTCAGGTTCAGCAAAGTGCCGCGCAGCAGCGCCTGGCCGAGCGCCAGGCCGTCGCCACAGCGACATACCGCATCTGGCTTGCCGGATTGCTGGCCCTGCTCGGTGTGCTTGCCTTTTTCGTTTCCTGGCTGGTTTCAAGGCGGCTGGTGCTGCCGATTCGCATGTTGGCGGATGCGGCGCGCGACATCGAGGCGGGGCGGTACCAGCAGATTCAGTTGGCGTCGCCACGCAACGATGAAATGGGCGAGTTGATTCGCTCGTTTGCGCGCATGGTGGATGGCGTCGAGAAGCATGAGCGCGAGGTGCGCCGGATCGCGTACACCGACAGCCTGACCGGCTTGCCAAACCGCCTTGCCCTGCGCGAAATCCTCGACGCCCATCTGCTGGGCCAGCGTGGCGCCGGCCGCGGCCTGGTGTTGATGTTCATCGATCTGGATGATTTCAAGCGGGTCAACGACACCATGGGCCATGAGGCGGGTGATCGGGTGCTGATTCAGATTGCCGAGCGTATTCGCGAGCACGCCGGCAAAGCGGCAGGGGTGGACGTGCAGGTGGCGCGCTTTGGTGGCGACGAGTTTGTCGCGGTAATGCAATGCGATGAACCACGGCTGCGCGCGGCTCGGGTTGCCGACGCAATCATCGACGCGTTGCTGGCGCCAATTCGCCTGCGCGGCCGTGAGCAGTTCCTTGGCGCATCGATCGGCATCACCATATTTCCCGATGATGCGCGCAGCGCCAGTCAACTGATAAAGAATGGCGACATCGCCATGTACCAGGCAAAACTGGCGGGCAAGAATTGCTATCGTTTTTACAACCGTGCGCTGGATGACGCGATGGCCGATCGCGTGCAACTGGAGCACGACCTGCGCAGTGCTCTGGAACGCGAGGAATTGCGGCTCTACTACCAGCCGGTCGTGGCCAGCAGCGACCATACCTTGCGCGGGGTAGAGGCACTGTTGCGGTGGGAGCACCCGGCCCGCGGTCTGCTGATGCCGGCCGAGTTCATCGATGTCGCCGAGCAAGGCGGCCTGATTGCGATGATCGGTGCCTATGTACTGCATCGTGCCTGTGCCGATATGGCCGAGTTGTCGCCCGATCTGTTCGTCTCGGTAAATGTCTCGGCGCGACAAATGCGCAGTGGCGACCTGGTGAATCAGGTCACCAGCGCATTGACGTCATCGGGGCTGACATCGACCCGCCTGCGCCTTGAATTGACGGAAACAGCGGTGTTGAGCGATGAGGCCTTGGCCGTTGCGCAATTCACCCGCTTGCGGGCGACTGGCGTTCGAGTTTGGCTCGATGATTTCGGCACCGGGTTCTCGGGTCTGAGTCATCTCCGGCGGATCCCGGTAGATGGCGTGAAAATCGACCGCAGTTTCGTTGCCGACCTGCTCGATGACCCGGATGACGTGGCGCTGACCTCGGCGGTGATCGCGTTGGCGCACTCGCTCGGGATCGGGGTGGTGGCAGAGGGCGTTGAGGATATCGAGCAGTTGCGCATACTCAGCGAGCATGGTTGTGAAATGGTGCAGGGCTTCCTGATTGCCAAGGCGATGCCGCTATCGATGTTGCGCGATTGGATAAGACATCGCGTTGTAGAGGGTGGTTGAATCGCTATCGATGGAGTTGCGCCGGCGCGATCCGCACCGGGTTTCGCCGGCACTGCGTGCCCCGGGTTTCGCCGGCACTGCGTGCCCCGGGTTTCGCCGGCACTGCGTGCCCCGGGTTTCGCCGCTGCGCGGCTATAACCCGGGCTACATGGTGATGCAACGATGTTGGTGTAGCCCGGGTTGCAGGCCGAAGGCCGTAACCCGGGATTGCGCGACACCTTTGGATTTACCGGCGCAATGTGCCCCCTTCAACGGCAAGATGTTGGTGTGGTTACGCTCCGGTCGGGGCCAGACTACGCCAGCCACTGGGTGAGCCAGGCGGTTACCGCCTCGGACAGCAGGGCAAAGCCGATCACCGTGGCAATACCCGCACTCCATGCGAACAGCATCAGGGCGCCATCACGCTCCAGCAGGCCCAGCGCATAGGCCAGCAACAGCAGGCCAAACGGGTAATTGGTGAGCGGAATCGGAAGCGCCAGCAGGAACCCCAACAGCACCAGTTGCAGGCCGGTGAAGGCGCTCGCCAGTGGGTGCGCAATCACGATGTCCAAGCGCGGCCGTACCCGCCGTTCGAGCCAGGAAAACGTGGGTTTGCCGTGCTTGAGGAAGCGTTGCAACGCACCCCGGCTTGGCCCGCGTCGGCACAGCCAGCGTGGCAGCAGGGGCTTGCTGAGGGTCAGCAGCATTTGCACGCCCACCAGCATGACCAATGGCCCAGCAATCGCGCCCGCTCCAGCGGGCAGCGGGATGAAGGCGGGAAGGACGCTTACCAGCAGCAATGCGCCGAATGCGCTGCGGCGAAAGTGCACCAGCAGCGCATCCATGCTGACGGTGTCGGCGGCGGGCCCGTAGGCGAGTTGGTCGAGCAACTGATAGGTGGTGGGGCGGTCGCTGGTCATGCGCTACAGTATCGGTCTTTGCCGATAGTTGCGACATGGCTGCGGCGCAGCCGGGTATCCGCGCGCAGGCGCCATATGTCATAAAATAGCAACATTAGTGACATATTCTGAGCCGATGCTGGGCATGCATGCCGCTGCCCCGGCCGGAATGGCCCTTCGTCGGTCAGTGGCTTTTGGTTCAGGAGAGCGATCATGAAACATTCAAATGCATGGATTGCGCTTGCCGTTGTTGGTGTGCTGGCAGGCTGCGGTGGACAGCGTCAGGAGCAGGTGCTGGTGACCGTTGACGGGTCGAGCACGGTGTATCCAGTGACTGAGGCAGTTGCCGAGGAGTTTCAGTCCGATACCGCTGGCACGGTGAAAGTTACGGTGGGCGTTTCCGGCACCGGTGGCGGCTTCAAGAAGTTCTGCCGTGGCGAGACCGACATATCCGATGCCTCGCGGCCAATCCTGAGCCAGGAAATCGAGGCGTGTCGGGCGGCCGGGGTGGAGTTCATCGAGCTGCCGGTTGCCTTCGACGCGCTCACCGTAGTGATCAACCCGGCCAATACCTGGGCGCAGGAAATGACCGTGGCCGAGCTCAAGACGATCTGGAGTCCGCAAGCGCAAGGAACGATCACGCGTTGGAACCAGGTCAACCCGGCGTGGCCCGATGAGCCGATGAATCTGTTCGGTGCGGGCGCCGACTCCGGCACATTCGATTATTTCACCGAAGCGGTAGTTGGCAAGTCCAAGTCCAGCCGTGGCGACTTTACCGCCAGCGAGGATGACAACGTGCTGGTTACCGGTGTGGCGCAAGACAAGAATGCACTGGGCTTCTTCGGTTTTGCCTATTACCAGGAAAACACCGCTCGCCTTACCGCGGTCAAGATCAAGCTAGACGCCGATGCGCCGGCCGTTGCACCGTCCGCGCAAGCCGTGATCGACGGCAGCTATCAGCCGCTGTCGCGTCCGATCTTTATCTATGTCAGTGCCAAGGCAGCCAAGGAGCGGCCGGAGGTGAAGCAGTTCGTGGAGTACTACCTTACCAAGGCGGTGCCGCTGATCGAGGAAGTCAAGTACATTCCACTGCCGGAGCGGGCCTACACCCTGGCACTTGAGAACCTCCGCAGCGGCAAGGTGGGCACGGTATTTGGCGGCCACGCCGAGATCGGCGTGCGCATCGAAGACCTTTTGTCGCGCGAAGCGCACTGAGACGGCTGCGAACGATGGCCATGGGCGCAGTACAAGGAGTGGTGGCGGTTGGTGCGTCCCTGCGCCCGGTACGTGGCCGCTGGTCGAAGCTGCGCGAACGCATGGTCGAGGTTTGTTTGTTCGCAGCAGCCTTGTCGGCGGTGTTGATCACCGCCGCCATCGTGGCAATCCTGCTGTATGAATCGTCGAGCTTTTTTGCCCATGTATCGTTGCGCGAGTTTTTTACCGGCACGCAGTGGACACCGCTGTTCGAGAATCCGCAATACGGCATTCTGCCGCTGGTTGCCGGCACCCTGACCACCAGCCTGGTGGCGTTGTTGGTGGCGGTGCCGATGGGCACCGTGCTGGCGATCTATCTGAGCGAGTTCGCACGGCCGCTGGTGCGTGAAGTAGTCAAGCCGATCCTCGAATTGATCAGCGGCGTGCCGACGGTGGTGTTTGGCTATTTCGCGCTGCTGTTCATCACGCCGATGTTGCAAAACGTCATGCCCAACCTGCCTGGCTTCAACATGCTCGGCCCCGGCATCGTGATCGGCATCATGATTGTGCCGTACATCAGCTCGCTGTCGGAAGACGCCATGCGTGCGGTGCCCATGCATTTGCGCGAAGCATCCTATGCAATGGGAGCGAGCCGTTTTCAAACCGCCACGCGGGTGGTAACGCCGGCGGCGCTATCGGGCATCGTCGCGTCCTATATCCTCGGCATTTCACGCGCAGTTGGCGAAACCATGGTGGTGGCGATCGCGGCTGGACAGCAGCCCAATTTCACCTTTGATCCGACCCAGGCGGCGGCCACCATCACCGCATTCATCGTGCAGGTGGCGATGGGCGACCTGCCGCACGGTTCGATTGGCTATCAGAGCATCTTTGCCGCGGGCCTGGTGTTGTTCGCAATGACCATGGTGTTCAACCTGATCGGCCATTGGGTGCGCAAGCGTTACCGGGAGGCCTACTGATGGCCCTGAATCCGCAGCAGATCCAGGCACTGATTCGTCAGCACAAACGCCGCGACATGCTGTTCGACATCCTTGGTCTGGCGGTCATGCTGCTGGCGATACTGGTGCTGTTCGCGCTGTTTGCGCAACTAGTGATCGACGGCGTCTCGCGTTTGAATCTCGATTTCTTCGCCAACTTTCCATCACGCCGTGCCGCCCAGGCGGGCATCCTGTCGGCATGGGTGGGCAGTGTGGCGGTGATGTTCGTCACCGCGCTGGCGGCGGTGCCGGTGGGCGTGGCGGCTGGCATCTACCTTGAGGAGTATTCCGGCAAGGGTGTGCTGGCCGAGATCATCGAGATCAACGTCTCCAATCTCGCCGGCGTGCCATCGATCATTTACGGATTGCTCGCCCTTGGCCTGCTGGTGTATCAAGTCGGCTTGGGCGAGAGCATCCTGACTGCGGGCCTGACCCTGGCGATGTTGATCTTGCCGATCGTGATCGTGTCCACGCGCGAGTCCATTCGTGCGGTACCCAACGCCATCCGCGAAGCCGCGTACGCCCTGGGGGCGACGCGTTGGCAAACGGTGCGCGATCACGTGCTTCCCTATTCCTCAGCCGGCATCATGACCGGCGTGATCATCGGCCTGTCGCGCGCCATTGGCGAGACCGCGCCGATCATCACCATCGGCGCACTCACCTTCATCGCCTTTCTGCCGCCGCCGATGGTGACCAGCACGCCTCCATTCCTCAATGTCGATTGGCTGTCCTCGCCGTTCACGGTGATGCCGATCCAGATGTTCAACTGGATTTCACGCCCCGACCCGCAGTTCCACGTCAATGCCGCCGCTGCCGGTGTGGTGCTGGTGGCCATGACCCTGTTGATGAACGCGTGCGCCATCTGGCTGCGCTACCGCGCTCGCCAGCGCATCAAATGGTGATTCGATGAACTCTGAAGAGAACAAGGCGGAAGTCCGCAATCTGAGCTTCTACTACGGCGATTTCTGCGCGCTCAAGGACGTCAACCTGCCGGTGATGGACAAGCAAGTGACGGCGTTGATCGGCCCATCGGGTTGCGGCAAGTCAACGCTGCTGCGCTGCTTCAACCGCATGCACGACCTGTATCCGGGCAGCCGATACCAGGGCGAGATTCGCTTGTATCCAGACGACGTCGACCTGCTGGCGGCCGATGTCGACCCGATCGAAACCCGGCTGCGCATCGGCATGGTGTTCCAGAAGCCCAACCCGTTTCCCAAGTCGATCTTCGAGAACGTGGCCTACGGCCTGCGCATCATGGGTGAGCGGCGACCGGTGGTGTTGGCCGAGAAAGTGGAAAAGGCGCTGCGTGATGCGGCGATCTGGGATGAGGTCAAGGATCGTCTCGACAACCTCGCTACCAGTTTGTCGGGCGGCCAGCAGCAGCGTCTGTGCATTGCCCGCACGCTAGCCACCGAGCCGGAAATCGTGCTGTTCGACGAGCCCACCTCGGCGCTCGATCCGATCGCCACCGCCAACATCGAAGAGCTGATCATGGAGCTGCGCAACAAGGTGACGATCCTCATCGTCACCCACAACATGCAGCAGGCGGGACGTGTGTCCAAGTACACTGCCTTCATGTACCTGGGTGAACTGATCGAATACGGCGAAACCGAGCAGATATTCACCAAGCCGAAAAAAGAGCAGACTGAAAACTACATTACTGGCCGATTTGGCTGAGCGGGAGGACAGCACGATGTCCATTACGACGGGCGCTCATACGCTCAAGAAATTCGACGAAGAACTGGCCACCCTGCGCGATCTCGTGCTCAAGATGGGTGGTGAGGTGGAAGAGCAGGTGGCGCGCGCGATCAGCGTGCTCGCAGGTGGCGACCTGACGATTGCGCGCGAGGTGATCGAGCACGACCGCAGTATCGACCGGCTTGAGCTCAAGGCTGACGAAGAGGTAGCACAATTACTGGCGTTGCGCTCGCCGTTGGGCGTGGATCTGCGCACGGTGCTGACACTGTCGAAAACCGTCAATGATCTGGAACGCGTTGGCGACGAAGCCAAGAAGATAGCGCGCATTGCGCTGCAATTGCATGAAGAGGGCCGCGAAGCGGGTGACATTGCGCAATCAAGCCAGGTTTCGGCGTTGTCGCAATACGCGCTGACCATGTTGCGCGGCGCACTCGACGCGCTGGTGCGCCTCGACCTGGATCGCGCCGCTGAAGTAAAAGACGCCGACGACACGCTCGATGAGGGCTACAAGGCGATCATCGTCAGCATCAAGGGCTTCGCCAATCGTTATCCTGATTCGGTCGGTCAGGTGATCCAGGTGATGTTCGCGATGAAAGCGCTGGAACGGATCGGCGATCATGCCAAGAACATCGCGCAGTACGTGTTCTACCTGGTTGAGGGACGCGATATCCGGCATCCCAAGTCCAACCCGGCCGCAACGCCTGAGTGAGGTATGCCGGCTATCGGTCACGTGCGTTGGTAGTCCGCGAAGAGCGTAACTCGTTGGGTCCGCGAAGGACGCAAAGAGCGCAACGGATAAGCGGATACGAACCCAGGGGTAGGCGCTTGTCGCGGTTTGATTGGGCGGCAAACCAGCACGCCGTCACCACAGCGCAAGCGGATAATCATGCTGCTGTTTGCGCCGGATTCCAGCTTTGCGGCGGGCTGTCCATGCCCGCCGCCCTACGGGCCGGCATCGCTGCTCGCGCGCGTTCCAAACACGCGCAGTCTCTGGAATGACGAAAACCGACTTGTTCAGAGATTCCCTAATCCGCGCCTGTGGCGCTTGTGAACCTGATATTGCGTTGTCTTTCGCTTGCGCATTTTGCCGTTCTTTGCGGGCCTCGTGGCGGTTTGTATCGTTCACGGGCTGACCGGTTCGGATCGGCGCCGTTGACGCCCGCGATGAACCTCCCCGGTTCGTGGTTCGTGCGCAGTTCAAGTCAAATCAGCTCCGTTGCCACACGGCGTCGCGGCTCACCCGTCTGCTGCCCCGGCGGCACGCACGCACGAATCCAGCAATGCCTTCAGCGCGTTCGTCCCCAAACGGTTCAGCCGTGCGATGTTGCGTGCGGGGATGCCATCGACATCGGGATAACTGGCGATGGCGCGCTCAAGGCTGTCCTCGCGCAGCAGATGCAGCAGCGGGTACGGCGAGCGATTACTGTAGTTCTCGGCGGCGTCGGGCACGGTGCCGGCGAACTGGTAATCGGGGTGAAAACTGGCGATTTGGTACACCCCGTCGAGCTGCCTGTCGGTCAGCAGCCCATCGGCAACGTCGAGAAACTGGTTGTAGTCGCCAAAGTCCTGCAGCACCTGTGGATGGATCAGCAACGTGGTTTCAATCGACGAATCGCGCTCAAGCCGTTCCAGCTCGCATTGCAGTGCGGCCAGCAACTGGTCTTCGGTTTGTGCCTCGCTGACCACGCAGCGAACGCGATTTTTCACCCACTCGCGCTTGGCGAAAGGGCACAGATTCAGGTCGACGACCAGACGTTGCAGCCACAGGTGTACGGATTTGACGATGACATCGTGCAAGCGATTGTCCGATTCCGGCAAGGACGGCTATACAAGCCCGATTCTGCCACCATTGTACGGTCATCCCACGCCCGCACTTGCCGCCTTGATCAGCGCCGCCGCACCGGTTTCAGTCAGTGCCGTGCCAGCGCGGGCGTCAGCACAGCGCACAGGCGTTCGGCCCAGGCGCGTTGCGTACCCGTTTGCGCAATCAGATCGTTGCGCAGTTCGATCATCGCACAGGCAAGCCCGCGCTGTTGTCCGTGCCGGTCCATGCTGTGATACACGCCTTGCGATGGAGCATAGGGCTGGTTGTCGCCGACACACAGGGCAGGGTCGGCGCGCAGCGCACGCAGCAGGGCATCGGCGAGCCGACGGTCGTGTTCGGCCAGTACGCCGACATGCCAGGGGCGGGAGACTCCGAGGTAGGTCGGGGTGAAGGAATGCATGGACAGCAGCGCGGTGGCTTGTCCGCGTGCCAGTCGCGCGTCAATGAGCCGCGCGACCGCGGCATGGAATGGATGATAGAGGGCGCGCTGCCGCAGTGCGCGTTCGCCCGGATCGAGGCGATCATTGCCGGGGATGGCGGTGTCTTCACTGTGTGCCACGATCGAGTCATCGGCGTCGATTGGGCGATTCAGATCAAGCAGCAGGCGCGAGTAGGTGGCGAATACCAGCGGTGCATCGAGTGCCGATGACAGTGCCGTGGCCACCGCGAGCGCACCAATATCCCAAGCGATATGGCGGCGCTGTTGTTCGCGACTCAGGCCAAGACCGTGGTATTGCGCCGGTATATGGTTGCTGGCGTGTTCACACAGCAACAGCAAACCGCTGCGGCCATCCGCGTTGTGGATCGCAAACGGCGGGGCGGACAGAGCAGTCGCGGCGTGCAACGGCGTGTTGGCGTTGATCATGTCAATCGTGCTGGATACATGTGCAGCCTCGGTGGTGGCCGGTAGAGCCTTTTAACCGCGCGGCTGGAGCACGTTCCGGTATTTTCATTGTACTGTCAACGATTGCGTTGCCGTGGTAACCATCGCGATGGCGGCCACTGCTGCGGTGGCGGTGGATACCAGCGATCGGCTGTTGTGGCGACGTACAATCGGTGCATGACGGTATTCACCCTGGAACGTGGCAGCGCGCCGCTGCTGATCAGTCTGCCGCACGACGGCAGGCAACTGCCGGCGGGCTTGGCCTCGCGCCTCAGCGAGCCGGCGCGTGCGCTTCCTGATACCGACTGGCATGTCAGCCGGCTGTATGCGTTCGCCCGCGCATTGGGCGCGTCAATGCTGATTCCGCATTACTCGCGTTATCTCGTCGATCTCAACCGGCCGCCGGACGATGTGTCTTTGTATCCCGGGCAAAACAGCACCGGGCTGTGCCCAGTGCAACGCTTTGATGGCGGTTCGATCTACCGTGACGGGCAGGCACCGAATCCGGATGAAATTGCGCAACGCCGCGAGCGTTACTGGCAGCCCTATCATCGCGCCCTTGCCGATGAGCTGACGCGATTGCGCGGCGAACACGGCCGGGTATTGTTGTGGGAGGCGCATTCGATTCGCGCTGAATGCCCGTTTCTGTTCGCTGGCCGGCTTCCCGACTTCAATGTCGGGACTGCCGATGGCCGCAGTTGCACGCCGCAGCGGCAGGCGCGGATCGCAGCGTGGTTGGCGGCACAGCACACGTATTCATGGGTTGCCAACGGCCGCTTCAAGGGCGGTTACATCACCCGCCATTACGGCCGGCCCGACGCCGGAATCGATGCCGTGCAACTGGAGTTGGCGCAACGCAACTACATGGACGAGGATAGTTTCGCCTGGTTGCCCGATGCCGCAGCACGTTTGCAAGAGCGCATTCGCGCGCTGCTGGTGGCGGCCTTGGCGCGCTAGTGGCTGCGCGGTGAATCGGTGCAGGGTCGCGGGTTTGGTGTGTTCGCGGTGAACGGGTATCGGGCCCCGGGTTTCGGCTTCGCCTCAACCCGGGCTACCGGGGGTGCGTGCGCTGTGGTAGCCCGGGTTAGGCCGCAGGCCGTAACCCGGGATTGTGTGCGCGGACG
>Ga0100401_1000210_pt1 | contig 48062 bp, 40 predicted proteins | sample CryGeymeta201525_FD_80421 | JGI IMG/M metagenome (GOLD analysis project Ga0100401, IMG submission 80421) | Groundwater microbial communities from Crystal Geyser aquifers in Utah, USA - Crystal Geyser metaG 2015-25 | ecosystem: Environmental > Aquatic > Deep subsurface > Groundwater | place: USA... | reverse complement strand
TTTCCCAGTGAAAGGCGCTGCGCACCTCCCGCAAGCCCTCGGCACCCTCTGCAGACCGCCCGCTTCAACTAAAAATTCGAAAATCACCCTGCCCGAATGGCTTTTCGAATAGGGTCCAGCTAGGGCCGCGAGTAGCAGGGCGAGCATGGAAATTTTGGCGAGGTGGAGACTGAGTTTGGCGGTTGGCATGGTGGTTGGCATGGTGGGTCGTTGGTGGGTGTCCCTTATGATGTCGAAAGGCGGGGCTGTGCGACGAATTTGTCGATGACTTTCCGGGAGGGCTGGTGAGTCGTACTGAAAACCACGGGGTTCATCAAGGCTCGTCCTTTGGCGGTGGAGCGACTTTCACCTTCACCATCTTCGTGATTTTATCCTGCCACTCGTAGAGATCGGAATCGTGGGGCGGTTCAGTTCCTCCCAAGGTGAGTGTGATCCAGTTGGTTTGGATCTTGATGGTAGCCACAATGGTATTAGAAGAGATTCGGTTTGGGATTGTTTCGACCCGCTTCTTTAACAGAGTTGCGGCATCCGCCTCGGCGAGCCACGAGTCTGCCGGTGGAGCGACCATTATCTTTTTGGAAAGATCTTGAAGAGCGTCGAACACTTCGGCCCAGCGTTCGGCCTCGCTCCGGTCTCCGAGATCGATTTTGTAAGTCTTCTGCTGCTTCCTTTCGCCAATACGGATTTCAAGTTGACCTTCGCGGCGGATGATTTTCACCAAAAAGGGTCCTCATTCCGAGTCTGAGGTATAGAACCAATAGAGTTCGATTTCGACTTGAGGGTGAGCGAATAAGTCATCGACGATTTTCGTTTCAGGACGACGGAAACTTGCCAGTTCGCGCTTACTAAGGGCGATTAGTTCTTGCAGGTGCCCGATGGCCTCTTCTTCGGTAATTTTCCCTGCAAGTTTCAGGGTGGCAATCTGGTCGGTAAAGTGATCCGTCGAAGTCCCGCCGGAACTGGGAGTGGTCGAAAGCAGCAGGCTTCCTAGTACGGCAAAGATCGATGTTAGAAAGCCGTAGCGTTGCATTGGACGAACCCTAGCGTTCTCAGCCGTAAACGGCCATCTTAATCAAGGTCCCATCCGGGGATAGACGATTGATCAGCGGAACTGCTTCTGCTCGGGCCGGTAGTCGTATCCGGCTTCCGAAAGGCGGCTCACCAAGCTATCCTGATCGAGTCCGTGAGTCTTGACGAGGTCCTCGAGGGATTCGCTTTGATTGCGGAGCTCGGTATTGACCAAGCCCACTAGGAGATGAGGGTCCATGGTCTGGAAGCTGGTGAGATTCATTCCCGCCTTAGGTAGAACATTTAGTGGGTGACCCGGTCGCGACCACTACCGGAGAGCACGCGGACGCGCTCACCCTCGGCGAAGGGTTCGCGTGGGTTTTCCTGCTGCACGATGGAAACGGTTCCACCTTCATCGAGCCTCACCTGGATTTCGATGCCTTGCTTCGAGGTGATGGCCTTTCCTGCATAGGAGCCACCGATGCCGCCTGCGAGTGCCCCACCGACGGTGGCGGCGGTGCGGCCGGAGCCACTGCCAATCTGGTTGCCGAGGAGGCCGCCTGCGGCGGCGCCGACGATCGTTCCGGCGGTCGAATCGCCTTCGATCTTCACGTAGCGGATGGAGGTGATGGTTCCCGTGCGGACGGTCTGAGCCTGACCGGCGCTGTTGCGCGAGTAACTGTCTCCGGTGAGGGAATCTTGGGCGCAGGATGCGAAGAAGAAGGGCACGGTGGCGATGACAAGGAGGCGTTTCATGGTGAGCTGAGCTAAATTCGGATTTTATGAAAGTAAAGTGGGGAAACGATGTCCTGTTCAGTATCCACGCATGAAGGACTCCTCCATCGGGGCGTCGGTGACTTTGGCGAAATCGACTTCGAGGACGGGCTCGTGGCCTTTTCCTTCATCAGGGTAGGTGATGGTGCCGGAGAGGCTGATCCAGGAGTTCGGCTCGACGTCGGGCGCGCCATTTGGGAAGCGGGCGATGATCGGCACGGGGCGACTGTCGGCGGCGCAGCAGGTGATGAACAGGCGGTAGAGCCGGAACTGCTCGGGCTTGTCCGGATCGGGAACAAGGCGGCCTTCGGTGACGACTTTCATGCCACCGATGAGATCGCGCATTTCCGGATCGGCGCTGCTGAAGAAGAACTCCATCAGCGGGAAAGTCCGATAACCATCGGAGTTCGCGGGGTGCTGGGCCTCGATGATCTCTTTGGTCAGAGGAGGCAGGACGGAAGAGAGGAAAAGCGAGCCGGCTTCGGCGGGTGAGTCGTTGAGGCCTTTGCGTGTGAGGGCCGCGATGGAGAAGCCATCGGTGGTCCAGCTGACGCTCATCCAGACCGGCAGGATCATGATGGCAATGGCAGCGATTGGATGGAGGTCGAGGCTTTCGTGATCGTGGGGGTCTTCAGGACCGTGGTCGTGGCCGCAGGTGGCGACGATCCGGCAGGTGAGCAGGTTGAAAAGTCCGACCACCATGAGTCCGAGACCGCCTGCCAGAGCAATGAGACGGAAGTCGGGGGCGAGGTATTTGACGATCCGACCGGTGTAGTAAAAATAGACCAGTGCGACGCCCCATGAGACCAGGGCGAGGGCGAGAAGACTGCGCTGCAGGGCGGGATGCTTCATGGCTGGAGGGCGAGGATGCCGGCTTGCCAGGCGATGCAGGCGAGGCCGATGACGAGGAACAACCCGAGTGCGAGAAGCAGGATGAAGCGGCGCTTGAGGACGGTCTGATAGAGGAAGATGAGCTTCACATCCATCATCGGCCCAAAGGTAAGGAAGGCGAGCTTGGCACCCCAGGTGAACTTATCGAGGGTGGCGGCGATAAAGGCATCCGAGGTACTGCACAGGCTGAGGATGAAGGCGAGGGCCATCAGCGCGGCGGGTGCGGCGGTGGGGTTCGAGGCGAGCGTATCGAGCCACTCGGCACCGGGGGCGATGCCGGTGTTGAAGAGCGCGGTAATGGTGACGCCGATGACGAAGTAGACGCCGACATCGACGAAGTCACGCATCGAGGAACGCATGGCGGCCACAAGCTTCTGTCCCGAGTCCTGCGCGTGACCATGGTGGTGATGCTCGTGGCCGTGGCCGTGACTGCAGCACGAGTGATCGTGGTCGTGATCATGATCGTGCCCTTCTTCCTTGAGGGATTGGAGAAGTTTGGGACGCAGGATTTTTCCCAAGGGAATGCGGGCGACGACGAGGCCGACGAGCACTGCGACGAGAAAACCGAGCCCGAGGCGCGAGGCGGTCATGACCGTGCTGGCGGTGGCCGTGACGCCGTCACCGAGTGCAACGACGGGGCCCTTGAATGCCTTCCAGGTGCTGAGCGCCGTGATCGGATTCACGATCGGTGCGGCGAGCATGTAGGTAAGGGCGCAGGAAACGGGCAGGCCCTTTTTCACAAGGCGGCGGATCACCGGGACCACGGCGCATTCGCAGACCGGAAGGATGATGCCGAGCAGGCCGGCGACGAGGATGGCAGGCAGGGTCTTCTTCGGCAGCAGCCGATCCATGGTGCCGGGTGGCAGGTAGATATCGATGATTCCACTGATCAGCGTGCCGAGCAGGATGAAGGGCGCGCCCTCGAAGAGGATGCTCAAGAAGGCGAAGGCGAAGTCCTGTTGGGCGTCGGGCGACACGCTGAGAAAGATGGAGAAATTCGAGACGCTGGCAAGCGAATGAGGACTGATCTCAGCCGCCAACCAACTGGTCGTCCTGCTGTTCGGGATTTCCGAGGTGTCGGACTTTGAGCTCACTGAGATCCAGTTCAGCGGTCTCCACGTAGGGACCGACGAGGCCGCGCGCGAACTTGGGGTCGGCGAGGGAAAGCACGATGAAGCCGTCGATCGAAACCTCCAGGTAGCTGCCGAATGCCAGAATCGAGATTTCGGCTTCGCCCCGAGGTTCCGCGAGCCAGTACGCGCTCTGCAGCGATTCGAAGGCCATCATGTGCTCGCCGGTCTGGTCGGGAGAAGTGCCCCATGCGCGCAACTGGGCCACACCTTTGATAAGATCGAGGGAGAGATAGTAGCCGTCGTGAGACTCTGGATCCACGCGCAGGACAAAACCGCATTTTCCCTTTCCCTGAAGCTTCATCCGGCAATCGAGGCGGAAGCTCTCAAGTTCCTCTTCTAGGACAAAAGCTTGGAATCCGTAGTCGCTTTTGAGTTTCCACCCGTTTTCGTCTGCGTGGCAATACTCCCCTTTTCCTTCGGGTTTGAGGCTGCGCAGGGCGCGGGTATCGATCCGGCCACCGAGCCATTCTTCAAACACCTCGAACGTCTTCACACGCAGGAGTCCGTCCTTATCCTGAACGAGGCGCTTGGGAGGAGGCATCATGTTGTTAGCGGTGCGGTCTTCGCGGTTCAGGGCGAAGAAACACCAGAGCAGCAGGCCCTTCTCATCCCGACAAACCCGGCCGGCGTAGTTCCCCTGCGGCATGAGGACGTTGTCGTGAAAACTTTGCCATGGTTCGCCGATCCCGTCGGCGTGCCAGTAGCGGATTTTTGCGTCCTCGCGGATGCTGCCGATGAGATAGTTCTGCCCACCGATCTGGAAAACGTTCGGGACCTCGAGGTCATCATAGAGCATCGGGTGGTGGAGCGCCGGGTGGGCTTCGAAGTGACCGGCTTCACCCTCTTTCATCAGGCAGACGCAGCCACGGCGGACGATTGGTCCGGTCTTGACTCTGCCAGATGCGAGAAGCCAGTTGCCGATATCGCAGGAGAAGAAATAGGGGTCGCGGAAACTGACCCAGCCGCGGCCTTCGGAAAGCTCGGACTCGTAGTATTTCGGGTCTGGTTCGAGCGGGAAGCAGCTGTTGCGATCGATCACTGGACTGGTGACTTTTCCCTGACTCTGCTTCCGCGCCTCTTGGACTCTTGGCGGATCATGGGGACCCCGGTTGTCTTCCCAGTTCACGGGCTGCTTTTCCCAGTGGTAGAGGTCGTTGCTCGTCGCCAGCCCGATCCTTTGAATGCGGCCGCGATCTCGCCGGGAGAGCCCCGTATAAAACATCCGCCACCGCCCCGCTTGGTGCGGATCGGGGGTCACATGCATTGTCCAAAGCATGAGGTCGTCCCAGCTTCCGGGGTCTCCGATAAAAAGCGCGTTGCGGACGCGACGCCAGTTCACGCCATTCGTCGAGACGGCATGGGCGATGAAATCGTGGTTGGGAAGCACCAGATGAAAGAGGTGATAGAGACCATCGTGAAACAGCACATCCACATCGCCTATGGCCTTCCTGCTATCCTGAGTTTCTGAAAACATGATAAGTGGCGTGAACCAGCACGCAAGTGAGTCCTCTCCAACTGCCACAGCTCATCCGATTCCGCAAGCAGCGGTGAGATTCGTGATCTGAATTTCCGATGAATGGGGATGGCTGTTGGTCGAGTCCGTGCCATGGTAAGCACGATGGATTTATTTGGGAACCAATCAGGAGAGAATCTGCTTCCGCGTGATGGAGCGGCCTACTACTTCGGCACGATTTTTGATGCTGGGAGCGAAGCGGGATACTTCGCGAGCCTGATGGATGAGGTCCCGTGGGAGAGCGATGAGGTGATGATGTTCGGGAAACGGATCGTCACTTCGCGCAAGGTGGCGTGGTTTGGCGATGAGGCTTTTCCTTACAAATATTCCGGCACGGAGAAGGTCGCGTTGGCTTGGTCAGCGGTACTGTTAGATTTGAAGAAGCAGGTAGAGGAAGCGAGTGGTGAGCGCTTCAATTCCTGCCTGCTGAACCTTTATCACGATGGCAGTGAAGGGATGGGCTGGCATAGTGATGATGAGTCATCGATCGTAAGGGACTCGGCAATTGCTTCGCTGAGCTTTGGGGTGGAGCGGAAGTTTACCTTCAAGCACCGGGAGACGAAGGAGACGCTCTCGCTGATGCTTGAAAGGGGAAGCCTGCTGGTGATGAAGGGGGAGACGCAGAGGTTCTGGGTCCATGCCTTGCCGAAGACGAAGAAGGTCGATACCGCGCGGATCAATTTGACGTTTCGGCTGATGAAGGAGGAACTATGACCCCTTGTTGGCGAGCCGTAGATCGGCGAGGAAACGTTTCCACTCGGTGACTTTCTCGGTCTGGGTTTTGAGGCGGAGGAGATAGGAGGGGTGGACGGTGAGGATGGTTCGTGGTGCCAGTTGGGGGGCATCGATGAGGCCGCGGTCATTGGTGACGGAGACACCCGGGCCCAACAGTGAGTGGGCGGCGGTGCTGCCTAACAGGATGAGGACGCGCGGGGCGATGCTTGATAGCTCGCCGAGCAGCCATGGCTTGCAGGCGTCGATTTCGCCGGGCGAGGGCTTTTGGTGGAGGCGTAATTTGCCGCGTGGCTCCCATTTGAAATGCTTCACGGCGTTGGTGACGTAGGCATGGTTGCGGTCGATGCCGACTTCGGCGAGGGCTTGATCGAGGAGCTGTCCGGCGGGGCCGATGAAGGGTTTTCCGGCGAGGTCTTCCTGATCGCCGGGTTGCTCGCCGACGATCATCAATTCGGCTTTTTGAGGACCGGCCCCGCAGACGGCGTGGGTGGCACGCTCCCACAAGGGGCACTGGCGACAGCCGGGAAGGAGCCGCGCGATTTCATCGGGGTCGGTGGCTTCGGATGGCGCGCGGCTTTCCTGAACCGAGAGCGACTTGAGCTTGGCGAGGTAGGGAACCTGCGGTTCGCGGAGGACCGGGCGCGGTTCGGTTTCGATCATCTCGGTGACGCGCGGGCGGGTGTTGCGGATGAGGGATTCGATCAGTTCGGCTTCGGGCAGGTTTTTCCAGAACTTCTTCGGCATCTCGCCCTGCATGGCCTTCAGCTTGATCCGTGCGGGGTTGTAGATGCTTCGGTAGTAGGTGAGCCAGGCCTGCTCAAGCACGTCGGTCTGCTCGAAGGGATCGCGATCGATGCCGGCGGTGAAGCTGAGGACGGAGCCGTTCCAGTGCGCGCAGCCTTTCGGCGTGAAGATCGACCAGTCCATGTTCGCGAAGCGCTTGCGGAAGAAGGGCGTGGCGGCCTCGACGATGAAATGATCGGGCTCGAACCACGCGACGAAGCGCTCGCGTCCGTCGTCGTTCTCGCCGATTTTCCGGAAGCGTACGAAGGCGTGCATCTTATGGATCTCGCGGCCGACGGCCTTTGACATGCGTGTGGCGAGCGAGACTTCCATGTCGCTGGCGATGGAAAGGAGGCTTCGTTCGTTTCCCCTAACAAGTCGCCAGAGGATCGAGTAGAGCAGCGGCCAGCGACGGGGGTCAGAGTGGCAGGAAACGGAGCGGGCGAGCTTGACGAAGGCGGCACTGACTTTGAGTGAAGGGTCTTTTGCGGGAGGCAGCTCGGCTGTCGGGAAAAGAGCGTCTTCGTCGTTCCATAGGATCTCATCTGGTGGGATGGCGGCGGCTAGGGCACGGCGAGCGACGTCTCGCCAGGAGTCGAAGTGGGTGCCGGGGGCGACGCGATACATGACGATCTAACAGAACAACTCAAGCTGCTCGGGCTTCGGCGCGTAGCGTGCGAGGATGCGGTCGCTATCGAGCTCGGCGGTGGCGGGGCGATGGTCGGCGGTGATGAGGAAGGCGCGGACTTTGTCCAGTGGGACACGGATGCGGGCGAGGTCGGCCAGGCGGATGGCGGTGTGGCGGCGGATGGCGATGATGCGGTCGACATTTCGCGGTCCGAGGCCGGGGACGCGGAGGAGCTCGTCGCGGGTGGCGGTGCGCAGATCGAGGGGAAAAAGCGCCCGATTGCGCAGGGCCCAACTGAGTTTCGGGTCGATGTGTAGGTCGAGATTGGGCTGATCGGTCGCGGTGATTTCCTTTCGGTTGAAGCCGTAGAATCGCATCAGCCAATCAGCCTGATAAAGGCGGTGCTCGCGGACGAGAGGGGCGGGCCTCGCGGGAAGAATCGCTGAGGGTTCCGGAATCGGACTGAAGGCGGAGTAGTAGACGCGCCGCATCCGGTAGGAGTGGTAGAGTTCTTCCGAGCGTTCCAGAAAGTCCGCATCGGTTGATGAATCGGCACCCACGATGACTTGCGTACTTTGGCCGGTGGCGTGGCGGACTTTGCGATCGCCGCCTTTGCGGCGCTCGTTGGCTTCATCGAGTTTGAGACGGATGCCGCCCATCGCCTGCTTGGTGCGGTGGAGGTTTTTCTCTGGGGCGAACTTCTCGAGACTCTCTTGTTTCGGCAATTCGAGATTGATACTGATGCGATCGGCCAGCCGGGCGGCTTCATCGATCAGGCCTTGGGAGGCTTCCGGGATGGTCTTGAGGTGGATGTAGCCTCGGAAGTCGTGGTCCTCTCTGAGGGAACGCGCGACTTCATTGACCATTTCCATGGTGTGATCGGCACTGCGGACGATGCCTGAGCTGAGGAACAGCCCCTCAATGTAGTTCCTTTTGTAGAAATCGAGGGTGAGTTTGACGACTTCCTGCGGCGTAAATGCGGCGCGTTGAACGTTGCTGGAGCGGCGGTTAATACAGTAATGGCAGTCGTAGAGGCAGCGGTTGGTGAGGAGGACCTTTAGGAGTGAGATGCAACGGCCGTCTGGCGCGTAGCTGTGGCAAATGCCGGCCCCGCCGGTGGAGCCCACGCCTTTTCCTGAGGTGGAATCCTTCCGGTTCGCGCCCGAGCTCGCGCAGGAGGCGTCGTATTTGGCGGCATCGGCGAGGATTGCGAGTTTCTTCTGGAGCTCCATGGTGTTCGCTCGGACAGTAAGCGCAAAGGCCGGAAGCGCCACTGAAAACATTTCACAGCACGCCGCCGTCGGTGCTGACATGACCAACTTAAAATCGGCAATTACTTTGCGTTTGCCGAGGTCTTAAAAAGCGAAGGTTTGCTGGATACAGTCTGTCACGAGGCGCTTGGGTTTTGCGGAGTCATCGATTTGATTACCAGCACCTTACCTCAAAGACCCAAGCCTTCTCAACGCGCCGTATGACAAAGGTGGGTTAAGCTCGCGAATCGGTATTTCGCTGGGTAGGATCGTCGGGCGATGGAGTGCTTGGGCATTGATGGAAAATTCTTGCGGATCGGCGACCGGCGGGTATTCCTGCGCGCGGTGACCTATGGGCCATTTCCCGGTGGCTGGCCGGAGGATTTCGGGGCTGATTTTCAACGGATTAGGGACGCGGGTTTCGAGGCGCTGCGTCTCTATGAATGGCCGGCCTTCCAACTGCTAGATGCGGCGCAAGCGGCAGGCCTTCAGGTCTTTGCGGGGTTGCGCTGGGCGCAGTCGTGCGACTTCTTCCGCCGCGATGAGCTGCCGAAAGCCGAAGCCGCGATCGCTTCGGGTCTGGCGACCACCGGCGGGCATCCCGCGCTGGCCGGGGTCTTTGTGGCGAATGAGATTCCAGCCGATCTCGCACGCTGGATGGGACCGGCAAGAGTGCGGCGAGCGCTGGAGGATCTCATTGCCCTCGGCAAGGCGTCCTGCCCAGAGCTGATCTGGTGCTACGGAAACTATCCCGGCACCGAGTATCTGGAACCCGGCAATGCCGATCTGACAGCGATGAATGTCTACCTCGAGAACGAGGAGGATTTCCGAGCTTACTTGAAACGGCTTCATCACATCGCGGGAGATCGCCCGGTGCTGATCTCCGAGTTCGGTCTCGATTCCCAGCGCAATGGCCAGGAGGCCCAGGCGGCCACTCTGAGTTGGGCGCTTCGCGCGGCACACGAAGCCGGCGCAGCGGGGATGGCCATCTATGCTTGGAGTGATCGTTGGTTCAATGCGGGAAGTGAAGTGCTTGACTGGAGCTTTGGCCTGATCGATCGGGAGGGTAATGATAAGCTCGCGCTTGCTTCTGTTAGGGAAACGAAAACGAAGCTTGGAAGCGCTTCTGGCGGGAGTTCTCGCTTTTCGGTGATCATCTGTACCCGCAATGGCAGCGACCGGATCGGGAGCTGTCTGCGGGCGGCTTCCGCACTTCAGGGCGTGGATTTCGAGATCATTGTGGTCGATGACGGTTCGGATGATGGCACCCCAGAGTTAGTAAAAAGGGACTTTCCGGAAGTGCGCTTGGTCCAGATCGAACATGGTGGGCTCAGTGCCGCTCGCAATGCCGGAGCCGAGGCGGCGAATGGTGAAATCCTCGCTTTTACCGACGATGACTGCGAACCCGACAGTCAGTGGTTGGCGGAGATTTCGAGGTGCTTCGCGGACGGCTGGGACGCAGCGGGTGGCCCCAACCTTCCACCGCCTCCATCTAACAGAACCGAAGCGGTCGTCGCGGCGGCCCCGGGGGCAGCCAGTCATGTGATGCTTGATGACGTCGAGGCGGAGCACGTCCCGGGATGCAATCTGGTCGTACGGCGTTCGGCGTACTTCGCGATCGGAGGCTTTGATCCGGCTTATCGCACGGCGGGTGACGATGTGGATTTTTGCTGGCGGCTTCGAGATGCCGGGTTCCGGATTGGTTTTTCGCCGATGGCATTCGTCTGGCATCACCGACGTCCGACGCTTCGTGGATACCTGCGTCAGCAGCGCGGATATGGTCATGCCGAGGCAATGCTGAGGCGCAAGCACCCGCAGAGGTTTTCGCCATCGGGTGATGCGCGGTGGCATGGCACGATTTACAGCGGCGGACCTGTGAGAGTGCTTGAGGAAGCGGTCATCTATCACGGGCCGATGGGAATGGCAGGTTATCAGGGCGTGATTGCCCGGGTGCAACCGCTCAGGGATCTCGATGATTGTTTTAACAAGCCGCCGGCCCGGATATTGTTAGAGCTGATCACCTGGCTTGCTCCACGGCTGCGTGCATGGGAGAGGATTCGCCGTTTTCGCGGTCCGGTGCCCCCTGAGGCCGCCGTGCTTGGCGCTCCGTATGCCGAGTTTGCGCTCTGGACGGGTGAGGACCGTGAGGTGATCCTGCGGCGACTGCTTGAATCCGGCTGGCAGGTTGGGGGGGCATCTGACGCCTGGGATATTGAGAAAGATGGCACTCGCGTATTGGTCGCGACGGAGAAGGGAGAGGGCATCGAGAAGTGCACGCTTTTCCGGGTGTGGGGCGATGCGTCGGCGGTGGAGGTGTTGAAGGAGGCAGAGGAGCTTTCTTGATTAGACGGACCAATAGAACGTTGATCCTCGGCGGTGGGCGGGTGATAAGCTGCGGCTGTGAGCCTGACGACCCGAGACTTCCACTACGATCTCCCCGAAGAACTGATCGCGTCCCATCCGCTGGAGGAGCGGTCGGCATCGCGCATGATGGTGATCCACCGGGAAAGCGGGAGGATCGAGCACCGGATGTTCCGCGAGATTCAGGAATACCTGCGGCCCGATGATCTGCTCGTGCTCAATGATACGCGGGTGATCCCTGCGCGCGTTTTCTCGGATGACGGGAAGATCGAACTCCTTTGTCTCGATCGACTTGGTGAAAACCAATGGCGTAGCTTGGTGCGGCCCGGAAAGAAGATGAGAGAAGGGAAGACGGTCACGGTTGGCGGAAGTACGGGAACTGTCGTAGATGTTTTTGAGAATGGTGATCGCTTGATCAAGTGGGACAGGGAACCGGATCTGAATGAAGTCGGTCACCTTGCCTTGCCCCATTACATGGGTCGCGATGACGAGCTCGAAGACCGCGAACGCTACCAGACGGTTTACTCGAAAGAGGAAGGAGCCATCGCCGCGCCGACCGCCGGTCTTCATTTCACGCCGGAGATTCTGGAAGCGATTCCCCACACCTTTCTCACCCTGCACGTCGGAGTCGGAACCTTCCGGCCAGTGAGCGTGGAGCGCCCGGAAGAACATGATATGCATTCCGAGCGATATGTCGTCTGCAGCCAAACCGCTCGCCGCGTGAACCAAGCGGGCCGCGTGGTCGCGGTGGGCACCACCGTCACAAGGGTGCTCGAATCCTTGGCGAACGAGGGGTCACCCAAGCTTGAAGAGAAAGATCATCGTGGTGAGACAAACATTTTCATCTACCCGCCGTATCAATTCAAAGCCGTGGATGTCCTCCTCACGAATTTCCACCTGCCCGAAAGCACGCTGATCATGCTGGTCAGCGCCCTGGCCGGCAGAGAACTCGTGCTGAAGGCATACAACGAAGCGGTGAAGGAGAAATACCGCTTCTACAGCTACGGCGACTGCATGCTGGTGGTTTGATTGACCAAGCGATTCCCGACTCGTAGGTGGTTCCCGGCTTCAGGCCATCGAGACGCACGCGGATCGACTCGTCTCCTGCTGGCCGGAGGCCCCATCCGTTGTTTCGCTGGACGGACCCCAGTTCTTTGGTGAGTCCGTATTCGATAAATCCCTTGGCCAGTTGGCGCGTGCACCAGATGATTTCGATGCCATCGTGACGCGGAGCCATGGCAAGCGGCAGGCCGATGGGTGGGTGGGGCTTTTCTCCAGACTCGGCGGCATTGGCAGATCCGATGACGGTGCCTGCGGTGGCGATTTTAAGAAATGAGCGGCACTCCATGCTGCAGTGAACGTTTTGTGAGGTGGAATTCTCTCAGGATCATGCGGGTGATTCCTATCTTCATTCTCAGCGAGGAATTTCGAAACCGGCGCATGGAAGGACTTCGCAGAAAAACCATTGCGTAGAGGTGGAGGGGCGTGTTGACTTCCGCCGCTGTCAGGGGCCGTGGATCTTCGGCAGGTGAACCCCGCCAGGCCTTAATCGGAGCAACGGTAACTTGTCCGGATTTGCCGCGGTTCCCTGGCAGCACTTTTTTACTCCTGAAGCTCGCCAAGCTTCTCCGCTCCTTCGATTTCAAGCGTGTTCCAGAGCGCCTGTCGATCCAGCGCGATCGGCAGCATGGAAGGAGCTGGCCGATCAGCCGGCGCTCCACGCAGTTCGGCGACGGTCTTTTCTGGATCGAGACGATTCATCGGGAGCATGCTGTAGCCGCCACCGATATCGACGCCCTTGCTCTCGCGCACTTCAAAATGAAGATGGGCGGGATAGTAGCCATTGGCGGTGCCGACGAGGCCGATCTTCTGCCCACGGCCGACCATTTTTCCCATGGGGACATCGATGCGCAGCAGGTGGGCATACATGCTTTGGAGCAAGCGGCCATCGGCGCAACGGTGGGCGAGGACGAGGATCTTTCCCCAGCCGGGTGAAGGTTCTCCGGAGTAAACGACGAGGCCATCAGCCGTGGCAAAAACGGGATCACCGAGGTCGGTATCCATGCCACCGATGCCGTTCAGGTCATCGCCGGTATGATGGCCGCCGCGCTTTGCGTTCATCTCCCAGAATTTTTGCGCGTTGTAGGTCAGCCCGCCGGTTTCCGAACCCATCGGAGCGTCAAATCGATGCGCGGTGGGAATGGTGGCGAGCTGCCAGGCATTGAACTGATGGAGGCGGTGGCGGGGTTGGCCATCGTCCGGGAGAAACAGCGGAGCATCGGCACCCTGCATGCTGTTGAGGTTCTCGACCGGTCCGAGCTTGTGCGCGGACTCGCGCCACAGCACCACGGCAAGCATGACGGCACCGATGAGGATCAGGACGAAAGTGGTGGCGCTGAAGATTTTCAAGGAGCGAAGGGTGGCGGGTGAAGCGAGCGATTAGAAATCGAGATAGATCTCGGTGCGGCGATTGGCGCGACGGCCGGAGGGGTTGTCTTCTCCGGTCTCGGTGAAGTTCGGTCGGCGCGGTTGGCTCTGGCCTTTCGCGACGGTGACGATCTGGCTCTCCTTGACGCCGAGACGGACAAGTGCTTCGAGCACGCTCTCGGCACGCTGCGATGAGAGTTCATCATTGTATTCCTCGGTTCCGAGGGCGTCGGTATGGCCGGAAATCGTGAGCTTTTTATCAGGATCGGTCTGGAGGATATCCGCGACGATCTGAAGTTGTCTCTGGGTGCGTTCGGTGAGTCCCCCTTCATCGAAATCAAAATAAAGCACGAGCGTGTCGCCGCCTTTTGGGTTCTTCACGAGCGGCGTGTAATAGACATCGCCACCGGCCACGCGGCGGGCGTAGTCGGCCAGCAGCGCGTCGAGATTGATTTCGGCGAGTCGCCAGTTTTGGGTGTCCGGCTCTTGACGGGCGGTGACCGAGAACTGAGCGGCATCTTGGCCGTCTGCCGACACGACCTGGACGAGGAAGCCGGCGGTATCACCCCTCTGAAACATGGCGCGGAGAGGTTTTTCGCGGCGTAGGCGGTATTCGCCTTCTTCGAAAAGGATGCACAGTCCGGCGATCTTGGCGTCGGAGACTTGAGTGGTATCAACGAACTCCTTGGCCAACTCAAACTCTTGGCGCAGCGCGGCTTGGAGAAAGGCATCGACGATGCCGAGCGAATCAACGAGCTGCGCGTGGGGAATCGCCTCGCCCGGCGCCGGGGGTAGGACAAGCTGGGTAACGCCCCACTTTCCTTGCTCACGTTTCAGGTCGAGAAAGATGCGCTCGCGACCGGGTTCGGCATTGTCGAGATAAAGGGCCCAGCGGGTGAGTTGGTTGAGCTGGAGCTCGCCGACTTCACCGGTGGACTCGGGCTTGCGCAGTTTGAGATTTCCGGAGGCTGCGAGTTCGGCGAGGCGCTTCCGCGCATCGGGCGTGAGTGCCTGTGATCCGACTAGGCGGCTGAAGCTGGCGAGGTCGCCCTCATCAAGAGCCTTGCTGATTTGATCAACCAGCTCGATCGGGTGACTGCTGCGGTGTCCCTCACCGGGCTCCTCAATCACCACAAGCGGGTCCGCAGCGAGATCCACCGGATCCGGGGCCAGCGCTGGAATCGGATCCGGGACTTCGACCGGCTCCTCTTTCACCGTGCGTTCAGCTACGGTCGGAACCGGCTGTTCGGCTCTTTCCTCATTGCGGGCGCTGCGCATCAGGAAAAAGAAGGTCACCGCTCCGCCAAAGATCAGGGCGGAGAGCAGGATGGGCCAATGGGAGCGGTTCATGTGCAGAAGGTAGCAGAGAAAGGCCGAGAGCAACAACCCTACCCGCTGAGAGTTCAACGTGCCACGGCCTCCGAATTTATCGAGGAGTCGCTACGGCATCAGCGGGTGCCTCCGGCTCGTCGGGCATTCCGCTTTCCTCGGCATGGCGGGGTGAGGGAGCCAGAGTCACCCGGCCGCGCTTCCGCTGGCGGATCAACTGAATCGATGTCGCTTGGGCCGCCGCAGACGCTGCAAGGTGGCGGTAGAAATCGACGCTGTTCATCACGTTGATCTGATTCACCGACTCGATCAGATCGCCGACCACGAGCTTTCCGGAGGCCAGACCTTCAGGCGCGACCTTGGTGACGACCACCCCTTGATAGCCTGCGATCAATTCCGGGCGGGACAGATCGCGGACGGTGACGCCCACCGCTTTCAGGACCTCCTCCTGATTACCGGTGCGACCTGGGTTTTTGGTTTCAGGCCGGGTGACGAGATCGATTTCTCGTTCGGTGATTTTCACGGTCAGCGTGCTGATCTCGCCTGACCGCCAGACTTCGATGGGGATCTCCTGGCCGACTCGGCTTTTTTGGACGAGGGTAAACAAAGCGGCTCGGTTCTCAATGGCCTCGCCATTGTAGCGAACGATCACATCATTGGCCCGGAGCCCCGCAAGCTCCGCTGGAGAGCCCTCGATCACCGCACCTACCAGAGCACCCGGACCCTCATAACCCACGGTGAGCTTTGCCATGGGGCTCGGCTGCATCTGCACGCCAAGGTATCCATAGACCGGACGGCCCCGGTCGAGAATGGCGAGAAGAGCCTCCTTCACATCATTCGATGGAATGGAAAACCCAACCCCCTGAAAGCCGGAGTTCACTCGTTCGTCCGGACGATAAATGGCCGAGTTGATACCAATGATTTCGCCCTGAAGGTTGACGAGCGGACCGCCGGAGTTGCCCGGGTTGATCGCGGCGTCGGTTTGAATCAAGTCGCGCTGGGTGTCCGACAGCGAACGTTCCACGGCCGAGATGATTCCCTGAGTCACCGTTTCACCGAGGCCGAAAGGATTGCCGAAAGCGAAGGTGATCTGGCCGCGCCGAACTTCATTGGAGTCCCCGAACTTGAGGGGCTGAAAAGGGCCATTGCCGTCGATTTTCAGCACCGCAATGTCGAGTAGCGGATCTTCACCAATCAGTATTGCCGCCGAGATCGTACCATCGTGCATGGTGACCTGGATCTGCTGCTGACCTTTCACCACGTGATAGTTGGTGATGACATGACCTTCGTGAGTGACGATCACGCCTGACCCCTGCCCCTGAGTCGGCACCGCGCGGTAGTGCTGGCGGCCAAAGCCATCACGTAACCTCTCCGCCTGCACGCCGCTGGTATCGATGCTGATCACCGAGGGAACCACCGCATCCGTGAGCATCGCATACTCGTTGTTCAGACGGGTGAGCAGCTCCACATCATTCACCTCAAGTGCAGCTTTTTCTGGAAGCGTGAAATCCTCAGGGCGGTAGGTCTGGCCAACTTTTTCATGGGTAAACCAGCCCCGTAATCCATCCGTGCCATTGCGGATGAGGTACACAGCGGCAAACATCACCACAAAAACGGTGATCAATGTTAGGAGACGGCGGATGCCTTCAGTCATGGGGTGGGTGCGGGTGGACGCAAGCCAACAGGGAACCGCTGAGGCGGTTTTTGCAAGAAAATCCTCCGGTAGGGATCACTCAGCCGGTGGTGATCTGGGAACTGCGTTCCGCGTGATAGATGCCGGTTTCCCTACTGCGCACTATGAGCGACGAAGGGCAGGCAAGCCGACTGCCCCATCAATCCTCGTCGTCCTTGGCTCCCTTGACGCGGACTTTGCCGCGCATTTTGGCTTCGATGAAGTTGTCGATATCGCCTTCCTGCGGTCTCTCAACTCCGCTCTTCGGCGCGCTCGGCGTCGGTGATGATCTCCGACCCGTTCGCCCGCTTGCGCCGCACCTCGCCGACCAGCACGGCACCCCAGGCGCGCAGCTTTTCGAATCCGACCAAGCAGAGGATCACCGCGAGAATCGAGAGTCCGACCCCCGTCAAACCGAGTGCCTCGCGCTCACGCGTCAAGGTCCAGAGCAACTGCCCGACACACAGCGCGGCCACCACGAGCAGCGTCGACTTGCGGCCGATCAGGCCGACGATGAACACCCCGAGGGGCGCGCCCAAGGCGACCACCGGAGCCGCCGCCAGCCAGTTTTCGAAGACCTGCGGCTGCACGCCGGTGAAGGCGATCTTGGTGAAAACCCCGATCACCGAGGAATACGCCATGATCACCACTGAGGTCGGGATCGCGATCTTCAGGTCCGCCCGGCAAACCAGCACCAGCACCGTGTAAAGCACCATGTCGATCCCTACTCCGGACACCGACACCACGGTGGCGCCTGAGAGAAACCCGACCGCCAAGCCGACCCGCGTGTCCCAATGTTCGTCGAAATCGGTCATGCCCTCGTGGCTGGAAATTTCGCCGATCCGCCACAGGTGCAGGATCCCGAAGCTTCCCCAGACCACCGCGAAGATTACCTTGATCCACAGTGCCGGCACCCACGGCGCGACCAGGAAAATCCCCAAGGGCACTCCGAGGGTGGCCCCGATGATCGCGCCCTTCAGCATCGCCCCGGCGAGCGGCTGACGTCGTGCGAAAATGAAGATCGCCGCGCTGGTCATCCCGATCGATTGAATCGCGAAGCTGAAATCCCGCCCGAGTTCGGCCGGTTGGTTGAAGAGCAGCACGAGGATCGGAAAGCCGACCGTGCCGCCGCCCATCGGCGTGGAGCCTGCGGCGTAGCTGCCGACGGCCATCGCCGCCGCCATCGGCCAATGCGCCTTCGCCTCGTCCCACCAACCCAATCCCGCCACCAGAAACAGCCAGGTTCCGTAGAAGACGGTCAGCCACAGGAACCAGATCCAGAGGTGTTGTTTGGGCGGATTGAGAATCGACATGATGGTCTTGCGGTGCGCGGGACACACCCTAGGCGGATTTCGACTTGTGATGGAAATAGACTTTCGGCATCGAAACCATACTTTCCCGGCATACATGGACCTCCGTCATTTTCGCTACTTTCTCGCCGTCGCCGAAGAGCTGAGTTTCTCCAAGGCCGGCGAGCGCCTCGCCATCGCCCAGCCCGCGCTCAGCCGGGCCGTCGCCGAGCTGGAGGACGAGATCGGCGCCACGCTGTTCGACCGCTCGCGCCGCCAGGTCCGTCTGACACCCGCCGGCGAGGCGATGCTGCGCGAATCGCGGCTGCTGTTCGAGCGGATCGAAGATGCCATCCGCCGTGTCCGGGAAACGGCGCGCGGCGAGACCGGCGAGCTTCGCGTCGGCTACATCGGCCCACCCACCCAGCCTTTCCTCGGCGCGCTGCTGAAGGAATTCCGCGAAGAACACCCCGGCGTGAATCTCCTGCTCGAAGAACGCACTCCGGAGCGCGTTTGGGAAATGGTCTCGAAGGGGCGTCTTTCCATCGGCTTCACCCGGCCAGTCCGCTCGCACGACGACGACAGCGGCCCGGAGTCGCGCCTATTGTTCGAGGAACGTCTCCACCTCGCCGTGCCCGCCGATCACCCGCTCGCCGCCCGCAAATCCCTGCGCTGGCGCGATCTTTCCCGTCTGCCGCTGATCCTGCTGGCCCGCCGTGAAGGCGCCGGCTCGCACGACGCCATCCTCGCCGCGTGTCAAGAAGCGGGCGTCACCCCGGAAATCGTCCGCACCCCCAGCCTGATGGGCACGCTTCTCCAGTATGTCGAAGCCGGCACCGGCTTCGCCGTCGTCCCGGACTGCGCCCGCAACGAAGGCAGCAGCGCGGTCCTGATCCCCCTCACGCCCCGCCGCACGATCCCGCTGGTGCTCGTCTGGTCGCGCGACGCCGTCAACCCCGCCGCCGATGCCTTCCTCCGCCTGGTCCGCGAGTGGCATGCCGCCGGCAGGCTGGGGAAAAGGACGCAACGTGGTGCTGATCCGAGGCCCGGCCAAAAGTAAACTTGGCAAACTGGCTTGGGAGAATGCAGTCCGCGCACATGGAAGTGCACAACCCCGGTCCCGGGAATTGGGGCTCCATTTCTGCTTGCACCCTGCATCTGGATCTCGATGGAAATTGAAAGACCCTTGGCAAAAAGCCTTCGCAAGTGATTTTCAACGAATCCTTGCCCTGCTGGCACGCCGCCCACCGCGCGGCCGATTATGCGGCAGAGGATCTTCCACGGATCCTGCGGGCGAAGGCGACGGGCGACCCCGTTCCACGGCGGAAAAGTTCCGCGCATCGATTAGATCGACCTCGGCCATCGGAGCGCTAGAGTCGGCGTATGAAAGTGCTCGCCCTTTGGTCCACCGGTGCCGTCATGGCCCTTGCTTCTCCGACTGACGATTTCATTGCCGCCGCTGGGGAGAAGCACGGAGCCTTCGGCGAAAAGGCCGCGCGTTTTCTCGTCGAGAACATGCCCGAGCGTGACAAGAAGTCCCTCAGCAAGGATTTCCTGATCGAGAACCTCGATCTTGCCTTCAAGGCTCGCGAGACATTCCCCTGGGCGAAGCAGGTGCCCGAGGACATCTTTCTCAACGACGTGCTGCCCTACGCGGTCTTCGACGAACCCCGCGATCCGTGGCGCGCCGAATTCCTCGAAAAAGTCACCCCGCTGGTCAAGGACGCGACCACCGCCAGCGAGGCTGCCCAGGCGATCAACCGGGACTTTTTCAATCTGATCAACACGCACTACAATACCAAGCGGCGGCGCACCAACCAGAGCCCCAAGGAGTCCATGGAACAAGGCAGGGCGACCTGCACCGGGCTCTCGATCATCCTGACCGACGCCTGTCGCGCGGTTGGCGTCCCGGCTCGGGCGGTCGGCACGCCGATGTGGACCAACGGCCGTGGCAACCACACCTGGGTCGAGATCTGGGACGGCGGATGGCATTTCGCCGGGGCCGATGAATATGATGAAAAGGGGCTGAATCGCGGCTGGTTCACGGGTGATGCCGCCAAGGCCGACGCCACCCGGCCGGCGCACGCGATTTACGCCACCTCCTGGAAAAAGGACGGGCTGAGTTTTCCGATGATTTGGGCGGAACGAAGCGACTCGGTCGCCGCCGTCGATGTCACCGCCCGCTACGTCAAGGCCACCGAGGTCAAGCCGGTGCTTGGCATTCGCTTTTTCGATGGCGACGAGCGTGTCGTGATCGAGGGTTCGCTGACCACCGCGGGCGGGCGCACGCTTGCCACCTTTGAAACCAAGGCCGGCACCGCCGACCTCAATGACATGCCGCGGGTCGGGGTCGATCCGGGCAAGAGCTACCGCTTGAGGTTCGAGATCGACGGCAAGGCCTTTCAGACCGAGGCCTTCTCCGGCAAGCCCGGCGAATCGACGCTCGACCTCCGCAAGGCCGATCTTCATCGCGTTCCGCCGAACGAGGATGAACGTGCTTCCAGCTAATCTGCTTGCCGCGAAATTTCAGAGAATTAAAGTGGCCGAAAGCTTCCGATCAGATAATTGACAAACCTGGGAAAAGTGTTCATAAGAACAAAATGAAATCCAAAAACAATCCAAACAAGAGACCGGTTGGAGTGGATCTGTTTTCAGGTGCCGGTGGAATGTCACTGGGTTTTGAGCAAGCGGGATTTCATGTTGCAGCGGCGGTCGAGATCGATCCGATCCATGCCTGCATTCATCACTTCAACTTTCCGCAGACCACGGTGATTCCCCTTTCGGTTCAGGATTTGACGGGGGAGGAAATCCGTAGAAGAGCTGGGATCACGCGCAAAGTCGATGTGGTTTTCGGCGGTGCCCCTTGCCAAGGATTTTCGATGATCGGGAAACGGATTTTCGACGATCCACGCAATCGGCTCGTCGGGGATTTTGTCAGAATCGTGTGTGAACTCGATGCGGATTATTTCGTTTTTGAGAACGTCAAGGGACTGACGGTCGGCGCACACAAGAAGTTCCTCGAACAGTTGATCGAGACTTTCGGGGAAAAAGGCTACTCGGTTCGGATGCCTTGGTCGGTTTTGAACGCAAGCTCTTATGGGGTCCCGCAGGACAGGAAACGATTGTTCCTGATCGGTGCCAAGAAAGGGCTGCCGGTTCCGGTTTATCCCCACCCCTTGAGTTTTCGCCCGGATCGCCCGGCTGAAATCGGACTGGTGGCGGCACCGACCTGTGCCGAAGCTTTGGGTGACCTCCCCGATGCGGATCGGTTCGCCACACTCACGAAGACGGATGAAGTCCGCACCACCGGCCATGGGAAGCCCTCGGCGTATGGCCGGGAGATGAGATGTGTGGAGGAAGCAGCGTGGCATTTCGGACAGCGCCGTGTTTGGGATCCGGCGGTTCTCACTTCAAGCACCCGGACCTCACATTCCGAGATCTCCAAAGTCCGCTTTTCGGAAACGAAGCCCGGCTCGGTCGAGCCTATTTCCCGATTCTTCAAACTCAGTCCGGATGGCGTCTCCAACACGCTTCGGGCGGGAACGGATGCTTCGCGAGGTGCGTTTACGAGTCCGCGCCCCATACATTACCATGAGCCGCGCTGCATCACCGTGCGGGAAATGGCAAGGCTCCACGGCTTTCCCGATTGGTTTCGCTTTCATCGAACCAAGTGGCATGGCGCACGTCAGATTGGCAACGCGGTTCCGCCGCCGCTGGCCAGAGCCGTGGCATCCGAGGTAATGAAAGCCATCGGCTTTTCTCCCGCAGCGATCATCGATCCGATCGCTCTTGGGGACCCCTCCCTCTTGTCCTTGGAAATGTCGAATGCGGCGAAGTTCTGGGGAATCGATTGCCCGATCCAGAAGCGTGACAGGAAAAGCGGAGCCAGGAAGAGGACCCAGCAGGAGACGGAGCGCGAGCGGCTTTCCCGCATCGCGATTTAGACCGAGATGAAAAAGCCAAACCGCTATCAAAGGCTGATCGCTGATATTTTCGAAAAAGGTTACACGAAGGGGAAAACCGTCGTCGCGTTCTCGCGCGAGCAATTGGTCGAGACCGCGACGCGGCTTGATATCAAGGTCCCGAAGAATCTCGGAGATATCCTCTACTCGTTTCGCTATCGCAATCCCTTGCCGGATGGGATTTTGGAAACCCAACCCGAGGGGAAGGAATGGGTCATTGAAGGTTCCGGACGGGCGGAATACGAATTCAGGTTGGTTCCGATCAACCGGATCGCCCCGAACGAGAACCTCATCACGATCAAAATCCCGGATGCCACTCCTGAGATCGTGTCCTCGAATTCACTTTCCGATGAACAAGCCTTGCTGGCGAAAGTCAGATACAATCGCCTGATCGACATCTTCCTGGGTGTCACCGCCTACTCACTGCAAAACCATCTGCGCACCACGGTGAAAGATCTCGGCCAGATCGAAATCGACGAGGTCTATGTCGGAGTTGATCGCATGGGCTGCCAGTATGTCATCCCGGTTCAAGCCAAAGGTGGGAATGACCAACTATCCACCGTGCAAGCGAAACAAGACATCGCTTGTTGCGCTGAGAAGTTTCCCAACTTGGTCTGCCGTGCGATCTCCGCACAGTTCATCGACCATTCGCGGATCGCGATGTTCGAGCTTCAGCTTGACGAACAAGGTCTCGTTAGAACAGCGGAAGAAAGGCATTACCGGCTCGTTTCCGCTGATCAGATTTCGGAATCAGATCGGGCGATGTATCGCCAGCGCTCGAATTCGTGAGCCCGTGAGCCGATGGGGAGAAATGGCTTGGAGTTCCCTATCAATCTTCAATCTTCGTCGTCCTTCGCACCTTTGACACGGACTTTGCCGCGCATTTTGGCTTCGATGAAGGCGTCGATGTCGCCGTCCATGACGTTCTGGATGCTGCCGCTTTCCTCGCCGGTGCGGAGGTCGAGGACCTTCTGGTAGGGCTGGAAAACATAGGAGCGGATCTGGCTTCCCCAGCCGATCTCGCCTTTTTCGCCGTAGGCTTGCTCGGCGATGGCGGCGCGCTTGTCTTCCTCGATTTGTAATAACTTGGCCTTGAGGATCTGGTAGGCGAGTTCCTTGTTGGCGCCTTGGGTCCGGGAGGCGGTGGATTTGATCAGGATGCCGGAAGGAAGGTGGCGGAGGAGCACGCCGGTTTCCACCTTGTTGACGTTCTGGCCGCCCTTGCCGCCGGAGCGCATGGTGGTGATTTCGACGTCCTTCGGATTGATCTCGATCTTGATTTCGTCGTCGATCTCCGGCGTGGCATCGATCGATGAAAACGAGGTGTGGCGTTTCCCGGCGGAGTCGAAAGGAGAGATGCGCACGAGGCGGTGGACGCCGCGTTCGTTCTTGAGGAAGCCGTAGGCGTTCTCGCCGTTGATTTTCACGGTGGCGGAGCGGAGTCCGGCACCATCGCCATCTTCGTAGTCGATGGTTTCCCAGGTGAAGCCCTTGCTTTCCGCCCAGCGGGTGTACATGCGGTGGAGCATCTGGGCCCAGTCGCAGGCCTCGGTGCCACCGGCTCCGGCCTGGATGACGAGGTAGCAGTTGGCGCTATCGGTCGGCTTGTTGAGAAGGGTGAGGAGCTCAAAGGAACTGATGTCCTTGTCGAGCTGCTTGGCCTGGGCGAAGGCTTCGGCGGCGGATTCCTCGTCGTCGAATTCCTTGGCGAGCTCGATGCCGCTGAGGACGTCAGCGAGTTTTCCTTCGAGCGCTTGGAAGGTCTCGAGCTTCTTTTTCATCGAAGCGACCTTGGTGTTCATTTCGCGGGCACGGTTCTGGTTGTCCCAGAAATCGGGGGCGCCCATGGCCTCCTCGATGGTGGCGATTTCGCGTTCCAGGGTGGGCAGGTCAAAGATACCTCCCGAGCTGGGTCAGACGCTTTTTCAGCGCGCCTGTGTCCAGCGTCGTGAGGTCGACGGTATGATGTTCAGCCATAAGGGTGGGCGGAGAGAAAGGCAGGATGGCGGGGATTTCAAGGACGGAAGGTCCCGGGATCGTCATTCGCTAGGAACTTCATCGACTCGGAGCCGATAGTAGAAATGCGGTTCGGTGGCAGGGGCGTAGTCCAAGAGGCGGATGAACAGGGTTTCTGTGCCGTCTCCGTGATCTTCGGTCCATGGCTCGGTGTTGAGCATTTCGGTTCCCGTCCAGCCGTTTAGGTCCCTGCTGACGTCAAAGGCATAGCGCAGGTCGGTGATTCCGATGGGGCGCGTGACGCTCAGGACGATGAAATCCCCATCGCGATTCATCGAGTATGGAATGGGCTCACGGTCCGCGATCAAGGGATGACTGCCGAAGGCTCTCTCGAAGAAATTGCTTCGCTGATCATGATCGGGGTCGCTGGATGGGGAGGCGTCGGCGACTTGGGGATTTAGGAAAAAGCCAGCGATCCAGTCGGAGTAGCCTGCAGGATCAGCAAATATCATGAAATCAAGCAAACCCGATGAGCTGTCAGACTGCTTGTCAAAGACGATCCGGTAGCTCGTTCCGCCGACGGCATGGAATCCGACTTCCGCCACTCCTTCAGAGACGGGACTGAGGCTGGCGATGCGGTTTCCTTCATAGACGGCGATCCGGAAGGCTCGGTTGGCGTTCGAAAGAATTTGAAAGTGACCGCTGTGCGGCGCCGTCAAGTGGATCCAGGCGGAGGCCACCGGAGGACCGCCGGCGTGCGGAGGCTCCAGTTCTTCCTTACTGAAGTCTTGAAGATTGAGGAAAAGGGCATGCCAGTCGGTGGAAGGAAGGATGATGGGATCAGAAAAGTAGTCACCCGTCGGGCTCATTTCCAGATTCACGCTGACCTCGGATGGAGAAGAATAGGTGCTCACCGCGAGCTGGTATGAAGTATCCTTTTCGACGATAAAGCTTCTGGTGGCGTCTGCTGCAAGTCTTACGGGCTCGAGCTCGGAAAGCACGGCACCACAGTAGAGTGCCGGGATGCCGTTGGTGGAAATTTTTACGGCACCGCTTTTTGGCGCCGTCCACCGCCACCAAAGCGAGCGTGAGTGACTTTCCGGTTCACCCGGCTCCGTGCTGGCTCCCCAGTTATGGCTGGTGGAGGTGGCGGTCGAACCACTCAAATTCAAGGCATTGGCGAAGTGGTCATTCACGGGTAGCTCTCGGGCTGGAAGGATCTGAAAATCGACCGGCGGGGCTTGTCCTCCGCGAGTCGTCGCCACCAGAATACGATAGTTCACGCCCGCCACCGCCTGGAAGCGGAAGACGCCCTGCGCCGGGATACTTCCGGCGACGGGTGCGAGAAACGGCATCAGGTCGCCGGTGAAGACCGCAGATTTGAGCCCAGTTGAGCTGCTGCCGAGTATGAAGTCCACGAGTTCATCGGTGGATGGCGTCCATTCCCACCAAAGAGAACCCAGCGACGGGGGACTTGTTAGATTCGGCTCACCAAGTTCGACCGTGGCTCCGGCAGTTGAGCTACTGACACTGGTCGGTAGTGAAGAGGGAAGCGCGATGGCATCGGCAAAGTTGTCATTTGCGGGAATCTCCATTCCGATTTCAAATTCCACTGGCCCCGTCGCATAGGGGGCATCTGCTCCAACAACCAGCTGGTAGGTGGTTCCTCCGATGGCATCGAAGCTCAGATATTTTCCGCTGCCTTCGGCGACCACTGTGAGTGTCGTGAAATCGGTCCCGGTGTAGGCTGCGATAATGATGTCGTCTTCGGACGGACTGGCATCGATGAAGGCGCGCCCGCTCGCTGGAGCGGTCCAAGTCCACCAAAGCGTTCCGCCCGCATAATAGTCGAAGTTATGCTGCCGTTCTCCTTCTTCACGGGTTGCTTCGAAAGTCGTCCCGGAGCCCCGAGCGCCCAGCGCACTGCCGAGATCGATCCGGTTGGCGAAGTCATCATTGCTGGGGCGGCTCACCCTCTGGATGGAGAGGTTGAAACGACCAGGAGTGCCTGCTTTGGCGACCGCAATCCGGTAGGTCAGTCCCGCGATTGCGCGGAAGCGGAGCTCGCTTGAGTCGCGGGCGATCAGGTTGAGTAATCCAAACTGCTCACCGATGTAGATGCCCATGCCCGTGCTGCCGCTCAAGTCGTGCTCGACGTCGTAGTCTCCACTTGTCGGGCAGGTCCATTCGAACCACACGCTCCGAGGAGCATCGTAGGACGAGGTGATCCCGTGAGAGGGTTCGCCGGGCTGCATGGATGCTCCCACCGTGCTTCCTGCGGCCACCAGATGGGTCCCGCTTAGCTCCTCGGCAGCGGAAAAGTGGTCGTTCGCGACGGTGTTTGTGAGGTAGCCGATGTTGAGATCGAAGGCTGGCGATGAGCCAAGTACGGCGATGTGGTAGAGGGCTCCTGCGTCGACTTCGAGGCTGATTTCACGATCGGCGTGCACGAGCAGCTCCAGGTCTTCAATCGTGTTGCCTCTGAAGATCGCGGTTCTCGGATAGGGATAAGTGCCGTCGCTGCCAATGACCGCGACACCGTTCTGTGGCGCGGTCCAGCTCCACCAGACCGATGCCAAAGTGTTGGAACCGCTGGCCAGAGCTTCTCCCTCTTCGAGGGTCGCCATCGTCAGCGATCCGGACACCGCGACATCGGTGCCGGTGATCGCGATTGAGTCGGCAAAGTGATCATTGACTGGTGGGTCTGAAGGATCGACAGGCTCGGCGATTTCATTGATCCGAATCGAAAACTCCGAGGCCGACGGACGGTCAAGGGCGATGGCATAAGTGACACCTTCAAGTCCCTCGAACTCTACAGGATCGGTGCCGCTGGCGACTTCGATGAGAGAGTCAAGCGAGTCACCCGTGTAGATGCCCGTCTTCATCGCCGCTCCAAAAGCGTTGACTACGAAGGTCCTAGTAGATGGTGCCGTCCACGCAAACCACACACTGGCGTCCGGTCCGGCACCGGCGTGGCTCGGTTCGCTCGGCTCGGTGGTAGCGAGGATGTTGTGGCCGGCACGAGAGACTCCCAATGACTCCCCAAGGTCCTCCCGCCTCGCAAAGTCGTCGTTCGCGGGATAGGAGGGTGCAGGTGCGATCTCGAACGCTGCCAGACGGTCGTCTCGGGTGCCTCGATCAAGATAGAAACTGTCGATTCGCTGGGTAATTTGATAGGTCACTCCCGCTTGAGCTCGGAAGATAAGCTTGGAACTTCCACTGGCTTGGCTGGTCAGGCTGCCGACTGCCGCTCCGGTATAGATGAAGAGGCTGCGTGCGTTGGATGTCAGGGAAGTCAGCTTGAAGTAGCCACTCGATGGCGCGGTCCACGACCACCAGACCCCTCGATCCCAAGTGCTGATGGGTTCTCCGCTTTCGTTGGTCGCCCCTTGGAGATCGATCAGTGAACTGCGCAAGGTATCACGGCTATCCAGAACGATCCGATTGGCAAAATTGTCGTTTGGGGGCCTTTGAGTGGGATTACCTGACGGAGTTCCGTTCAGGGATGACATGCGGAAGGCAGCTCCACCGATTTGTCCGGTGGATGGGGTTCCTATCTGGAAAAAATAGCGCGTGCCGGCCTGAACTTGGAGTCCACCTCGAACCTGGGTTCGGGACCCGAGATACCGGAGGTCCAAAGGATAGCCGTTTCGATAGGTGTAGGCATAGATGATGGTCGGGATTCCCGAAAGCTGCTCGAATTGGATGAAGTCGTCGCTTGGCGCGGTCCAGTCCCACCAGAGAGTTTGACGGGCAGGCACGGGTTCATAGGGCTCGTTGCCTGCGAAGGTGAATTCGCCGTTGAAACTGACCGGCAAGCTACCAAGGACGGTCCGGTTTTCGAAATTGTCGTTGCTGGAAAGCTGGCTCGGCGAAAATGAGAGTGTGAAGGCCCCAGGTCCATCTGCTCCCGAATCCACGGCGATCTGGTAGGAGGTGCCCGATTCGACCAGTAGTGCTAGCGAGCCAGTGCCGGAGATCAGCTCGTCGAGGGCTTCCAGCGTGTTTCCGTGGTAGACTGCGATCCTGAACGAATCAGGCACCTCAAGCACGAGGCCGCCGTCTGTTGAAGCTGTCCATTCAAACCACACCGAGTTTTGTGCCGCCGCCCCAGTATGGGCAGGTTCGCCGGGCTCGGCGCTGCAAGCCAGGTTGTGGCTTTCCAGTTCTAGCGGGGTGCTTGTGGAAATGACGGTCCGCGTGGCGAAGTGATCGTTGCTTGCCGGAGCTTGAGCCTGCAAGGAAAGGCTCAGAGCCCGCCATGCGCCACCGGTGGATGTGATCAGGAAATGATAAGTGCTTCCTGCCGCAGCCTCCCAGACGAGCACGCCGTTGGGCGAACTGGCCCATTCAACGAGGCTTGAAATCCTGGTTCCTTCATAGACCGCCATTCCGTTCCCGGGACTCGTGAGCCGGTAAATGCCATCGGAAGGTGCCGTCCACTTCCACCACAGGGATGGCGCTGGCGCGGCGAGGTCGAACGGATTGGGATCCCCGGCTGATCCGAGTGCACCGACAAATGACGATTCAAGGGTAAACGCCACTTGTTCCGGAGCGGCGGCCGCATTCTCAAAGAGATTGTTAGAGGCCTCATCCACCATTTGGGCAAGCACCGCGACGGGGCCTCGGTTTTGGGTGCCGGTCACCCCGACCGAAAACCAGCAGGTTTCGCCAGAGTCGACTTCGATGGCGAGTGCGGTTCCTCCATCGACCCCCACGGCAGTTGCATCTTTCGGAATAATTCCTCCTGCGCCGTCGGACTTATAGACTCTAATCACCTCGCTTCCACTGCTTGCCTCGGCGATGAAGGCGGCGGTGCCATCACGCGGAGCGGTCCACGACCACCAGATCGTCGCCGCACCTGCATTTTCGCCTTCGGATAGATCGAGTGAAGCACCGACGTTCGAGTTCGCGGCGCTCGCGTTCTCACTTGTGCCGAGGTCAACCGCTCGGAACCAAACGTCGTTGTCGGGAGCATCAATGAACTCAAGCTGGAGGTTCACCATTCCTTCGAGGCGAGCGTTCTCCACAACCGCAGCGAAGTGGAGCGTTTCTCCAGAGGAAACGGGAAGATAGGTTTCGTGGTACCAATGATCATCGATCAGAAGGACCTCAAAGGTGTCGAGGGCCGAACCCCTGCCGATGACCACCTTGTCGCCATAGAAATTCGAATCAATACCGGTGCGAATGCGTAGGACGCCGTTGCGCGGAGCGGTCCATTTCCACCAAACCGATCCGGGATTGAAGGGAGATCCTTGCTCGGTCACCCACTCCGGTTCATTAGCATCAAGCGTTGAAGCATAGATTTCCACGGAGTCGCTGGCGACCTCCGCCGAACCGAGGTCGGTCGCATCGGAGAATCCATCGTTGGAGGGGGTCGCATGGAACTTGCAACCAGCACTTCCACCTTCTTGTTCGTAGGTCTGATGGAGAATCATGATCTCTTCACCCTTGGTAACCCAGCGGCTCCAGCCGTTAGAGATTTCCTCGGTAGTCAGAGTGTCGAGGTCGCTGCCCTCGGTGACCCTCCATATGCCGTATCTCAGCCCTTCCTGGAATTCGAACAGCCCGTCGGCGGGGGCAATCCACTTGCGCCAAAGGCTGACGTAATCCGGGAAAAATGGAGTGGGTTCGCCTGCTTCCAAGCTGGCACCTTCATAGGTGCCGGGGAATGGCTTGAAATAGCGTTCGTAGCTGCCCTCGGTTAGAATCAAGGGGTCCCCGAAGCGGTCCCCAGGTGGAGGCGTCCACGAGCGGAGAGCCAAGTTCATTTCGCCGGTGCCACCACCTGCGACAATACGATAGGTATGCCCGGCGAAGGCGGGGAATCTGACGGCAATCTCGTCGCTACTCGTGACCTTGGTGACAAGCAGTTGAAGTGAATGGAGAGTGTCACCTTCGTAAACCCCGAGCAGGTAGCTGTAAGGTGATCCATTTGCTCTGCCCAAGGAGATTTCAACGTTTCGGTCTTCAGTGGCTGTCCATGTCCACCAGCGGCTACGGCTGATGTAGTAGTTGTCACCGGGATCGTGATCGGGTTCGCCTGCCTCAAGAGTCGCACCGACCATCGTCAGCCGTTCCAAGTGGTCGGCCATGGATCCGAGATCGGTGGCGTTGGCAAAATGGTCGTTGCTATGGGGAAGCGGGTAAGCATGGAGCTGATAGTCCGTGATTTGTGGATTGGCCTCCGGATTGCCGATCAACGAAAAATGGTATTCCTTGCCTGCTGGGGCAATGAAGTGATCGAGATAGTAGGGATTGAAAACCGGAAAGATGGCCGTTCCCATTTCCGACAAGGTGTTTCCTTCGTAAACTCTGATTCCGTTGTAGTAGGTATCCGGGCCTTGGTTTCCCCACGCCTGACCCTCCATGAAAACGACAGCCTCCTGAGGCGCAGTCCACGACCACCATCGCGAGGCCGATGCGCCTGATGGCTCCGAGGCTTCGGCTGTCGCGGTCGATTGGTCGCCGAAGAAGTGACTCGACCAAGCTGATCCGAGATCCTGGGAATCCGCGAAGTCGTCGTTGTCGGGCGTGGCTTCCACGAACGCCATCAACAAGTTGGTATTCACTGGATCGCCGAAGGTCACCCCTTGGGCAAGCATCAGCGAGTAGGTTTCGCCTGCGGTCACAAGCCAGCGCCCTTTCTTTACGAAATCGCTGACTTCTGTTAGGCTGCTGAGTTCGGTTCCCTGGTATAAGCCGATCTCGTAGTAGCGAGGCAGGCCTTCGATGATCAGGGCACCGCTTGCGGGTGCGGTCCATCGCCACCAAAGAGTCGCTGCCGAAGGGTCGCCTGGCTGCCCGGGATCGGGACCTGCGTAGAATGCATTCAACCCATTGTTTCCGACCGCGAGGGGAGTCGCGTTGCTGAAATCGTCGTTTGCTGCCGATGAAAGAAACCCCAGGTCCACCGCAAACTCGCCCGCAGAAGAATCGCTCACTTTGAACAACAAGGTGTCGCCGGCATGGCAATAGGGATCAATGTATCCTTGGTCGATCTGCTCCGGGTTTTCATCCGCCAGGAGTCTGTAGGCGGTGAAGTCGATACTTCCAAAACTGCTGCTGGCTTCCGAAAGCCTGAGAACGCCGTTATTTGGAGCTGTCCATTTCCACCATAGGCTTCTTCCACTGCCGCCATCTTCAGCGGTCGCGCCACTGAGGTCGCCTGAGAAACTGCCAGTCGTGATGTTCCCCAAGTCGACGGCATTTTCGGGTTCGTCATTGTTAGGTGCTGCATCGAAGTCGAGGTTGAGGGTGACCTCGCCCTCGGTGCCAGCGGTCCGACGGGCGGCTGCGAAAGAAAGACGCGTGCCCGCATCGACCCGGAAAACTCTCGTCGTATCGTAGGCATTATAAATGACGATCGATGCGATTTCCGTGAGATCTGCGAGATCGCTGCCGAGATAAGCATTCACCACCCAGTTGGGAACGGTGGTCCCTTCGAGATCGTAGCGAAGGATGCCATCCTCAGGTGCGGTCCACTCCCACCAGATGGAGCCACCTTCCGCGGAGTCACCTTCGTGAATGGGCTCGCCGTCCTCCCTGGTCGCGACAGCCGTTGATCCGACGACCGAGATCTGGTTGGCGCTGCCGAGTGATTCCGGCGAGGCAAAATGGTCATTCGCGGGCGGGGAAATCAGGTTGGCTTGGAGGGAAGACCAACCATTGTGAACGACGACGAGCTTGTATTGCTGACCCGCCACGACATCGATCAGCAGTGGCTCTGAGTAGCTGCTGGCGACCTCGACAAGGGAGCCGAGGCTGTCGCCGGTGTAGGCAACGAGACGTTGACTTCCTCCAAACGACTCATCGAACTCGACTTTCCAACGTCCGTTCTTGGGTGCGGTCCATTTCCACCACGCGGTGCCGGTGCTGGCATTGTTCGCGTGGCTTGGCTCACCGCTCTGGCGTGTGGCGAAGCGAGTATCGATACTTTCCGCAACAGACTGCTGACTTCCCCAATCGGTGGCGTTGGCGAACTGGTCATTTGGAATTGCCGTGGCGACCTCCGCCAGGAGCAAGGCAAGTAGTGGCAGGGCTGTTGCGAGGTGGAAGCGAGGGCAATGCATGACGTTAGTAGACTTGATGACGCCACGTCACTTCTTCCGGGTGACGGTCCAGAGGTAGCGATTCACTTCTTCGACAAGCGGACTTGAAGATCAATTTTGCCGTCCACAGCAGCAGTAGGAAGAATGTTGATCTCGAGGCGCTTGAGTCCCTCGATTCGCTGATCCAGTTTCAGCGGCGGCGGGTCCAAGGAAACCACCGTCATTTTCACTTCCGGATGAGAAAGGTTTTCGACGCGTAAGATCTTCCCATCCTGATGAAGCAGGGCCCCACCCGGGATCAGTTCGACTTCAGAGGTCGTTATCACTTGCCAAGTGATCTGCTTGGTCTCTGGAGATGGCTCGATGAGGTCATGAATCAGCAGGGCAGCAGGCCCATCCTTAATGAAACGACGCGTCACCTCGGTCGCATTTTTCCCGTAGAGCGCGGTCAGATCAAAGGCTGCTTCAGACTGTGCGCCATTCTTGAAATCAATCAAGGGAGCGAAGCCATCGACGACATAGAACTCATGGTTCAGTGTGAGTCCGCTATGCCCGAAGTTGTTTTTATTCAGCAAGGTCCAGCGCTCGCTATCCTGCTTTTTCCCCCACAGATCGAAGCCGGTTTTCTCCAATTCATGATAGCCCTGCATCCCTGGATCGATCACCCAACGGACGCCATCCAACTCAAAGATGAACGATCCCGCGTCCATGTTTCCATGGCTGGTGGTCGCCGCACCTCCTTTGCCTCCGAAGTAATAGTGGTGCGGATCGTTCTCACCTCCGGTGAAAATGACGATGGGGTTGACCCCATCTCCCTTCCATGCCGTCGGCATCGTGGTGCCGGTCTTTTCCTCGTATTGGGAAAGCCAGGCCATGGCGACTCCGTCGATACGTGAGAGCGTTCCCTGCTTTCTGGGTGAAAGCATGAATCGCTCCTTTTCGAAGAAGGTTCGATCACCGGTTTTCGCTGCGAACCAAGCAAGCAAATTGTCGCCGCCCTCACTGCGAAACTCCCCGCAGTCGGCAAAGTTATAGTATCTTCCCGATGGCGCATTGCAGAGGAGTCGGAAGACAGCGCTTTCCATAAAGCCGGGTGAGGCGGCAATTCCGAAATCGGAACCGAAGGCGCTTTCCAACATGGCGATGGTGATGATGGAGTAGCCCGTGCCATAAGCCCAGTAGCTCGGACCTTCTGGGTAGAGTCCATCCGGTGCATAATGTGCCAGTGCCTTCGGCATTTTATCCAAAGCCCGCTTGATGGCATCCGCTGCGAGTTCCGGATGAGTCTCCGCAAGAGCGATCGCCGCCGCAATCATTCCTCCGTTGCAGACCTGGTTCCAGTTGTTGCTCGAATCGACAATCCGCGTCTTCCCCCTTCCATCCGCATCCAGACCTTTGTGAAAAAGTGCCTCGCGGGCCTTTTCGGCCGTCGCCTTCGGCAGGTCCTCATGAGTCCAGTCGAGCGCGAGGGCCACTGCTAGCGACATCTCCGCCACGTCAAGGTAATGGCTTGGATTCCAGTCAGTAAATTCGCTGACCGCCAATAGTTCATCATTGATACGCTGAAGCGCCTGCGGATCGTTTTCGACCAGATAAACCAGCCCCAGCATATTGACGCGATAGAGCATCGCTCTGGAGGTGTGCAGCAAACGCCTGCCCACCATCTCACGTGTTAGAAGCGGCTCTTCGTAGATGCGCTTGGCATTCAGCTGGATGGCTTCGTAGCGGTTCTGCAGGATAGGGTCGGTTTTGAGCCTTGCTTTTAGATTCGCCAAAATCGAAGGCGTGAAGACCAGCCGCGGGTGCGTTTTCTCAAGATGCTGCTCCAGATAGGTGACCGATATCGGGTTATCGAGTTTCGTGGGCTCTGCTGCCGTCGATGCCGAAGCGATGAGGCAGGCGAGTAGGATGGAAGTCGTCTGTAACATGGGTGCGTCTCGTTGCCTGAATTCCTTCTTCGCGCATGGATTCCAAGCATCCATGCGTTGGCTTTCACCGCTTATACGACGTCACAAGGGCAAGGCTTTCGTTTCCGAAGCAAATGAATCGACCCCATCGGCAGGCTGTGAGTTCTCGGCTACTCGAAGGATTTGAGGATGTCAGAAAGCTTCTTCTCACCTTCCTTGCGCCACTCGAGAGATTGGGCCGCCATCTTCGCGTGATAAGGCGAAAACTTCGCGTCAGAGAGCTTGGTGGTGCTCTTCATCGAGGTTCGCAGGATGTCGTCGTAAACCCCAGTGATACGACGGTTCAAGTCGGCTTTGGAAGCTCGCTCGCCTCTTTCCTTCAGCCATTGATCGGTGCTGAAAAGCGATTTCACAGCGGCCACCTTTTTATTTTCCGCCAGGATCTCGCCTGCCGTTGTCGAGGCACCTACGCTGCCACTCGTATCGATGCCGCTACTCGATGGGCGGGTCGCGGCAAAGGCGAAGACGAGACGGGTGAGGCGATCAGCCGAAGCGAGGGTCTTTGCCTCTTCCATGAAAGTGGAGATTGGCACGGCGGCCCATTTGATGGGGCGATCCATGCGCGAGACCTCGTAAACTTTGAACTCCGCGGTAGGTCGCGGCCAGAGGGAAGGTTCTGCATGGTTCGCGACGACGAGGATACCAAACAGCTCGGTGGTTTCCCCGGTGAACATCGGGGTGCCGACGTCGGATTTGTCGAAGCCGCGCCCGGGATTCATCCCATTCGCCTGCACCTCGTACGCGCGGCCTTCGATGATCGTGCCGGATTCTCCAAATCCAAGCACCGTCGCGCCGTTCTCCATTTCGACCGATTCAGCAATCCTGAGAGCGCCTTCGACCTTTTCCTTGATTTCAAGACGGACGAGGTCGGCATCGGAGGCCACTTCGAAAGCACCGAACTGCTCCAACTTCGTTCCTTCTGAGGTCGTGATCTCAAGTCGCGAGTTTTCGATCATGTAGCTGGCGGGAAAGTAGATCCAGAGCTTTTCATCAGCCGACACCAAGGTCCCCGACCCACTCGTCTGATCACCGGAAATGCTGACCACCGAGTTCAGATGTTCGGCGACAGCCTTTTTGGCGGCCTCACGTTTTTCCATGGTGGTCGGCTCGCGTTGCTTGACTTCCCTTGCTGCCAACTCCCGCGCCTTGATCCGTTCGAGCTCGCGCTCGGCGGACTCGGCACGACGTTTGAAATCACGCAGCTCGCCTTTCAACTTGTCATTCTCGACGGCAAGCTCGTTCGCTTCCTCGGTTTCCGACTTGAGACGCTCCTCTTGGGATTTTAAATCATGGCTGACCCGCTCCAATTTCTCGGTGAGAACGTCGATTTCCACCTGCTTCTCTTCGTCTTCACAGCCAACAAGGGTCAGGCAAGCGACCCCAGTCGCGAGGGAACAAAGGATGTTTCGTGCTTTCATATCATTCAACATTTGATTGAAAGCCATTTCTATCGTCCCTCGATCGTTAGTCAAGAAGCCGGTCCCGGCGTGAACTCGGGGCGCTCGCAGCAGAGGCGACCGATCGCACCGATTGAGCTGGATCGCCATTCATCTTCTTTTTATTGGCAACTTGGAACGCCCTAATCGTCATACATTTGCAATCATCGCCCCCATCGCCAGAGCGAAAATTCATTTTCATGTCGAGGCCCGCTCCAGTCGTCATCCGTCCAACTTGCGACTGTTTGCCTGGCATCGATTTGCGTGTTGACGACGTGCGGGTCGAACTCGCCGCTGAGTCCCAGCACGATCATCGTCAGAATGCCGTGACCCATTGAAGGACGCGGACTGCCCCAGCAACTTTGAAATGGTCCAACGGTGGTTAAACCACCGTTTTTCCTCTGACCATTTCCATAATCGACCCCGGTGTCAGGGATCCCGCACGCGCCTGGATCTCGGGGAGATATTTTGCATGCATCTCGCGAGCCTGGGCACTGAGACTGGTGAACTGCTGCTTGATCTCCGGCGTCCCCAATTTCGATCCACCGGCATAGTATTTTTCGGCGAGATGCCCGATCGCGTAGGTGGAGGCAAAGGAGAATGCCGAACCAGTGGCCTGACTGGCCGCACTGCCGGCGAGTTTGCCTCCAATCTTCTTCCCGAGCTGACGCATCAGCTTGCGAGCGAAGCCTTCCATCATCTGGGAGCTGGCTCCAACGCCCGCCGCAGCAAGGAAGACCATGATGCTTGAGCGATTCAGTTCGACGCCGTGAGACTTCCCGATCCGATAGACCATCTTCACCTGCATGGGGATAATGGCCATCGTCGCCAAGGTTTCCGGCAAAAGCTCGAGGGCACCATTGAGAATCGAGTAACGAAGGATCATCCCACTTGAATCGACGCCGGAGGAATCCGAGGCGACCGACTCGACGGGAGCCAGTGCGCAGGCATCGACCTGATCATTGAGGGCGCGAGTCTCGGTTTTACCCAGCTGCATCAGTTCGCTCAATTCACCCAGGAATGCCTGTTCCTCATCAGAGATGGAGCCATTTGCCTCGCATACCGCACGCGCCATTTCGTAGGCGAGCATGCGATCCGAGCGGCTCTCGATGCCGTCAACTGCGGTGGCAAGCGAGAGTTTGCCCATCAGTATCTGGCGGGAAAGTGTGGCAAGATCGACTGATCCGAGTTCCTCAGCAAGCCGCCGAACTTGCTCGCGCTCCGCATCGGATTTCTCGCCATCTGAAAAAGCGGCAAACAGGCAGATCGCGATCAGGGAGTCGGCAGCAGGGTTAAGAGTCATCATAGTCACAGGGCCATCATTCATAGGGCCAGCATCGACCAGGGTGGTGGATTGTCAGTTGGAAATCTGCGTCGAATTTTCAACCGCTTTTCTGGCGCGTATTCCCGTGATCAGTGAGAAGCCGACATCGTCATCACGCATGAAAAAAAAGGGGTGCCCGACCTACGGACGCCCCTCGGTCATGCGCTTGGATCTCACACAAACTTCTGAACCGCCCACCAGTAGACCGGGATCCCGATGATAACATTCAAGGGGAAGGGCTCGATCGCCTCGATCTTCTTGCCGACCACCGTGCCCATGTAGAGCAGGAAAAAGACGAGCATCGCTGTGAATAGGTCGCCTCCAATAAAGGTCGTGAGCGGGGAGCACGTAGCCGATGGCCATCCTGGGAGTGCTGGGAGAAGAGCTGATCCTCAGCGCTCAAAAGTGAGCTGCTCAGGATTTTCAATCAAACTCAACTCTTGACCCAGCCTTTCGATTTCGCACTTTCGCCAAGTCATGCCAGCAGCCACCGAAGACCGTCGCATTGCCGTGATCAAGGCCCTGGCGCATCCGACGCGCCTGAAGATCGCGGAAGCCCTCGCACCGAAGGCTCTCTGCGTGTCGGAAATCCACGCCCTCATCGGCGGTGACCTCTCGACCGTTTCCAAGCATCTCACGCTGATGCGTGAAGCCGGCTGGCTCTCGTGCGAAAAGCAAGGCGTCCACATTCACTACCGACTGGCCTGCAACTGCCTCGACGAGTTCCTGCGCTGCGTCGACACCCTTGCCAACTCTTCCACCTGCTGCAAACCATGAGCGGCTCTTCTTTTCTCGAAATCAAAGTCGACACCATGATCTTCCACCTCGCCCACAAGCAAACCGACGGCCTCGCAGAAGATCTCTGTCTGCTCAACTTCACCCTCCCTCCTATCTCCGGCCAAAACCCCACTTGGAAACCCACCACCGGCTACGGTTAAGGTTCCAAACTCGGCCTTCCCTCCACTGACCGCTCGTCCCGGTAGCGCCCCACGACGCTAGACTCCGCATATCCTGCGGCAAAAAACGCACCATCCTCCGCACCTTATGCGGAGCAGGTTCCCCCTGCTGAGGCCACATTCCGGACGTCCGAATGTCCTCACCCTCCTCCAAGCATCCCAATCTTGATTCGGTCACCACGATCAATCAGGACGGCTCCCGGTATTTTCTCCACCCCGCCGACGTCGAAGGCAAATGGACCTTGCTCCGGCGGATCTTTGGCTTCCTCTTGATTGCCATCTACGTCGCCCTCCCTTGGATCCCCATCAATGGTGCGCCCGCCGTTTTCTTCGACATCGAAAATCGCCGCTTCCATGTCTTCGGCCTGACCCTTGTCCCCCAGGACCTCTGGGTGATGTTTTTCGGCATCACCGGACTCGGCTTCACCCTCTTCTTCGTCACCGCCCTGCTCGGTCGCCTCTGGTGCGGCTGGTCCTGCCCTTACACCGTTTTCCTCGATCACATTTTCCGCCGCATCGAGCGCCTCATCGAAGGGGACGCCCCCGCCAGGAAAAAGCTCGCCGCCGCGCCTTGGACCGCAGGCAAGGTCACGAAACGTGTGATCAAGCACACCCTCTATGCCCTGTGCTCCACCCTCATTGCCCACGTCTTTCTCTCCTACTTTGTGTCCCTCGAAAGACTCTACGGTTACATGCAGGAAGGCCCGCTCGCCAATGCCACCTCCTTCGGCATCGTCGCTTTTCTAACCTGTGTGCTGTGGTTCTGCTTCGGCTATTTCCGCGAACAGTTCTGCGTCATCATGTGCCCCTACGGGCGCCTTCAGAGTGCCCTCAGCGATGACGACACCGTCAACATCGGCTACGACGAGGTGCGCGGCGAACCTCGCGGAAAAAAAGGCACCACCGAAGGCGACTGCATCGACTGCCGACGCTGCGTCACCGTCTGCCCCACCGGCATTGACATCCGCAACGGCCTCCAACTCGAATGCATCGGCTGTGCCGCCTGCATCGACGCCTGTGACGACATCATGCGCAAGATCGACCGTCCCACCGGCTTGATCCGCTATGACTCTCTGAAAGGCCTCGCCCACCAGAAGCGCCGCTTCCTTCGCCCACGCGTCATCGCCTACACCATCCTCGGGCTCCTCGGCCTTGGTGCCTTCGGCTTCGCCGCCTCCAAGAAAGCCCGCCCCTACACCGCCCAGTTCGCCAAAATCGCCATGGCAGGCATGCCATTTCAAGCCGATGCCGCCGGTGTCCGGAACTTCTATCAACTCCGTTTCTACAATAAGCGAAATCAACCCGCCTCCTTCAGCGTATCCCTCGTCAATCCGCCCGAAGGATTCATCCTCAGCGGCAGCGAACAGACCATCGAAGTCGCCCCCGGCGAAGAAATCAGCCGTCAGTTCGTCGCCATCGCCCCCGCAGATGCCTACAAAGGCCGCACCTCCATCACTCTCCGCCTCACCGCCAATCCCGGCGATGTAAACATTGAGCAAATCGTCACCTTCCTTGGACCCAATGCAGACACTCACAATCCCTAACCACTCAGATCCCATGATCGTCAAACGCCCCTGGCTCCTCATCGTCTTCGCCTTCCTGCTCCTCATCGGCGCTTGGTCGGCCCTCATCACCATCGCCGTCAAACACGCCCCCGAGCGCATCGAAATGACAACTCCCACAAAGTAGCAGAAGGTCTTCCGCCTCCAAACTTCCGCTTTCCGCTTTTCAAAATGACCACCATCACCACCTTCGGTGCGCTCGCCGTTGGCCTTGCCACCAGTCTCCACTGTGCCGGCATGTGTGGTCCCATTGCCTGCGGAGTCGGCACCATCGCCAAGACCGAGTCCGAACGCCTCACCGCCGCCTCGCTCTATCACGCCAGTCGGCTCTTTGCCTACTCCGTCATCGGCGCGATCTGCGGCGCGCTGGGAAAAGAACCGCTCAGCTGGTTCTTCGATTCCCCCGCCGTGCTTCTTCCCTGGGCCCTCGTGATCGCCCTGCTGCTGCTTGCCAGCGGACTCGATAAAAAGATCCCTCGCCCCAAGATCCTCAATCGCCTCACCGCCCGCGCCCGCCTCAAGGCCAACCGCTTTTCCGCCATTGGCGGCGCCGCCACCATGGGCCTGCTCACGCCCTTCCTTCCCTGCGGACCGCTCTACGCCGTCTTCATCGCCCTCATGGCCTCCGGCTCCGCCGCCCGCGGCGCCGAAGCCGCCCTCGCCTTCGGCCTCGGCACCGTCCCGCTCCTCTGGCTTGCCCAGCACCAGTTCCACCGCCTGCGGATGAAGCTCACCCCCATCCGGCTTGCTCAAATCCAGCGCGGCCTCGCCCTCGTCACGGCCCTCATCCTCGCCTGGCGCCTCCACGACACCCTCCCCGACTTCTCAAAATCCGAAGTCACCCCCGCCGAAGAAACCCAAGAGCTCCCGAGTTGCTGCCACTGAGCCGCAGCAAACCGTGGCTGGAGCGTCTCGCTCCAGTCCGTGGTCCGGGCGTCTAGCCCAGACCCTCCACATCCTCCGGGCAAAGACCGAGTCCCGGTCATGAAAGAACCCTCGACCGAAAACGCTTCATCGGGCATCAGTTTCCCATGAATTTTCAGGATCGCATCACCTTCCACCCCGACATGCGGAGCGGCCAGCCGTGCATCCGGGGAATCCGCATCACCGTGGGTGATCTACTCGAATACCTCGCAGGAGGAATGAGCAGGGAAGAAATCCTAGAGGATTTCCCCTTCTTGGAGGACGCGGATATCAGCGCATGCCTGTCCTTCGCCGCCAGGCTTTGAGGCGGTATTGAAAAATACCAAAAGAGCAACTCCCTGCATTGGCCCCTTGCCTAACGGCTGCCCACCACCTCAGATCTCCTCACGAAATCATGGAAGACTCTCGACACGCCGTATTCTCATTCTTCTCTGGAGCTGGCTTCCTCGACCTCGGGTTCGAAAAATCGGGGTTCGAAGTCAGTCTCAACTCGAGTGAGATGTCAGCGCTTGCTTCCGCTCACAACTGACATCCTCCAAATTCTTCTCAACCAAAGATATGGACAAGCCACGCGTCAAATGGACAGAAAACCAGACCAAGCAAGTTCTCGATCTGTATCTCCGCGATGGTGGCGATCTGTTAGATGATCACGATGCTGAGGTATTGAAACTTGCAGCAGCTCACAAACGCAGTGCAGGAAGTATCGCGTTTAAGCTAAAGAATTTTCGCTACCTAGACAGTAGTGCGGAAAACGAAGGCAAGCATGGGCTACGAGGGTTCAGCAGGAACGACGTCTTCCTTTGGCTCAAGCACACTAACCTCCCCCTTTCTAACCGTGCTAAATCCCAAATCAAAGAAAAGGGCTGGGAGTTCGATCAAACAAAAAGAGGCATGAAAAGAACACGGATCACCCACTCTCTCCTCGCCAAACCCTTCCTCATCCTCACCGGTCCATCGGGCACCGGAAAAACCCGAGGCGCGATCAGGCTCGCTGAACAACTTTGTTCCACCGGGGCCGGCGCTCTCGTCGCCATCGGTGCGGATTGGACCGATAACCGCCATGTGCTCGGCTATCTCAACCCGCTCGATAAGGACGAAGAGAGCGGACTACCGATTTACGAAACGACGACGATTCTCGACTTGGTGAGACACGCCAATGACTACCCGGAAGAGCCACACGTGTTGATTCTCGACGAAATGAACCTCTCCCACGTCGAGCGCTACTTTGCAGACTTCCTTTCCGCGATGGAACTGCCGGATAAGGAGAACGCCCTCAAGCTTCACTCGGCGGGAGAAGCGGCGGCCCGGAATGGCGACATCATTCCCGGCAAGATCGACTTCCCTGAAAACCTCTTCGTCATCGGCACCGTCAACATCGACGAAACCACCTACATGTTCAGCCCCAAGGTGCTGGACCGGGCGAACGTGATCGAGATCCATGCCGACGAAACAGCCATCGGCAAGCTCCTCCGGGGAACTTCTTCCAATTCAGCGGCGGATCCCAGCCACGACTACGGCATCCCCTTTCTCGATGCCGCACGAGCCATCCGCGAGCAGGAGCCAAACTCACATGTTCCTGAGCTGCCATCGACCGTCCGCGATGCGGCTTCCGATGAGCTAATGAAGTTCTTCAACATTCTCAAGAAGGCCCGCTGTGAATTCGGCTACCGCAGCAGCCGCGAGATCATCGCCTACCTCCGCGCCGCCCACTTCCTCGCCGGACACACCGAAAATGGTCGCGGGGCATGGCTCGAAGGCGGCTGGCGAAGTTCACTCGACGAGCAGGTGCTCCAGAAGATCCTGCCGAAGCTCCACGGCAGCCGTTCCCGACTTGGGCCTCTACTCGGCGCTCTTGCCACCTTGGCCGCGACAGGCGAGGAAGCTCTCGCGATGAAGCATTTCCCGGGGGCCGGAAATCCAGGCGAACGTTCACCTCGTGATGCTCAGGGTCTTTCTGAGACGAAGCTTCCCAAGTCCTACGAGAAACTCGATCAGATGATCGGCATCCTTCTGGAAGAACAGTTCGTCAGCTTCATCTCCTGATCCGGACGCCCTCATGAATGCCTTTTCCGCCATCGCGCTTCGTCTGAGCGAATCCGCCTGGTGGGTGCTCTCGACCAACGGTTCCCCTGAGACCCTCGACCCTGACTCTCCTGAATTTCCCGAAATCCATCCGGGGGTCAAAGGCATCGCTTCGATTTGGAAATCGTCTCCAACAAGCTCGCCTACCACAGCGAGTTCCGCCAGATCACCGAAGACATCGCCGATTTCTGCCAACAGCTCCTCCTCAACTGGGACACGCCCACTTCCCTCACGTTCTCATCAGACCCGGAAAAGTCCGCCCGGCTCCAGCTCGAACGCTTCCTATTTCTCCGCTCATCCCTCACCTCCGAGAAACTGGAAGAGTTGATGGAAGCCATCAGCCGACGCCCCCACTCACGTCTCGTCCAAGAGCAGGAATGGACGCCTCCTGCGATCGCGGGTTCAACAGACTGGCTCCAGCATCCCGCTTCCATGGCCAGGGATTGGCGGAGGAACTCGTCCGGGCGGCCACAGCCCAGCCAGATACTCGATATCCGAAAACAGGACTCTGCCGACACGCCGCCGAACCGTTTCGTCAAACACGCCCTCGGCAGCTTCAGAGATCTCTGCCACGAAGTCGTCGATCAACATCCGCAGGCACTCTCGCTCGTCCGGGAAGCCCGTGATCTCGGCGATGCCTTGGACTCCATGCTGGCTCGTCCGTTTTTTCATGACATCGGACGCATGACCCGCCTGCCGCTGGAGAGTCCCGTGCTTCAGCAGCGCCACGGATACCGCGATCTCCTCCGCATCTGGCTGCTCACCGAGTCCGCCGCCGCCCTTTCATGGGATCGCGATGACGACTCTTACCACGGCCCCACCCGCAACGTCGCCACGCTCTACGAATACTGGATCTTTCTCCAGCTTCACCAGTTGCTCGACGAGATCGAAGGCGTCGCCCGCGACACCGACAATCCCAAGCCCTGTGACGACGCGGCTGCCTTTCTAACAACTCAGAAAGGAGAACTCGTGATCAGCCTCAAGCGAGGCAAGAAAACCTGCGCACCTTTCACCTGCACTCTCCCCGGAGGCCGCGTCCTGAGAATCCATCTCTACTACGAACGCGTTTTCCAGTGGGATCAGCACGCCGACGTTCCTGCATCCTACTCACGCCAGTTCAAACCGGACTACACCCTCGCTATTTTCCCCGAACGCTTCGCGAGTGAAGCCGATGCATCTGAGGCGGGAAAAGTCGCCTACCTCCATTTCGACGCCAAGTATCGTGCGGAAAACCTCACGGCGATATTCGGAGAAACCCACGAAGATCTCGATGCCGAGAAGCAGCAGGCCAAAGCCACCGCGACCTACAAGCGCGGCGATTTGCTGAAAATGCACACCTATAACGATGCCGTCCGCCGAACCGCCGGTTCCTACATTCTCTATCCGGGCGATGACAGCGAAACGAAACTCTCCAAGTTTCATGAAATCGTCCCGGGCGTGGGGGCATTCGTTCTGAAACCTGGTAGTCCGGACTGTCGCGAAGCCTTGAAGGACTTCCTGCGTGATGTATTCCACCATCAGGGCGATGCCTTGACGCAGTTCCGCTATCTCGCCGACCAAGAACACACCGTGATCCGTGAAGAACCGGTCGATTACCAGTATGGCAAAGCTCACCGTCCGACCGCCGCTTGCATCTTTGTCTTTCTGAAAGAGGCCCATCGAGAACTCTGCCGGACTCATCGACTCGCGTATGCACACGTCATTCGCGATGAAGAAGGGACACCTGTCCCAGTCCGTCTCGGAGACGCTGCCGGGGCTCTCCTTTGCCCTTACGAAGGAGGAAGGACCGGAAGACGAAGCACGCTTCCCTGGCAGGCTTCGATCCGGTCCACGGAAATGCTCAACACAAGCGCCCTCAAAGCGGAGTTGAGAAAAATCGGCTGGCCGGAGGATCAGATGCCATCGAACGCCGCCGCCTACCTCCTTTTCCGCCTTGATGTTCCTTCATCCGAGCCCGCCCGCAACATCACTCCGCTACTTCCGCCTGGCGCTTTCCACGCGGTTTCTCATTCGTTAGGAAAGCTCACTGATTGCGCGCTGCTTTGAGACTAGAAAAATCACGCTTCCATGTCTCAAATTACCATAGCTCTCCCCTCAAAGGTCTACGAAGACCAGCTACCCCGCCTCCTCTCAATCCTATCGGCAGGGGATGAAAAAGATGAGGTGAGCATCGACATCTCTGCCGTTCAATTCCTGACTCCCGCTGCGATCGTTTCGGTTCTGGCACGTTGCCACGGTTGGAGAATGAAGGGTGCTGCTCTTAAGCTTATTGGTTTCGATTGCTGCGAGAATCTCGCCTATCTCCAGCGCATCGATTTTCTTCGGCACCTTGGCATCGATCTCCCGGAAAACTTCACTCGTCGTCCGGTTGCGGATCGCTTCATGCCAGTCCGAAGCCTGAATTTTGCAAACGGCGGTGTTGATGAAGTCGCCTCCGCGATCACTCGATGCGTTCTCCCCGATACCCACCCGGCCGACGACGTTTACCGAATGCTCCAATACGCGGCCGGTGAACTTCTCTCAAATGCCAAGTATCACTCCGGTGGCCGGGCATTTGTCAGCGCCCAGTTTTTCCCCACAAGGAATCTCGTACGGATTGCAGTGGCTGATGACGGACAGGGAATCCGCCGCAGCTTCATCAACACTTCCAGGGAATCCGAGGCGGCCACTCCTGATCAGGCCATTCGTTTGGCTCTCACTCCACGAGTTTCCAGCGCCAACCTCCGGGGACCCAGCCAAGCTTACGGTGGCCGCAACCACATGGGAGTCGGTCTTTCTGTGACCAGAAATCTCGCCGAGCAGGCAGGAGGACAACTCACTATCGTAACGGAATCCGGGTGGTTCGACGAGCTCCATGGCAAGCTCCGTCCTGAGCCTCGTCATCCGATTTCGTTTCCCGGCACCCTCGTCGCCATCTCCATTCACCGCGACCAAATCGCTGATTACGCCGCGATGCATGCCGAGGCGATGACGGCGATTGGGATGGGCGGCCTTGACACGGGAGGTATCTTTGGAGACTAAACGGCAGCGGGCAAAGCGGCCTGAACCTCCTCGAACCCATGAAACTCGAATTCCAGATGGCGCGTGAATTCGGCGATTTCCTCGCCGATGGTCACTTGGGAAACCAATTCCGATCCCTGCGCATCGAAAGCGTCTGGGACCGGATCGAGTCGGTGAGCTTTGATTTTACGGGAGTCTCCAACGTCACAGATTCCTTCGTGCATGCTTTCTTCGGAAATATGGCTGAAGACCACGGAGAAGAGTTTTTGAAAAAGGTTCGCCTAACGGGATGTTCTGACCTTGTCCGGTCGTTTCTTTCCATTGCCGTCGCTGAGGGGCTGAAGAGGAACCGGGAATTTCAAAGCAATCCGTAGTCTGCACGACCATTGAGCCTTGGGCCTCCGGCTGTCCAATGGCCGGATTGCTCTGCCCCAGCCCCTCCACCGCGAGTCAGATCTCGACATCACCGTTCCCTCAGCTATTCAACGCTGATACCCATGAAAACCCCACCGGTTCCGGTTCTAACCTTAGTCATCGGAGTCGCCGTCGGCTTCCTCGCCACTCGCGTTCTTGACTCAGCTCCTGACTCGAATTCGGCAAGCGCATCGGCAAGCCACCAGGATCAATCCAGGATCCCAAAGCGGGAAGGCCCACCGGGTTCCAAGAAGCCCAATTCCTCAAAATCCACAGGAACAGGATCAAGCGCCTCGGGAAAACTCGCCGACCTCCTCAATCTAACCAGCTCCTACTACGGCTCCATGCCTTCCATGGAGTTTGCCCAAGCCATTGAAAGACTCGATTCCGGTGAGATCATGGGACTCCTCGCTGAGCTTGAAGCCACTTCAGTCAACGATCCGCGAGCCTACAAGATTCGGAATGCCCTCTACGGCCAGTGGGCGAAAACAGACCCCGTCGGAGCATGGGCTTCAGCGCTTGAAGTGAAGAAATCCGGCACTCGAAGTCAGGCCATTTCCGCCGTCATTGGAGAAATCTCGCTGAGCGACTTGAACTCGGCGATCGCCCTCATCTCGCAGTTGAAGCAAGGACAGGACAAGCAGAGCGCGATCCAGGCATTCGTCGGCAATGCCGCCACCCAGAATCCCAAAGCCGCCTACGATCTCATCATGGAGGACTTGGACCCTCGCTACTCCTACCACCTCAATAGCCTCTTCTATGCATGGGCCAAGGACGACCCCACAGGAGCGATCACACAACTTGGCCAAATCAAGGGAAACCAAGCCCGTCAGCAAGCCCTCACGGCCATCGCCAATGCCTTCGCCTCCGACGACCCGGATCGGGCCATCGAGTTCGCGATGAATCTCGGAAACAAGACCGAAGCCCGCAACACCATGAATGCCGTGATCAGCAGCATTGCCGCCAATGATCCTCAGCGGGCATTGACACTGGTGGAAACCCTCCCAAATGGCCAGCAGAGGAACAGCGCACTCTCGAACCTCACTTCCTCATGGTTACAGTCCGATCCGGACGCAGCTCTCGCCTGGATCAACACCCTTCCAGCGAGTGACCGGGTTCAGGCGATGCAGCAAGGCATGTATGAGATCATCAGAAACGATGTCGCTGCTGCCGCGAAGCTCCTCGAATCCCTTCCTACAGGAAATAGCTCTAGCCACTACTATTCCCAGCTCGCATCCGAGTGGGTCCAGACAGACCCCGCTGCGGCAATGAAATGGGTGGAGAGCCTCTCGAGTGGCCAACTGCGCAGCCAGGCAATGAACGGGATCATCAATTCTCTTTCACAGAACGATCCTAAAAAGGCCGCCGAGCTGATCGAACAGATCGGCGTTGATCGCAACAATGCCTATCAGATTGGAAGCATCGTCGCGAACTGGGCAACCAGCGATCAAAGCGCGGCGATGGCATGGATGGAAGGACTCAACCTTCAAGGTGATGAGCGAAGGAATGCCCTCACCAACATGGTTTCCCAAATGGCCTATCAAGATCCTGAAGTCGCTTCAAACTACGCCCTCTCGCTCCCTGACTCAAAGGACCGCGAGCAAGCCATCCAATCCCTCATGAGCGGATGGGCCAGCAATGATCCGGAAGGCGCCCATGACTGGGTCCTCGCCAACCTCGAAGGGGACTCGAAAAACAAGGCGATGAACCAACTCATTCAAAACCTGTCCCACCAAAACATCGAAACGGCCGCTTCCTTCTATGAAGAGGCGACTTCAAGTCTTTCACCCAAGGACATCGAGAAGGAATTCTCCAACGCCGCCTCCCAGATCGCCAGCAACTGGGCCCAATACGATCCCTCCGCCGCGAGCGAATGGCTGGTCGGATTGCCCGAAGGAGATCAACGCGCCAGCTCAATGCAGCAGCTCGTCAGCACCTGGGCCTACAATGATGTCGAGGGCGCCGCGAAATTCGTCCTTACACTGAACGAAGGAAACGAACGGGACCGCGCGGTCGGAAGCCTCGTGCAACGCCTTCAGGAAAACGATCCGCAAGCCGCCTTCCAATGGGCGGAGAGCATCGGAGACGAAAATGCACGCGGTCAGAGTATCCGTCAGGCGGCGAACCAATGGAAGGAAAGCGACCCGAGCGCCGTCCGAGCTGCGGTCAATGGAGCCAACATCTCCGACAAAATGCGGACGCAGATTATTGAAGGGCTCGAAGATTAGATCCCGTGTCCCGAGCATCACCTGCGGCCGACGGGACATCCCAACCATATCCCTTGAGAGGATCCCTGTCCGACACTCCCTAGACGACCGACTTAACCAACTCAAGCTGCCCGTCGATGCGGACAATTCTTTTCGCATTTCTTCATTCCGAACCGGCGCAGGCTTTGCCAGCCTAATGACCATGAATCCCACCACGATCTCCCTCGGCGTGCTCCTCATTCTCGGATCATCTCTGTTTGCAGAAAGTATCGACTTCTACATCGGCAGCACCGCCAGCGGAGAAAAGGGCGGGATCCAGTAGTGTTCGGCATGCTCGCTGCTTGTTGAAACGAATTTCTGAATGTGACAAAACCGTCACTTGTACTGTTAGTTGATTTCTGGTTTCCTTCGCTCGTGGGCCGCGCCAA
>Ga0100401_1000203_pt1 | contig 49338 bp, 37 predicted proteins | sample CryGeymeta201525_FD_80421 | JGI IMG/M metagenome (GOLD analysis project Ga0100401, IMG submission 80421) | Groundwater microbial communities from Crystal Geyser aquifers in Utah, USA - Crystal Geyser metaG 2015-25 | ecosystem: Environmental > Aquatic > Deep subsurface > Groundwater | place: USA... | reverse complement strand
TGGAATAGCCAGGCATGAGGGTATGGTTGTATTCGTTCCCGGTTCGGTGGCCGGCGACACCGTGAGGGTGATGGTGTCAAGGAAGAAAAAGGAGTACGCAGAGGCTAGAATCATTGAAATCCTTGCCCCGTCACCCCTCAGAATAAACCCGCCATGCCCGCATGCCGAGTTTTGCGGCGGATGCCAGTGGCAGCATATTGACTATGATGCACAGCTTTCCTTCAAACAAGACATTGTCAAGGAATGTGTAGAGAGGATAGGGGGGCTTATAGGAACGCCGGTTCATCCTGTAATTCCATCGCCCAAGGAGTTCAGGTACCGAAACAAGATGGAATTTTCTTTTTCAGACAGGAGATGGGTTCCCCGGCTTGACAAGCCATTGTCTGAATTCCCTTTCACCCTTGGCCTGCATGTCCCGGGTACCTTTAACAAGGTTATTGACATTGAGGAATGCCTCCTCCTACCCGAAGAGGGAAGCGAGATTCTGCGCTCTGCCAAAGCCCTGTTGCAAGATACCAGCGTGCCTGTCTATGGGCTCAAGAGCCACAGCGGTTACTGGCGGTTTTTGACGCTGCGGTATTCAGCCGTTTCGAAGGGGTGGCTGGTGAACATTATAACATCGGATGAGAAAAGAGGGGTACTGCCGGCCGTTGCTGAGAGGCTCTGCAAAGAATTTCCCTCAATATCGGGCTTTGTCCACACTGTTAATAGCAGGAAGGCCGCGATAGCAGCCGGCGAAAAGGAAAGTAGTCTTATGGGCCAGGGCTTTCTTCTGGACACCATAGGCCCATGGAAATTCAGGATATCTGCATCTTCCTTTTTTCAGACAAATTCGCTTGGAGCATCGAGGCTTTATGATACTGTTGCGAAATTTGCGGCTCTTAGAGGAAGCGAACAAGTGCTAGATTTATACAGCGGTACCGGCACTATACCTATTTACTTATCCAAAGAAGCCCTCGCGGTAACCGGTATGGAACTTAATGAGCAGGCGGTCATGGATGCCAGAGTCAACTGTGAGATCAACGGGGTTCAAAACTGCAGCTTCATAGTCGGGGATATAAGGGAGCTTCTTAAAGAGGGAAAGGCAACGGCCGAAGTGGTCGTGGCAGATCCGCCCAGATCAGGGATGCACAAGGATGTCACTGAAAATCTCCTTGAGACAGCGCCAGGAAGAATCGTCTATGTCTCGTGCAATCCGGCCACACTGGCCCGCGATCTAGCCCTGCTTTCAAAAGGTTATGAAATATGCGAAATTCAGCCTGTGGACATGTTCCCTCACACTCATCACGTGGAGAGCGTTGCCAGGCTGGAGAAAAAAGGCCGTTGATCATGCGCCTCAGACAGGCCCTGAAACCGCGGCAGCCTTCCGTGAAAGCAGGCGCTAAGGGGGAAATCCATTGGGGCGGTTGAGGCTTTAATCGCCTAGGAAGAGCACAAGAAACCGGTTTCCCCCTGACCGGGCTCGGAGATTTCGTTACGGGTTGGTCGGGGCGAGAGGATTTGAACCTCCGACACCCTGCTCCCAAAGCAGGTGCGCTACCAGTCTGCGCCACGCCCCGAGCGAAATGTATCTAATATAAAGAGCGGGCGCAGTTTTGGCAAGATATTTTAACCCTCGATGTTCATAGGGCAAGAACCTTATCAGGCTTTATCGAGGAGATAGTGTGATTTGGGACGCGGTGGGCAGTACTTTGAGACACTTCTTGACAAGCCCTGTGAGGTAATATAGTCACAGGGCATATCTCACACAGGATTGACGGATATATGGAGGACATTCAGAATCACAGGGATTACAGGAATATTGATATAGACCAGGTCGGGGTCAAGGGTATCAGTTATCCCATAACGGTGCTGGACAAGGATATGGGAGAGCAGCAGACCGTAGCCTTAATCAATATGTATGTAAATCTTCCCCGCTATTACAAAGGAACCCACATGAGCCGGTTTGTGGAGATACTTAATGAACACAGCCGGAGGATATCACTTCAAAACTTTACGGTCATACTCAAGGAGATGAAGGAAAGGCTCACTGCCCAGAGCGCCAGGATGGAAATAAGGTTTCCCTATTTTATCAAAAAAGCCGCTCCCGTGACCGGAGCCGAAGGGCTTATGGAATACAAATGCACCTTCAAGGGCACCCTGGTTGAAAGACCGGACCTCGTTATAATGATAAATGTCCCCATATCAACCCTTTGCCCCTGTTCCAAGGAGATAAGCGACTATGGCGCCCATAACCAGAGGGGAGAGGTAAAGGTGCAGGTCCGCTTCAAGAAGTTTGTGTGGCTTGAAGACCTGATAAAACTGGTTGAGGAATCCGCATCGAGCGAGGTCTATTCGGTCTTGAAAAGGGAGGATGAGAAATTCGTAACAGAGAAGGCCTACAGGAATCCGATGTTTGTTGAGGATATCGTCAGGGAGATAGCGCTCAAGCTCGAGGGAGACCCCAATATCACATGGTTCTCTGTCGAGTCTGAAAACTTTGAGTCAATTCATAACCATAGCGCATACGCCTATGTTGAAAAGCACAAGATTTAGAGGCAATCATGGCACAAGATATTAAAGGTATATACAAAACCCTCATGGATGATCACTTTCCGGAAGATATTAGCATCTCCTTTGGAGATCAGGTCTTGCGCTATCGCAAAAGGACCTGGAGGATTCCTGATGAAAAGACAGGCCAACTCATTGAAAAGGGCCTGCGCTACGGAGAAAATCCCGGGCAGGAGGCTGCGCTCTACGAACTGGTGAACGGAAATCTTCTCCTAAGCGGATGCGCGTTCATAGAGCCGGGAAGAGGTCTTGTATCTTCCATCTCAGAAGAAGACATGATCCAGAGCGGAAAGCACCCCGGGAAGATCAACCTGACGGACGTGGATAGCGCCCTCAATATAATGAAATACCTGACCGAAAAACCTGCAGCTGTTATTGTAAAGCACAACAACCCCTGCGGCGTAGCCTGCGGGGAGAGCTTGGTGTCGGCCTATGAAAGGGCCAACAAGGCCGATCGCATAGCAGCCTTCGGAGGCTGCGCAGTGTTTAACCGCTCAGTGGATAAGGAAACCGCAGGCCTGGTCGCTGAGAACTATCTTGAAGTAGTCGCAGCCCCCGATTATGAAGAGGGGGCAGTGGATATTCTCTGCAAGAGAGCCAATCTCAGGATAGTCCGCATCTCCAGGATCGATCGGCTTGCAGAATATGCCTCCTTAAGATTTGTTGATATAAAGAGCCTTATGGATGGCGGCATAATCCTTCAGCAATCCCCCCTCAACCGGATAAGGACGAAGACGGATTTTTTGCCGGCGACTGCCGACCATAACGGCAAGCTCTATTCGGTGGAAAGAGAGCCCACGGACAGGGAATTTGATGACATGCTCTTCGGCTGGCAGGTCGAACAGGGGGTTACGTCCAACTCGGTCATCTATGTAAAAGAAGGAGTTACGGTGGGTATCGGAACCGGAGAGCAGGACAGGGTAGGAGTCGCCGAGATTGCCGTTTACAAGACATATACCAAGTATGCCGACTCCCTTTCCTATACACGATTCGGCCTGCCTTACAAAGATCTGGAGCTTGAGGTCAAGAGGGGACTGAAGGATCGCTCAATTCTTGATGAGATAGACCGTGAGACAAAGGAAGCCAGGGGAGGCCTTATCGGGGCTGTTATGGTTTCGGACGCCTTTTTTCCTTTCAGAGACGGGGTTGATGTCGGAATCCGCCAGGGCATAACGGCTATTGTTCAGCCAGGAGGCTCACTGAGGGACTTTGAGGTAATAGAGGCATGCAACGAGGCAAGGCCCCGGGTGACAATGGTATTTACGGGCCAGAGGGCGTTCAAGCATTAGAAAAGTGCCTGCATGAGTCGGGGCTCAGGTAAATAAAGACATCTGCGATGGCACTCCGACCCTTGAGGGATTAGATATCGCCGTTTTCAAAAAGCCTTATTTTCCCGAATTTGCCGTCGTAGCCCTCCTCCTTTATGACGCGGTTTGCACGCATCCTGGAGATGGCCTCAGCTAAAATAGGCCCGAGCCTTGAGCAGATGGATTCTATCGGGTGATAAAGGAGGATTTCAAGCTCAGGCCCCATTTCGGTGAGCATTTGTTCATATTGATCCATAACCTTCCTTGTGCCCTCACCGCAGTTCATTATTTCAGAGAGTATCTCCGCCAGAGGTATGACGCTCAAAAAAGGCTTTGGAATCAGTGGTGTTTTCCTGTCCGCAAGCTTCATTACGCGGTTGAGGACTCCGACCGTCAGGGCCCGACCGCAGACCGGGCATTTCTCTCCCAAGGCCGCAGTCTGGGCGGGGGCATACCTTATATTACAGTTGCGGTGTCCATCCAGATGGTATTTGCCCTCTTCGGGGAAAAACTCAACCGTACCCTCAAGTCCCTCGCCTGTGGTAATAGCATTCCTTACGGCCGCATAGCTAAGGGATGTGCCGAATACGGTTGCCTCGCGTCCAAGCTTGGTTGCAGAGTGGGCGTCTGAATTGGATATGAGGTTAAGACGATCAAGACCGGAGAGGAGGCGGTTCATGGGAGGGTCGGATGACAGGCCTGTTTCAAACGCCCTTATGTGAGCGGTGAGGTCGCCGAAGCACTCTTCCAGGGTGTCGAATCCTGACTTGGAGCCGAAAACGGAAAACCACGGTGTCCATATATGGGCGGGTATAAGGAGCGATAACGGGTCGCTTTCAAGCATGATCTCAAGAAGATCGCGGGAGTCCAGCCCCAGGATGGGCCTCCCGTCCGATCCTAAGTTGCCTATCCTTTCCAGACGGCGGTTGAATCTCCCAAGTGATTGAAGGCCGGGCATGAGCAGCAGATGATGAACTTTCCGTGTCTTTCCGTCTTTCTTGTAGATGCAGCTTATCTCTCCTGAAAGGATGAACCTTGTCATTCCACGGCACGATTCAGGGATCGCTGAAGATAATGTGTCACTGATCTCCGGTGAGAGACAATACAGGCCAGGCTCGGCCTCACGGAGTTTTTCCTTCAGTTCGCCAACCCAGGCAGGATGGGTGAAATCCCCCGTGCCCAAAAGGGTCAACCCTTTTTTCCTCGCCCAGATGAAGAGGGTTTCCGGACTGAGTCCCTTTGAAGTCGCCCTGGAATAACGCGAATGGATGTGAAGATCTGCCAGGAAGCTCATGGCCTGATGAAAACAGTATCTGAGTCCTCTGTCAATCTGTTAATGCCTGTCAATAAATATGAACACAGAGTTCCTAATTTATAAATAACAGGAATGTATGATTCCCATTAAAAATTATAGCTTTATTATCAATATGATAAAGATTTCACAGCCCCTGTGAACTGATGAAATGAAATATAAACCTGTATAATAGGAACTCCATGTTCCAATTTCATCCTTGTGCTAAGTGTTCGGGGGCTGATATGGCTCATTAGTGCCCATCCGGAAATGGCTATTTTCACCGATTTCGGCGTTGGGTTCAAATTTTAATCCTCGAAATACGTCAATGTATTCCTGTGGTTAAAATTATCGCCCGCCTTGAACTCGACGAAACTATCTCATTTCCGGATGGACACTAACTAAATGAAGGGCGTGGCTTTTGGCATGATGAATGCTTACCGGAATGCCCATTAGGGCCTGAGGGCCCCACATATGGAAAGGCAAGGCGATATGCCTGGAGCGAGCAAGAAGAAGGATTCAGCCATAAGAGTTACGGGCATAATAGTACCCGTAAAATGGGACAAGAAAGGTAAGCCTGTCAGGATTGCCATCTCCACTAATGAAGAGGAGGAGTATCTGATAAGAAGCGACAAAAAGGGTCTAGAGCTTTATCCTCTAATGCGCAGGCACGTGGAGGTGAGCGGGTTTGTGAGAGACACGGAAAAAGGCAGGGCCATAACAATAGAGGAATATGTGTTGAGGGACGGCTGAGAAACGGCCGGCCCATGGTAAGTTCATTGGACAAAAAATTATTGTTTCTTGGTTGAAAAGAAAGTGCTAATAGATGTCTCCGCCCGATCGGCGGGCTGTGAGCAGATGAGTTTTTTTAATCTTAACGGTCATGCCCGGGTAGGGCACAACGAAGGATTAAACTTATAAGAAATGAAGGAGGAATAGAGCCGACAATGGAAACCGATATGCTTGCCTCAGATGAAACCAAGCCCCCAAGTCAAGGCACTCCCTGGATAAGGGATGCTTTGCCCGCAGAATACGTCTGCCCAAGGCAAAGCCCATGCCCCCCGAAAAAGAAGAATGTTGTTCCAATAAGAAAGATTGACGTTCACTCAGCCTTCCGGGTGAGTGCAAGGAGTAACGCGTTCAGGAAGAAATTTTTTCCTGAGGCGACCCTTGCCAACTGGAATGACTGGCAGTGGCAACTGCGTCATCGCATAATGAGCAGGGCGATGGTCTCTACCATGCTGCAGCTCTCCAGGGACGAGGAAGAGGCCATAGGAAACTTCGGCCAGCAGCTTCCAATGGCTACTACTCCCTATTATGCGAGCCTCTTGGACAGGACTGATCCTCTGCAGCCGCTCAGGCGCGCGGTGATACCCGTCAGGGAGGAGTTTGCAGTTTCTGAGGGGGAATCGGCCGATCCGCTTGGAGAGGAGCACGACAGCCCTGTGCCGGGGCTCGTTCACAGGTACCCGGACAGGGTGCTTTTTCTTGTGACGGATTTTTGCTCAAGTTACTGCCGTTACTGCACACGGTCAAGGATGGTGGGGGATGGGAAAAGCAAGCATATAAATCCGACCCAATGGGAAAAAGCGATCGCATACATAGAATCGAATCCAAAGGTTAGGGATGTTCTGCTTTCAGGCGGCGATCCGCTGACCCTCTCAAATGAGAGGCTCGAATGGCTTCTGTCGAGGCTCAGAAGAATCCGCCACGTGGAGTTCCTTAGGATCGGCACCAAGGCCCCTGTAGTTCTTCCCCAGAGGATAACTCCGGGGCTTGTGAGGATGCTGAAGCGTTATCATCCGCTATGGGTGAGTATCCATTTCACCCATCCGGATGAGTTGACGCCTGAAACAGCACAGGCCTGCGAGAGGCTTGCTGACGCGGGGATACCGCTGGGAAGCCAGACAGTTCTTCTCTCCGGTATAAACGACCGGGTTGATACCATGAAGCGCCTGATGCACGGACTTCTGAAGGTGAGGGTAAAACCCTATTACCTGTATCAGTGCGATCCCATAGTCGGCTCATCGCACTTCAGGACGCCTGTGTCAAAGGGGCTTGAGATAATCAGAGGACTAAGGGGATATACCTCGGGCTATGCCGTCCCCACTTATGTTATAGACGCCCCCGGGGGAGGCGGAAAGATTCCCCTTATCCCGGAGAGCGTCCTTGGCAGGGAAGGCAGTGATCTGTTACTTGGTAACTATCAGGGCAGGACCTTCAGATACCCTGATGTCCGAGCCGCGGATCAAACCGTTGAAATCTTCTCAAGGGGGGAGCATGAATGTAGGTATTACCTATGACCTGCGGGATGACTACCTCGCCATGGGAATGAGCGAAGTGGAGACGGCTGAGTTTGACCGGGCCGATACGGTGGATGCCATTGATGGGGTCTTGAGGGACTTGGGTTTTCAGACAGAGCGCATAGGTAATATCTATGCGCTCACAGGTCTTCTGTCACAGGGCAAAAGGTGGGATATTGTTTTTAATATCGCGGAGGGCCTGAGAGGATACGGCAGGGAGGCACAGGTTCCGGCACTGCTGGATGCCTACGGAATTCCCTATACCTTCTCGGATCCTCTTGTGCTCTCACTTACACTTCATAAGGCGATAACAAAACGGGTGGTGCGGGACCTCGGGATACCCACGCCCGACTTTGATGTCATTACAAACCATGATGATATTGCCCGATGCGGCCTTACTTTTCCTCTGTTCGCAAAGCCCCTTGCAGAGGGGACGGGGAAGGGAATTACAGCAAGGTCCAGGATAGGAGGGAGGGAGGAACTTTTCAGCGTCTGTTCGGAACTCCTTGAAGAATTCAAGCAGCCTGTGCTTGTTGAAAGGTTTCTTCCGGGCCGGGAATTCACTGCAGGAATAATAGGGACGGGTGCAGAGGCAAGGGTTGCGGCCGTAATGGAGGTGATCCTCAGGGAAAAAGCCGATGCCGACGTCTATTCCTACCGCAACAAGGAGGATTGCGAAGAACTTGTGACATATTGCCTGGCAGGTGATGAAATGGGGGTAAAGGCGGGCCGGGTGGCACTGGCGGCATGGAGAGGGCTTGGATGCAGGGACGCAGGCCGTGTTGATCTTCGCTCCGATGAATGGGGGATGCCGAACTTCATGGAGGTTAATCCCCTGGCCGGGCTGCACCCCGAACACTCCGATCTTCCCATATTGTGCAAGCTTGCGGGTATGGGCTACCATGAACTTATCTCTGAAATAATGACTTCGGCAAAAGGCAGGCCGGGTTTCAAGGAAAAGTGATCTCCTGCAAGAATATCATAATCCTCTACGATTCTGCGGCAGGAGATTCCATGTCTCCCGACCAGGGAGATACGCTCAAACAGGCGGAGGTGGTCAGGGAGGGCCTCACCAGCCTCGGGTATCTATGCGATGAGATGCCTGTGAGCGCAGACCTGGGTAAGCTCCTGGAGGGTTTTTCCGGCAAAAGCCCTGTGATGGTTTTTAATCTTGTAGAAACCATACGTTCGAAAGGCAGGTTTATCTCTTTTGTGCCGCTGGTTCTTGAGTCTCTAGGGATGCCTTACACTGGCTGCCCGGCGGATGCGGTATATCTGACCTCAAACAAGATCCTGGCAAAAAAGATTGTTCGCTGGAATAGGATCGCGACCCCTGAGTGGTTTACGCTTGATGATCTTGAAAAAGGGATTGGGCCTGACGGGAAATGCCGCTTCATCCTCAAGTCCGTCTGGGAGCATGCCTCAGTGGGCCTTGATGAGGACTCAATAGTTGCCGGTATTGATCCGTCCGCTATTGCGGCTGAACTCAGGTCGCGCAGCGACACCCTCGGAGGTGAGGGTTTTGCTGAGCAATTTATTGAGGGAAGGGAGTTTAATCTTTCCATACTCGAATCTGATTCAGGGCCGAGGGTTCTTCCGCCCGCAGAGATTATCTTCAAAAATTATCCGGACACAAAAGCCAGGATGGTAGGGTACCGGGCCAAGTGGGAGGAGGGATCATTTGAGTATTCAAACACCCCAAGATCATTTGATTTCCCCCCGGATGACAGGGCCTTGCTCAGAAAGCTCAGGTCAATGGCCCTAAGGTGCTGGCGCATATTCGGATTGCGCGGTTACGCCAGGGTTGACTTCAGGGTGGACAGGGATATGAGGCCGTGGATTCTTGAGATAAACACCAATCCCTGTCTTTCTCCCGACGCGGGCTTCATTGCTTCTGCAAAAGAGGCGGGGCTTGGCATGGAATCCGTCCTTGAGTTGATACTGAAGGCTTCGCACAAACAGGCCGGCCGCCCCAGGAGACGGTAAAGCCCCATGCCGTCATTTCACGCTTGGGGCGACGCTCCTCACCTCCATCTCCACGATAATCCTTTCCCTTGAACCAGGTGCTATCATGATGGAAGCAGGGTAAAGTACGGGCTTTACTGTTATCTTCCCCGACTTTGTAATGTTCTCCAGGGAAACCTTCTCGGTATAGATCGTCACTATGTTTTCAAGCAGCTTACTGCCGCCGACTACCTGAATCTTTTCCGGATCAAGCCGGGCAGAGGCCAGTATGAGGTTTTCAGGCATCTTGCCTACCCAGTCCACCTGCACGGGCAGTTCTTTTTTGACCGGGTTGTCCATGGTTACGTCTAGATTGGGAGGATCAACCTTCCTGAGAAAGACACCCGGGGGCAAGGACACGTTTTCCTGCGTGATCGAAAAGGTGTTGTGTCCTATGACCGCCTTTCCAAGGTCAATGCGTACCCTCACCTGGTCGGGCTTTATGGACTTGATGAGTGTGCCTGATCCGCTCAGGTTAAGCCTGACGGCATTGGCGGTTGTGTCAATTATCTCAAGATTTTGATCCCTGTTCATGTATTCCACCGGTATTTCCAGGCTTACAAGTGTGTCAAGGCCCCTGGTGAAGCTGAACCACACGCCTCCTATGAAAAGCAGTGATACTGCTGCCGCGGCTCCAAGTTCCAGTATCCTCCTCCTGAGAAAGGCGTTCTGCCTGGAGGCGATGCCGAGGTGGCTTTCGATTTCCTGAGAAAGCTCTTCTCTGTTCTTTACAACCGAGAAGCGCTGTCCTTTAGCCAATGCGACGTTTCCCCTTTCTTCAGAAACCACGACAATAAGGGCGTCCGTCGCCTCTGCCAGACCGGCTGCCGCGCGGTGCCTGGTGCCGTAGTAGGAGGGCAGGTCGTTTCTGTGGGAAAGCGGAAGAATAGCTCCCACTTCGGAAACCCTGTCCCCCGAGATTATGGCTGCTCCGTCGTGGACCGGGTTATCCCTCCAGAATATGCTCATCAGCATTTCTTTGCTTATCTTGCCGTCCCATTGGATTCCGCTATGGACCATCTCACCCAGATCTTCCTTGCCGGGGAAGACCAACAGACCTCCCGTGTGTGATCTGGCGAGATCAAAGACGCTGTCTGCGATAATTGAAACCGGCGCGCTTACGGAGGTGATGGGAAGACCCCAGACGATATTTTTGATATTCTTGGCCTGGAGCACGGAGCGTATCTCATTGCGGAATACGACAATAATAATCAATGCCGCAAAAGCGGTTATGCCCTGGATGGCCCAGCTTGTCACCACCAGGCCCAGGGAGGTGGCTATCCTTTGAAAAAACCAGAGGAACCCTATGGCCACAAGGACCCTTAGTACATTGGTCCCCCGGAAAAGGACGTAAAACCTGAAAAGGATATAGCTGTTTATCAGGATATCTATCACATCCTGCCAGCGCATGGCTGAAAAGAAGCTTGCAGTCGCCGCGATCATGTCTCAGTCTGTTATGCTGAAGCGCAAAACCCTAAGGAGTCTTCCCTCTTCGGTTGTTATCTCCACGCGCCAGGGCCCCTTGTCGGCCTCCCTTAGCTGGATGTAACTATAGGTGTTCCAGCGGGGAGGCATCAGAACAAGCCTTGTCCTGGTGCTGAGCCTATCTCTGTAATACCAGTTGTGGTATATGAACGATCTTTGCGGTACCGGATCAAATGAGCTGTAACAGATCACACGCCCCAGGCCTACTGAAAATGCCACTGCCTGGTTTTGCAGCAATCCATCCTTTAAGCCTTCTCCCATTGCGGCTTCAGCAAGGGTAAGTTCAGGAACAGTTTCCGCACCGTTGTCGGCAAAGGACTCGGGGGCCATGTTCATTATTGAAGAAAGGAGGCCGGAAACAATAAACAGAAAGCCGATTATCCAGTGAACCATAATATCTTGGCCTGTAATGAAGAGCTTTAGTTGAACTCTATTTTCGATTATAACATATTATCTGTATGCGTTGTCAGGCTGTAGGCTGTCAGCCGCTGTTTATGGCATCTTTCGGCATCTCTACAGTCTAGGAGCCTTCAGTCTATATACCTGAACGGCCAAATAACAGTATAAAATTCTTTCGCGAAAGAGAAGAGTTTTTTATTGCGGCTTATCGATGCTTCTGTAAAACTTTGTAATCGGTTAGGAGGTTATTGTGGCGGGGTTTAGGGTTTTTACAAGCAACAGGATGGAAAGACTTGTTGAAGGCCTTGCCGGGGAGCTTAAGGAGCCGCTTTTGTCTCCTCTTGATCCTGAGGTTGTCGTTGTTCAGAGCCAGGGTATGGAAAAGTGGCTGTCAATGGAGCTTGCAGGCCGGATGGGGATCTGCGCCAATTTCCGATTTCCGTTTCCCAGGGCCCTTGTTGATTCTCTTCTTGATGCCGTAATCCCTGAAGCATCGGTTGATGACCCCTATAATCCGGAGACGATGACCTGGCGGATAATGAGGCTTATTCCGGGTCTCCTTGATGATCCTGCCTTTTCTTCATTGCGGAAATATCTACACGGAGAATGCTCATCTCTTCGTTTCTATCAGTTAAGCCGCAGGATCAGCGCGGCCTTCGACCAGTATATGGTTTTCAGGGCTGAGATGGTTCTTTCCTGGGATCAGGGGAAGGAAGATCACTGGCAGGCCGTTTTATGGAGGAAACTAGGCAAAGACGCAGGAGGGAGGCCTCACAGGGCCTCTCTGGCAGTTCGCTTCATTGATGCAATGTCGGAAGATCGCCCTGTCAATTTTCCCCAGAGAATATCACTCTTCGGCATAAGCACCCTGCCTCCCCTGTATTTAAACATACTCTATGCAGCTTCCGCAAAGACGACGATAAACCTCTTTCTCATGTCTCCATGCCGCGAATACTGGGGGGACATCGTTTCGCACCGAAAGGCCGCACAAATCGTCGGAAGGGCATCGCTAAAGGAGGGAGAGGGAGACCCCGATCTTCATATAGGGGGGGAAAACAGTATCCTCGCTTCAACTGGGGAGGCAGGCAGGGAGTTCATCGACGCTCTCATGGAACTGCCTCTTGCGGAGGAAACGGAACTCTTTGAAGAACCGGAAGGCGCAAGCATGCTTTCCCGCCTCCAATCAGATATCCTGAACTTGAAAGAAAGAGGAGAAGGCTCCTGCGCTAAAATAACGGTTCCCGCTGCCGATCTTTCCATAAGGATAAATTCCTGCCACAGCCCCGTGCGTGAGATGGAGGTACTGCAGGATATCCTTCTTGATATGTTTGAAAAAGACCGTGGAATTAATCCTGGAGACGTCCTTGTAATGATGCCTGATATCGAGACTTACGCGCCTTTCATAAACGCAGTATTTGATCTGCCTGTGGGAGACCCGAGGAAGATCCCCTACAGGGTTGCCGACAGAAGTTCCGCTCATGACCGGCTTGCGGTGGACACCTTCATGGCGATACTAAATCTCCCAGTGGGACGCTTTTCGGCATCGAGGGTAATGGAGATCATGAGATCCCCCCTTGTTGCCCGCAGATTTCAGGTGGATGAGAAAGGACTCGGTATCTTGGAGGCCCTTATCAGGGGCTCCGGCATAAGGTGGGGTTTGGACGAGGCTTCGAAAGCAGCCATGGGGCTCCCTCCAGGAAAGGCAAACACATGGAGGAGCGGCCTGGAGAGACTCCTTCTTGGGTATGCCATGCCGGGCTTCGGCGAAGCGATCTTCAAGGCAGTGGCTCCCTATGATAATATTGAGGGAAAAGACTCTCAGATACTGGGCAGCCTTATTGATCTAATTGAAAAACTGGGCTTTCTGGAAAAAGAACTGGGGCTTCCCCACAGAGCCGGGGAGTGGTCCGCTATTCTGGGGGCCGTTCTGGATGCTTTTTTTCCGGATGGAGACGGAGGGTCTCTCAGAAAACTTAAAGATGTCGTATCAGGCTTCATATTGGTGGAGGAGCACGCGGGCTTTGATGGCCTTCTGGAGCTTCCGGTAATAAAGGAGCATTTGAAAAATACCCTTCAAGGAGAAGCCCTGGGCCAGGGATTTATGGATGGCGGAATAACCTTCTGCGCCATGGTGCCCATGAGGAGCGTCCCCAGGCGGGTAATATGCCTGGTGGGCCTGAACGGCGATAGCTTCCCGGGGCGCTCATCTTCAGCGGACTTTGATCTAATTGCTTCAAGCCCGAAAAGATGCGATCGTTCGCGGCGCAAAGACGATAGATACCTTTTCCTTGAGTCCCTTCTTTCAGCAAGGGATACCTTCTGCATCAGCTATGTAGGGCAGGATATAAAGGATAACAGCACTATTCCCCCCTCCGTCCTTGTTAGCGACCTTATGGATTACATAGAGAGGGCCTTTGTGCCTGAGGAAGGGAAAAAAATCCTTGAAAAGGTTGTGATACGCCACAGGTTGCAGGCATTCAGCCCGGCCTATTTTGAAGGGGGGCCTCTTTTCAGTTACTCAAGGGCCGATTTGGAAGCGGCCAAAGCCCTGTGCCGTCAATCAGGCGGTGAGACTCCTTTCATATCCAGACCCCTTAACGGACAGGAGGAAAGGTACGCATCCATAGGCATTGAATCCTTGTCTTCATTTTTTGTCAATCCCTGCAAGTTTCTTCTCAAAAGACGGCTCGGAGTCAATCTCGAAGGGGCTGATGCGGCCATAGACGACGAAGAGCCGTTTGAGCTTGCCGGGCTTGAAAGATACAAGATGGCGCAGGAGCTGCTTAAAAAGGAGATGGAACGTCAAGACCTCGATTCTATTTTCCCTGTCAAGAAGGCGACCGGAGAGCTTCCGCACGGCACCATGGGGAGGCTGGAGTATTTTTCGCTTGCAGGCAGATCGCGTGATCTTGCCGGCACTATAGAAGATTTCATCAGTCCAGGTGACGAGTCGGTTGCGACCATCAGCCTGGAGCTATCAGGGCTAACGATATCAGGTACGGTAAGGGGCATCTATGGATCAAGAATAATAAGATGCCGGAATGCGGCCGTAGGGGGTAGAGACAGAATCAGACTCTGGGTGGAGCTTCTTCTACTTTCCTGCTGCCAACCTGAGCGCGGGCCCATCGCGGGTGTCCTGGCCGGATGGGGCAAGGGTCCTGAACTGATGGAAATCAGGGCGCCTGAAGCAGCCTTGGATATTTTCTCCGAATTGGTTGAGCTTTATAAGGAAGGACTAAAGGCTCCCTTGAGATTTTTTCCCGAGACCTCTTGGCAATATGCGTCTGATGTTGCCTCCAAAGGGGCTTCTCCGGAAAAGGCGCTCAAAGGTGCCGTGGCCGCCTGGGAAAGTCAGTACGGTAAATCAAGGGAGAAGGATGATCCTTACATCAGGCTTTGTTTCGGGAAAGACATTCCTCTTGACGCGGAGTTTCAGAGGCTATCCTTGAAGATATTTGCTCCTCTGATATCCGGGCGGTCAGCGTGAGGCACCGGGGCATGCGCGAGTTCGACATACTTTCCACCCCCCTTACCGGCACTCATCTCATTGAGGCAAGCGCGGGAACCGGAAAGACCTATGCGATAGCGGGCCTTTTCCTGAGGCTTATCCTTGAAGGAAGGCTCTCTCCGGGAGATATTCTTGTTGTCACATTCACAAACGCTGCAACCGCCGAACTCAGGGACAGGGTTCGCGCTAAGATAAGGGATTGCCTGAGTTTTCTTTCCGGGGAAAGGATTTCCGATAAGGTCATAGAGGGGCTGGCCGAAGGGGTTGCCAACAGGAAAGAGGCCTCAATGAGGCTTAGAAGCGCGCTTCAGGGCTTCGATGAGGCCTCCATCCACACCATACACGGATTCTGTGGGCGGATACTCAGAGAAAACCCCTTTGAGAGCGGAACTCTCTTTGATACCAGAATGGTTACCGATCAAGATGAGCTTGTAATGGAGGTCATAAGGGACTTCTGGCGTATCCATCTGTCGGAGGAATCCCTCCTGTTTCTGTCCTATGCCCGCGGCCGGATCGGCATAGAGGGGCTCAGTTCATTTTACCGATCATTCTGCAACCTTCCCGTGGCAGTTGTTGTTCCGGCCTGCGATAAACCGGATACAAAGGATCTGGAGAGGCGATTTCATGAAGCCTTCAATAAGGCCGCTTCTTTCTGGAAGGATTGCCGGGATGAAGTTTCAGCTTTGCTTTCAGGCTTTGAGGGCCTCAACAGGAGAAGCTATCCTGCGGGCAAAATGGAAGGCCTGATCAGGGACATGGATCGGTTCCTAAGCGGAGAGCTTCTTGGGATAAGCCTTTTTCCCTCGGCGCATAAATTCGGCCTGGACTATATCAGGTCATCAACCAGGAAGGGTTTTTCACCTCCTGGTCACGCGTTTTTCAAGGTATGGGACGAATTAATGGAGCTTAAGGCCAACCTTGAAAGGGCATTTGAGGACTCGGTCATGGCCGTACAGAGGAGGTTTTTTGAATATGCGGGAGGCGAGCTTTTAAAAAGGAAGGCTGCCGGAAACATCGCCTATTTCGATGATCTCCTCACCGGGCTCCAAAGGGCGCTCCAGGGAGAGGGGGGGGAGAGACTCGCAGGGGCTGTAGCAGGAAGGTTCAAGGCTGCGCTCATTGATGAATTCCAGGATACCGATCCTGTCCAGTATGAGATATTTAAAAAGGTCTTTTCACGGGATGACAGGGCACTTTTTTTGATCGGAGATCCAAAACAAGCAATCTACGGATTCCGCGGGGCCGATATATTTACCTATATGAGGGCCTCCCGCGACTTGACGGCCAAGAGCACCCTGACGGAAAACTGGCGTTCCCATCCATTGCTTATAAAGGCGGTAAACGCGTTATTCGGTCTCTGCGAGAGGCCCTTTGTATTTGATGAGATACCCTTTAGAGCCGCGCAGGCGGCAAAGGGAAAAAAGCAAGATGAACTTATAATTGACGGGATGAGCCCTGAGCCTTTCAGCATCTGGTATCTCGAAAGGGAGGGGGAAAACGCTTCCGGTGACTACCTCAACAAGGCGGATGCATCAAAAATCATTGTCAGCTCGGTTTCCTCCGAGATAGCACGACTGATTTTGCTCGGAAGGCGGGGAAAGGCATTCATAGGCGGTTGCCCTCTGGTTGAGAATGATATAGCCGTACTGGTAAGGAAAAACTTTGAGGCGGATATGATCAAGGCGGCCCTTTCGCGGCTCGGCGTCCCGGCCGTCTTGAATCAGACGGGGAGCGTTTTTGCCACCGATGAGGCCTCTGAAATGGAAAGGCTCCTTAATGCGATAGCAAGACCCGGCAATATCGGTGCACTCAAGGCCGCTCTTGCCTCAGGTATGCTGGGGTTAAAGGCAGAGGACCTCGATGGGCCTGGGGAATCGGGCGATTTTCTGGACGCGTGGATATCCGTCTTCAGGGGCTATGGGGAACTCTGGGCTTCCAGAGGCTTTATCTCCATGTTCAGAGGGTTCATGGCGGAAAACCATGTCATTGAAAGGCTTGCGTCCCTGCCGGATGGGGAGAGGCGGGCCACTAACATCCTCCATCTGGCTGAACTCCTGCACAAGGCGTCGCTGGAGCAGGGAAGAGGCGTGAACGGACTTATTAGCTGGCTTACCGAAAAAAGAGGGTCAGACCTTACCGCGAGCGACGAATATCAGCTCAGGCTGGAAAGCGACGAACGGGCGGTCAAGATAGTCACAGTGCACAGGAGTAAGGGCCTGCAGTACCCGGTTGTATTCTGTCCATTCATGTGGGCCGCCACGCCAAGCGCAGGGAAAAAGGGGCCGCCCGCCCTGTTTCACAATGAAAATGGAACAATGGTATTGGACATAGGCTCGGGGGAGATAGAAAAAAATCTTGATGAAGCTAAGAAGGAGGCCCTTGCCGAAGACCTGAGAGTCCTCTATGTCGCCCTCACAAGGGCGTGCAACCGGTGTTATCTGGCCTGGGCCTCAAACGGCGGTAAGGCGCAATCCGCGCTTGATTTCCTGGTGAGCGGGACCGGTGGCGGGCCTTTTCTCGGGCCGTCGGCAGAGCCTGCGATGAGCATGCCGGGGGGCACGGATAAGGTCACATCAGATACCTCCATTCCGGCAAGGCTCAGGGCGCTGGCGCAATCCGCAGCAGGGGCCATAAAGGTCGAAACCATCCCCGAAGGGGCGTCTTATCATGTCGGACGCTCTGAGGCGCCCCGGCATCTTTTCTGCAGATCATTCGGAGGCCTTTCTTACAATTATCCGAGGATTGCAAGTTTTACCGCTCTTACCGGATATGACTCCGGGTCTGAGGGCCCAGGTTATGACGAGGCCGCAGGACAAGAGGAACTTGAAGGATCAATAGAGACCGATGAGCAAAGCTCCAGCCGGCTTGAGCCAGTCTATCAAACCATGGAACTATCGGGCGGCGCGACACATGACTATCCGCAGCAGGCAGGTTCCGGTTTAAGGGAGGCTGCGGAGCGGGAAGGTGGGCCGGGGGCTTCTGAGATACTGAGAGGTTCAGAGTTACCCGGGCTTGATCGGCCGGCCTTACCGCGCTTGGATAGCTATGCAGCATCGGCGGATACAATGGGTATCGAACAGTTTCCCAGGGGGGAAAGGGCAGGGGTATTACTTCACGACATACTTGAGAGCATAGATTTCGCTCCCGAGGCGGCGGAAAAAAGAATGATTGTGGTGAGAAACAGGCTTCGTGCGCATGGTTTTGAGCCGTTATGGGAAGTTATTCTTTGCGAACTTATTGAAAGGGCGTTGGATAAGCCTTTGCCCTGCCGGGAAGGTGAGATCAGGCTCTCCACGGTCAGAATGAAGGAAAGGGTGAGCGAGATGGAGTTCTGTTTCCCGCTTGGCGCCATATCTCCTCAAAGTCTTGCAGGGGCCGTGGCCCCTTTTGCCGGGAGGCGTGATTATGGCTCGGCGAAAAAAGAGAAAACCATGTGGAGCCTCCCGGCAGATTTTCCTGAAAGGGTGGCTAATCTTGGGTTTTCAAAGATAAGAGGGTTTATGAAGGGCGCCGTGGACCTTGTCTTCAGATCAGAGGGCAGGTTCTACCTTCTGGACTGGAAGAGTAACTACCTGGGAGAAGGTCCTCTCTCATACGGCCGTGAAGCGCTCGAAGGAGCTATGACCGAGCACCACTATCATCTGCAGTACCTCATATACCTTGCTGCCCTTCACCGTTTTTTGCAACTGCGGCTTCCGGGCTATGGTTACGACAGGCACTTCGGATGCGTATTTTATGTGTTTTTGAGGGGGCTTTCCTCTGAAACCGGAGGCGTCTACCGGACAAGACCCCCGGCGGAACTTTTGGATAGGCTATGCAACCTTATGATGAATCGCACATGACGAGCGACGCACAGCTTTCCTCACTTGATCTTGGATTTGCGCGCTTTATGGAGGAGCTGAGCGGCTCCGTCTCAAGGGAACTCCATAGGGCTGCCGCGCTGGTGAGCCGCGCCACAAGACACGGCCATATATGCCTTGATCTCAAGGAAACAGCCGGGCTAAGCTTTCCTGAGGAAGGGGCGGATTACCCCGTAAGGTGGGCCGCTGTGCTTCTTGAAAGCGGAGTCGTAGGCAGACCCGGGGAATATAAACCACTGATACTGGATGATGCGAACAGACTTTATCTCTACAGATACTGGGATTACGAAAGAAGTCTTGCGGAGAGTTTCCTGTCCATGGCGTCAATGGGAGCCAAGGATTTGTCCTCCGAGATGGGCCTGCGGCTCAATGCGGCATTCCCGGATAAAGACTCCGAGCCGGCAGACCTCCAGAAGGCGGCGGCCTATATCGCCCTTACCAGACGGCTATGCGTAATAAGTGGAGGCCCGGGAACCGGAAAGACATGGACCGTGGCCGCGATTCTTGCCCTGGAGCTTTTTCAGCAGGATACGCTGAGAATAAAGCTGGCAGCCCCTACCGGCAAGGCTGCGGCAAGGCTTCAGGAATCAATTTCAGCGGTTTTGCAAAGGGATATCGAATGCTTCGGCAGGCTCCCGGCACACGTGCTCGGCCGCGTGCCGAAGGAGGCAACCACCATCCACAGACTCCTTGGATCGGTTGAAGGCTCTCCTTACTTTATCTACAATATAAAAAATAAACTGCCAATTGACCTTCTTGTGATAGATGAAGCTTCAATGGTAGATATTGCCTTGATGTCAAAGCTCGTGCAGGCCCTTCCTAGTCACGCCGGGCTGATACTTCTGGGCGACAGAAATCAGCTCGCATCCGTTGAGGCCGGGGCCGTGCTGGGCGATATATGCCATGGAATCGAGCTTACGGGCCTTTCCCTTAACTTCATAGCCTCCTATGAGAGGATAGCGGGCAGGAGATTTGAAGACCCGGGGATGATCCCTTCCTCTTACACATATTCTTCCGGAGGAGCCGATCACAAGGATCAGGCGGGCCGCCTGAGGGATTCCATGCTGGAACTCAGGCGAAACTACCGCTTCGGGGCCCGGAGTGCAATAGGCATAGTCAGCAGATCCGTAAAGGAAGGGATGGCTGACGAGATCATTGATCTTCCGGCAAAAGGGGGCGACGGCTCAGTGCAATGGTCGCGGCTTCCAGGGAAAGGCAATCTTAAAAATGCCCTCAAACCTGTTGTGCTCAGGGCCTGGGCCGCTTATCTTGCGTGTAATGATCCCTATGAGATGCTGGTGCGATTCGATGAGCTGAGAATCCTCTGCGCCGTGAGAGGCGGCCCTTACGGGGTTGAAAGGGTAAACGCGCTTGTCGGGGAGATACTCAGAGAAGCGGGCCTGACAGGCCGAGGCGGTATCTGGTATAAAGGAAGGCCCGTAATGATAACGGAAAACGATTATTCTTTAAGGCTTTTTAACGGAGACGTGGGAATTGCTTTCAACTCTCAAACGGTAGACTCAGGTCTAAAGGTATTTTTCCGTTCTCAAGGACAAGCGACAAGGAGCTTTCTACCATACAGGCTGCCTTTTCATGAGACGGTATTTGCAACGACCGTACACAAAAGCCAGGGGTCGGAATTTGAAAATGTCCTCCTTATAATACCTGACAGGGACGCCCCGATCCTTACAAGAGAACTTCTATATACCGGTATAACCCGGGCTAGGAAAAGAGTTGACATCTGGGGAGAAAGGTCAATCATCCGGACGGCGGTATCGAGAAGAATAGAGAGGAACAGCGGGCTAAGGGATGCACTGTGGAAAGGGGCGCAGTGATGGGGCTATCGGAGAGGAGGCGATAATCATACCACTTCTCCCCCGCGTGTGGGGCCGCAATGGCAATCGGAAAGAAAAGGCCGGGCTTGTCGTTAAGAGGCGATCCCGGCCTTGATTCCAGGGAAACAGGATGTTGAATTTTAACGAAAAAGCAGAAATAGGCATCCCGCATTAATCATTTGTATGCGGAGGCAAACTGTGTAAAAATATGGTAATTACTCAGGTTCAAAGTTCAGGGGTTCACGGTTCAAGGTTAGAGAGCGGTGAACATTGATTGGTTTGAAGATATTGAGGCCTGGCAACCGGCACGTGAAGTCACCCGGAAAGTGTACCGTTTAACAAAGAAGCCAGGATTGACATATTCATCAACTATCTCAAGAAATATGAAAAAGCCAACTAACCGTAGACCTGACAACCTGAGCAGCCGCAATAATTTTTGGGATGTAGGGAGAAATGCCATGACGAACTATGTAATCGTAGGAAACGGCGTAGCAGGAACGACAGCGGCCGAGCAGATCAGAAAGCGAGACAAAGAAGGCGTAATAACCATTTTCTCCGATGAAGAGATACCTTTTTACTGGAGGATAAGGCTGAATGAGTACCTTGCCGGAGAGATTACCCGCGAGGGGCTTATGGCCAAAAAGGAGGGCTGGTACAAGGATAACCTTATAGACCTGAGGCTCGCTAGTCCTGTAAAGGGCGGAGAAGCAAAGTCCCTTTTTACTGCCGGCAATGAGAAAGTCCCCTTTGACAAGCTCCTTATCGCAGCCGGCAGCCGGGCCTTTGTCCCTCCCGTCAAAGGGGCGGACAAGAAAGGGGTATTTACTCTTCGCTCTTTTAGGGATGTAAAGGCCATATCTGAGGCTGCGGCCAGGTCGCCCGAGGCGGTATTAATAGGAGGAGGGCTCCTCGGACTGGAGGCCGGCAATGCCCTCAGGAAACTGGGTCTCAAGGTGAAGGTGGTGGAATTCTTTCCGAGGCTCCTCCCCAGGCAGCTTGACGTGGAGGGAGCAAAGAGGCTCCAGGTCCTGTTGGAGGGTATGGGGTTTTCTTTCCGTCTCGGGGCCAAAACGAGTCATATCGCAGGGGCACAAAAGGCGGAGGGTGTTGTGCTTGAAGGCGGTGAGGAGATATCCGGGGGGATGGTTATCATTTCCGCCGGGGTCCGCCCCGATCTTGAGCTTGCAGGCAGCCTGGGACTTGAAAAGGATAAAGGAGTCAAGGTTGACGAGTACATGAAAACAAGCATGGAGGATGTGTTTGCCGCCGGCGATGTAGTGGAATTCAAGGGTATGACTTACGGCATCTGGCCTGCGGCCATGGAGCAGGGCAGGGTGGCCGGAATAAACATGACGGGGGGAAGCGAGGTATATAAAGGTACCACCATGGCAAATACCCTCAAGGTGGCTGGGATAGATCTGGCCTCCGCCGGAGACATTGATGCAGAAGGGAAACGTGAGACGACCCTCTACGTGGGTGAGGGGCTTTATAAAAAAGTGGTATTTGATCAGGGCCGGATCATCGGATGCATCATGCTGGGAGATACTGATGGATTTAACTCAGTGACAAGACTTATGTCCCAAAAAACAGATGTTTCAAACATAAAGGAGAAGATCCTTTCAAAGGGGTTTGATTTTGCGGGCATTTCAGGTAAATAATTCTCCGGATATTGGGGTTGATCCATGAGGGCGATCCTTGTCGCTGCAGAAGATGGGGAGGCGGCAAAGGCTGTCAAGGCCTCCTTCAGGGGGCAGTACAGGGTTGAAACGGCCTGGAGCAGAGAGACCTGCGAGCAGCTCTTTGCAAAGGCAAAGTATGATTTCCTTTTTATAGACCTTGACTTCCTGGCCCCGTCGGCTGACTCCTCTGAAGGTATAGGGGACTATGCCCAGGCGCTGCAGAAATACCGGCAGGCTGTTCCCCATGCCGAGATAGTGGTTATGGGTCCGCCTGACAGAATAAGGGATGCGGTGATGGCGGTAAAGGCCGGAGCCAGCAACTACATTACTTATCCCGTCAACGCAGAGGAACTCCGTTACATGACGGAGAGCATCCGCAGGGCGGCACTGATGCAGTCAGAGCTTAATTACCTCAGAGACAGGTTCTGGCGCCGGGACTCTCTTGAGGTAGTAAAGACAAGAAGCCCCGTAATGATGAAGGTATTTCAAAAGGTTCGCTCGGTCGCCCCGACAAAGACGAGTGTTCTGTTAACAGGGGAGACCGGCACAGGAAAGGGACTGCTTGCAAAACTCCTGCACAGTCACAGCAATAGAGCCGATTCCCAGTTCATAACCGTTCACTGCGGGGCGATTCCTGACAGCTTGCTTGAAAGCGAACTCTTCGGACATGAGAAGGGAGCCTTCACAGGGGCGGATAGAAGAAAACTGGGGAAGTTTGAGATCGCCAACAGGGGGACCATCTTCCTGGATGAGATAGGAACCATAACCCCCTCGGCCCAGATAAAGCTTCTCCAGGTCCTCCAGGACAGAACCTTCCAGAGGCTAGGCGGCGAGTCAACTATTGAGGCCGACGTAAGGGTGATAGTGGCGACAAACAGTGATCTTAAGACCATGAGCGACGAGGGGCTCTTCAGGAAAGATCTCTATTACAGACTCTGTGTCTTTCCCATAGAGGTGCCGCCCCTTAGAGAGAGAAAAGAGGACATCCCCCACCTTGTAGAATGCTTCATAAGAGATATCAACGGCAAATATTCCAAGGGCATATTCAAGATTGATCCTGAGGTGCTGGAGGCATTTGATCAATATGACTGGCCCGGCAACATCAGGGAACTTGAGAACCTTGTGGAACGGGCATATATACTTGAGGAGTCAAGCGTGCTTACGTCGGCCAGCTTTCCTGCGGAGATATTCGGGGAGCAGGGTAAAGGGATTCTGCCTGAAATTGATATATCACTGCCCATCTCTGCGGTGAGGAAAAAGGCTGTGGAGGCCGTGGAGTCTTCTTATCTTAAGGCAATGCTTGCCAGAAAGGAAGGCAGGCTGAACAGATCAGCCGAGGCGGCCGGAATCACCACAAGGCAGCTGCACAAGCTCCTAGCCAAATACGGCATCAGGAAAGAAGACTTTAAGTGGGCGAATGAAAGGGATCACCATGAACAGGGTATTCATAGCTGAAAAAAGCGATGCCTGGCGGGAAGTTTTGAATGCCGCCCTCAAGGATGACTTCCATGTTACCATCTGGCCCAACGGAAAGGATTTCCATGAGATCCTCAAGAGCGATTATTACCATGTAATCATACTGGATTTGGAGGATTCCAGGGAGGAGAACTTCGACCTCCTGAGATGGATAAGATCATCCATACCCGCCACTCCGGTAATAATCACAAGCAGCACTGACAGGACCGAGGTTGTAGTGAAGGCGGTGAAACAGGGCGCCTTCGACTTTGTGGTAAAGCCTTTTTCCGGCGCCAAGATATGCCACGCCGTCCAGCAGGCTATCGAGAACAGGAGCCTCAGAAACGAGGTAGAATACCTGCGCCATACCCAGGATATCGTATATGATTTCGGGCGTATAATCGCCTTTAGCCCCGTGATGAAATCGGTAGTAAATAACCTGAAGAAATTCGCCCAGACGGACTCCACCATACTTCTCACCGGTGAGACCGGAACAGGGAAGAGCTTCCTTTCAGGGACGATACACTTTAACAGCAGCAGAAGGGATAAGCCTTTTATCCATATCAATTGCGCCAACATACCTGAGACCCTTCTTGAAAGTGAACTCTTCGGCCACGAGAAAGGGGCCTTTACAGGCGCCAACAAGCTCAGGCTGGGTCGATTCGAGCAGGCCCATGGAGGCACGATATTTCTGGACGAGATCGGGGAGATAAGCCCCGCGATTCAGGCAAAGCTCCTGAGGGTTCTGGAAAATAAATCATTTGAGCGGGTGGGGGGAAACAGGACCATCCACTCGGACGTGAGGGTGATAGTCGCGACCAACCGTAACCTGCAAGACCAGATAGCTTCCGGCAGGTTCCGCCAGGATCTCTATTACAGGATCAATGTACTGTCTCTCAGGCTTCCTCCTTTAAGGGAAAGAACTCAATGCATTGAGCCTCTGGCCTACTGGATACTGGAGAAGGTGTGCGCAGGGCTCAAGAAGAGGATCGAGGCTTTCTCCGGAGAGTGCATGGACTGGATAAGGAGTTACCCATGGCCGGGAAACATCAGGCAGCTTTCCAACATGATAGAACGAGCGGTTATACTTGAGGAAGGAAGTGTTATAAGCCGCGAAAGTATCATGGTTACTGATCAGGAGGGGTCCCTGTTTTCATCGAGACCGGCCGCAGCCGGAGCATACGAGGTGCAGCCAGGGGGAGGCCCGGAGAGTGCTTATGGCAATCAGACACTGGAGGAGAGGGAGAGGGAGGCGATAATAAAAGCTCTGGAGAAAAGTCTTTGGATTCAAAAAGATGCAGCGCTTCTTCTGGGTGTAAGCCCCCGCTCACTTAATTACAAGATTAAGAAATTCGGTATCTCTCATGAAAGATGGAGAAAACACAGGCCCGAGAGTGAAGATCGTTATGATTACAAAGTATGAACTCAAAAATCCGGGGTAGGTGCGGCTTCAGCCGCATGGGAACCGTGCGTCCTGCGCCTGAAGGCGCACCTACAGAAGCTGTTTCTTGGTCTGCGCAAAGCCATCTTCCCAATTATTGAGCTGATACATTACAAAGATGAACAGCAATAACTGCTAGGAGTTAAGGATGCCGCTTAATGAGATTCTGCCCAAAGCCGCGAAGCTGTACCCCGATTACGAAGCCGTGGTTTGCGGCGATGTGCGCTTGAGCTATGATCAATTTGCACGGAGGGTGTGGCGACTTGCAAACGGACTGTCTTCCATCGGGCTTTCCAGAGGAGACAGACTCGCCGTCCTGCACGAAAACTGCCATGTGTTTCTGGAGGCCTACTTTGCTGCTGCCCATCTCGGAATAATACTGGTGCCTCTAAACTATCGCCTCTCGCCCGGTGAACTCGCCGCCATTATTGAGGACAGCGGCTCCTCTGTTATGGTGGTTCAAAAGGCCTTTGAGGATAAGGTCAAGGGCATCCCAGACATGGCAGGGTGCCGCATGATATGGACCCGGGAGAGTCCTGCTTGCCGAGGAGCAAAAGAGAACTTCATCTATGAAGATCTGATAGCGGGGGCATCAGAGGAGCCGCCTGATGAGATAATGATAAATGATGGAGACGTGGCCCACCTTTATTACACAAGCGGGACCACCGGGAGGCCCAAGGGCGTTATGCTTACCCACGGCAACGTAAAAAGCCATGCCCTCGGAACCATCGCGGAGCTTCATCTGTCGGATTCGGACAGGTGGTTTCATGTAGCCCCCCTTTTCCATCTTGCGGATGCCTGGGCCACTTTTGCAATAACATGGAGCGGAGGAAAGCACGTTACAGTCCCCGCCTTTGACGCGGAGAGGGTCATGAAGCTTATCGAGCAGGAGGGAATAACCATTACCAACCTCATTCCCACCATGCTCAACATGATGGTTAACCATCCCCGGGTGGCTGATTTTGATTACTCGAGCCTGAGGACGATAATGAGCGGGGGGGCACCAATTGCCCCGGAGACCGTGAGAAAGATCATAGACGCCTTCAGATGCGATTACATCCAGACCTACGGTATGACGGAGACAAGCCCTTATCTCACCATGTCCATACTCAAGAGACATTTGAAAGAACTCCCCCGGGAGAGGCAGCTCGCCTTTAAGGCCAAGACAGGGCGGGAATTTGTAAACGTATCCCTGAGGGTTGTGGACGATCTAGGAGCCGATGTGGCCCGCGACGGAAGGCAGGTAGGCGAGATCATCGTGAAGGGCGATACCGTGACTCCGGGATACTGGGGCCTCCCCGAGGAGACAAAAAAGGCAATAAGGGGAGGATGGCTCTATACCGGGGACCTGGCGGTCATGGACGAGGAATGCTATGTGAACATAGTTGACCGGAAGAAGGATATGATCATCACCGGCGGCGAGAATGTTTACTCAACCGAGGTCGAAAACATTCTTTACATGCATCCCGATATACTGGAGGCAGCGGTGATAGGAGTGCCTGATCCGCACTGGGGAGAGAAGGTCAAGGCTTTCGTGGTGATGAAGGAGGGGAAAAAGAGCGGCGAAAGGGAGATAATAGCCTTCTGCAAGTCTCATCTTGCATCCTACAAGTCGCCCAAGGAGGTTGAGTTTATATCGGCCCTTCCCAGGACCGGCTCCGGAAAGATCTACAAGAAGGGACTGAGGGATAACAAAGTCTAGCAGGCTGCTAAAAAGACATCCGTCCCGGCGATCTTTTTCACAGGGCTGTCGGGTGTGGTAAAGCAAAGAATTGCTTTGCATGGCCTTTGGAATTTATGCTAACTGTATGAAGGCAAGGACCAACAGGTGGGACGATCATTTTGCAAGGCAGGCCAGATCAGAGAACTGGGCTGCACGATCCGTTTACAAACTGGAGGAAATTGATCTAAGATTCAAAATCCTTAAGCAGGGTGACAGGGTGCTTGACCTGGGATGTTTTCCGGGATCATGGTCGCAATATGCGCTGAAAAAAGTTGGATCTCCCGGCCGAGTAGTAGGGGTGGATACCCGGGGGCCCCTGGAACTGCCTCATGAAAATTTCACGTTCATTAAACAGGATGTTTTTGATCTCGATCCGTATCGGCTTGCGGCGGAATCGGGGAAGGTTGACGTGGTCTTAAGCGATATGGCTCCTTCAACCACAGGTATAAGGAATACGGATGCGGCCAGATCAATGGAGCTAGCTCTGAGGGCGCTGGAGATATCAATGAAGGTGCTCTCCAACCGGGGGCGGATGGTCTGCAAGGCCTTCGAGGGGGAGGATATCGGCCGTCTGCGTAATATGGCAGCGGCCGGCTTCAGGGACCTGAGACTGCTCAGACCAACGGCTACCAGAAAGAGGAGCAGGGAGCTTTATTTGATAGGCATAAATTTTATTAAGTCATAGGTTTTCCATAAGAGAGAATGGCACTTCGGAATATAGGCCGAAGCAATGGTGAAGGGAAACGTCTAAGGAGGGGGAGATGTCAGGTCACTCTAAATGGAGTTCGATCAAACACAAGAAGGGAGCCGCGGACGCAAAGCGCGGCAAGATCTTTACAAAACTTATAAGGGAAATTACTGTTGCCGCACGTATGGGAGGGGGTGACCCTGGAGGCAATCCGCGTTTAAGAGCCGCTATACTTGCGGCCAGGGCCGAGAACATGCCCAAGGAAAATATTGAGCGTGGAATCAAGAAGGGCACCGGTGAGCTTGAGGGCGTCAGCTACGAGGAGGCGACCTACGAGGGATACGGCCCGGGAGGAGTGGCGGTATTGGTGGATTGTCTCACGGACAACAGAAACAGGACCGTTGCCGATCTCAAGCATATCTTTGATAGAAACGGCGGAGCGTTGGGTGAACCGGGCTCTGTCTCTTATAGATTCAAGAAGAAGGGGCTTATTGTAATTGAAAAAGACGCGGTAGAGGAGGATAGGCTCATTGCCCTGGCGCTTGAGGCAGGCGCTGAGGACGTGAAAGATGAGGGAGACCAGTTCGAGGTGCTATGCGCTCTTTCCGATCTTGAGACGGTAAGAGCCGCTGTTGAGGAGGCAAATATTCCGATTGTCTCCTCAGAGGTCAGCAATATCCCCCAGGATAAGATAACCCTGGAGGGGAAAAAGGCCCAGCAGATGATCAATCTTGTAGATCTCCTCGAGGATTACGACGATGTGAGCCATGTTTATTCCAACTGCGACATCCCCGATTCCGTGATTGAGGAATTAGGCTGATGGTCGTGCTGGGGGTTGACCCGGGTTCATTGGCTACAGGTTACGGACTGATAGAAAAAAAAGGTGAGAAACTTATCTGCCTTGCATCAGGAGAATTGACCTTCAGAAAGGACATCCTCTTCTGCGAGCGGATTCACGGCATCTATCGAGGCATGGTTGAGTTGATGAAGCGCTTTCAGCCGGCCGAGATGGCTATAGAGGATGTCTTTTTTTCCAAGAACGCAAAGAGTTCTCTCAAGCTTGGTCACGCAAGAGGCGCTGCCCTGGTGGCCGCGGTTGAGTGCGGAGTCAGGATATTTGAATACAGTCCCCTTGAGATAAAGAAGGCGGTCGTCGGATTCGGGGGGGCGGGAAAGGTGCAGGTGCAGTCAATGGTCAGGTGCATCCTGAGCCAGGAGGTTTCAGGAGGACTGGATGCCTCGGACGCCCTCGCGGTTGCAATATGCCACCTTAACTGGACTCGCTATGAAAAGCCCCGGGAGGCTATGAGATAATGATTGGTTATCTGAGCGGCACCCTTTTGATAAAGACCCCCCAGAGCGTGACGGTGGATGTAAACGGAGTCGGATATGAGATAGTGGTGCCGCTTTCTACTTTTTACGGCCTTCCCGATATAGGAGGAAAGGTAGAACTCTTTATCCATACTCATCTGAGGGAAGACACGCTGGTGCTCTTCGGTTTTCAGTCGGCCATCGAGAAAAGCCTTTTTTTACTCCTGATAACGGTTTCAGGCATAGGACCAAGGCTTTCCCTGAATATACTCTCAGGGATAGGCCCTTCCGAACTGGTTGGCGCCATTTCGCGGGGAGACAGCGCCAGATTGCAGGCCATTCCCGGAATCGGGCGCAAGACAGCCGAGAGGATCTCCCTTGAGCTGAAGGACAAGGCCGGCCGCATAACCGATATGGAGGAATCGCGCAAGGCCCCATCGGCAAAAGCAGAGCCTCAATTGATGGATGACGCCCTCTCCGCCCTCGTAAATCTAGGTTATACGGGCAAATCGGCCAGGGCGGTGCTTGAAAAGACCATGGCCCGGCTGGGCGATGCCGGGCTTGAAGTCCTTATAAGAGAGGCCCTTAGGATTATTTAGAGATGACGGACAGGGTCATTGATACCAAAATGTCTCCCGAGGAGACGCCTTCCGATATAGGCCTGAGGCCGAAGACACTGTATGATTACATCGGCCAGGAGGAGATAAAGCGGAATCTTCGGGTCTTTATAGAGGCGGCCAGGGCCAGGGGCGAAGCCCTCGATCACGTGCTTTTTCATGGGAGTCCCGGTCTTGGAAAGACCTCACTCGCAAATATAATAGCAAACGAGATGGGGGTCGGGTTCAAGAGCACATCCGGGCCGGTGATAGAAAAACCAGGCGACCTTGCCGCGATACTCACCAGTTTGAGCCCGATGGATGTCCTTTTCATTGACGAGATACACAGGCTCAACCATGTGGTGGAGGAGATCCTTTACCCGGCAATGGAGGATTACAAGCTGGATCTCATCATAGGACAGGGGCCGTCCGCGAGGACCATGAAGATTCCGCTTCAGCCATTTACCCTCGTGGGAGCTACCACCAGGGCCGGACTGCTAACCCCGCCTCTGAGAGACCGCTTCGGGGTAGTGATGCGTCTTGAATTCTACGACCCGAAAGATCTCAAGGAGATAGTGATCAGAAGCGCAGAGATTCTGTCCATAACGGTAACTGTGGATGGGGCCATGGAGATAGCAAGGAGGGCAAGAGGGACCCCCAGGGTTGCAAACAGGCTGCTTAGAAGGGTCAGGGATTTTGCCGAGGTTGAGGCGGACGGTGTAGTAAGCCTGGAAGTGGCAGACAGGGCGCTCGGTCTCCTGGAGGTGGATCAGGAGGGCCTGGACAAGATGGACAGGAATATAATGGCAACCATCATAGAGAAGTTTCAGGGGGGCCCCATCGGCTTAAGCAGCCTCTCAGCCGCCGTAAGCGAGCAGAAGGATACCCTTGAGGATGTCTATGAACCCTTCCTGATACAGCAGGGATACATAAAGAGAACGCCTCAGGGGCGGGTCGCCACAAGGAGGGCCTATCTGCATCTGGGCCTGAGACCGCCCAGAAACGACTCTGAATCCCAGGAAGGGCTTTTCTGATTGAAAAGACTGAGCTGTGCTTTTATCAAAGAGTTCCAAAGAGTTTTGTCCCTGAAACTTGAGGCAGTGTAACTGTAAATCATGAACCCTTAAGAATCAGTTGATAAACAGGCCTTGAACAGCCTGTTAAACCGTCCGGGGGGACAGATGGATATTTTGCTCCAAATCCTTATAACGGGGATCGCCACAGGCGGGGTGTACGGCCTTATTGCTTTGGGATTCGTGCTGATATACAAGGCAACAAGTATTGTCAATCTGGCCACCGGCGCGTTCATGACCCTCGGGGCCTTTATATGTTTTACATTCCTTGACAGCCTCAAATTTCCATTCTGGGCAGCCTTCATCGGCACCCTTGTCTGTGCCGTGCTTCTCGGCGTAATCCTTGAGAGGATAATCTTGAGGCAGCTTATCGGGGAGCCCATAATCTCAGTCGTCATGGTGACCATAGGCCTTGCCATTGCCATGCAGGGTATGACCAACATGATCTGGTCGCCCGAATACCGGTCATTTCCTGAAATATTTCCTCCCGAACCCCTGGACCTCGGGTTTGCCGTTGTTCCTTCAGGCCTGCTGTGGGGGTTTTTATTCGCCCTTGCCGGGATGATCTTTTTTCTTCTTTTCTTCAAATTTTCACGCACCGGTGTGTCCATGCGGGCTACAGCCAATGATCAGCAGGCGGCCCTTTCAATGGGGATAAGCGTAAGACGGATATTCGCCCTGTCCTGGAGCTTCGGGGCCTTGGCGGCCTTTGTGGGCGGTATCGTAATCGGCAACATGAGCGGCATAAGCATATACATGGGCGATATAGGGCTGAAGGTACTTGCGGTTATAATCCTAGGAGGTCTTGACAGCATCGCCGGCGCCATCATCGGGGGATTTATTATCGGGATACTGGAGAACCTTGCCGGCCTTTACCTCGATCCCATATTCGGCGGCGGGGTCAAGGGAGTTGCTCCTTTCTTCATACTTGTAATAATCCTTATGATCAGACCTTACGGGCTTTTCGGTAAAGAAGAGATAGAAAGGGTTTAAGGCGGTGAAGTTTTAGAGATGAGATGCGCTGATTTCAAGGAAACCTATATAAAAGACGAAGAGATATTTCAGTCCCTTTTCGTAAAGGTATGGCTGGGTGCTTTTCTGGTGTTTCTGCTTGTCTTTCCTCTCTTTGCCGATCCCTACGTCCTTTACATAGCCAACATGATCGGCTTTGCCGTCATAGCCGCGGTGGGGTTGAATATCCTTACAGGCTTTACAGGCCAGATATCGCTTGGACATGCGGCGTTTGCCGGCGTCGGGGGATATGCTTGCGCTATCTTCATAACCAGATTAAATATGCCCTTCTGGCTTGCGCTTCCCGGCGGTGGGCTCGTGGCGGCTGTCGCGGGGCTCATAATAGGAATACCTTCTCTCAGGGTGAAGGGACTATACCTGTGCATGGCAACCCTTGCATCTCAGTTCATCTTCGAGTTTCTCTTCATCCACTGGGAGTCGCTTACAAAAGGGATCCGCGGTATTAACGTGCCGCCCCCAATGATAGGCTCATTCGCCCTGGATACGGAAAAGAGCTATTACTATCTGACCTTTGCCGTTACCGTCCTTGCAGTGCTTTACGGCCGCAACCTTGTGAGGAGCAAGGTTGGTAGAGCCTTTGTGGCCATAAGGGATAGAGACCTTGCCGCTGAGATAATGGGTATAAGTCTTTTCCGCTATAAACTTACCGCCTTTGCCATTTCATCATTTTACGCAGGCATTGCCGGTGGTCTCTGGGTGTGCTTCCTGAGGATAGTCACGCCTGAACACTTTCCGTTTCATCTTTCGATACAATATCTTGCCATGGTCATCGTGGGGGGGCTGGGGAGTATCCTGGGCTCCATATTCGGGGCCGTTTTCATGACCCTTGTCCCTGAGATACTTAATGTGGTGACCGGAAATCTCAAGGATATTTTTCCCGCGGCCGGGAAGCTTTTCATACCTCTGAAAGAGGTGGTCTTCGGCTCTCTCATAGTGATATTCCTGATCTTTGAACCTAGGGGACTCGCGGAGATCTGGAGGCGCATAAAGGCCTTTTTTCAATTGTGGCCCTTTTCATACTGAAAAGCGGCTGATACAGGCTGCCGGCAATGTCGGCAAGACTTGCTTTTTTGAAAGTTGCCTGCCGCCGAATACCTTTTTCTTCTGGGCCGGTATCGGGATCGGGGTCGCAATCGCAGCCGAGAAGAGGAGGCCTGGCTTTAAGAGACGATACCGATAGTGATCCCGAAAAAGCTGTGGAAACAGAGAAGAGATTGAAAGAGGATTTGCATCCTCGAAGGGGGCGCAAATCGCGTGATGACGGTTTTGATAACAAGCAATGGAACAGATGTGCGCCCGGGCCAGGGAGGGGAGGTGATAGAGCATAAAACCGGTGCCCGGAGCTGTTGGGCCAGATATACTTGGCAGAGGAAAGCGCGCCCTTATGGGACGCTGATTTTTTAGGGATGAAACCTGAGCTGATTCCGGAGGAAATAAAGATGAAGACCTGGTCACGTTTACTTATCGGTATTGCCTTGGTTGCCGCTCTATTGACCTTTACCGCCTATACCGAGCCTGCCTCGGCGCAGGGGGAGATCAAGGTAGGAGCCGTGCAGCCCATTACCGGGCGTTTTGCCTTTGCTGGAGTCCATATAAACGCGGGGCTGGAGGATGCCCTTGCCATGGCCAATGAGGAGGGGGGCATCGGAGGCAAAAAGATTAAATACATAATGGAAGATGGGACTTACAATACGGATGTTGCCGTGGCTGCATTCAAGAGGATCATGACCAGAGACAATCCCATTATCATGTATGGGGAAAGCACAGGACTCGGGAAGGCCATGGCCTCCGAGATCAAAGACCGTTACAAGATTCTTTACAGCTCGACATCATTTTCCGGGGAGCTTGCCGATCCTGCCGGCAATCCTTATGTGTTTGTGCCGGGACCCACTTATGGGGATATGTTCGGGATTTTGCTGAAATATATTGCCAAGGAAAAACCCGGAGCAAATGTGGCGTTTTTCTACAGTGACACGGAATTCGGAAAAGACCCCGTGCCTTACGGCCGGGAGATGTGCAAAAAACTGGGACTCAATCTCGTATCGGAAGAAGTGGCGAAGGTGGGCGCGGTGGACATAGCCTCTCAGGTTCTGAACCTGAAGCGCCAGAAGGCGGAATATGTCATCTTTCAGGGATTCGTGCTGTCGCCGGTCGCGGAAATCATAAAGCAGGCCAAAGATTATGGGCTTAAGACCAAGTTTATGGGAACCCACTGGGGCACCCACAAGATGCTTCTTGATAAGCTAGGGCCGCTGGCAGAAGGATACATGGGAGTGATGCCCTATTCCTTCTGGTGGGAGGAAGACAGGCCCATAATAAAGAAGATTAGGGCATGGAACGAAAAACATCACCCCGACGTAAAATACAGGCCCACTTCATACATGCAGGGATTTTTTACAGGGCAGGTGTTTGTTGAGGCGCTGAAGGCCGCCGACAAGACAGGGGACCTCACCGGCGGGGGTCTTGTGAAGGCGCTCCAGGCCATAAAGAACGCAGACAGCGGAGGCATGATGTGCCAGAATTACTCTGTAATAGGTAACAAGATCCCCTACGGCCGGGTGTTCAAGGCCAACGTCTCCAAGGGCATCTTCGAGCCCGTATCGGGATGTATGGAGATAAATTAGGGATAAGAGAGCCAATTGCAAAACTATGACCACTCGTCATTGCGGCGAAAGCCGTCCCGGACCCCGATCCGGAAGCCGGAATCCATAAGGCATTGATTCAAGGATAGACTGGATTCTCCGATCAAGTCGGGGAATGACGAAGCTGTGAATTTTGCAATTGCCTCAAGAGAAACATTAAATGATTTCCATGGCAGGCAGCCCTTGCGGCCGTCCTGCCAGGTTATGACAGAGGCGGGTTTTTTGTCTATGGATGATTACAAGTCCCTTCCGGCAATACTCAAGGCCAACGCCGAACATTACGGCGACAGCCGCGTAGCCATAAGGGAAAAGGAGTTCGGCATCTGGCAGTCCGTCACCTGGAAGGGCTACTATGAGAATGTCAAATCCTTTGCCCTCGGGCTCTACGATATGGGATTCAGGCGCGGCCATAAGCTCTGCTACATGGGCGACAACCGGCCTGAAGGACTCTATTCGGAGCTTGCGGCCCAGAGCCTGGGAGGTGCCATCGTAGGGGTGTACCCGGACAGCCACCTTGAACAGGTGGAGTATATCATCAACCACTCCGATTCCAGCTTTGTTGTGGCGGGAGACCAGGAGCAGGCGGACAAGGCCCTTGCCATTAAGGAAAAAGTCCCCAATGTAACAAAAATAATAGTGGATGACCCAAAGGGCATGCGCCATTACAACGACCCGATCCTGGCCTATTTCAGAGACATCCAGGAGAGGGGACGACGGTTTGATGAAAAGGAGCCGGGCTTTTTTGAAAGGATACTTGACGCCGTAACCCTGGAAGATGTGGGCATGATCAACTACACATCGGGAACAACGGGGCTTCCAAAGGGAAGCATGATCACCCACAGAAACATGATCAGCGTCGCCAGGGCGCAGGATTTTGTGGATAATGCGTCGCCGGACTTTGAGTATGTGTCCTTTCTTCCCCTTCCCTGGATAGGGGAGCAGGAATTCGGAGTTTACTGGGCCGTCTGCAGCGCCTTTACCGTGAATTTTCCTGAAAAGGTGGAGACGGTTCAAGAAAATATAAGAGAGATAGGGCCGCACATAATGCTTGCCCCTCCCCGGATATGGGAGAGGATATGCTCCGAGGTCCTGGTAAAGATCAAGGATGCCGCCTGGATAAAGAGGAAGGCATACAAGTTTTTTCTTCCTCTCGGCTACAAGGTGGCTGAAATCAGGTTTAAATCGCAGCAGCCGTCCCTCTTGTTGAAATTGGCGATCCGGGCGGCCTACTGGTCTCTCTTCAGGCCGCTCAAAAATTATTTCGGCCTTACAAGGCTAAAGCATGTCTATACCGGAGGGGCTCCACTGGGCCCGGAGATATTCAAGCTTTTTCAGGCGCTGGGAGTAAACATCAAACAGGCCTACGGCATGACCGAGCAGACTGCCGCCTCCGTCATTCACAGGCTGGGAGACATCAGGCTTGACACTGTGGGAATACCGCTTCCCGGGCTGGAATTCAGGGTCTCGGACACCGGGGAACTTCTGTCTCGCGGGGATACGATCTTCAAGGGCTATTACAACAACCCGAAAGCTACCGAGGCGGCGCTTGAAGGCGGATGGTTCCATTCAGGCGATGCCGCCGTCATTGACGACGACGGCCATATTATCATCATAGACAGGATGAGCGATGTGATGAAGCTTGCAGACGGGAGCAAGTTTTCCCCGCAGCTCATTGAAAACAAGCTCAAATTCAGCCCCTATATCATGGATGCGGTGGTGATCGGTCAAAACAGACCCTTTATAGCCGCCATGATTGCAATTGACATGGCAAACGTTGGAAAGTGGGCCGAAGAAAACAAGCTTCCCTATACTACCTTCGCCGACCTTTCACAGAAAGACGAGGTATATGATCTCATAGCCGGGGAGGTGGCTGTAACGAACGAATCTCTCCCGAAGGTGGCGAAAGTAAGGCGGTTTGTGCTTCTCTACAAACAGCTCGATCCTGACGATGATGAGCTTACACGTACAAGGAAGGTTCGCAGGAAGTTTGTGGAAGAACGTTACAAAGACCTTATTGTCGCCCTTTATGGAGACAAGGGAAAGCTTGAGGTAGTCGCGGATATACGTTACACGGACGGCAAGGAATTCAAGATGAAGACCAGTGTTACCATAATGGAAGTCTCGCAGGAAAAACAGGGCAGTTAGATGGCTGATCAGAACCAATATCAACTCTGGGTGGAGGGAATTCATCTTTCCTTCGGGGGGCTTAAGGCCTTAAGCGGCGTGAGCACCGGTGTCAAAAAGGGGGAGATATTCTCCATCATAGGCCCGAACGGCGCGGGAAAGACCTGTTTGCTAAACTGCATCAATCGCTTTTATAATCCCCAGATGGGTAAGATGTACTTTGAGGGAAAAGATATCACGAATGTCAAGACCAGCTCCATTGCGCGGCTGGGAATCGCGCGCACCTTCCAGAACGTGGAACTCTTCGCCCACATGACCGTTCTGGATAACATAAAACTCGGGGCCCACGTGCATCTAAAATCCGGATTCCTGTCCGGGGGCGTTTATTATGGAAAGACCAGACAGGAGGAAACCGTCCTCAGAAAGCACATAGAGGAAAAGATAATTGATCTTCTTGAGATAGAGCAGATAAGAAAGAAGCTCGTGCACGCACTCCCGTACGGTCTCCAGAAGAGGGTGGAGATGGCCCGCGCGCTGGCCATGAATCCCAAAGTGCTTCTGCTCGATGAGCCCGCAACCGGAATGAATCTCGAGGAGACTGAGGACATAGCCCGCTTTATCCTCGACATCAACGAGGAATGGGGGGTCACCATAGTGTTGATAGAGCACGACATGGGAGTGGTAATGGATATCTCCGACCGCGTGTGTGTGCTCGACTTCGGGGTCAAGATCGCAGAGGGAAGACCGGAGGAGATAAGACATAACCCGAAGGTGATAAAGGCCTATCTTGGCGAGGAGGATCTGGCCTACTCCAGGCTGGGGGCGTGAGGCGATGGAACCCTTCTTGATCGTTAACAATATAGAGGTCATCTACCACAATGTGATTCTGGTTTTGAAGGGCATGTCCCTCAAGGTGGATGAAGGCGGCATAGTGGCGGTGCTGGGCAATAACGGGGCCGGAAAGACCACCACCCTCAAAGCCGTTTCCGGCCTCTTGAAGTCAGAAGACGGAGAGGTCACAGACGGAGAGATAATCTTCAGAGGCGAAAGGATAGACAGGCGCTACCCTGAGGAAATTGTCCGGATGGGCATCTTCCAGGTCATGGAGGGAAGAAGGGTCTTTGATGAACTGACCGTTGAGGAAAACCTCATAGCAGGCGGGCATACCAACAAGAACAGGGTTAAGATGAAAAGGGACATAGAGAGGGTCTATTCATTTTTTCCCCGCCTGCGTGAGAGAAAAGGAGTGCTTGCCGGCTACATAAGCGGAGGCGAGCAGCAGATGCTCGTGATAGGCCGGGGGCTCATGTCCCTCCCCAGTCTTATGCTCCTCGATGAGCCCTCGATGGGCCTGTCTCCGCTTCTTGTGGGAGAGATATTCAGGATCATACAGCGCATAAACAAGGAAGAAGGGGTGAGCATACTGTTGGTTGAGCAGAACGCGAGGCTTGCCCTTTCTATCGCCGATCACGGCTATGTCATGGAAAACGGACGCATAGTCCTGGACGACACGGTTGAAAAACTAAAGGAAAACGCCGACGTAAAGGAATTCTACCTCGGGCTTACCGAGGTCGGGAAAAAGAAGAGCTACCGCGATGTAAAACACTACAAACGCCGTAAGCGCTGGCTGACATAAAGGACTTTATATGAAAATGGCCCTTCCCTTTACTCCTCCCCCTCGACGGGGGAGGAAGGGGTGGGGGTGATTTTCATCTTTCTTTGTGCCCTGCCAGGGCATGGCAGTTAGACTGGAACCTCATGCCACAGATAAATCCGGCCCACGTTGAAGCTATTTTTGAAACTGTAAACAACTGCCCTTATTTTAAGCTTCTTTCCATAAGGCTTGCAGGCCTTGAATACGGCCGCTCTCTTCTTGAGATAGAGGCACAGGAAAAACACCTTCAACCTTACGGTATAGTCCACGGAGGCGTGTGCGCATCCATCCTGGATGCGGCTGTTTACTGGGCCGTATATGCGGGGGTTGATAAGACCGTAGGCCTTACGACCGTTGACATAAAGGTCAATTATCTCGCCCCCGTAAAGAGCGGCAGACTCATTGCCCGTGGAAGATGTATAAAGGCAGGCAGGACCATCTGTCTCGGGGATGCCTCCATAGAGGATGAAAAGGGGCTCCTTATCGCCCATGCCACAAGCACCCTCATGGTTATTGAATCCCTGAAGATGGAAGGGCATTCCCGGTTGCCTCCCAAGTGGCTGTAGGCCCTGGAGTGGAGAGGTGGCTTTTGTGTCGTTGACCCAACCTAGGAGGACGCTCACTATGAAGATGATAGTCTTGTTTCTTGCCACGGTTCTTCTGGCAATATTGAGCCCGGAGATTTATGCGGCTTCAGATCAGCCTGAAGCCGCAAGCGATGCCGCGGTGGCCCTCGATTACAAAATGGACTCTGGTGAGAGGATACAGGCGATCCAACGCATGGCTGTTCAGAAAGATGCCGATTCCGCCGGGTCTCTCATAAGCATACTGCTCGACAAGGCCGAGGAGCCGGGCGTTAGGGCAAGCGCTGCCAGGGCCCTCGGTGAAGTCCGGGAAAGCGGGCCTGAATCACTAAAGGCCCTTTCAGAGGTCTTCAGAGAGCCGGGCGCTGAAGCCAATCTGCGATATACCATACTGATGAGCATAGGTAAGCTCAAGGACTTTACAGGGATTTCCCTTCTCAAGGAGGCCCTGGCCGAGAGCGATCCCATGATCCGTTTCAAGGCGGTTCAGGCCATGGGGGATCTTGGGTCGGCGGAGGCAGTTTCTATAATTTCAGGCCATCTGGACGCGGAGAAGGATAAGATGGTCAGGGCCCAGGCTGCGAAGGCCCTTGGAAGCTATGACCTGGAGGCCTCCCAGTTATGTCTTGCCGGTCTTCTCAAAAATGATCCTGAAGCCTTGGTGAGACTGAACGCGGCTTTAAGCCTCAACAGGTTCTCCTCCCTGACCGCGGAAGCAAGGTCGGCCCTTGAAGCCGCCGGCGGGGACCCCTCCATCATGGTCAGAGAGGCCGCTAAAGGAGAAAAGCCATGAGAAAATCAATAATCGCGCTATCCATTGCCTTCATCTTTGCCGCGGCGGCGAATACATCGGCCTATGAAAAGGGCGCTATCTTCTATCATTCAAGCAAGGGTGATCTCATTTATGGAAGGACATCAATCCTGGAGCTTCCCTGCTCGGTAATCAAGGCCGTTTTCGGAGAACTCAAATCCGGCCATGCGGGCCTCTACATAGGTGAGGGGAAGATCATCCACGCTATAAGAGACGGTGTTATTGAGACGACCTCAGAGAACTTCATGACAAAGGAGGACCTTGACGGCGGCGCGAAATTCATGGGGGCAAAGGTGCCTGCCGACTATTCCGACAAGGCGAAATGGCCCGATGAACGTAAAGATCAGATGATACTATTTGCCAAGGAGCAGGTGGGAAAATGGTATGATCTTACCTTCCACAAGCAGACAGGCGCAGGATCTGGGGATTTTACCTGCGTGGGGCTTGTGGAATACGTCTATGAGATGGTGGGGTATGACATAACCCCGCTGGGCTTTTACAGCGGGGGTGCTGGAGGAAAGACCTATACCCAGACATACAACTGCCTGGAAACAGGCTTCTCAGACTTGGAAAGGGTGAACACCTTCGCTGAAACGATGCAGTTTTCGAAGTTCTCCCATCCCCTTGAGTTTTTTGCAGGCCTTGAGTACGAGGGAGATAAATACATGTTTTTCCCTTATACCCAGTACATACAGGCTACTACCGTGCCGGTGGCGGATGATCCTGCGACTCCCATCTCGGGGGGATCGGGGTCTGGGGGTGGAAGCGGCTGTTTCATAGCCACCGCGGCCTACGGCTCTGTCCTAAATCCGCATGTGGGTGTCCTGAGGGCCTTTAGAGACAAATACCTGAGGGTGACCTCAGGGGGGAGGGCTTTTATGAGGCTGTATGCCGAGTGGTCGCCTCCGGTCGCAGGCTTTATAGCGGAAAGCGAGGGACTGAAGGCCGTGGCGCGCGTTCTCCTTGTCCCTGTAATAGCGGCGGCTTATCTTGTTTCCACGGCTGGGCTGTGGCAGAGTTTCGTAATCGCCGGTCTTGCATTTGCGGGATTTGCCGGGGCCGCGCTGTATTTCAGGAGGAGGAGAGGAAGCGTCTTGCAACAAGCTGGGCGATCATAGGGGCGTTTCCGCCTGCCCGGTTGTTTACTATCACATTTACGAAAACGCCTTTCTTGACGGCCTCCTGCATGATCCGGACGGTGTCTTCAATCATCCTGGGATCAAGCATGCCGTCAACAAGTTCGCTGAACGGAGAGGCCTTTGCATAGGCCTCTTCGTATCTGACCCCCCTGGGGGTCATAAGCCTTATGACCGCTCTCCTGCCTTTGTTGAAAAACCTCCATCGGGACATTGCAAGCTGAGCCGACAGCGGCGGAAGCCATGTCCAGTGGCTCAGTACCTGGCCTATTCCGAATTCTTCAAAGACCTTGAACACAGGCTCTGCAAGGTATGACTCCGTTCTTAACTCTATATGGTATCTCTCATCGGCAGGTATCCGGGAAAAAAAGGCCTCAAGCCTTGAGGCAAGCTCGGATGCGGGGATACGTTCATTCTTTCTCTGGTATTCCTGCTCGAAGATAAAGGCCTCCAGTCTCGTGCCGATAAGGTCAACGGCCGGTTGATAGAACCTCTCAACAAAGACCTCCGGGTTCAGATAGTTGTCGTTTTTTTGAAAAGCCCCCCCTTGCCTGACCTTCTGGGCAAAGATCACCTGCGGGACCTTTACGATGATCCTGTCGTCATCCTTGAGATAACGGCAGTAGGATTCAAGCACAATATGATTGGGTGAAGGCCTTCCAGCTTCATTAAGAAGGGTCGAGTAAAATGTATAATCAAGTTCAAGAACCCTGAAGTGGTCAAAATACTCTGAAACGCTTTCAACCGGGAGCACGTCTTCCTGGAAGTTCCTGCCCGCAACGGTCTTCTGTCGCTTTTTTATCTTTTCATCATAACGGCCCGGCGTGTATATCTGCCCTATCCAGCCCGCGTACCTGTCGCTCGCCGTCCCTAAGGCTGCGAGAGGATGAAGGTCTCTGAAACGAAATAGATCAAAAGCTCCTGTCGGCCTTACCATTTCAAATCACCCGTTGCGAAAAGATTCCCATGACAATATCTAGGCTTTTTTCCGGCCTTCGCCTGAATGACGAGCCGGATTCCATATCCAGTATTCCGGAACGGTCTTGGCTGGAATCCAGAAATACGCCGATTCCGGCGCCTGTCCCGGAATCATATTGGGAAGCCGGAATCCAGACTGGTACCCCAATTATTGTGATGTTAGGCTATCCTCCTTCATCCCCTCAATAAACTCGGTGGATGTCTCGATTCTCATAAGCGGGTAGAGGGGGTTTCTAGTGTAGATGGAGATGATCTTTTCATGTATGTCTTCAGAGCCTGCCGCGGCGCAGTCAGAAAGGAGCACTGCCTTGAAGTCATGGCAAAGGGCGTCCATGACCGTAGTGAGAACGCAGACGTTGGTAGCGATCCCTCCCACCGCGCAAAGGGTTATGCCCCTTTCTTTCAGCCATGCGGCCAGATCTGTCCGGAAAAAGGCTGAGAACCTGGGCTTTGGAAGCCACAGGTCTTCTTTCCTTCTGTCAAGCTCGTCAATGACTTCGGCGCCTGCTGTGCCTGCAAGGGAATGAGGCTTCATGCGGCCCTTGAAGATAAAGTCTTCTTTTTTGAATGCATCTGTTGAAAAAACTATTGGCCATCCCATCTTTCTGAAAAAGCCTATGACGCGGTTGATGGGCTCTATGATCTTCTTCGCGAAAATGGTTATGGGAAGGTGCCTTTCTTCGATAAAATTATCCTTTACCATATCAATGATCAAAAGTGCCGGTTTGTCATTCTTATCCTTTTCCAACTCTTAATCTCCTTATTCGCTCAATCAGAAGGCCTGCGGCCTCCTCGACATCCTTCTCAGCGGTTGTTCTGCCGATGGTCAGGCGCAGGGCCCCCATGCCCTCCCCGGGTGGTATGCCCATGGCGGAAAGCACGTGGGACAGCTTGACTGACCTGTCGTGGCAAGCGGCCCCTGTAGAGGCAAGAAGCCTCGGTATTCCTTCCAGTATCTTTGCTCCTTCAAGCCCTGGCACGGAGACGTGCAGTGTGTTGGGAAGCCTTTCAACGAGATGCCCGTTTACTACGAGTCCTTTGATGGCTTCGCTTAATAGGCCCTGAAGCCTGTCCCTGAGGCTGGAGAGGCGGGCCATGTCCTCCTTTATTGTTTCAGCGGCCCTTTCACATGCCGCCCCAAGTCCAGCCTCCAGTATCACGCTTTCTGTCCCTGCCCTTTTTCCCATCTCCTGTGAAGCGCCGTGGATAAGCGGCGTAAGGAGCTTTTCCTTTTTTATGAAAAGGGCCCCGATCCCCTTTGGCCCATAAAGCTTGTGGCCTGCGATCGAAAGGAAATCAACCCCCAGCTCACTTACATCAACTGGTATCTTGCCCACTGCCTGGGCGGCGTCCGTGTGGAAAAGGATGCCCTTTTCGGCCGCTACAGCGGCGATCTCCTTTACGGGCTGGATAGTGCCTGTCTCATTATTGGCGAGCATTATGGTGATGAGCCTTGTTTCCGGTCTGATCGCCCTGCGTATATAGTCGGGATCAACGCGGCACAGTCCGTCAACCGGGGCAATGGTCACGTCAACTCCTATTTCCAAGAGATAGAGCAACGGATTAAGTATGGCAGGATGTTCGATCGCGCTTGTTATGATATGACATCTTGAAGGCCTCGTGAAATCTACCACCCCCTTTACTGCGAAGTTATTGGATTCACTGCCTCCGCTGGTAAAGCATATTTCATCAGGCAAGGCCCCTATCAGGGAGGCTGTCTGACGCCTTGCAAGCTCCACCGCCTCTTTTGCCCTTGATCCCAGGAAATATCCGCTTGACGGGTTTCCGAATTCCTTCTGCATATAGGGCATCATGGCCGCCATAGCTTCAGGCGCAAGCGGTGTGGTGGCATTGTGGTCAAAATAGAGAATTTTCTCATCCGTGTTGTTCATTGCTGATCTCTCTATAAGAAGTTACCCTTCTCGCATTTACAAGAAATTTTCCCCTTTAGGAAAGGGCCGACTGGGGATATTCATCCTTAATTGCGCCTACCATGGGCATGACCGTCAGCCCGGCCATACAAGATTCCTGACCGGATCAGGGATTCGCCGCAACAGCAGCGGGTCTGAAAAATTGCGGTGGGACTCGAAAGAAAGCCCCGGGTACTGAATTAACGGTTTAGCCTGTTGTTAAGATACTTGATAGCATTGATTTAATGGCGGCGCCAGAGAAAACTTGGTCGTTGACAATAGTTGGGCTTAATGTTAATGCTTCAGAGATTCCCAAATAATACGTTTATTTGTTATCTGCTTCAATTTATATGATTGCTTTTCCACCGGCGAAACTGTGTCATTTCAATAAATCGGGGGGATGGCCTTGCGCAGGTCAGGACAAGCAGACCGGAAATCAGCTCCTGTAGGTGCGCCTTCAGGAGCACGGTACCTGTGCGGCTTAAGCCGCACCTACCCCGGATTTTCCAGATCATAGGCAAAACTTTAATAAGGAGAGAAGCGATGGCAGCCAGCAATGGAAAAAAGTTTATTTTATGGTTCAGTGAGATTGGCATTGAAGACATACCTCTTGTCGGAGGTAAGAACGCTTCACTCGGGGAAATGTATCAGAAACTTGTGGAAAAGGGCATAAAGGTTCCTAACGGTTTCGCCATAACGAGTTATGCCTACCGTTATTTCTTAAGATACGCGGGCATAGAGGATGAGATAAAAAAGGTACTAAAAGGCCTTGACACGCACGACATGGAAAACCTTGCCAGGAGGGGCCGTGAGGTAAGGGATATCATAGTTCACGCTGAGTTTCCTCCCGACCTCACCCATGCAATCTATGCCGGATACGATAAGCTGGGCAAACAATTCGGACAGGGTGGGCAGGACAACCTGGATGTGGCGATAAGATCATCGGCCACCGCCGAAGACCTCCCTGACGCGAGCTTTGCCGGCCAGCAGGATACCTATCTGAACATCAGGGGGAAGAGGGCGGTGCTGGATGCCTGCCACCGGTGCTTTGCAAGCCTTTTTACCAACCGTGCCATCTCCTACAGGCACGATAAGGGCTTCAGCCAGTTTGAGATATCCCTTTCGATAGCCGTTCAGAAGATGGTGAGAAGCGACTCGGCCTATTCAGGGGTCATGTTTTCCATAGACACGGAGACGGGCTTCAAAGACGCGGTTTTCATAACGGCCGCCTACGGACTCGGGGAAAATGTCGTCCAGGGCGTGGTAAATCCTGATGAGTATTACGTCTTCAAGCCGGCATTAAAGATGGGCAAGAGGGCCATCATAGGCCGGAAGGCAGGCGACAGGGACATAAAGATGGTCTATTCTCTCCAGGACGATGCCAGTGTGAGAAACGTTCCGGTAAGCTACCAGGAAAGGCACCGCCATGTTCTGGAAGACGACGAGATACTGAAGCTTGCGGAATGGGCCTGCCTCATAGAGGAACACTACAGTAATGCCGCAGGCCATTTCAAACCCATGGACATCGAGTGGGCCAAGGACGGGGATGGAGTTGCAACAGGCACTGGAGATCTTTTTGTTGTGCAGGCAAGACCCGAGACCATCCATTCCCAGAGAGATGTCAATACCTATGAAAACTATCATCTCATGGAAAAGGGAGATGTGATAGTCACAGGCATCGCCGTGGGAACTAAGGTCGGACACGGGGCGGCCAAGGTTATCCACGCCACCACGGATATGCAGAACTTCAAGGCCGGCGAGGTGCTTGTCACAAGCATGACCGATCCTGACTGGGAGCCCATTATGAAAATCGCCGCCGGTATTGTCACCAACAAAGGCGGCAGGACCTGCCATGCGGCGATAGTCTCAAGGGAACTGGGAATTCCTTGCGTCATAGGGTCGGGTAATGCCGACGAACTCATAAAGACGGGAGACCTTATTACGGTTTCTTGCTCGGAGGGAGAGACAGGCGTCGTTTACAGGGGTCTCCTCAAATATGATGTTGAGAGAGTAAATTTAAAAGAACTTCCCAAGACAAAGACTAAGATCATGATGAATGTTGGTATCCCTGAGAAGGCATTTTCCCAGGGATTGATACCCAATGACGGAGTCGGGCTTGCAAGGGAAGAGTTCATCATCAATTCGCATATCGGAATCCATCCTCTCGCCCTTATCGAATACGATAAGCTGAGGGAAATGGCCAAGGGGGATCAGAGGATCGCCGGGGTGATGTACAAGATTGACCAGATTACGGCCGTTTATGAAGACAAGAGGCAGTTTTTCATAGATAAGCTTGCCGAAGGCGTGGGGAGGATAGCCGCTGGGTTTTATCCGAATGACGTGATAGTGCGCCTTTCTGATTTCAAGACCAACGAATACGAAAATCTCCTGGGTGGATTCCTTTACGAGCCGGCCGAGCATAATCCCATGATAGGATGGAGAGGGGCCTCAAGATACTATGACGAGAAGTATATGCCTGCCTTTGAACTTGAGTGTAAAGCTCTTAGAAAGGCCAGAAGCGAAATGGGCCTGACCAACATTAAGGTGATGGTCCCCTTCTGCAGGACTCCCAAGGAAGGTAAAAGGGTAGTTGAACTCATGAAAAAATTCGGCTTGACCCAGGGGGAAGAGGGCCTGGAGATTTACGTAATGTGTGAGATACCGAGCAATGTCATCTGCGCGGATCAATTCGCGGAGATATTCGACGGCTTCTCCATCGGAAGCAATGACCTTACCCAGCTTACTCTCGGCCTTGACAGGGATTCATCGCTTGTCTCTCACCTCTATGACGAACGAAACGATGCTGTGAAAAGGCTTGTAGCCCAGGTCATAAAGGTCGCAAAGGAAAAGGGACGAAAGATAGGAATATGCGGGCAGGCGCCAAGCGATTTTCCTGACTTTGCGGATTTTCTGGTAGAATGCCGCATAGATTCCATGAGCCTCATCCCCGATACGGCCATAAAGACCAGGCTTGCCGTCGCCAAGAAGGAAAAGGAACTCGGGATGGAGGGTTGACGGGGCTCTTTCATGGCTATTAGGATTCTTGGAACAGGTTCGTATGTCCCTCCCAAGGTTCTCTCCAACAAGGACCTTGAGGCAATGGGTCTTGACACGACTGATGAATGGATAGTTCAGCGTACCGGGGTGAGCGAACGCCGCATGGCTGCCCCGGATGTAACAACGGCTGATCTGGCAAAGGAGGCGTCCCTTAAAGCGCTTGAGGCTGCCGGGATGACCCCCGCGGATGTCGAGCTTATAATAGTTGCGACTATCACCCCGGATACATGCTGCCCCTCGGCGGCAAACTGGCTTCAGGCAAAGATAAATGCCCCGCAGGCAGTAACCTTTGATGTGGCTGCCGCCTGTTCAGGTTTTATTTTCGCCCTGAATGTAGCCTCGCAGTATCTGATGACAGGGGCCTACAGAAACGTGCTGGTGGTCGCAAGCGAGGTCATGACCAGGACCCTTAACTGGAAAGACCGAACCACCTGTATCTTGTGGGGAGACGGGGCCGGTGCCGCACTTCTATCATCGGGGGAAAATGGCCATGAACTCCTTTCAACCCATATCCATACCGATGGAGAAAACGGGCAGGATCTGCTTCTGCCGGGAGGCGGATCAAAGACGACCCCGATATGCCACGAAAGCGTGGATAAAGGCCTTCATTACCTCAACATGATAGAGGCCAATGTGAGCTTCAGAGTGGCGGTAAGGCACTTCATAGATTCGGTCAAGGAGGCTGCCCAGCATAATGGGACAGGCATCCGGGATATTGACTGGATCATCCCCCACCAGGCCAATCTGCGCATGTTCCAGTATATGGCCAAGACACTCGATATCCCAATAGAGCGGTTCTATTTCACCCTGTACAAGTACGGTAACATCTCTTCTGCTTCCTGTGCGATCACTCTTGATGAAGCGGTGAGAACCGGGGCTGTGAAGAAGGGGAACCTGATATGTATGCCTGTGTTCGGCGGAGGCCTCACCTGGGGCAGCGCCATGATCAGATGGTAGGGCCCCGGTGATGGATGTTTCAGCTTTTAGGAAACTGGGCATAGGCTTTTCGGCATCACGGGATGAGGACGGCGGTCTTCCAACACTGATTATGGTGCACGGAGCAGGCGGCAGCTCGGAGGTGTGGAGCGGGCAGGTAAGCGGCCTATCGCGCCTCGTGCAGGCAGTGGCGATTGATTTGCCGGGTCATGGAAAGTCCAAAGACCCCGCCATGGAAAGCATTGAGGCATATTCCCACTGGCTTGCCGGAGTAATCGAAAAGACGGCCGAAAAGCCGGTATTTCTGATGGGCCATTCCATGGGAGGGGCAATAACTCAGATTACGGCGATCAGGAGACCGGAGCTTCTTTCCGGGATTATCCTTGCCGCCACAGGCCCGCGGCTCAGGGTTGCCCCTCAGTTTCTGCAGGGCCTTCAGGAAGATTTCAACGCGACCGTGGAGCGTTTTCTTGGTTATGCTTACGGGCCCGAGGCTGGAGACGCCCTGATAAAGGAAGGGATAAGGATCATGGAGGAGGCAGGCCCCGATGTCGTCTTCAAAGACCTCTCCGCCTGCGACAGCTTTGATTCGGCCAAGGGGCTTTCCGGTATTAGGATGCCCTGCCTGATTTTATGCGGCGAAAAAGACCTCTTGACTCCTCCGGCCTTCTCAGCAAAGCTTCATGATGCCATCGCGGGCAGCACCCTAAAACACATCCCTGAAGTCGGCCATACCTTGATGATCGAAAACCCCCGCGCCTTCAATCAAATAGTGGGGACGTTGTTTACTTTTACAGTTTCTTGACCCTCGGCCTTTAAACTCATATATGAAGGCCAAGCCACTGAATGCCTGGTGCTGATAGTGAAGGAAACCTCATTAAATCTTATCATGTCTGCTGTGTTTGGCGGAAGGAAAGGTCTCAGACCTCCGGCCGGAAACCCAACCTCGGTCGTTTGCCACGGGCTCATGGATGCGAGCGGCGTATCCTTTCCGCACGCCCACACAGATGCCAGCGCCATGGCGGAGCTTGCCCTTGCAGGACACGATATCCTGGGGTTCGACACAGTGATGTCGGAGTATAGCGTGCACCAGGAGTCGGCGGCGCTGGGAAGCCATGTGGATTGGGGCCACAGGGACATGATGCCTGATGCCAAGACACATCCGCACGCTGATTTTTCAGATATAATAGTGCCTGAAAGCCTTCTTGAGAAACCTTCAATGAAGGTGGTGCTTGATGCGATTTCAAACCTCAGGAGGCACGTAGGGGGCAGTGTTGCCATAGTGGGAAAGGTGATGGGACCATGGACCCTTTCCTATCACATGGCCGGAGTGGAGAATTTCCTTCGCCGCGTAGGAAGAAGAGATGGCGCTGCGATCAATAGGATGCTCAGGCAGCTCATGCCTGTTACCATCGCATTTGCCGGGGCGCAGTTTCAGGCCGGAGCCGATGTTGTCGTGCTGGCCGATCACGCCACTGGAGACCTTGTCGGGCCTTACCACTATAAGGAGTATCTCCTGCCGATACATAAGGAGATAACCGCGGCAATAGGAGGCCCTCTGATACTTCACGTATGTGGGAGGTGCGCGGACAGGCTTGAGCTGTTTGCCGAAGCGGGCTTTGATGCATATCACTTTGAGTGGCAGGTGGATGCAAAGGAGGCGGTCAATAGGGTTGGCAGGAAGATGTGCCTTGTGGGCAATGTCAACAATCCAGATGTGCTTCTCATGGGCCGGCCTGAAGATGCTTACAGACAGGCCCGGTATGCCATCGAGGCGGGGGTGGGGATTATCGGCCCCGAATGTGCGATTCCCCTCCCCACCCCCATTGAAAACCTGAAAGCCATAGTCTCCGCTGTCCATGCCGGCTATTAGGGGGACGTTGTTTACTTTTACAGATTTTATGGTGGCAAAGCATGCACTACTTAGTAAAACTTGAGCTGTCAGTGCCAGTTGAAAAAAGGAGGT
>Ga0100401_1000195_pt1 | contig 49823 bp, 44 predicted proteins | sample CryGeymeta201525_FD_80421 | JGI IMG/M metagenome (GOLD analysis project Ga0100401, IMG submission 80421) | Groundwater microbial communities from Crystal Geyser aquifers in Utah, USA - Crystal Geyser metaG 2015-25 | ecosystem: Environmental > Aquatic > Deep subsurface > Groundwater | place: USA... | reverse complement strand
TGCCCCCTCAGCCCCCGCCCGAAATCAGAAATCCAAAGCCTGTGGTGTAGACCTATTGATAAAATGAACGCAATCTCAACGATTCCGGCCCAAAAACCCATCTAACAGCGAAATTCGGGCTAATGAAAGTCATGCGACCCTGCGGCGTGGTCGGTGGTGATGCCGGGGAGGGGGTGGATGGTGTTGGTGTAGACGGTGGGTTGGCCGCCTTCGGCGATCTGGAGGCGGCCTTCGATGAGGAGGAAGGGCTCGGTGGTGATGAGGAGTTGGTATTGGTGGAAGGTATCGCGGGGGACGAAGAGGTTGGCGATGCCGGTTTCGTCCTCGAGACTGATGAAACAGTGGCCTTTGGCGGTGGAGGGGCGTTGGCGGCAGATGACCATGCCGGCGATGGTTACCGCGACGCCGTGGTTTAGGGAACGGAGGTCGATGGCGCGGGAAGGGGGAGTGATCAGTGAGCAGTGGGCAGTGAGCAGTGGAAGAACTGGGGAAGTGGTGCCGACTGAAGTCAGCGGTCCGCTTGCCGGGGTTGATGGAAGGAGTTGCAAACTCCTTCTCCACAGGGCCATGGGGTGGGGGCCGGTGGTGGAACCTGTTAGGGAGAGGTCGGTGGCGAGGCGTTCGGTGGCGGACATGGGGCCTAGCGGGGAGTGATCAGTGAGCGGTGGGCAGTGAGCAGTGGAAGAACTCGGGGCTTTGCTCTGGGCTTGATAAGTGGGTTGCAAACCCGTGCTCCAGAGGTCGTCAAAGAGGGGGAGTTCGGATTGCCAGAGGGCGTGGCGGCGGTGCTCGATTTCGGGGAGGTCGTTGAGGGCACCAGAGGCGGCGAGGAGGCGCCGCTCTTTGTCGTTGGGACGGACGCGGCGGAGGAAGTCGGGGAGGGATTCGAAGGGGTGATTATTACGTTCGGTGATGATGCGCTGGGCGGTGGATTTTTTGAGGCCTTTGAGACGGTGGAGACCGAGGCGGAGATAAGGCAGGGGTCCCGAGTTTTTTGAAACACCAAGACGCGAAGGACGCAAAGTTTGTTGAGTTAGATGTTGTGAGTTTTTGATGGCCCTATCTTCTATGGTGGTTTGGTAACTACTATGGATGACGGAGATCGGTTTGGTGCGGACGCGGTGGCGTTTGGCGTCTTGGAGGAGGGTGTTGACGGAGTAGAAGCCCATCGGCTGGTTGTTGATGAGGCCGCAGTAGAATTCGGCGGGGTGGTGGACTTTGAGCCAGCAGGATAGGTAGGCGATGAGGGCGAAGGAGATGGCGTGGCTTTCGGGGAATCCGTAGAGGGCGAAGGAGCCGATGGATTGGACGACTTTGTCTTGGGCGTCCTGAGGGATGTCTTTTTCGCTCATGCGCTGACGGAGTTTTTGGGAGATGCGGTCCATTTTTTCGTCGGCACGTTTGAAGGCCATGGCTCGGCGGAGTTCGTCGGCTTCGGAGCCATCGAAGTCGGCGAGGGTCATGGCCATTCTGAGAACTTGTTCCTGGAAAAGCGGGACGCCGAGGGTGCGGTGGAGGATCGGTTTGAGGGAGGGGTGGATGTAGTCGACATCGTGGATGCCTTGGCGGCGGTTGAGGTAGGGGTGGAGGAGGTCGCCGACGATCGGACCGGGGCGGATGATGGCGATTTCGATGGCAAGGTCGTAGAAGGTCCGCGGCTTCATGATCGGGAGGGTGGCCATCTGGGCGCGGGATTCGACCTGGAAGGTGCCGATGGTGTCGGCGCGGCAGAGGAGCTCGAAGACGGCGGGGTCGTCCTTGGGGATGGTGGCGGGATCGATGGGGTAGCCGTGTTTTTCGCAGAGGGCGAGGGTGTCTTCGATGGCGGCGAGCATGCCGAGGCCGAGGAGATCGACTTTGACGATGCCGAGGTCTTCGCAGTCGTCCTTGTCCCACTGGACGATGGTGCGGCCGGGCATGCTGGCGGGTTGGAGGGGGACGATGTGGTCGAGTCCGCGGTCGCAGATGATCATGCCGCCGGAGTGCTGGCCGAGGTGGCGGGGGAGGGCGAGGACGGCGTGGTAGAGGTGGAGGAGGGCGGGGAGGCGTGGGTGGGAGGCGGGGATGCCGGCGGCGGTGAAGGCCTGCTGCGCGGAAGTGAGCCGTGGAGGAGCTGGGGATGTGGGCTGGGGTTGGTGGGGCGCGACGGCGTCGCGCGGTCCGCTTGAGCTAGCGGTTGTGGGGGAAGGAGTCGCAAACGTCTTCTCCATATTGGAGCCAGCTGAAGCCAGCACTCCAGTCGGGGGAGATTCGGCGATCCTTGGAGAGGCGTGGATGTCGGAGAAGCGGTCGGCGATGGCGGGGGGGAAGCCGAGGACTTTGGACATTTCCCGGAAGGCGGAGCGCGGGCGGTAGGTGATGACGTTGGCGGTCATGGCGGCACCGCGCGGGCCGTATTTTTCGAAGACGTGCTGAATGACGAGCTCGCGGCGGTCGCCGGAGGGAAAGTCGATGTCGATGTCGGGCCAAGAGCGGCGGTTTTCGGAAAGGAAGCGCTCGAAGAGCAGGCCGCCGCCGATGGGGTCGACGTTGGTAATGCCGAGGGCGTAGCAGACGGCGGAGTTGGCGGCGGAGCCGCGGCCCTGGCAGAAGATGCCGTGGCTTTTGGCGAAGTCCATGATGTCGTGGACGATGAGGAAGTAGCCTTGGAAGCCGAGTTTCTGAATGAGGGCGAGTTCGTGTTCGAGCTGGGCTTTGATCTTGGGGCTGAGGGTGCCGTAGCGGAGGTGGGCACCGTGGTAGGTGTGGCGGCGGAGTTGGGTGGCTTGTTCGGGGAGAGAAAGGGGGTGGTCGGTGGCGTCGTGGGCGTCGGGGAAGCGGTAGCCGAGGTTTTCGAGGGTGAATTCGAGGCGCTCGCTGAGGCGCTGGGTGTTTTCGAGGGCTTCGGGGAGGTCGGCGAAGAGTTCGCACATTTGGCGGGGGGACTTGAGGTGGCGTTCGCCGTTGGGGGCGAGGAGGGCTCCGGCTTGGTCGAGGGTGGTGTGGTGGCGGAGGCAGGTGAAGGCGTCGCAGAGGAGGCGGTCGGCGCGGGTGGCGTGCAGCGGGGCGTTGCTGGCGATGAGGGGAAGGGCAAGATGGCGGGCGAGCTCGATGAGCTGGCGGTTGAGGCGGGGGTCGTCGCGGAGGTGGTGGCGGGTGAGCTGGATGTAGAGGTTTTCGGGGCCGAATTGCTGGATGAGGGAGCGGGTGAAGGTTTCGGCGGCATGCTTTTTTCCCTGGAGGAGGAGGCGGGGGAGTTGGTGGTCGCGGTCGCCGGTGAGGGCGATGACCGCTCCTCGGTCGAAGTGCCGAGTGATCAGTGAGTCGTGAGCAGTGGGGAAAAGTGTCGCTTCGCGAGGGGGGAAAAGATCCGGAGCGAGACGCTCCTGACACGGACTGGAGCGAGACGCTCCAGCCACGGTGGTGAGGTGTTGGCAGAGTTGCGAGTAGCCGGGGCGGGTGGCGGCTAGGGCGACGACGGTGGGGATGCCTTCGCTTTCGAGGATGGTGCCGACGTGGGCGCGGATGCCGTGCGTGCGGGCGGTGGCGTGGGCGCGGGCGGAGCCTTGGAAGCCGAGTCGATCGGTGATGGCGATGGCGGGGTAGCCGAGGGCGGCGGAACGTGCGACCATGGTCTCTGGGAGGCTGGCACCGTGGAGGAAGGAGAAGGCGGAGCGGGCGTTGAGTTCGGTGAACATGGAAACTCTAAATTTTAAACTCCAAGCTCCAAATTTGAATGAGGGTGGTTGGAGGCGCTGGGGTCGGGGTCGGAGATTTGGGGTTTAAAGTTTTTGGTTTAAAGTTTCTCAGCAGTAGTGGCCTTGGAGGTGCCAGAGGTCGGGGGGGGTGTGGGAGAGGCGGAGGAGCTGGTGGGTTTCGAGCTGGATGTCCCATTCGAGGTGTTGCCAGGAATCGGGGGGGCTCCACCAGTTTCCGGAGAGGGGAAAGGGACCGTGATGCTTGAGGATGCGTCCGCGATGGGGGCCGCTGAGCAGGGCGAGGGGGTGGGGGTGACCGCTCTTTGGGAGATCGAAGGCGACGACGATTTCGATGGGTGGTCGGAAGCGGGAGAGAGGGGGGGTGCCTTTGGCGGAGTGATGAGTGAGCAGTGAGCAGTGAGCAGTGGAAGAGCTCGAGGCTTCGTGGGGTGGCGGTGAAGCCGGTTGAAAAATGGGGCTCCTACTTTGGAAAACGCGGTGGGCGGGGGCGAGGTGGAAGGTGTCGGGGCGGTGAGTGAAGTGGGGGACGGGGAAGCCGATTTGGTCGTCGCCGAGGAGAGCGGAGAGGCGGATCAGGGTGTCGGAGAGGCGGTGGGGCTGGCGGATGCTGTGGCCGAAAAGCTGATGCTGACCGGGGCTGGATTCGCTGGGGGTGAGGGCGAGTTCGATGGTCTCGATGGGGGCGGAAAGCTGGAGGGATCCGAGTCGGCTCTGGAGGGGGGCGAGGAGAATTTCGAGGGAGGCTGAGGGCTCGGGAAGATCGATATTTAGCTGTTTTAAGCACTTGTTTTCATCGCGTAGTGAGACGCCGATATGAATTGCTTTTAAATATCTGGAGTTAAGACGATTAAGTAGATTTTGAAGATATTTACGGAGAAAGAAAATAAGGGCTTGAGAGGAGTCGATGGAGTGTTCGAGATGAATTATTGAAACAAACGATTCAATCGGATGAATCAAATGAAGTGGTCGGTGATGTTTGGTGTGGAGGATGTCATGAAGTTGGGCGATCTCGGGGCCGAGTCTTTCGGCGAGATCCTGTCGTGGGAGGAGGGCGAGATCGGCGAGGGTGTGGAGGCCCCAGAGCTTGAGAAGTTCCAAGTGGGAAGTTCCAAGTTCCAAGTGGGGGAGGCTCCGGGTGAGGTGGATCGGGAGGGTTTGGAACGCTTCTGGTGGAACATTCTGGGAGGGGGGTGAGCGGTGAGGGCCACGGCTCCAGCGGGGGTGGGGGCCGCGGAAAATGAGGTTGTCGGAGGTGCTGGGTGAGAGGGCGAGGAGGTGGGTAAGATCGGGGGTGGGGCCGGTGGCGAGGCGGGCGGGGAGACCGAGGGCTTCGATGGGGGATTTGAAATTTGAGATTTGAAATCGGGGATGGAGGGAGAGGTCGAGGGTGAGGGTGTCGGGGGTGGTGAGTTCGAAGTCGGGGGTGATGGATTCGGCGAGTTTGAGGAAGTCGCGGAGGGCTTGGGCTTCGGCGTCGGGGTCGCGCGGGAGGACGAGGAGTGGGGGGCAGCGGGCGAGGGCGCGAGTGATGGAGAAGCCGGGTTCGAGATGGCAGGCGGCGGCGCGGCGGTTGAGGGCGAGGATCGGGACGCTGCGGTGGGATTTTTCGGTGGCGGCGACGGCGCAGGGGAAGCGCCGCTTTTCCGGGTGGTGGCGGAGAAGCGCTTCGAGTGGGAGGGATGGGAGGTGGAGGGTGAGGTACATGATGCCTGTTTTTGGGAGTGCCGAGTGAGCAGTGAAAGGCACGGGGATGCGTGGCTGGGGTTGGCCGGTGGCTGCAAGCCGACCGCTCCTTGGTGAGGCGATCGCTCGTTGTTTGGGGCGACTGCTTTTTGGTTAGGCGGTGCGGTGGAGGTGGCGGGTGGTTTGGGTTTGGAGGGTGGCGAGGAGTTCGGGGCGGGAAAGGTGGAGGTCGTCGAGGGTGAATGGGCGGGTGAGGGTGAGGCGGAGGGCGGTACGGGGAATGAGAGGGGTGGGGGTGAGGGCGAGGAGGGTAGTGTCGGTGGTTTCGGCGAGCTGGCGGAGCCGGTGCCAGGAGGAGCTGGGGATGCGGCGAAGCTCGCGGGCGGGGAGTGCGGAGAGATCGAGGAGGACGACGGGGAGGTTGCCGTCGCGGAGCAGGAGGTCGGCGGCGCGGAGGGCCTGGGTGGTGTCGTGGCAACGCAGCCAGAGGAGTCGGGCGCATTCCTCGGGGGTGAAGGAGGCGGGGTCGAAGCGGTCGCGGGCGTCGATGAGGACGAGTGGGAGGCTGGGAGTGGCGGTCTGGTTTGGTTCTTCTTCGGCGAGGAGGGCGGCGACGATTAGGGAGAGGCCGCAGGCGGGGGCGGCGGGGGAGATTTCGGTGATGGCGCCTTTGGCGAAGTTCCGAGTGAGAAGTTCCGAGTGGGAGATTGGGGAGTGGGGTTTCGCGCTACTGGGGTGAGGCGATAGGGGCGGGGGCCATCCTACGCGTGAAGCTACGGAGGGCTGGCTACTTCCGCTCCTTTTGAGTGGGGATGTTTGGAGGGCTTCGGGCTGCTGGGGTGAGGCGACAGGGCGGGAAGGCCCTTGCTCCCCTCGATGGGCAGCAGGGAATTTTTCGCGGAGTTGTTTTCGTAGGGCGATGACGGTTTCGCTTGGCATGGGTTGCGATGCTCATTTTGACGGGGATTTGAAAATGTTCAAGTGAACAGTTTGCGGTGCGGGTGTTTTTTTGTGAGGTTTTGAGCAATTGGAGCGAACGATCAAGGGGTTCGCAGGGACGAAGTTGGATGCCAACCGTTGATGGTTGGCCGCGCGGGCGGCCGCGGTCCATTCTGAGGAAACGACGCGGTCTTCGAGATCGCGGTCGAGGGCGCGATCATCAACGCTGGCCCAAGCGCTACTTTTCAGGACTCGGGCTCTTTTTTCTACTTGATGCCCAGAGTGCTGAAGTCGTTAGCCTCCGTAAGGTGCTGAAGTCGCGACTCCTTGTTCAGAGGGAAAAAGTATCTTCCTTCGGGGTCTTCCCGAGGGAGGTCTGGACTTCGCCATTCGAGGAGAGGTGGGTCAGGCAGTGGTAGACGTCTTCGGCGTCGGCATCGACTTCGTAGGCGATCTGCTCGGCGGTTTTGGGCTCACCGACGACACGGCTGCGGACGCGGCTCAGGACGTCGAGGAAGATGCCCGCCGCCTTTTTACCAGCCTCCACTCCGGGCTGGTGGTAGGCATTGATGTTGACCAGCGAGGCGTAGAAGGAAACGGCGCGTTCGAAGAGTCCGATGAGGACGCCGAGTTGGAACGGGTTGACTTCCGGGATTGAGATGGTGAGTGACTTACGGCCGGACTCATAGAGCGCTTTGCGGGTGCCACGGAGGAAGCCCTGAAGGTAGTCGGCAGAGGTGTTGCCGGGCTCAACTTCGATGGTGTCGCCATCCCGCCCCTTGCGGACTTCGATGAAGGTGGCGAAGAAGTTCGGCACGCCATCGCGCAACTGCTGGACGTAGGCATGCTGGTCGGTGGAACCCTTGTTGCCGTAGACTGCGATGCCTTGATTGACGACATGGCCGTCGAGATCATGTTCCTTGCCGAGCGACTCCATGACGAGTTGCTGCAAGTACTTCGAGAAGAGGACCAAGGAGTCTTTGTAAGGGAGCACGACCATGTCCTTTTCACCTTTGCCATTGCCTGCGGCATACCAACTGAGGGCGAGGCGCATGGCGGCGTTGCTAGAAGCCTCGGTCTTGCGGGTTTCTGCATCCATGGCGGCGGCACCGGCGAGGAACTCGTCGATGTTGATACCTTGAAGGGCAGCAGGCACGAGGCCGACGGTGGACATCACCGAGGTACGTCCGCCGACCCAGTCTTCCATCGGGAAAGTGGTGATGAAGCTGTGCTCAGCGGCGAACTTGGAAAGCTTGGAGCCTTCACCGGTGATGGCGACAGCGTGCTTGCCGAAGTCGAGGCCGGCGGCGTCGTAGGCGGCCTTGGCTTCGACCATGCCGTTGCGGGTCTCGGGCGTGCCGCCGGATTTTGAAATGACGAGAATGAGGGTATTGGTCAGTCCTTCGGCTCCGATCTGTCCAAGCGTGTGATCCATGCCGGCGGGGTCGGTGTTATCGAAGAAGAGCATTGGCAGGCGGGCTCCTTGGCCGATCGCTTGATCGACGAGTTGCGGACCGAGTGCCGAGCCACCGATGCCGATGAGGAGGATGCGTTCGAAGATGCCACCGCCTGGTGGGCTAACAGCTCCGGTGTGAATCTTGTCGGCAAAATCCTTGAGTGCCTTGAGCGGCTCGGTGATCTGACGGCGAATCTCATCGTTCGGGGCGAGATCAGCATTCCGCAGCCAGTAGTGGCCGACCATGCGTCCTTCGTCGGGGTTGGCGATTGCGCCGGATTCGAGCGCGGCCATATCGGTGAAGGCCTTGTTGATCTTGGGCTGCATGGATTCCAAGAAGGAGGCGTCGAGATCCATCAGCGATGAATCGAGCGAGAATCCGAATTGGGGATAGCGGAGGAGGGAAGAAGAGAAGTTATCGAAATTGGACATGGTGAGTCTTGGGAAAATTGAGATGGGGAAATCGAGAAATCAGGAAATGATGGAGGGAGTTTGAGTCGATTTTTACCGGTGGCAAGGCGGCTTGTCGGTTAGGACACAGTGGATGATTGGGGGAAGGGGTGAGGTGCGCTCAGTCGGCGTAGTGGATCAGTGACTCGATGCGGTGGTCGCCGAGCTTTTCGCGGCCATTGAGGAAGCCCAGCTCGATGAGGAAAGAGACGGCGACGATCTCGGCGTCGAGTCCGTCGAGGAGCTGGATCGCAGCGGCGGCGGTGCCTCCGGTGGCGAGGAGGTCATCGACGAGCAGGATTTTTTCGCCGGGATGAACGGCGTCTTCGTGGATTTCGACGACGTTTTCGCCGTATTCGAGTGTGTAGGAAAGCCCACGGGTGTTCCATGGCAGCTTGCCCTTCTTGCGGACCGGGATGAATCCGGCACCGAGGCGGTCGGCCACGGCGGCGGCGAAAATGAAGCCCCGTGCATCGATGCCGACGACTTTGTCGATCCTGGTGCTACCGGCGGTGTCGCAAAGCAGGCTGATCGAGTCATGGAAGAGGGCTCCGTTGGCGAGGATCGGGGTGATGTCCTTGAAGATGATTCCCGGCTTCGGGAAATCGGCGACGTCACGGATGGCGGATCGAAGGTTCTCAGCAGGAGGCATGAGGAAGCTTTAGTCTCACTCGGGCAAAGGCCAAACTTGAAATTCCGCGAATTTAGGGAGGTTGAATTTTTAAAAAAGCGGAGTGGCGGTTTTCGAGTCCGAACACCATGAGTCTCAAGGGAGATGGCTTTTCTTTACAGCGGTGGATGGAAGGTTAGCATTTCTCCGTTCACCCCCACCCCCCCTGATCCATGCCGGATGATTCCCCACAGCCGGAACTGGACGACGAACTTGTTGCGCGTGCCCGTGAGGGCGACACGCGTGCGTTCGACGCTCTGATTCTGAGATACGGCGATAAGCTGTATGGGCTGATTTACAACATGACCTCACACAAGGAGGATACGCACGATCTGCTCCAGGACGTGTTCGCGAAGGCTTACCATTCTTTGCCGAAGTTCCGTGGTCAGTCGGCCTTTTACACTTGGATTTACCAGATTGCGGTGAACATGACGCTGAACTTTCTCAAAAAAAGGAAGCGGCGGACTGGGCTGAGCCTGCATGACCTGGATTCCTCGGTGCAAAACGATCCGGCACTGGTTCACATGGACCATCAGACGAATTTGGAGAGGCGGAGTGATTTGCAGGAACTCCCAAAAAGATTGAACGAGGCGATGCAGCGCCTGTCTGAATCCCATAGAACAGTGGTGACGTTGTTCGATATCCAAGGCCTCCCGCACACGGAAATTTCCAAGATTCTCAAGGTGTCGGAGGGTACGGTTCGGTCTCGTCTCTACTACGCCCGCCAGCAACTTCAGAGTTATTTGCAGGACCTGTGGGAGTAGAGTTCTAAAAAATACTTGCCAAAAGGTAAGTATTTTAGATTCTTTAACCATCTGCCTGCCGTGAAACCAAGCGTCGATCAAGTCCAATCCCTGCTTTCTCTGAAGCGCCATGAGCGTACTCCAGAGGGATACATGGACGATTTCCTCAGAGAGTTTCACATGCGTCGTCGCGAAGAAGCTGTGGTGGAGAAGGGGCTCAGTGCTTTGTGGAGTCGCTTGATGGGATGGTTGTCGGAGCCTGGCATGTCCAAGTGGGCTTACGGTGGAGTGGTTGCTTATGCGGCGGTGATGATCGCCTTCATGGTGGGGGAACGTTCTCTTGATGTTGAGGGGCTGAACACGACCCCTGTGAAGCACCAGATTGTGCCGGTGCCGCCTGCTGTGCAGCAGCTCGAAGAACTTGATTTGCGTCCGTCTTCCTTGGGAAGCACGGGAGATCAGGAGTTCTGAAGAGCGGAGGGCACGATGCGTTGCTTCTCCGAAAAGCGCCCCAAGGCACTCGCTTTGATTTTATTGGTGGGACTGTGCCCGGGAATCGGGATCTCGCAGGGCTTGCTTGACGCTGGCTTTGGTGGGGCGAGCGATGAATCGGCGGCGTTTCTTGCGGCGGGAGGTCGGCATGTCGTGACGGTGGCGGTTGCGGGGAGGAATCTTGGGGCTGCCCGTTTGGTTGGCGCTGGGGTGGAGCCATGTGGGAAAATGGCGGATCCGGTTTCGCGGGTGGTGGTTTTTGAAATGCCGAGCACGATGAGTGGGGCGTTTCGGCTTGCGGAGAGAACTCCGGCGGGCGGTTTACTGAAAACACCGGATGGCAAGATCAGTGGGAGGATTGAAGCCCGAGTCGAACAAGTGGGGGGCAAGTTTCTACCCTTCACGCTGATCCAGCTTCGCTATGGCGGAGTGCCTCCGAAGCCCGGTACGCCTTTGTTGGACGCTGCGGGTGCGGTGGCGGCGATTGCTCATGAGGCGAGCGGTCGCCATCATGGCGGCTACGCCCTACCCGTGGAAGTGGTGCATCGGGCGCTGGAGGCGGCTCGCCTAGGAAGAGGGTCTCAGCGTGCCTGGCTCGGGCTGACTCTCAAGCCGGGTCAGGGAGTGCCACAAGTGACTGGGACGGTGGCAGGGTCGCCTGCGAACCAGGCCGGGGTGATCGTTGGGGATGTGCTGACGGAAGTCGGTGGTCTCAAGGTTGCGGACTACGGCGATGCGGTGAATGCGTTTTTCCTGCTGCGGCCCGGGAAGTCGACGAGGTTGAAGTTGAAGCGCGGTGGGGTGGAGAAGGTTTTGCAGTTGGTGCCGGCGGTGGCTAAGCAGTGAAGCGGTGCCATGATTGTCGAAGTTCTGCGAGTCAGTGGTAAGGGATTGAGGGAGTCTCTTGGTGAGGTTGCGCGGCTGGGGATCGAGGTATTTCGGGAGTATCCGTATCTGTATGAGGGGAGCGAAGCGGCGGAACAGGAGTATTTGGAAAGTTATGCGATCCGGCCAGGCTGGCGAGCCTGTTTGGGCTGGAAGCAGGTTGATTCAGGGGGCGAGGATGTGAGGAATGAACTGGTATTCTGGACCAAGGAAGTCTGAGAGGGTCTGGAATTGCTGATGCCCGACCCGCGCTTATTTCGATATCAAATGTAGTACATCGGCTCGTTTCCACGTTCGGTGAGCTGCTTGAGGTCGATGGACTCGAGCTGGGCTTGGGTGTGTTCGGAGATGGTTTTCCAGATCTGGCGGACGGCATTGCCGCTTTCTCCTTCGGAGTGGGTGGTGATGCTGAGCAGGGAGGGTTCCACGGCATCAACGATTTCCTTGAGGCTGATGGCCTCGGGTGGGCGGGCGAGAAGGTAGCCTCCGGCCTTGCCGCGGCGGCTTTCAATCACTCCTGCACGGCGTAGATCGTTGAGGATCTGGACTAAAAAGTTCGCGGACACGGCTTCCCGTTGCGCGAGCTCCTCAAGGCGTGTAATAGTTCGCCCGTCATAAAGCTTGGCCAGTTGAGCCATGGCGCGGCAAGCATAGTCGAGTTTTTGGGAAATCCGCATGGAGTCAGAGCAACACACAGAAGAGGGGCGGGGAAGCGCGAAGGATGTCCGCATTTGCCAGGCGCGCGCGATCGATGTCGCCGCGCTCTGGAGCCAGATCCGCGAACGGGCTGAGACGATCGTGGAGGATGAGCATGGATTGCGGGTGTTGCTGGACGATGTGATTTTGAGTCAGAGCTCGCTCGGAGCGGCTCTTGCCGTGCGTTTGGCTCGGAAGCTGGCTCGCGAGGACATGACGCGTGAGGAGCTGACGCCGCTACTTCGTAGTATCCTTGAAAGTGACGAGGAGCTGGTGGAGAGCGCGGCGCGGGATATCTGCGCGATTGTGGAGCGCGATGCGGCCTGCGACTCACCGCTTCAGCCGCTATTGTTTTTCAAGGGGTTCATGGCGATTTCGACCTACCGGGTTTCCCACCATTTGTGGGGGCAGGGACGGAAGGAGCTGGCGCTGTATTTTCAAAGCTTGGCGAGCGAAGTTTTTGCAGTCGATATCCATCCGGCGGCACGAATCGGCTGTGGGATCCTGCTGGACCACGCGACGAGCTTCGTGGTCGGGGAAACGGCGATCATCGAAGATAATGTCTCGATTCTCCATGAGGTGACCCTTGGGGGGACCGGGAAAACCACGGGGGATCGGCATCCGATTGTGCGTTCTGGTGTGCTGCTAGGTGCCGGTGCGAAGGTTCTGGGCCGGGTCGAACTTGGCGAGGGAGCCAAGGTCGGGGCGGGCAGTGTGGTGCTTGCGGATGTGGCTCCTCATACGACGGTGGCCGGGGTGCCAGCTCAGACGGTGGGGGTAAGTCGTGAGGAGGCACCGGCGCTTGAGATGGATCAGCAGTTATTTTGTCGAAGTTTTGGCGAAGCAAAGGGTGCAGGAAGCTAGTTGATCTCGCTCGCCATCGAGGGAAGCGAATGGTAAGCCCAGCGCATGCTCTGCAGGATTCTCGGTCTCATCTTGGCGCTTTTGGCGCTGGGAGGCTGTGAGAGTTCCAAGAGTCTTATGGGGAATGGTTCCAAAAAAGGGCCGGGAAGGGCGGATATTCCGCCGGGGGGAGAGGTGCGTGACGAGCTTGACGGGCTGGTATTACGGGAAAATGGGGGAGTCAGATTCAGACGGGATTTGCCGTTTCCTGCGAGGCTTGAAGTCCGTATGAGCCAGAGTTTGGACTATCAGAACGTCAAGGTGGTTGAAGTGTCGGACCTTGGGAAAATTGTGAAAACTCTCAACCATAAGGTGGAGACGGAGATCTGGTGTGGCAAGGGGCCTGGGGTGTTCGAATTTCGCCTAGAAAAGGGAAGTCGGCGGGTCGCTGCGGCTGAGGAGAAAGACTCCTCGGTTATCGATGTTGAGTTGAATCGAGCGAAGGAGTTGGAAGGGCAGTCTTTGAATTTTGCTCTTTCAGAAGGGGGGTGGCGAACACGGCATGGGGCTGGCGCTGTGGATTTCAAGAGAGCAGTTTGGTCTGATAGCATGGAGGATAGCGTTCCGCAGCTGATGGTGGAAACGGGTGCCCATCCTCGGGTGCAGTGGTTTTCAGCGTCACGTATGTGGAGACAGGGGGATGGAATCATGCTGACGGGGAATACTTTGAAGATTTTGGATCCCTATGATGTCAGTGGGAGGATGGCATTGAAGTTTGAGGGGGAGGAGGCCGTTGGTGGGCACCCTTGCGGAGTGTTCTCGCTTTCGGGTGATATGCGGGTGATGGGGCAAATCCAGGCCGATGGCTCTCAGCATGACGTCGATATCTCCATTAGTTCGGGGAAGATATGGGCGTCCCTGCTCTACCCAGTGCTGTTGCGTGAGGAATATGAAACCGTGCAAACCATGACCCAGCGTGAGGGCAAGCGAGGAGGTCCGGAGACCAGACTGCAAGGGGGTGTCAGAGTGTTAAAGTGCCGTAACTGGGTGCCGGCAGACGAGTGAGCGCGGCTGATTTAGAACAGCCCGGCTTCGCGGAATGAGTAGTAGGGCGAACGACCGCCATCGTGGCGGCCGATGATGACGTGGTCGATGAAGCGGAGTTGGAGGAGCTCGGCGGCTTCGATGAGTCGCTTGGTGAACTTGCGATCGGCTTCGCTGGGGGTTGGGTCGCCGGAAGGGTGGTTGTGAATCAAGGCGAATCCATAGGCGTTGCGAAGCATTACGGGACGTAGGACTTCACGCGGGTGGGCGCTGGTTTCGTTCAGCGTGCCGGAGCTGATCTGGATGGTGCCGGTGTGGCGCAGGCGGCTGTCGACCATTGCGATGATGAGCTTTTCATGGCCGAGCCAGCCAAGCTGGGGGGCGAAGGCTTCGTGGATTCTTTCGGGGCTATCGAGAGATATTTGCGCGACTTGCTCGCGGGCGAGGCGTGCGCCGAGTTCGAAGGCGGCGGCGAGCTTGCTGGCGCGGGCGAGGCCGATGCCGGGGGAGGTGAGGAGTTCGTCGAGGCCAGCGGCTCCGAGGGCGTGGAGCGAGCCGAAGTGATTGAGGATTTCGCGGCCGATCTCGATGGCATTTTTCTTCGAGGTTCCTGAGCCGATGAAGAGGGCGAGGAGTTCGGCGTTGTCGAGGGCCGAGGCCCCCAGGCGAGCCAGCTTTTCGCGTGGCTTGTCATCTTCGGGGAGATCCTGGATGCGCGACATGAAATGGAACTAGTCTTTTGATGATTTCGGGTCGAGCGCGTCGCGCAGGCCATCGCCGAGGAAGTTGAGGGCGAAGAGCGTGGCCGCAAAGAACAGTGACGGGAAGAAGAGTAGCCAGAAGTTGGCGGACATGCGGTCGGCTCCTTCACTGATGAGGATTCCCCATGAACTGTTAGGTGCCTTTACCCCGAGGCCGAGGAAGGAAAGGGTGGCCTCGAAGAGCATGATGCCCGGAATGGTGAGCGTCGTGTAAACAATGATCGGTCCGAGCGAGTTTGGCAGGATGTGCTTGAAGAGAATGGTGAAGTGGCCGAGTCCGAGCGAGCGGGAAGCTTCGACGAAGTCCTGGCTGGCGACATTGCGGACCTGGGCGCGGACGATGCGCGAAACAGTGAGCCATGAGAGCGCGCCGATGGCGAGAAAGAGCGGGACGAGGGTGGTGATGGGTTCAACCCAGGTGCGGGTCTTGTTTTCTGCGATGACCGAGGCTCCTTGTCCGACGATGAGACCGACCGTGTCGTCGGTGAGGGTAGTGGTCCAAGGTTCGATGGTCTTTCCGAGGAGGATGACGATGACGAGGAAGGGCAGCGCGTAGAGGATGTCGACAATGCGCATCATGAAGTCATCGACGTAGCCGCGGACGTAGCCGGCGATCGCGCCCCAGAGGACGCCGAGGGTGACGGAGACGCTGGTGGTGATGAGGCCGACGGCGATGGTGATGCGGCCGCCGTAAAGGACGCGCGAGAAGATATCGCGACCGAGGTGGTCGGTGCCAAAGGGGTGGGCGGCGGATGGCGGGCTATTTTTCCCCGGGAGGTCCTGGATGTTGGGGTCCGGGATCAGGCTGGGGAAAAAGGGGAGCACGAGGCAGGCGACGAAGATGATGGCCAGCACGAACAATGAGATCGTGGCAGCGCGGTTCTTGATGAGGCGATGAGCGGCGTCGCCCCAGAGTGAGGCTCCTTTTTCGACGGCGACGGGTGCGTTGGCGGTGATGGCGCTCATGAACGGAGGCGGGGATTGAGCCAGTAGCCGAGGATGTCGGTGGCGAAGTTGGCAAGGATGATGAGGATGCCAAAGAGGAGGACGATGCCTGTTAGGACGGGTTCGTCACCAGTTTCGATGGCCTTGATGAAATGGGTGCCGAGACCGGGAAGGGCGAAGACGCTTTCGATGACCAGCGAGCCGGAAATGATGCCGGCGAAGGCGGGGCCGATGTAGGCGACGGCCGGGGTGAGACCGCCACGCAGGCAGTGGCGGATGAGGATGTTCTTCTGGCTGACGCCTTTGGCGCGGGCGGTGCGGACGAAGTCCTGGCTTAGGGTGTCGAGCATGCCGGCGCGGGTGAGGCGTGAAAGGTAGGCGGCGCTGCCCAAGCCGAGGGTGATGGAGGGCAGGATCCAGAAGAGAGGGTTGAGGTTCGACCAGCCCATGGCGGGAAGGATTTCCCATTTTTGGCCGAAGCGGTCCGCGAGAATCGGGCCGATGACGAACGAGGGAAGGCAAATGCCGGTCATGGCGATGGCCATGGTGGAGTAGTCGAGGATGCTGTTCTTCTTCCATGCGGCGATGACGCCCAGGGGGACGCCAACGAAGATTGCGAGGGTGATGGCGACGAGACCTAACTGCAGCGAGACGGGGAAGGCTTGGCCGATAATTTCGGTGACCTCGCGACCTTCGAGGCGAAGGCTTGATCCGAAGTCGCCCTTGAGGATGTTGGTGGCACGTTTGGCGAACTGAACGGGAAGTGGTTGATCGAGGCCGTAGTAGGCATTCATCCGAGCCTGGATGTGCTCGGGGATGGCCTTCTCGGTTTTGAACGGGCTGCCGGGCAGGGCCTTGACCAGAAAGAAGGTCAGGGTGAATAGGACGATCATCACGATGACCCCCTGAAGCAGGCGATTGATGAGATAACGGAGCATGGGCTAGTTGGCGTCGAGGCTGATGTTCTTCCAAGGATGGTTGTCGAGGAGGAGTGGGTGCCAGCCTTTGACTTCCGGCCGGAGGAGGTAGTTGCGGACGTACCAGGAAATGGGGAGGATGGGTTGCTCGTTGAGGAGGATCGCTTCGGCCTCTTTCATGATCCTGAAGCGTTCGTCGGGATCGGCTTGTTGCGCGGCCTGACTGAGGAGTTGCTCAAACTTTTCGTTCGACCAACCGGTGTTGTTGTTGCCGTTGCCCTTGGTCCACATGTTGAGAAAGGTGGTGGGGTCGAGGTAGTCGCCGATCCAGCCTGCGGAGGCCATGTCGAAATCGAGTGTTTGCTGGGCGGTGATGTAGGATCCCCAGTCTTTGCTTTCGATGTCGATCAGAATTCCGAGATGCTCCCGCCACATGGCCTGGAGTGCCTCGGCTCCGGCGCGGGCGGAAGCCTTGCTGATGAGAATCGAGTAACGGGGGAAGTCCTTCCCACCGGGGTATCCTGCATCGGCGAGAAGTTGTCGGGCTTTCTCGGGATTGAATTCGAGGACGGGGTCGGCGAGATAGCTGCCCATCTTTGGTGTGAAGGACTTCGTCGGTTCGTAGCCTTCGGTGATGTAGTTGCAGTAGTCGGCGCGGTTGATCGTGAGGGAGAAAGCCTGTCTGACACGAGGGTCGGAAAGTCCGGGTCTGGTGGTGTTGAGTCGGACGAAGGTGGTGCCAACGTAGGGTTCCTGACGAAGGGATTCCTTTTCGTTTTTCCGGACGTCCTTGATCAAGTCCGGCGGCAGCATGTAGGTGGTGTGAAGTTGCCCGGCGCGGTAGGCGCGGGCTTCAGTGTAGGGGTTCTCGATCGGGTAGAAACGAATGCCGTTGAGCCCAACATTTTTGGCATCCCAGTAGTGGGGGTTGCGCTCGACTTCGATGACGTCATGGAATCGCCACTCGGTGAGACGGAAGGGGCCGTTTCCGACGATGTTACCGGTTTTGGACCAGCTGGTGAATCGATCCGTCATTTCGCCGAACTGGAGCACGATGTGTCGTGGCACGGGGAACCAGGTGTAGTGGCGGGTGAGCGAGGGCAGGAAGGGGACTGGCTCCTTGAGTTTGATCAACAGCGTGAAGTCATCGAGGGCCTTGACACCGACCTTTTCAAAGTCGGTGATTTGCTCGCGGTTGAACTCGGCGGCCTGATCGATGAAGTAGAGCATCTCGACGTAGGGTGCAGCGAGGGCTGGCGAGAGCATCCGGTGATAGGAAAAAACGAAGTCGTGGGCGGTGACGGGAGCTCCGTCAGACCAGCGTCCGTCAGGTTGCAGCTTGAAGGTCCACTCGGTCAGATCTTCGTTGTGAGTCCACGATGCGGCCGCTCCCGGGGGGGTCGCGGCATCATCGCTGGGGTGATCAGCCACGAGTCCCTCGAAGATGGCTCCGATGATTTTGCTTTCGGGAACTCCTGTGACCATTTGATGATCAAGGGATTTCGGCTCAGCGGAATTGCCGATCAGGAAAATACCATCACGGTTCGCTTTCTCGACGAGGGTCTCTTTTTGGCAGGCTGAAAGCACCAAAATGAGCGCGAAAAGATAGAAGGAGCGAATCACTGGCGATGAACTAGCGGTGCTTTTGCGACAATTGCAGGAAAAAATTTTCGATGGCGGACAATTATTCCTATTTGTCATTTAGGTGGCTGGGGGGCTTGCAAGGCACGGGAGGCTTGCTAGTAAACGTGCGCACCCGCCGTCGTTGCCTGCTTTGAAAGCCTACTTTATCCGCCGCCTGCTGCTGATCCCGCTGACTCTTGTCGGGATCACGTTGCTGGTATTTACCATTCAGCGGAAGGCACCTGGCGGACCAATGGAGCAAGAGCTGACCCAATTGCTTGGCGGGGAAGGCGGCGCACGTCGGGCTCGGGCTTCGGAGGGGGCGTCGTTGAGTGTTGCCCAAGTGATGGAGATTGAGGAAAAGTATCAGCGGGACCGCAGCCTGATCCGAGGCTACAGTGATTGGCTGGGGCTGACTCAGAAGGATTTGGCAAAGGCGGGTGCGGAGTTTCCCAAGGGTGAGAACGAGGTGGTGATTTCGATGCCGGGAACGGTTTATTCGGTCAAAGTCATCAAGACAGAGGATGGAGCGGTGACGAAGCAGTTACTGGATGCTGAGGGGGCGGATCTCGACTCGGATGAGATCATCGCCCCCTGGGAGGTGCGGCTGAGGTCGCCTGAGGATCAGGCGGCGAGCTGGAAAAACTGGATGAAGGGGGTTGCGGTTCCTGAAAATCTGACCTGGCGTGCGATTCTCTATCGTCCGGGGCGGGATGGTTTGCTGCAAGGAAGCCTTGGTGCGTCTGAAAAGTATCAGGACCCTGTGGGACAAATGATCGTTGATCGGATGCCTGTTTCGATTTTCTTTGGAGGGATCAGTATGGTGCTGATCTACGCGATCTGTTTGCCACTCGGTGTGGTGAAGGCGATCAAGCACCGGAGCTGGTTGGACAATTTTTCGTCGGTGATGGTTTTCGCTGGCTATGCGATTCCTGGCTATGCCCTCGGCTCCTTGCTGGTGGTCTATCTTGGTGCGAAGCTCGGGTGGTTTCCTCTCGGTGGCTTTCCTGGTGATCAATTCGAGCAACTCGGCCCAGCTGGCAAGCTTAAGGATGTCTTCGAGCACGGATTCATGCCGCTGGTGTGCTATGTGATTGGCAGCTTTGCGTTCATGACGCTGATGATGAAGAACAACCTGATGGAGCATTTGGCCTCCGACTATGTTCGCACGGCGACGGCAAAGGGGGCCCCGTTTCGGTCGGCCGTATTCAAGCACGCCTTCCGGAACTCGATCATTCCGATCGCGACGACTTTTGGTAGCAACATCACCTTGTTGGTCGCGGGGAGTATCCTGATCGAGCGGGTCTTCGACATCAATGGTTTCGGTCTACTTCAGTTTAATGCTCTGCTCGAGCGTGACGAGCCACTGATCATGGGGGTTCTGTTCGTGTCTGCGACTTTGATGCTGATCGGTAATGTTCTGTCGGACCTGTGCGTGGCACTGGTGGATCCCCGTGTGAGTTATAAGTGAGATGAACTTTCCGAGGAAATTGGGTGTCCTGCTGATCATCGCAGCGGTGTTGGCCACTGTGAGCGACCACTTCGGGTATGCGCTGCCGAGTTTGCGCTGGCTGTATTCATTCATGGCGACACCTGACCAGATCCTCGACGCGGAGGTGAGGCAATACTGGTTTGGCAAGGTTGATTGGCCTTGGTTCAGGGCGCATCAGGGCGAGGTGATCGGTCATCTTGCCTCTGGTCTGATGGTGCTGATTGGCTTGGTGTTGATCGGTCGAGGCAAGGGCTTCCATTGGAATCCTTTGACGATTCGGAAAATGACCCGGTTTAAGTCGATCGGACGTGGCTACAGTTCTTTGAAGATCCTGATCGTGCTGCTCGTCGTGGCTCTTCTCGATCAGGTCTTGGTAGGAAAGCAGGCGCTGGTCGTGCGGCACGACGGGCAATGGAGTTTTCCGGCCTTTGAAAAAAAGACTTATCTCGAAAGTGAGTATGGTGGAGAGAGTGAGGAGGAGGTGGATTTTCGAAAGTTGAAGAAACGCTTCAAGGTCGATTCACCTGAGAGCTTGATCATCATGCCTCCTGTGCCATGGGATCAGTCATTTGATTCCGATGAGAAAATGACGAAGGATCTGGTTCTGATCAGTGGAGTCATTCACGAAGCATCTGGAAGAAGGCCTTACAATGGATTCGCGGTGGCGTTTCAGGAGAATAATCGTGAGCTCAAGGTGCGCAGTGGTCGGATCCGAAATGGAAAGCTCTCGGGACCTGCTCAGGTCTATGACAAGGCAGGGGAGCCCGCTGGTCGCGAAGAGTGGTCGGACGGGAAGCGGATCAGCACTTCGGTCAAAGGCGATGCTGACGTTGAGAAAGGCCGTTGGGCACAGGTGATCTATGCGCCGCTTCCGCCCGATCTTAAGGCAGGGCACTTTCTTGGTACGGATTCGAAGGGATGGGATATCCTCGCTCAATTGTATGGCGGCATGCAGGTGCTGTTCAAAGCCGCGATTCTGTATGTTGTCCTAACCTACTTCATCGGAATCACGCTCGGTGCCCTGATGGGGTATTTCGGTGGACTCTTCGACCTCGTGATGCAGCGGGTCATGGAGATCATGAGCAATGTGCCTTCGCTGTTGGTGATCATGATCATCATCGCCAATCTCGGTCGCGACCGGGTCACACTTGGGACGATCCTTCTGGTCTTCTGTATCTTCTCGTGGATCGGCATCGCTACTTTTCTGCGGACTGCCACCTTCAAGGAAAAGGCTAGGGATTATGTCAATGCGGCGCGTGTCATTGGAGCACCGACATCCCGGGTGATTTTCCGTCATATTCTGCCGAACGTGATTGCGACGATCGTCACCCTCATCCCTTTTAGTATTTCGTCCGTGATTACTTCGTTGACTGCGCTCGACTTCCTAGGATTCGGGTTGCCGGACCGCTATCCAAGTTGGGGACGCTTGTTGAGTGATGGCGTCAGCAATCTGAGTTCGGCGTGGATTGTGAGTTCGGTTTTTGCGATGCTGGTGTTGGTTCTCCTGCTTGTGACCTTTGTCGGTGAGGCGATTCGTGAAGCCTTTGATCCCCGAACCTTTACCACTTACCAATGAGAGTTTCCATCCATGGAATAATCGCAGTGCTGGCGGTGGTTTTCTTGTCCACCTGTCGGGACAGTCGTCAGTGGGTGCCGTATGACAGTGCCGAAGAGCGGTTGAAATTCGAGGAACGATACAATGAGCAGGTCATCAAGACCTTGACTACGCGCCAAGGTGAACTGGAGGAGTTGCTTTCCGGTGATCTTGCGGAGGCCAAGCGTCAGGATCTCGAGAAGGAGATGAGGCGTCTCGAAAAGCGGCTCGAGCGTCCGGCATTCTTCGAACGCTTGGAAGAGTCGGATTTGCCGCCGGATCTCGATTGGACGACGAATCTCGATGATCCCGAGCTGGGTTCGCCCGAGGCAAAGAAGGGCGGGACGCTGCACTATTACTTCACTGCTTATCCACGTTCCATCCGATCAGTGGGGGCTGAGTCAAACAACTCATTCCGCTCCGTCCACTGGGACGACAATGAGATGGGATTGATTTCGATTCACCCGAACACTAGGAATGTTATTCCGGCTTTGGCCGATCGCTGGGCGGTGGGAGAGGATGGGCAGTCGGTTTACTTCCACATCGATTAGCGGGCACGTTGGTCGGATGGGAAGGATGTGACTTCAGAGGACTTCCTGATGAGTGTCTATATCTTCTTGTCGCCTTATCTGACGCCGACGTTTTATCGGAATTATTATGGGGAACAGTATTGGGGGATTGCCAGCTACGGGCCAGATTATATCTGTGTGAGAAACGCCTTCCCGAAGCCGCTCGCGCCGTTTTTTGCCAGCCTCAATGCTTCGCAGGTGGATTTCTACAAGGAGTTTGGTCCTGATTTTGAGGCACGCTACAACTGGCGGACCCGTCCGACGACGGGGGCGTATATCATCAAGCCGGAGGATGTGCAGAAGGGGCGTTCGATCACGCTGAGCCGGAATCCCGACTGGTGGGCTCGTGATTTAAAGTACTATAAGAACCGCTTCAATCCGGACCGGATGGAATATCGGTTGATCCGTGATCCTGAAAAAGCTTTTCAGGTGTTTCTTCAAGGTGATATCGATTTCGAGCTCTTGGGTGATCCCAAGAAATGGTATGAGGAGAGTGAGACAGATTCTGTTTTCAAGGGCTACATTGAGCGGGCGACTTTCTACAATGTTTACCCAAGGGTCTCGCGTGGTTTGTATTTCAATATGTCGAGGTCACCTCTGAATGATCTCAATGTGAGAATCGGTCTGCAGCATGCGACCAACTGGGAGAAGGTCATCGATCTCGACTTGCGAGGAGATGCCGAGCGCTTGTCCTTGTTGAATGACGGATTCGCGGGGATCTCAGACACCGAACTCAAGACGCGACCTTACTCGGTGGCGAAGGCTCGGGAATCGTTCGCAAAAGCGGGATTCGACAAGGCTGGTAGGGATGGGATTCTGCAAAATCCCAAGGGCGAGCGACTGAGTTTTGAGCTTAGCTATCCCAAGATTGCTGCGCTTGAGGCGATGGTGCTGAGGCTCACCGAAGAGGCAAAGAGGGCTGGAGTGGAATTCCGGCTCAATGGCATGGATTCATCGGCTTCTTTCCAACAAGTCCTGCAGAGAAAGCACGAGATCTCGTTCATGGGCTGGGGAGTGGGTCAACCGATGATCCCGGATTTCTATCAGCAGTTTCACTCGAAAGAGGCTTTTCTTGAGGACGGGAAAACCTTGAGGATGATGACCAACAATATTTCAGTCTTCGCCGATCCAGAGGTGGACCCGATTCTTGAGATGAATCGGAATGCGACGAGTATGGACGTCGTGATCGAGACGAGTCGCCAACTTGAAAGGATTTTCCACGAGCAGGCCGTTTGGGTGCCGGGATACAAGCGGTCCTATTACCGGGTGGGATACTGGCGCTGGGTGCGCTGGCCGGATGACTTCAACGTCCAGCTGGCGGACTTGCCGGAAATGAGCCACGTCCTTTGGATCGATCTGGATAGGAAGGAGGAGACGCTGGAGGCGAAGCGCACTGGCAAGAGTTTCCCTGAAGCGAATTGGGTCTTTGATCAATACCGCGTTGGTGACGACGATCAGCAGATCATGGATGCGGATGAGACGGAGGCACCGCAGGAGAGCAATGCACTGGAGCCGGCGGAGGAGGTCGGTCCGGAGTTGCTTGAGAAACTCGAACCGCAGATTGGAGATTGATCATGGGTGAGAAGCTACTGGAAGTGGATGACCTGATCAGCGCGTTCGAGACCGATCGCGGGTTGGTGCGGGCGGTTGATCATGTCGGTTTCTCGGTGGAGAAGGGCAAGACACTGGGGATTGTCGGCGAGTCCGGATGCGGCAAGAGCGTCACGGCGATGTCGATGATTCGATTGCTTCCGCAACCCGCCGGTCGAATCTTGCAGGGCACGGTGAAATTCAAGGGCGAGGATCTTACTCAGGCTTCTGTGAGGCGAATGAGAAAGATTCGGGGGAACGAGATCAGTGTGATTTTCCAAGAGCCGATGACCGCGCTCAATCCAGTTCATCGGATCGGAAAGCAGATGACGGAGTGCTTTCACCTCCACCAGCGGATCAGCAGGAAGAAGGCATGGGAGCAGTCCGTGGAGATGCTTCGTTTGGTGAAAATTCCGTCGCCGGAAATGAGAATGGGAGATTACCCGCATCAACTCTCGGGTGGGATGCGCCAGCGGGTGGTGATCGCGATGGCGTTGGCGTGTCGGCCAGATCTGGTGATTGCCGATGAACCGACCACGGCGCTGGATGTCACCGTGCAAGCTCAGATTCTGGATCTTTTGAAAAAGCTTCAGGCGGAGATGGGCATGGCGGTGATTTTGATTACCCACGACCTCGGGGTGATCGCGGAAAACTGCGATGATGTGGCGGTGATGTATGCCGGACGGATCGTCGAGCGAGCACCGGTGAAGGAGCTTTTCGCCAATCCGCTGCATGCCTACACGCGCGGATTGCTGGCATCGATTCCACGTCTTGAGACGCCGATCAAGTCGGTGCTTCCGACGATTCCGGGGATGGTCGCCTCACTGGCTGATCTGGTGCCGGGATGTCGGTTTTGCCAGAGGATGGAGCGGAAGGGGTCAACCTTGCGGGAACGGCCCGGATTTTTTGAAGTAGCGGAGGATCATTGGGTCGAGGTTTGTCCGAAATGTTATCATGGCGAGGAGGTGGCGAAGTGAGTAGTCTTCTTTCAGTGATGGACCTCAAGGTCCATTTCCCAGTGCACGGCGGCCTGCTGATGCGTCAGAAGAAGACGGTGAAAGCAGTCGACGGGGTGTCGCTCGATATCGGTGTGGGAGAGACTCTTGGGTTGGTCGGTGAGTCGGGCTGCGGCAAGTCGACACTTGGCAAGGCGATCGTTCGTTTGGTTGATCCGAATGCAGGATCGATTGTTTTTGAAGATCGCGATATCACCAAGTCATCGAGGCGTTCCATTCGTCCTCTCAGGCAGGATTTGCAAATGATCTTCCAGGATCCGGCGGAATCGCTCAATGCGCGTCACAGCATTAGTGAGATTCTTGAGGAGCCGTTGATTGTGCATCGTCGGGGAAATCGGGCGGAGCGGAAGAAGAAGGTCGCGGAGTTGTTGGATCGGGTGGGCTTGCCGGCGGCGAGTGCAGAACGCTATCCGTTTGAGTTTTCAGGTGGGCAGCGGCAGCGTGTGGGCATTGCCCGGGCAATCGCGCTGGAGCCGAAGCTGATCATTGCCGATGAACCGGTTTCGGCGCTCGATGTGTCAGTGCAATCGCAGGTGATGAATCTGCTGTTGGAGCTGCAAAAGGAGATGGGGCTTTCCTATCTGTTCATCGCTCACGACTTGGCCGTGGTGAAACATATCTCGGATCGAGTCGCGGTGATGTATCTTGGGAAGATTGTCGAGTTGGCCGACGCTGAGACGATTTATCTACGACCGAAGCACGCCTACACCAAGGCGCTGATTTCAGCGATTCCGCATCCGGATCCATCGAGGATCGTGGAACGAGTGCTGTTGGAAGGTGATGTGCCTTCACCGATCGATCCACCGAAGGGAAGTGCCTTTGGAAAGCGGATCAATCATCCACGTTACGAGGAGACGGAGGGGATGGATTTGTCCCTCGTGGAAATCGAACCCCGGCACTGGGTGGCGGCGGATCCTTGCTGCCTTGAGGAGGCGGATTGGGAGCAGGTGAAGGGCTGAAGTTTTCGCCAGGCGAGGAGGCTGGTGCCAGGCACCAGACCTACTTTTGCGCGGTGGATTCGGGGAGTTCGAATCTTACGGCGATGACGGTGTTTGTGACCTTGGCGAGGCCGACAGCCAGTCGGCGGCGGTCTTGATTGGATGCTTGGATGTGAGGATTGGGAGAGATGGGAAATGGCTTGGCGGGGAGGATGCGGAAGATGGCGTTTGCGGGCAGACCGAGACGGGCGGTGAGGGTTTGACCATCCTGTCTGAGGATGGCGGTGCGTTTGTCCTCGCTCAGTTCGATCTCCGCTTCCGTGTGAAAGAAGGACCAGATCTCCGAGGGCTCCTTGCAGACGACCTTGTCGGTGACGGTGAAGTGTTTCCCGCGTTGCAACTCGAAGGTTCGGGTGAACTCCTCTGCATTCCTGGTATAGGCTTCGGTCACATCGAGGGTGGCCGTGGCGGCGGATTTCTTCGAGACGAATTCGGTGAAGGCGACTTCGGCTCGGGGGTTTTGGTCGGGCTCTGCGTCAGGATTGATGACGAGGGTGTTGTGGCCTTCGGCACGGACGCGGTAGAAATCGTTGCGGTCAGCTTTGTTCCTGTGGCGCTGGTAGGTTTCCCGCTCCTTTCCGGAATCGATGATCCAGCGGACGCCATTGGCTTCGAGGATGAAGGAACCGAGATCGAGGTGGCGGTGGGAGTTGGAATTCGACCCGCCCTGCATGGCGACGATAAAGCCTTCGCCGTCGTTCCATGAGTCGCGCATGGAGGCGACCTCGATACCGCGGAAGTATTTGTCGGTCGGCATGGAGGCGGGATCGAAGTTGGTTGGTTTTTCCTGCAGCCATAGAAGGTCCCATAGGCTACCACCTTTCGCCGCGGAAAGGGCGTTGCTGCGGAACCAGGTGAAGCGGGGGATGGCGTATCTTTTTCCCATCCAGAGGTGTTGGGGGGTGGAGCCGGGGGAGCGGCCGCAATCGCCGAAGTCGAAGGCGACCCGCCTGGTGCCGGAAAGGTAGATCTGGTAATCTCCGCTCTGGCGGAAGCCCTCGACTGCGGAGAGGCCGAAGTCTTTTCCCAAGGCGCTCTCGAGGCCGGAGATGAGCATGATGTTGTAGAGGCTGCCGAAACTCCAGTAACTGGAGCCTTCGTGGCTGGCACCATCGGGGGCGTAGGCTTTCATGGCCCGGGGGACGCTTTCAATCGCGTGGCGGAGGATGCTTCCGGCGATCACGGGATCGGTATCTGCGACGGCGAGGGCACCGAGGGCGATGCCGCCGTTGCAGACCTGATTCCAGTTGTGGGAGGCCTTGTGCCAGCCGCTCGGGTTGGTGTAGACCTTCATCGCGGGAGTGAGGCCCTTTTTGACGATGGCTTGGCGCAGGGTCTGCCGCTGGGCCGGGGTCCACTCGTCCCAAAGCCAGTCGAGACCGAGGGCGAAGGCTTTGGTCATGATCGCGGTATCGAGAAAGTGGGCTGGGTTCCAGTCCTTGAATCCGGCTGCGGATTCCAGCTCCACCCAGACGCGGTCGGCGTATTTTTTCTCGCCGGTGAGGAGGTGGACGAAGGAGAGGTCGCGGACGCGTTCGAGGATATCGCCGCTGACGTAGATCAGCCTCCGGCCGTCGCGCAGTTCGTATTCAAGGGGTTTCTGGGTAAGGACCGCATCGGCGTTTTTGCTGATCTGGCGGTAGATCTTGTTGGCGGTCTTATCGCGTTCGACGAGCTGGCGGATTTCTTCGATTTTCTTGGAATCGAGGAGGATACGAGGGTGCGTGGGCTTGAGGGTGGAGAGGATTTCCTCCGGTGCCGGAGCGGCGCGGGCGACTTGAGTCAGCCAGAGAAGCGTGATCAGGACGGAAAGGAACGGAAGGACGCGTAAAGCGATGGATTTTGTAGTGTTCAAGGGAGTGGTGAAAGGAAGGGTTCTGAACTCGAGATCACAAAGTTTCGGTCCGGCCCAGCTCTCGTTGGAGGTTCTGAATCGCGGTCCGGGCGTTTTCATCTTCCGGGTGGGCGTGGGAGAATCGTTCGAAGTTCGCCAGAGCTTTTTCCATTTGGCCTTTTTCCGCGAAGACCATTCCTTGCTCGTAGATGGCAGGAATGAAGTCGCTTTCTGCGTCGACGGCCCGGGTCAGGGCTTCGAGGGCTTCGTCTTTGTGCCCTTCGAGGCGGAGCATATGGCCGAGAGCGAAGTTGACGCGGGAGTCGTTGGGGGCGAGGTCGACGGCTTTTCGGCCCGATTCGATCGCCGCCTCGGTTTGACCGTTTTGAAACAGGGCGAGGGCGAGGCTTGAGTGGATATCTGGATCTTCGGGGTTTTGCGCGATGGCCTGTTGGTAGATGCTGATCGCTCCTTCGAGGTTGCCAGTGGCGAGTTGCTCGCTGGCTTCGATCATCATTCTTTCCGTCTCGCTGATTTCCATCGAGGCGAGCTTTTCTTTCGCGGTCGCGGCGTCCTCGGTTCTACCGGCGGCGGTGAGGAGTTTGACATAAAGCTGCCATGAAAGGCGATCCGTGGGATCCTCGGTCAGGGCGGACTCGGTGTAGGAGATGGCTTTTTCGAGTTGGCCGGTCTGGATGGCATCGATGGCCTGATTGTAGAAATGGGTGCTGTCTTCGGGCATTGCGGGAGAGGATAGGGCTGGGTGGGGTATTTCCAAGGGCGGATGGTTTTCAGCGACCGCGAGGCGCTGGAGCGGACCGGCGGGATGTGGGCTATTTCCGGTTGGGCGTGCCACCGGCGGGACGCGCGTTGTTGGTGATCTCCGCGTCGAGTTCGGTCATGCGTTTGCGGAGGGTGGCGACTTTTTCGGGATGACTCGCGGCGAGGTTGTTGCTTTCGCTGATGTCCTTGCTGAGGTCGTAGAGCTCGGGTTGGGCTTTCTTGTCTTTGGTCCTTCGAAGAAGCAGTTTCCAGTCGTCCTGACGGAGTCCTTCGAGCTCTCCTTGCGAGGAGTAGTGGATGAATTCATGGCGTGGTGATTTGGCGTCCTTGGTGAGGATTGGGCTGATGTCCATGCCGTCGATTTTCTTCGGTGGGGTAAGGGGCTTGCCGGTGAGCGCGGCGATGGTGGGGAAGAGGTCGATACTACTGGCGAGTTCGTCGGACTTGCCGCCTGCGGGGATATGGCCGGGCCATGAGATGATGAAGGGGACGCGCTGGCCGCCTTCGTAGGTGGTGCCCTTGCCGGCGCGGAGCGGTTTGGCGGAGCCCCCGTGGTTTTTAAACTGCAGCCATGGCCCGTTGTCGGTAGTGTAGATGAGGATCGTGTCCTTCTCGATGTCGAGATCCTTGAGGGTTTTGGTGAGGCGGCCGGTCTCGGCGTCGATGTGCTCGATCACGCACTTGTAAGCATTGGCGGGATCCGGGTCGTAGGCGTCATCGGGCACATAGAGCGGGATGTGCGGCATGCTGTGGGGAAGGTAGAGGAAGAAGGGGCGATCTTTGTTAGAGGTGATGAACTTGATGGCTTCGTCGGTGTAGCGTCGGGTGATGGTCTGCTGATCGACGGGGACCTCGATGATTTCCTCGTTGCGGATGAGCGGGGTGTTCCACGCGGTGGTGGCGGTTTTCTGGTCGGCCCAGAGTTCGTCGCTTTTGAGCTTTGACTTCCGCTTATTGTCCGGGTGGTTCATGTCGTTCGAGTAGGGAATGCCGAAGTAGGAATCGAAGCCTTGGGTGCGGGGCAGGAATTCGGGCAGGTGGCCGAGGTGCCATTTGCCGATGCAGGCGGTGGCGTATCCGTTCGCCTTCAGGTGATCGGCGATGGTGAGCTCTTGGGGGTCCAAGCCGGTGGTCGAGGAGGGGAATAGGACGTGGCGATGAAGTCCGACGCGCTTGGGGTAGCAAGCGGTGAGTAACCCTGCTCGCGAGGGTGAGCAGACGGGAGACGGGACGTGGAAATCGGTGAGACGGATGCCCTTTTCTGCAATGGAGTCGATGTTGGGGGTCTTGATCGTTTCCGAGCCGAAGCAACTTAGGTCGCTGTAGCCCTGATCATCGGTGAAGATGACGATGACATTGGGGTCACGCGCGAGAGTAGGCAGGGCGAGAAGGGCCCAGAGGGCGAGGCAGCGGAGGGAGGTTTTCATAAATGGACTGCCATAAAGACGTTGTCGGGATGGAGATTCTTACGGATTGGGTATGGTGAATGGAGGGGGATGTGATAGTTGAAACGGGAGATGAACGAGATGGATCCGAATCAGATCGAGGGAGTGAACCGCTGGAAGGCACCCAAGGGGGGATTTCCGTGGATTCGCGCGTCGATTTTTTTAATGGCGATCGGCGTCGTGGCGATTCCCTTGACGCCTCAAGGAAAGAAGGTTTTGCAGCGGATCGAGCAGCGGTTACAGCCAGCCAAGACGGCACAAGATATCGATGCAGACGACATCATGCGTCAGGCGGAGGCCCGGCTGCGTGAGAAGTATGAGCAGGAGCTTGCGGATCTAAGAAAGAATGCGGAGGAGGCGCAGAAGCAGGCGGCAGCGGCGAAGAAGGCGGGCGAGCCTGAAGTTTTGCCCCGGATTGATGAGCATACGGCGGCGACGGGTGGTGATGTGATCAAGCTTCGGTCAGGGATTCCTTTCAAGACTCAGGTGAAGGTGGAGAAGGGCGGGCTGGCTTCGAAAGAGCGTGTGGATGATGGATCTTACGTTGCCGAATACACGCTCAGCGTGAAGGTTCCGGAACCATCGAAGACCCTTGAGCAACTCCAAAAAGTGAATCCGGATCTGGGGAAGCTGCTGCCCGGATTGGAAGGCATGCTGGAGAAGGCGGAGGTGTCGCGGTGGTTCTATCAGCTCTATGAGAACAAGACGCAGCGGCTAAGGAAGGATGCGACGAAGCTCACCGAGTTGCTGACGAAGCATAATTTCTACGACTGTGAGACGATGCTCAATTTGAGGCATCCGGAGACGAACCGTCGGGTGTTTTTGATGCAGGCAGAGATGGATGTTGTTTCCGATGGGTCGGATGGAGATCGGCTTTCGACGATGCCGGACAGCATTGTGAATTCGACCTACTATCAGCCGTTTACGAGTTATGGTTGGCCGAAGCAGACGAAGACGCCCAATCCGATGGTGTCCGGTTGGGAAAAGCGGATTGGGAATGCCAATCGAGAGTTGGCAGCAGCGGGGACGACGGCGGAACGGAAGGCTTGGCTGAGAGATCGGATCAAGTATTTGAAGCGGGGGATCGAGGATATGAAATACCGCAGCTTTCTGATTGCGGAGTATGATCCGTTCATCGTGATCGGGGTGAATTTGCTGACGGCTTCTGGCGATGTTTATGCGCCGAAGGTGGGGGATTATGCCGTGGTGGTGCATGGGAAGATGCTTTATCCTGCGATCGTTGGGGATGGGGGGCCGACCTTCAAAGTGGGCGAGGCATCATTGCGGATGGCGAAGCAGTTGAATGCGAGGGCATCGTCTTATAGTCGGCCAGTTTCCGATCTAACGGTGACTTATGTGGTGTTTCCTGGAAGCCGTGAGGCGAAGAAGGGGCCGCCGAATTATGAGGCGTGGCGGGTCAGGTGCGGGGAGTTGATCGGGGAGATCGGGGGACTTGGTGAGGGGGTGGAGCTTCATCAGTGGCAGGATCTTTTGCCGAAGAACGAGTTGCCGGCAGTGGCGACTCCGGAAGGGGAGACGCCGACGCTGGAGTGAGGGCATCTGGGGTGGATGGATACGAACTCTAAGTCCGATAGGACGTATCAGTTGTTTCCCAGGCGCTTGACGAGGTCGTCGAGGATCTTGTCAATGTGGGGATTCTGGGCGATGCGTTCGGGGTCGTCGAAGCCGAGCCAGACGACGGTGGAGCCGGTGGGTCCGACACGTAGCAGCCAGGCATCGCGGCCAGAGCCGGTGGCACCGGTGAATGAACGGGTGCCGGCGATTTGATTGAGAATACTTGTGGCTTCTTTGGCGGCGGTGCTGGTGATCGACTGAGTGCGGGAAGGCTGCCGTTTGAAGAGTAGCTTGCCTTCGGGATCACTGATGCTTTGGACGAAGTAGGGCCGGGGGCGTTTGCCGTTGGAGACGATGGTGGCGAGGGAGGTGGCGAGTTCCATCGGCGTGGATGCCACAGCGCCTCGGAACAGGTCTTCCGTTTCAAGGAAGGGGCCACCGATACCGCAGCGCTTGATGATCCGCTCGGTTTCCGCAGGGCCAATCTGGCGGCCTGTTAGAAGCGGATTTCCGGGGATGACCCGCTTGCCGCGTTCGGCGGCGGCGGCGGCGATCCATGGTTCGATCACGGTGCCGAGATCACGACGGGCATTGGTGGTGCGATCGAGACGTGAGTCGAGAAAGTCGCGACCTCCGATGAGTGCGAGCACCGAGCCGGTGGATGATTCCAGAGTGACGGCAGCGCATTGCAGATATTCCGGATTTTCGCCGGACTTGTGCTTGGCGTGCGTTGGATGATCCCATTCTTTGGCGTTCTCTGCCTCGGTCAGAGCTTTCGTGAGGTCGGATTCGAGGCGCTGCTGCCATTCCCTGGTGAGTGTGGTTTGGACGATCAGGCCGTCGAGGCGGATGTCGCTTGCCTCGAGGATGTCGGCGAGTTCCTCGCGAACCGCGTGGAGGGCGTAGGATCGCTCCGTGCTGCGTTGCTCGGCGGGGACGAGATTGAGGGGCAGGGCTTCGATGCGGTTTTTTTCCGCCGTGTCGATTCGCTTCATGGCGATCATGCGGGCGAGGACTTCGCTTTGCTGCGCGCGGGCACCCGGGAGATTTCGTGTTGGAGAGAACAGGTGGGGGCCGCGGATGATGCCGATCAGCATGGCGATCTGGCCTTTGTTTAGTTGGGAGACCGACTTGCCGAAGTAGGTGCGCGATGCTTCCTCGATGCCGTGGCAACCGGCACCGAAGTAGATGCGGTTCAGGTAGTGGGTGAGGATCTCATCTTTTGAATAGCGCTGCTCGATCCGCAGGGTGAGCGCGATCTCTAAGAGCTTGCGGTGAATCGACTTGGCCCGCATTTCGAAGGTGTTGCGGGCGAGTTGCATGGTCAGGGTGGAGGCCCCCTGGGTGAAGTCCCAGTCCTTGATGTTGCGGATCGTGGCGCGGGCGAGACCGCGGTAATCGACGCCGCGGTGCTCGTAAAAACGGGCGTCTTCGCGGGCCTCAAGGCATTGGATCATGAAGTCGGGAAGATCCTGTCGGCGGGCGAGCCGACGATTGGTTCCCCAGCCGACTTCGATTTCGACACCGTTGCGGTCGAGGATCGTGGTGCGAGCGGGGATGGCGGCGACTTCATCGAGATTGAATTTGGAGGACTGAAGGAAGTAGAAGAAGGCGAGCGCGAGAAAAGCGATGAGCCCTGCGATACCGAGCCGCAGGGCCCAGATCAGGGGCTCATGACACCATTCAGGGATCCATGAGAGCCATTTTGGAAATCGGGATGCTGGACGCCAAGTGGACACGAGAACTTCGTGGGGATGGGATGCTTGAGATTGGGAAAATGAGAGCCTGAAATGCCGTATTGCTCCGAGGGGTGATGGGGAATTACGGAAGATGATCCAATCTCGAATGTCGAATATCCTGTCACTATTCGACCGGAATGGCGCGAGGAATATCTTCTTCAACGGGGAGGGCGCGAGGGACTTCCTGCTCGACTGAGATCGCTCTGGGGGCCTCCTCAAGCTGGGCTTGGTCACCGACCGCGACTGCCTTGGGTGGACGACCTCCCAATTTTTCGGGTGCGGTTTCCACGTGCCGAGTGCAGATGTCGGTCTCGGCAGGGACGCGCTCGATCGGGATGCTGTCGCTGTAGGCTTCGCCGGCGGCTTCGCAGGCAGGGGTGGCCCGTTTTCCTGAGACCCGACATATCCGGCAGTCGGTGAATGAGAGTTTCGAATCAATGCCGTCCGCCTTGTAGCCGAGTCGGTCGGCTGTTTTCATGACCTCGGTCCAGATGGGGAGTGCGAGCGTCGAGCCGTAGCCCCGGTCGATGGTCTTTTTGGGCGTGTCCAAGCCGACCCAGACGGCGCAGGTCAGGCTGGAGGTATAGCCGACGAACCAGGCGTCGCGGTAGTCGTTGGTGGTGCCGGTTTTGCCTGCACAGGGCTTGTGGAAGCCGAGGCGTTTCACACTGGCACCGGTTCCGGACTCCATGACCTGATGAAGGATGCGGGAGGTGGTCTGGGCGGAGCCGGGATTGACGGCTTCATACGAGACCGCTCTGGCCTTTCCATTGCTGGGAAATACAACGGTGCCATGGCGGTTGCGGATCTCGGCGATGAGGCGCGGCGGGAAGCGGACGCCACGATTCGGGAAAACGGTGTAGGCGGAGGCAAGTTCTTCCGGCGAGGCATCAAGGGTGCCGAGGAAGGCGGTGGGATCGCCGGCCAATTCGCGTTCGAAGCCGACCGAGCTGGCGATCTCCTTGACGTTCTCGTGGCCGGCATAGTTTCCTACGCGGACGGACATGGTGTTCCGTGAGCGGATCAGGCCGACGGAAGCGGGTTGCATACCGATGAAGGTGCCGTCCGAATTGGAAGGCGACCATCCGCCGGCTCCCTTGATCTCACCTCGGCGGATGCGGTCGTCGCTGACGAGGGTCTCGGGGCGCATTCCCTGATCGAATGCGGCGAGGTAGACGAAGGGTTTGAAGGTTGATCCGATCTGACGTTTGGCCTGGCTGGCGCGGTTGAACTTCGATTCATCGGCATCGCGTCCGCCGACGGTGGCGACGATTGCGCCGGTAAGGTTCTCGATGACGACGACGCTCCCCTGGATGTATTGCGGCGCGGGACGTGGTTCGGGTTTGTCGAGCCACTGGGCGCGTGTCTGGTGCTGATAGCCACCGCCGCGCTCGAATTTTCGAAGGTGCTGGTCGAGCGCCTCTTCGGCTTTCTTTTGGACGAGGTTGTCGATGGTGGTGGTAATCTGAAGGCCGCCGAATTCGATGTTTTCGTCCTCTAGAATGCGTTCGAGTTCACGGCGGACCGCGTCCATGGCCCATGAGTCATGGAAGACACGGCGCCACTCCGGACGGACATCGATGGGTTCTGCTTTGGCGGCATCCGCTTCTTCCTGACTCAGGACCTCGGCATCGACCATGCGTTGCAGGGTGCTGTCACGTTCGAAGCGGGAGTTCTCAATGTCCTTGAAGGGTGAGAAGGCATTCGGTCCACGAACAATGCCGGCGAGTAGCGCGGATTCCGAAAGGGTGAGGTCCTTGGCGTGCTTCTCGAAATAGGTGCGCGAGGCTTCCTCAATGCCCCGGATCGAGTGGCCCCAGAAGATCCGGTTGACGTAGTGGGTGAGGATTTCGTCTTTTTCGTAGTTGGCCTCGATGCGGTAGGAGACCGCGATTTCGAGGAATTTGCGGTCGAGCTCCTGGAGGATGTGGGAAAAGGACAGCGAGTCGGCCTGAAGGTGGTAGCTGTTTCGCGCCAACTGCATGGTGATGGTCGAGGCTCCCTGGGTCATCGACTTGTCTTTAATGTTTCTCAGCGTCGCGCGGACGAAGCCGATCCAGTCAACGCCGCCGTGTGAGAAGAAGCGTTCGTCTTCCCGTGCGAGGATGGCGGAAAGGAACTCCGGGGCGATATCCGAGAAGGCGATGATGTCGCGCTTTTCGCCATGGATGCGTCCGAGTTCCTCGCCCCGGCGGTCGAGCACGATACTGCGCTCGGGCATTTCCGAGACCTTCGCCATGTCGACCTGACGGGCGCGGCCGTAGTAGAAGACGGACATCGGGATCAGGAAATATAGGGCGAGGATCGCCGGGTGGCCGAGCAGGCGGGCAGTGATGCGGACGAGGAAAGGGAAGGCAGAGGTGATTTTTTGCCAGAGGGCGAAGGGCCAGAAGAGCAGGAGGGTGCCGAGCCCCGTTTTTTTTCGGGCGGGCTTGCGGCGGCGTCTGTTCATCCCCTGATCTGAGCCAGAGGAAGATGAGTTCTTTGAAGAACGGTGGGGCATGAAAGTGAAAGTTGGTAGCGCGATCGGGCGAGAGACGCCATGTTCGCCCCGCTAGGAGACAAAGCGCGGCGATTGCGTCGCTAAATTCGTCAATAAAGCGATGAAGAAAATCGGAATTATTCAAGGGATTGCCACGCTGGCGATATTGCTGGTGCCTGTGAGCGCTCGCGAGCCGCTGCGGAGTTTGGACGACTTGCTCAAAATTGAGCAGAAAACCGAGGGGATGGTGGCAAGAGTAATGCCGGCGACGGTGGCCTTGATCGCGGCGGATACGGGGGCTTCCGGGTCGGGGGTGATCACTTCGGCGGACGGGCTGATTTTGACGGCGGCCCACGTGACGGACGGGGTCGAGGAGGTCGAAGTGGTCTTTCCGGACGGGAAACAAACCAGAGCGACGGTTCTTGGTTCGAATTTTTCGAAAGACATCGGGATGGCTCAGATCCAGGGCGAGGGGCCGTGGCCATTTGTCGAATTGGGCGAATCGAAGCCGCTGAAGGCTGGGGACTGGGTGGTAGCGATGGGACACAGTGAGGGCTACGATCCGGCGCGGACGCCGCCGATGAGATTTGGGCGGGTGGTTTCGGATGGCCCGGGGAATTTTTTGACGACCGACTGTACGTTGATCGGCGGCGACTCGGGTGGGCCACTTTTTGATTTGGATGGGAAAGTGGTCGGGATCAATTCGTCGATCGGGCAGGGGCTCGACAACAACAACCACGCCGGGATCGACGGCTTCCGCGAGGACTGGAAGAGGCTGATCGCAGGAGAAAGCTGGGGTGAGCTGCAGTTGAATCCGCTGGCAAATCCCGAGCGTCCGGTGATTGGGATTTTGATGGGCCGTGAGCTACGCGATGGTGGCGTGCCGGTGGATCAGGTGACACCGGGATCTCCGGCGGCACTGGCCGGAGTGAGGCCAGGAGATGTGATCCGCAGTGTGGCGGGTGATCGGATTCGCGGAGGTCGTGGACTCGGTCTGCGGCTTGCGAAGTTTTCGGCAGGCGACAAGGTGAAGATCGGTCTTCAGCGCGGGCGAGGCATGATCGAAGTAGAGATGGAGCTCGTGCGCCGCGACCAACTGTTCAAGCAATGAATTCAAGCATGAAGACATCACTGATTCTGTTGACTCTGGGAGTCACAAGTTTGCTTCCGGCTCAGGACGTGCCATTGCAGCGCCCGGAGGAACGCATGGAAACCCGCCGTCAGTCGGCGGAGATCTACGAGGCGATCCGGCCAGTGGCCCGCAAGGTTTCCAACTCGACCGTTTGGGTCTGGGTCAAGGGTCGGCAGGTGGCGATTGGCACAGTGGTTGGCGACGGCACGCAGGTTCTGACCAAGTGGAGTGAAATCGGCATCAACTACGATTCGATTCAGGTCGTGGGCGGTGATGGTCGGCAGGCGGATGCGACGGTTCTCGGCGTTTATCAGGACGAGGATGTGGCGATGCTACAGCTTGACGGGGCGCAATTTACTCCGATCACCTGGAGTGAGGAAGAGACGCCACCCGTGGGACGTTTTCTTGTCGCCGCAGGTCCGGATGACAATCCGCTGCGAGTCGGTGTGGTGGCGGTGGCCGAGCGGACGCTTCGCGAGACCGACCACGCATTCATCGGTGTGGAACTGAAGAGCGGCCACGAAGGTGCTGGCGTGCTTGTTGGGACCGTTTTAGACGGCGGCGGTGCGAAGGAGGCTGGGGTGAAGGCTGGGGATGTCATTCTTGAGCTCGGAGGTAGGAAGGTCAGCAGCTCTTTTGAACTGCGTGGGGCCTTGCTCGATCATAAGCCTGGTGAGAAGCTCGGGATGAAACTATCTCGGCGGGGCAAGGAACTTGAAGTCCAAGTCGAACTGCGTGGGCGTCCGGAGTTTCCCCAACTTCCCCAAGCGCGTCTGAATGTGATGCGCTCTATGGGTGGTCCGATCAGCGTGGTGGGGACCGGCTTTCCGACGGTGATCCAGACGGATATGCAGTTGAAGCCGAACCAATGTGGTGGCCCGGTCGTCGATCTCAAGGGTAACGTGATCGGCATGACGATTTCCAGAACCGACCGGACGCGGAGTTTCATCCTTCCTGCATCTAGCGTTGCGGCGATTCTTGGAAAAGAGGCGACCTCTCCCGATCTGGCGCAGGTCCCGAGGCGCGGTAACCAGGCACTGGCGATGGGCCAGCCGCACCCACGACCGCAAGCCGTTCCGATGAACCCCGGATCGGCCGATCGACTCCGCCGGCATCTTGAGGAGATGCAGACGCTGTTAGAACGAATGGATCGCGAGATGGAAGAAGTAGGTGAGTGAGATCAGTCAGGACTTACAGGCAGACTCGGCGAAAGAGTTCGTCGAGCGGGAGCTGCATGCCGATGTAGAAGTCGCCGAATTCGCCGAAGCGGGCGGTGACTTCATCGAAGCGCATTTCGTAGACGATCGCCTTGATGTCGATGGTGTCTTTGGCGAGCAGGGTGACGCCCCATTCGTATTCATCGAGTCCGGTCGAGCCGGTGATGAGTTGGAGGATGCGTCCTGAGTAGGTGCGGCCGACGCGGGCGTGGCCGGACATCAGTTGCTTGCGCTCCTCAAAGCTGAGTGAATACCAGTTGTCGGCACCATTGCGTCGTTTGGACATCGGATAGAAGCAGATGACCGGCCAGTCCGGGAGCACGGGGTAGAGCCGATGCTGGAGGTAGTGGGTCATGCGGTCTTCGAACTCCTTCATCGCAGCGGCGAATTCCGGGCTGTCTTCGGCGAGTCCTTTTTCGCCTTTGAGAGTATCCTCGGCGTATTGCTCGGAGGTCGTTGTGTATTCCGAGCTCTCGGTTTGTGAGAGGTAGGAATAGACCGGGCTGAGTACTTCGGTGCCGAGCGAAAGAGAGAGCTGTTTTTCGAAAGCGTTCGCCACCTGAAGGTCAGGTGTGAGCAGCATGAAGCCGAGGTCCGCCTTCGGTGTGGCGATCGAAAAGGTCAACAGGTGGGTGTCGGGCGTGGCGCGGATCTCCTGAATGAGGGTGCTTAGGCGGGTCTTTGCGGAACGTTGCTCGTCTTTATCGAGGACCGACCACTGGGCGTGATCGATTTGATAGAAAAGATGCATGACGTGCCAACCTTCGCGCGGCACGAGTGGGGAAATCGAAGCGGTTTCAGACATGACTGGAGCTTATTGACGACTGGGAGAAATGGGAGTGGTGAACAGCAACTTGAACTCGCTGCCGGAGGCATCTGCGGATGGTCCTTCGAATAGCTCGACGGTCCAGCGATCGTCGCCGACCCGGTAGCCGTTGAATTCGCCGGAGTTCATGAACCCGTCAGTGGCTGGGAACTCGATGGTGGATTGGGCATGTTGATCGAAGACGCCATTTGCGAACTTTTTGGAGATGCTGTCGCCTACGAAGTCGCCCTCCTCGTTACGGAAGATGGCCCGCAGGACACCTGCCTCGCTGTCGTTGATTGCCACGCTGAGAACCGGAATGAATTCAACGTCCCGTCGAGCAACATCGGGACTGATTCCGTCGCGAACAGGTTCGCGCCAATAGGTTTCAGCCGCTTCAATCGTGACGTAAGCCCCCTTGGCGGGGAAATCAGGTTGGTCGTCTCCGAGTCGGGTCGTCGAGATACTGGAAAAGAGTCCGACGAGCCACCAGATGGCGAGTAAGAGGAAGACGATGCCAAAAGCGATGAGCCCCAACTTTTCTCCCTTGCCGGTCTCCTTCTTCCCAGAAGTGGGAGCCGCTTTGGTTTCGGGTTTTTCCGGCTTTTCTGGAGGTTCTTCGGAGGTCGGAACTGAGGTCTCCGGTGCTTCCTGTTTCTCTTCGGGGCTGGGCTCCTCCACGGTCGCTTCGAGCTGGGGAGTGGAAGATTTCGGGTCGCGCGGGCGAAGCCCGTTCGGGCGGGAGGCTTTTGGTGGGCCGGGGCGCCCCTCAGATTCCTTGCTGGCAGCGGGTGAGCTCGAACTTTGCTTGGTATGGTGAGTGACGACTGCCGGCTTGCTTGGATTCTCAGCAGATGGTTCCCGTTTTTCCAAGGGATCAAGCTTCGCCTTTCGGATCACGGATGCCGGTTCCGCCCGTTTCGTCGGCTGAGCAGGACTTAGTCTCGAATCATCCTCCAGGTCCCAAAGGTCCTCTTCAGTGGTCTCTTTCGAGAGCTCCGAGAGTCGCGGTCGATGGCGACCGGGGAGGTTTTTTTGTGTATCGGGTTCGTCAGGCATGAGTGGCAGGAAGGGTCTTAGGAACCGCTTGGCGGATTGACCAGTGGAAAGCATGCCCTCTAACCGTCAAAAAGGGTTGCAAGAAAGCCGCTACGGCGCGATTCAAGGCGCAGCCAATCATCCAATTAACTAACCATGGCCGACCGCGAAGACAAAAACGAAGAGAACATAGACGGGAAATTCTACGTCGATAGCCAGTGCATCGACTGCGACCTCTGCCGGGAAACGGCACCGAACAACTTCACCCGCTCTGACGACGAGGGATATTCCTACGTCTTCAAACAGCCTGAAAACGACGAGGAAGTCGCCCAGTGCCGCGAGGCCATGGAGGGTTGCCCTGTCGAAGCGATCGGCGAGGACGGGGACGAATAAGATGGGCTCGAGGGACCGGCTAGCGAGACTCCGCCGGGCCATTCTCAGGGAGTGGCGCGGAGGCGACGAGCCGGAACATCTCGACTCACGGGTCCATCAATCGAACGAGTTTGTCGCCGAAATCCTCAGAGCAGCGGGTGCTGCCGATGGGATAGAGGTTGAGAAACTGCGCGAAATGTGGCGAGAAATCGCAGGCGACTTCGTGTCCCGAAATGCTGCTCCCGATTCATTGAAAAACGGCTGTCTGACCCTGAAGGTGCTTCAGCCTGCGATGCGCTTTCATCTCGAGCAGATGAAGGGCCAGCTGCTTGCCAACCTGAAAAAGGCGGGCGGGGAGGATGTGGTAAAATCGATCCGCTTTGCTCTCGGTTAGAAGTCCGACACTCCTCATGTTCCGCAATCTGATTTTTGATTGGTCCGGCACCTTGGTCGATGACCTGGGTCCGGTGATCGAAGCGACCAATCACGTGCTCGCGGTTTATGGCAAGCCGCCGCTCGACCGGGAAGCCTTCCGTCTTTCATTCCGGCTGCCTTATCGGGAGTTCTACGATGAGGTTTTGCCGGAGATTGGTCTCGACGAGTTGGAGACGCATTTTCGCGCGGCGTTCTATGCCTCCAAAGTGCCAGTGACGGTGCTTCCTCATGCGCGAGAAAAACTTGAGTGGTGCCGAAGGAAGGGGATTCGGGCTTTCGTGCTGACCAGCATGGATGAGACGGCGTTTCACAAGCAGTTGGCGGATTTCGAATTGGGTAAGTTTTTTGAGGCGACCTATTCGGGAGTGCTCGACAAGCGGGAGGTGATTCTTGAACTTATTGAACGGCATGGTTTGGATCCGAATGATACAGCGTTTGTCGGGGACATGACCCACGACATCGATACGGCGCATCATGCGAAGCTGACGTCGGTGGCAGTCCTGACCGGCTACACCCATCCGGGGCCGCTGTCGCTGGCGAAGCCGCATATCACGGTCGCGGATCTTGATGGCCTGCGCCGGCTGATGGAACGACCGGGAGAGAAGAAACGTCCGGTGGCGACGGTGGGTGCTTTGATTCAGGATGAAACCGGGAAGCTTCTCATGATCAAGACCCACAAGTGGGGGCATCGCTGGGGAATTCCCGGTGGGAAAATCGAGCGCGGTGAGGGATCGGCTGAAGCTTTGAAGCGCGAAATCCGGGAAGAGACGAATCTCGAAGTGGACGATGTTCGCTTCGTGATGGTTCAGGACTGCATTGATTCGGAGGAATTCCAAACGCCGGAACATTTCCTTCTGCTGAACTACGTCGTTCGTCGTACTTCGGGCGAGGTGGTTTTGAATGATGAAGCTCAGGAGTTCCGCTGGGTGACGGCGAAGGAAGCGCTTGAGCTGGATCTCAATCAGCCGACGCGTGTTTTGTTAGAAGAAGCGATGAACGGAGGGATGATCGAAGGGTAGTGGTGAACGAGGGCGTTATTAAGATCAAAGGGCTGAAGGTTCGCACCCGGATCGGTGTGCCGGATGAAGAGCGCGCGGGTTGGCAGGACCTGCTGATCGATGTGGAGATGGTTCCGGCAAGAGTCTTTTCGGAGATAAACGACGAGATTTCCGCGACGGTGGATTATCATGCGGTCTGTGTTGAGGTCGCGGGCCTGGCGGAGGCGAGTCCACGTTGTTTGATCGAGACGCTGGCGGATGAGATCGCGGATCTGGTGCTTTCACGTCACCCGGCGAGGGAAGTGACGGTGAAGATCCGCAAGTTCATCCTGCCGCAGACCGAGTGGGTAGGCGTGGAGTTGAGGAAGTCGGTGTAGGAGCCGTGATGCTTCCGGCATCGAGCCTGATTAGTAATCGGCGACGGGTGAGGTGGCGACGGCAGTGGGTGCTTCGAGGACGGGGACTTCCGAGCGGAGCTTTTCGATATCGGCGCAGGTCTTGTCCCATTTTTCCTGTGACCACGTGAGCGGGCCGGGGATATTTTTGAGGAACTTTTCGAGCCGCTTTTCGGAGTCCTGGAGGATGTGAGGCGGGAGCTTGCTGATGCGATGGGCGGCGTCTTCGGCCCGCTCGATCTTGTGGCAGATCATGGCGAGGTCGTTGCCGGCTTCGAGGGCGGCGGTGACGTCGGTGTTGTCGGGGAATCGATCGGCGATGGCGCCCATGTCGAGGTCGTCGGTAAGGACGAGGTGCTTGTCGAAACCGAGTTGACCACGCAGGAAGTCTCTAAGCACTCGCGGCGAGAGCGAGGCGGGAAGCTCGGGATCGAGGGCGGGAAAGAGAACGTGGGCGAGCATGATGCTGTCGAGCTCCGGCATCAATGCGGTGTAGGGAATGATGTCTTCGGCGAGCAGTTCGCTTTTGGTGGCCTTGCTGACGGGTAGGTCGTGGTGAGGATCGCTGAGGGCTCGTCCGCAGGCGGGGAAGTGCTTTCCACAGGAGAAGATGGAGCGTTTACGCATCCAGCGGTTCCACATGCCGGCGTGGTCGATGACGCGTTGAGGATCACGGCCCCAGCAACGGCCGCGGAGGGAGTTTTGCTTTTCGGGATGGTGGTCGAGGTCGAGGACCGGGCCGAAGTTCAGGTTGAAGCCGAGGAGCCGCAGGAGATCGGCGGTGAGGATGCCGGCGTTGGCGCTGGTGCCCATGTGGTTGTGGGCGGCGAGTTCATTGGCGGAGGGTAGGGCCGGGGCGATGTCCTTCGTTCGGGTGACACGTCCGCCTTCCTGATCGATGGCGATGATCGGTTCGTAATAAGAGTGGAGGGCGCGCAGCGAGTCGGTGAGGGCGCGCGTCTGCTGGGCGGAGATGATGTTGCGGGTGAAGAGGATGTAGCCGGCGGGTTGGAGCCTTTTGAAGAGCTTGCATTCCTCGCTGCCGAGCTCCGGGCCGGCGAGGCCGAGGAGAAGGTGATGACCGTTCATGCGAAAGTGTCCTGTTTCCTGGACCAGTGAGTCGGACGGTGGAGTGAACCTACGCTTGGGACTCGCGAGCCATCATTTCCGCTTCTTCTTCATGGGAATGAATCTGAAGGGTCGCCTGGACGTTGGCGCGCTCGGCGGCGGCTTTGGCGACGCCTCGAATGGCCGAGGCGCTGAAGCCGTTGCGGCCGATGAGCAAGGCGACGTCGGAGCGTTCGAGGATGATCTTAAATCGCAGGCGATTGGGGCCGAGTTCAGCGACTTTGAGCTGAGCGCGGTCCGGATGTTCGATGAACTGAACGGCAATGTATTGGAGATAATTGCGTATTTGATCGGTGATCACCTGCATGGGGCGAGTTTGTACTAGAATGGAGGGAGGTTCAACACTTCAGCTTGTTGAGTTGTTGATATGAAAAAAGCGACCTGCCGGGAGGCAGGCCGCTACGGTCACACACTGGAGCTGTGATCCACGTTAGTTGATTTCGACTTTCCGCGGTTGGGCGGATTCGTGCAGGGGGATGGTGACCTTGAGGATACCGTCGGCGAGGTTCGCTTTGAGGGCGGAGCCGTCGAGGGTATCGCCGAGCCGGAGTTTCAATCGGTATCCTTCCGGGCTGGGCTGACCGTAGATCAGCTTGCCGGAGTTTTCCGGTGCGGCCCGTTGGGCTTCGAGCTGGAGATACTGACTGTGGACTTCCAGGTTGAGGTCCTCCTTTTTCACCCCGGGGAGGGTGATTTCGAGGTCGACGCCCTGGTCATGACGGTGGGCACTCCAAGTGGGCTCGGAGTAGCGGACGGTGGTTTCTTTTCTTTCGGCGACGGCGGTGTTGCATTCGTCGCTTTGGCAGCAAGTCGTGTCGTTATTCATAATTTGGCGTGGTTAGTTGATTTCAATGCGGTGGGTTTCGGTACTGGCTTTGGCTTTCGGCAAGGTGACCGAGAGCACGCCGAGTTCGAGTTTGGCGCTGATGCCTGATGGATCGACTTGCTTGCCGAGCGGCAGGCGGTAGCTATTGGTGAGTTCGTCGTTTGACTTGATTCCGAGATGGAGCGCGCCGTCGCGGACTTCGAGTTCGAGGTCTTCCTTCGGAGTTCCGGGGAAGTCGGCTTCGAGGGTCCAGTGATCGTCGCTATCATGGATTCGGAGACCTCGGGGACCCTGGGAAGCACGCTGGAAGGCGGTATCGAAGAGGCGGCCGAAGTCGCTAAGCCATGGGCTCGAATTGCGGAGATGTTGTGGAAGTATCATGGTTGTAATTGGTTAGGTTGATTTGTCGGGAGATCGATTTGCAGGTGTTATGCCAGAGGGGTTTTGGGATAAATAAGATGCTGAAAAACAGTGATTTAGGTGTTTTTGTTGCCTCCAAATCATGGCAAGAAGCTGGTGAAAATTGACGCGCTTGAGACAAGTTGTCGGGTCAATTTGACACGCCGGGTAGTTGGGAACGAAGGGTTCTTCCGCGGGCAGGGTGGTGGGTGTGACTGGCGTCGTCGTCAAAATGCCTGACGACTTCGCTTCAAGGATTGAGGTGCAGTGTCGCGGTTCGAAGGATCCTGGTCCTTGGGTTGGATCTCTGCTCAATCTCGGGTCTCACGATAGCCGTGTGAATCGACGGCTAACATGGATGGGCCTATTTCCGCCATTTGGCGATGGCGCGGCAGAGGCCGAGCAGATTGCGGCGGATGGGGCCCATCTGGTCGGGGTAGTTCTGCAGGAAGCTCGGGATAACCTGAATGGCCTTTTCAAGGATCGGCATGTTGATCCAGGGGAGTTTCTGGTAGCCGGTCATGCGGATGCGGCCGTCGTAGCCGGAAAACATGTGGGTCACCTTGTCGGTCTCGAGCCGCAGGGTTTCGCAGCGGTTGTCGGTGATGCCAAAGGCTTCGTAGTATTTGGCATCCACGAAGATGCCGTTCCACGCGGTAACGCAGATCAATTCGTAGCCCTTTTTCTTCCCCAAAATCTCAAGTGCTTTGAGGCTGCAGCCGATCTGAGTGGAAAACTCTGGAGGCTGGACGTAGTCGAGTTCGTTCGACATCGTCGGGTTGAATTCCACGATGACCAGCTTCGGGCGGTATGCTTCGACGGCGTTCCAGACGTGCCAGTCGTTGCCGTCGATATCGATGGAAAGAAAGTCGAAGTTCTTCGGGATGGCGGTCTCGGCGAGGATCTTGTCGAGCTTTTGATCCCCTTCCCAGCCGACGAAGCGGCACATCGGGTGGACCTTTGGATTGTGGCCGAAGTTCTTTTTGAGCACCTCTACTTTGGCTGGGTTGCCTTCGATGAACACCGCATTGTAGTCTTGATCTTCGATCAAATGGCAGGTGTTGCTCATGTGGCGACCGTCCCAAGCGCCGAATTCCACGCACCAGTTGTCTCGCTCGGGGAGCATTTCCAGGGCTTTGCCGATAATGCCGTCCTCACCGCACTGGGAGTGGACGTCTTTGGCGTGATCGAGCAGCCAAGTGTTTTTCTTCGCGTCGGGCGTTGAGGCCATGGAGGTGAAGCTTGGGGGGCTGGCTTGGGCTTGGCAAGCGCGCGGAGTTCTGATGTCGGGGCTTTTTGGGGTCGGGAAATGAGGTCTGGGATCAGGCTTGCGGTGAGTCGCTTGGGTGGGGAGGATGCCGCTTCAGCGATGAAGAAATTTTGGCCCTATTTTTCCCTTATCAGCGGCGTGCGCGGCAGGTTCGCGGCTGGGATCGCGGCGGGCATCATCTACGCGATGGCGAGTGGTTTCGGCATGCCGCTGATGATTAAGACGGTGTTTCCGATCATTTTCAAATCGGAGAAAGCTCCAATCGAGCAGGTGGTCGAAGTGGAGAGCCCGAAACCTGCTGAGGGTTTGAAGGGAAAGTTGGAAAATTTTCGTGCTAAGGCGAGCTCGCTGATTTCTCAGGAGAAGATCGAGGCTTACTTTGTGGAGAAGTGGGGGGAGGAGACCGCGCCGAGGGCGATTCTTATAACTGCTTGTGCGATGCTTCCCTTGGTCGCGCTGATCCGTGGATTGGCGGGCTTTCTTAATGTTTACTGGGTGACGGGGGCGGGCTTGCACGTTTTGCTGAAGATTCAGCAATCGGTCTTTGTGAAGCTGCAGAAGCTGCCGCTCGGATTCTTCAGCGGTCGAAAGACGGGCGACCTCATCAGCCGGGTCATTAACGACACGGTCATGCTTCAAACCATGATCACGAGCGTCTCGAATGATTTGCTCAAGCAGCCATTCACGCTGTTTTTCGCGCTGGGTTATCTGGTTTACGACAGCATCGAGAACTCTGAGACCACGTTCCTGATCATCTGTTTGATCAGTATTCCAGTGGTGGTGCTGCCGATTCGCTTGATCGGGAAAAAGCTGATGTATCGTGCGGCGAGAATGCAGAGTGAGGGTGGGGACAATTCCGGAATCCTGGCTGAGACTCTGAGTGCCACCAAAGAGATCCGTGCCTTCAATCTGGAGGATCTGATGGCTGGACGGTTTCTCGAGGGCGTTCAGCGCTGGATGAGGCTGCATTTGAAGGTCATCAAGTATCGTTTTTCAACGCCGCCGCTGATCGAGTTCATCGCCGCTGCGGCAGTGGCCATAGCCCTCGGTTATGGCGCGACGAAGGGGCTTTCGCTTGAGCGTTTCATCGCGGTCGTGCTGGCGCTATACATGTGCTACGACCCGGCGAAGAAGTTGGGCGAAGTGCACAATCGCTTGAAGCAAGGTGAGGCTTCGCTGGACCGACTTGAAGTCATTCTTCATGCGGAGGAAGGCGTGAAGGATCCGGAGAATCCAGTGGAGATCGCGGATGTCAAGGGGTCGCTGAAGTTCGACAAGGTCAGCTTCTTTTACGACAAGACGGCGGCGCTCAAGGATATCTCGGTGGAGATTCCTGCGGGGCAAATCGTGGCACTCGTCGGGCCATCAGGGGCGGGTAAGACGACCTTTGCCAGTATGGTGCCGCGCTTTTTTGATCCGCAGGAAGGGAGCGTGAAGCTTGATGGCGTGGACCTGCGTGACTTGCGGGTGAAGCAGCTTCGCAATCACATCACGCTGGTGCCACAGGAGGCTATTCTGCTCTCGGGATCGGTAGCGGATAACATTCGTCTGGGACGCTTGGGTGCCAGTGATGATGAGGTTTTCAATGCGGCGAAGCAGGCGAATGCCGACAAGTTTGTTTGCGCGAAGGAGATGGGCTACGATACGCAGGTCGGAGAACGTGGTGCGGAGCTTTCCGGTGGTCAGCGTCAGCGGATCTCGATCGCACGGGCCTTCCTCAAGGATGCTCCGGTGCTGATTCTCGATGAAGCGACTGCCGCCCTCGATGCGGATAGCGAAGCTCAGATTCAGTCAGAGCTCGCGAGTCTCGCAAATGGTCGCACGACTTTGATTGTCGCCCACCGTTTCAGCAGCATTCGCATTGCGGATCGGGTGCTGGTCTTTGATGAGGGAAGCATCGTCGGCGATGGCACCTTTGACGAACTCGCCGCATCGCATCCGCTTTTCCAGTCACTGCTCAACAAGCAGCGTCACTGATGGAGGAAGCCTGTTAGGGGGCTAGTGGCTGAGGCGGTTTCGTTGATCTCCGGCAGGCCTAGTTGATAGGCTTCGCGTCCGGCTTCGACACCTTTTTTGAAAGCGATGGCCATCCTCGATGGATCGCTTGCAATGGCGATGGCGGTGTTGATCAGCACGGCGTCGGCACCGAGTTCCATGGCTTCGGCGGCGTGACTGGGAGCGCCGAGGCCGGCATCGACGATGACCGGAACGATGGCCTGCTCGATGATGATGCGGATTTGATCGCGAGTGACGACGCCGCGGTTGCTGCCGATCGGCGCTCCAAGGGGCATGACAGTGGCGGTGCCGACTTCCTGAAGTCGTTTGGCGAGCACGGGGTCGGCATTGATGTAGGGCAAAACGGTGAAGCCCTCTTTAACGAGGATTTCGGCTGCCTTGAGCGTCTCGATTGGATCGGGAAGCAAGTAGGTGGGGTCCGGGTGGATTTCGAGCTTCACCCATTTCGGGAGACCAGCTGCGGCCGCGAGCCGGGCGAGCCGGACGGCTTCCTCGGCATTCATGGCACCGCTGGTGTTTGGGAGAATGAGGAACTTTTCCGGATCGATGAACTCCAGGATGTTGGCGTAAGGATCCTTGCTGCCTGAGAGGTCGGCACGGCGCAGGGCGACGGTGACGATCTGGCTGCCGGATGCGTCGAGGGCATCGCGCATCGATTCATTGGACGGAAATTTCCCGGTGCCGACGAAGAGGCGGGATGAGAATTCACGGTCGGCGATGACGAGCGGGTCGGACATGGGCGGGAGTGAAAGGCGGATTGCCTCTGGTGAAAAGTGTTCTCCGAGCAGGAAACGAGAAAATCTAGTATCGTTCTCATTCGATCGGAAATGGTCTTTGGGATGCGGAATGCTTGCAAAATGGTGTAAGAGTGGAATCCTTTGGCCGTGAGTGCCATCACTTTGAAATCCGTGCCACCCGAATTGGTAGAGGCCCTAAAGGTTCGTGCTGGTCGAAATCACCGAAGTTTGAGTGGGGAAATCCTCCATCGGTTGACGAAGAGTCTCGAACTTGATGGGGGCGGTGAATCCGTTTTGAAAGAGGAAGCGACGTTTCAAGCGGACGCCTGGAAGCGCATCGGCGGGGCATGGGTCTCGGAGGAGTCCGTGACGGATGAAATCGCCGCGCTCTATACCGAGCGTTCGAACGATCGAGACGTCAACTTCTGATTCAATGGGTGGCTACCTGTTAGATACAGATACCTGCGTGAACATTCTGCGTGGGAATGAGGAAGTGATCCGTCGGCGTCGCGGAGTGTATGCGGAAGTCGTCACCACGGAGTTCACCGCGAGTGAGCTCTATTTCGGTGCTGCCAGATCGGCGGATCCCGCCAAGAACAAGCGGCAGGTCGATGCTTTCCTCGAGACGATCCGGGTGATGCCGATTGGTCGGCAAGGGGCTCAGTTTTTCGGTATTTTTAAGGCCATGCTAAAAGCGGAAGGCACGTTGATTCCAGATGCGGACCTCTGGATCGGAAGTATCGCGCGGGCGCTGGGTCTGAAAATAGTAACCGGGAATACGAAACACTTGGCTCGCATTCCCGGTGTTGAGATTGAGGATTGGATTCGCGCTTAGACGAAAGAGTCCGCTCGCCTAACAGGCGGATGCTTTACGGGATCAGGTCCTTCACCGCGTCACGTTCGCCGACGAGTTCGGCGATGGAGGCGTCGATCTTGCCTTGGCTGAAGGCGTCGACTGGCACGCCTTGAACGACTTCCCATGAGCCATCGGCGTTGGTGCGGATGGGCATCGAGGCCATGATGCCTTTTTCGATACCGTAGGAGCCGTCCGAGCACACAGCCACGGAGTGCCAGTCGCCTTCAGGCGTTGGGTTCGAGAGGCTGATCACGGTGTCGATGGCGGCATTCGCTGCGGATGCGGCGGAGGATGCGCCGCGAGCCTTGATGATGGCGGCACCGCGCTGCTGCACGGTGCTGATGAAATCGCCTTCGAGCCAAGCCCGGTCAGTGATCACTGCGGTGACTGGCTTGCCGTCGATCTTGGCGTTGGTGAAGTCAGGATACTGGGTCGCCGAGTGGTTGCCCCAGATGCAGAGGTTCGTGACGAGCGAGTGGTGGACCCCGGCTTTGGTCGCGAGCTGGCTCTTGGCGCGATTTTCGTCGAGGCGGGTCATGGCGAAGAACTGGTTGCTTGGCATACCAGCAGCGTTGGACATCGCGATGAGTGCGTTGGTGTTGCAGGGGTTGCCGACGACGAGGGTGCGGCAGCTTGGCTTGGCGTTCGCGGCGATCGCTTTTCCTTGGCCGGTGAAAATTCCGCCGTTGATGTTGAGCAGGTCATTGCGCTCCATGCCGGCTTTGCGCGGAACCGATCCGACGAGAAGGGCCCAGTCGGCATCCTTGAAGCCTTCCGCGAGGTCGGCGGTTGGGGTGATGCTGTTGAGGGTTGGGAATGCGCAGTCGTCGAGTTCCATGACCACGCCGTCGAGGGCGGGCAGGGCGGGCTCAATTTCGATCAGGCGAAGATTTACGGGTTGGTCGGGGCCGAAAACGGCACCAGAAGCAATGCGGAAGAGGAGGGCGTAGCCGATCTGGCCAGCGGCCCCGGTAATGGAAACAGTAATGGGGTCCTTCATGTTGAGATACTTCGTTGCGGGGCAGAACTAAGCCGTTCGCGGCTTGTGGGTCAATCGCTGAGCGGTCGACCCGCAAAGGATGCGTGGCCTTATGGACGATCTGCGACAAGGTGTGCACGGCGGATTTTTGCACGGGGAGGGTTCACAGGCGGGCTGTGATGGTGGCGAAAGCGAGGCGATTGTTGAACTTATTCATCGCGTCGTGAAAGTCCTTGAAGGTGGATTGCCGGAGGTTTT
>Ga0100401_1000183_pt1 | contig 51129 bp, 53 predicted proteins | sample CryGeymeta201525_FD_80421 | JGI IMG/M metagenome (GOLD analysis project Ga0100401, IMG submission 80421) | Groundwater microbial communities from Crystal Geyser aquifers in Utah, USA - Crystal Geyser metaG 2015-25 | ecosystem: Environmental > Aquatic > Deep subsurface > Groundwater | place: USA... | reverse complement strand
TGAATTACAACATGTTGCGTCACACCTTTTCAAGGTATTTATTTTATTTTCAATGAATGATTCATACGCAGGCTGCGACGTGTTTTCGGTCGGTCAGCGGCTTTTCGAATAGGGTCTAGCATGACCTTGCTCACTGACATATAGATGCCGCGCCTCATTGGGTGGAATGACTCCCACTCACCTTTGATGCCGACCGGGTTAATCAGGGGGCATCCTGCACCATTGGCAGACATGCTGCCGATCAGAATGGCGGATGGGATAAAGTCCATTCCCCGATCTGACTTCACCACCGAGTGGAGGTCGACAAGCAAAGCAGCATCGGGCTTTCCTTTTGGGTGGATGATCGCTGGTCTCATTGGAGTTTTGAGGCTGCAAGCTTCCGATGTTCGTCCTGCAGGGACAGGTAGCGCTCCAAAAGGACTTTTGCGGAGTTCCCGCACCACTTGGCGAGGGTGCCGACATCGGTGCCGCTTGTGATGTTCCAAGTGATAAACCAAGAGCGGAGATCGTGGTTAGTCATTGGCTCGATACCGAGTGTCATACAAGCCTGCCTGAGTTGGATTCGGACACTCTTCGCGGGCAGCACGCGTCCCTCGGTGCCGTAAATGCTGGCGATGTCGTCGAGGGTCGCTTGAAGGGGTGGATTGATGTCGAGTTCCCGCTTTCCCGTCTTGATGTCCTCACCATCACGGAGCTTGATTTTGCCGTCCTTGATATCCGTCCACAAGATTGACTTCGCCTCACTGATTCGGAGACCGGAGAAAGCGAGCAGGCGGGCCGCCAGTGCCGTTCTACGCCCGTATCGCTTGTCCTGCCTTGCCAGTTCCGCAAACACTGCGTCGATCTCCGCACGGGTCGGCAAGTCGCGTTCCTTTGGCTCAACCTTGGCGGGGATGTGGCCTGCCAGCGGGTTCTTACCGATGGCTCCGTTTTCTTTCGCCCGTGCCAGCGTTCCCTTCACCAACTCGAAAACCGCCTTCCGCCTGCTCTGTCCAAGGCCACTGTCTTGGATGGCGGAGAGGATCGTTTGATCGTCAAGCTGAGGAAGCGGGCTATCAGGAAGCAATCCCTTCGCCGTCGCCAGCAAGTCCTTGTGGTATTCCTGCGTCTTCTTTGTAAGTGGGCGGTCGATCCCTCTCCGAGTCTTCCGAAACTCAATCGTCTTCGTCATCGCCTCGTGGAGTTTGTCGCTGCTCCGAGTCGAGACGCTGCGAGTGTGACCGCTCTTGAGTTCCCGGTGCAGCTTCTCCGCCTCACGCGGTTTCGTCGTATCAAGTGAGCGAAAAGTCCGCTTGCCTCCAATCGTGATTCTTGAATAGAAAGTGCCACCGGGCCGCCGGACGTAAAGTCCCGGTGTCTTGGTTTTTTCCCATCGTGTTTTGCCTTCGTTCATAATGTTTCGTGCTGTCGTAAGCTGAAACGGTATAAGCTAGGTATCACGCGGTGGGAAGCTCAAAGTCCTAAGTGACTGAAAATAAGTAAACGGAGGGGTGGTAGAGTGGTCGATTGCGCCAGTCTTGAAAACTGGAGAGCCCGCAAGGGTTCCGTGGGTTCGAATCCCACCCCCTCCGCCATCTGGTCCATTCGGGACCGATTGTGCGTCTTTGTGCGTATTCATGGGCTATTCTGGGTCAGTGGTTTTTTCCGGTGTCGCATGTTGTGCCATCTTGCACGGTCATTTTGCGTGGAATCCGTGTGGAATCAGACAAGAACCCGTCGAGGATCGACCGGATTTGAATCCCGTCTTCGAAAACCGGGGACTGGCTTTGCTGGTCAAGTTCTCGTCCATCGGTCACACGTCTGCCAAATCGGTGCCGCCGATCAAGGTCCGATTTGTGCGCAACTCTAGAAACCCATACGGGATATAAGTAATTCCACAATCTTCTGGTGTCCGTTCGCCTTCGCCCAGTCCAGGGCTGTCTTGCCGCGCTCGTCTTGGGCATGGATGTCGGCACCGTGGTAAAGAAGCCATTCGACGGCTTCGAATTTTCCGGCTTTCGCCGCGATGATCAGAGGGGTGTTTTGGTCACCATCTCTGGCCTCGCGGTTTGCTCCGGCACGATGGAGGATTTCCAGCGCTGCAACTTGGTTATTCCTTGCGGCTTCGAAAAAGGCTGTGCCGCCGGTTCTACTTCGTTCTTCTAGTTTCGCCCCTTTATGGATCAGGATTTCAAGACACTTCGTTTTTCCTCCTGCTGCGGCCAACTCGGCCAATCCATGTCCCGTATCAGTTAGGTGGTCCACCGAAACCCCGAGAGATAGAAAATACTCCAGCCATTCAACGGAATCCCGTTTGATGGCAAACTCCGCAACTGATGATCCAAACCGGTTGTGTGATCGAGAAATATCCAGTCCATACCGAAGCATGAGTTCGAGGATATGCTTGTGTCCATGGCAGGCGGCGATCCCAAAGATGGCAGGATTGTATTCACTTTCGGCATACACACTCCCTCCTTCTGCGAGAAATTTTTCTACAACGTCATAGTCTCCCGTTCTGCATGCTTCGAAAACGGGATGAGTGTCATCTAAGGTCGTTTGCATTGTACACATCCATTTTGGATTATTTGATTCAATCAAGATGAGGAATCCGTTCGACAACGATCACGGGATCGAGTGAGTTAAACCAGTCCAAAATCTTCCTTGGAACCGTGACGGATGCATCAGTTGCGTAACGGATTTGCGCGTAGGTAGCTTCCTCGCCAAGATTCCTCATGGCCTTTGCCACCCATGCCTGCGCTAATTTGAGAGCCTCAGCGGTATTCTTGCTGCCGCTGTAGAACGCTTTGTTGCTTCGCTTGAATTGATAGTATATTAGATTGGTGCCTTCGAGAACGACCACATCAATGTCGGTTCCATCAATTTGTTTGGTCAATCGTTCCACGATCTTGCCAGAGCGTTTCAACCAAGCCGCGCCTTCGAGTTCGTAGCGGAACCCCTTGTTGTTGGCGCTTTTGAGCGCATCCACGAGCAAGTTCATGCCCGGAACCTCCGCCAGTTCTCCGAGATCCTTGAGCAAGTTGGTCCGTTTATACGCGGAGCCATATAGATGAGGATTGTCCAGAATTCGCTTGAGACTGAAAGGCGCGATGCCCTTGTTAGCTACTTTCGCGAGGCCGTCGAAGGCATCGTCCAGCTCACCCGCCGGGGCATTTTTCAGGGCATCGAACGCCTCGTCACCCAGTCCTTCGAATGCCTGCACGAATTTCTTGGCAGCTTCCTCTCCATGGGATGCCACTGCCCTTCGCGTTGCCTGATAGAAAGACTCGGCGTTGTCGCCCAGTTTCTCGGTGGCGCGGATGGCAGCCTTGGCAAGACCCTCGTCATGCAGGAAGAGCTTGAAGGCATCGGCGACGGGAATGTCCGTCACCATCTTGGCAAGAAACTTGACTTCCGCCTCCCCAAACTTTCCAGAAAGGACAACCGCGTTCTTGATCTGCTCGATGAAGACGGTGAGGAACTTTCTGGCTATCGGACTGCTCCCGAATCTTTGGGCGAGCACCTTGAGAGACGCCATTCCCGCATCGACGGCGGCTCCTGCTCCAGTCGCTTCCGGAAACGTTGTGAGGATTCCGAGACCGCCGAGGCTGAGCTCGACGTAATTGGGCTTCGTATCAGACCACGCGGTCATCCGCCACAGGTTCTTGGCACAGGAGCCGACGTCCCCCACGACGCACATGCTGCCCGCGATGCTTGAGACGGTTCCCTGGGTGGTTTGGGGATCCCCACCGACGAAGGACATTACCGTGTCGTAGCAGGCGTCCCAGTGGACCGCATCGGCGAAGTCCACGATGGCTTCCGCGACATCCGGATTGTCGAGTGGAGATGAGAAAGCCATTTGGCCGGCGCTCTGCCCGCTTTGGGCGGCGCTGATGGAAATGTGAATTGAGTCTCCGCCATTCGCATTTCCTGTGCCTGTGATGGTGAAAACACCTTCGCCATTTGCATCTAGTTGTAAGGAATTGTCAGCACCAAGACCGGTGAAGCTGGCAAGGGATGCGGCAACACCCTCGGAGCGGAATGAGAGGGCATCCAGATTTCCTTGAAACCCGGTTCCGACCACAATGGGATTGTTTGTAATCGACAGCGTTCCCGAAGTGACTGTTTGCGCGGAAACTTGGTCATCCAGTTTGATTTGAAGACGGTCAAAACGGAAGTCGACTTCCAGACGAGTCCACTTGTCGGTTGGAACCGGTCCGTCCGTCGCGACCGTGTAGATATCCGTCCCAGTGATGACACTTGCCTGGATGCTTCCGTCGGCAAGTTGGTTGATTTGCCAAGAACCGACTTTGGCGGCGAGTGTTGCAGCTGAGGCTTGACTGGGTCGCAACCAGATCGAGGCGTTGAATTGATCGGTGAAATGGAATGTGCTGCTGTCCGGGATGCTGCCCGATCCGGTTCCATCAAGCGCGAGCGAGCCATCCCCTGATAGCCATGTCTCCCCGTCAATGGTGGCATTGGCAATGGTCATGCCATGAAGACCGTCGCCCGATGGGGTGATGTTCTGCTCCACCTGATCGAAGGCCCACGATGCCAGCGGTAAGGATGCCGCGATGTTGAGGTTCACGACTCCGTCTGGCCGACCCTTGATCCTGACCGGAGTGCTTGCCCAATAGGGAATTGAGCGGGCAAGTCCGTGCGGGTAGTTGGGAGTGTGCACTCCGTCGGCGGTCGCACCCGCCATCAAGACAGGGTGGTCCGCGCCAATCGCAAGACCAGATGATGAGGTAAAGCCCCCCCCCGTGTAGAAAAGGTGGTCACCGACGCTGGCCGTGACGACAACGGTTCCCAATTGCCCGTTCGCGGCGTCTAGGCTGGCTGTCGCCGCTCCACCAGCGACGGTGGACTGCGAAGTGATTTTCCCATTTGAGGATGTCCAATAAACCGGCGTGCCGTCTGCCGCGTCCGTGTTGACCGTGATCGTCGATTGTTCGCCAGCACCGATGTCCAAGCTGACGGTGCCGGAGATCGTACCGGTGACGGCCTCAACCGTAACGGTGACACTGTCTTGTTTGTCTCCGGCACAGCAATACACGACCTGATCGTCGGGTATCAACGGGGCATGCAAAACAGCCTTGGCGATGCCATCGACGGTATGATCGTCCAAAGCATCGAAGGGGGGAGTCGGGCTCTGTCCGACCGCCCAGCTGACAGATGTGTCGTCTTCAACGAGGTTGCCGTATTGATCCTTGATGGTGGCGGTGATTACAGAGGTATCCGTGCCGTCGGATAGGTAGCTACTCTTGGTCGTCGTGAACTCAAAAGTGTAGGGTTTCCCCGCAATGACTTCGACTTCGGGGGATTTAATCCACGGCGATGCTTCGCTGATGTCCTCACCCTCCGGGCCGATTGTCTTGATGCGGGCTTTGAGGACGTACTTGGCCCCCTTGACGGTCGAAGTATTGAGGGTCACGGCTGTCAAACCGTCTTTGATTTGGGTTTCAGCCTCGCTCAGACTTCCGCCACTACCACTCTCGATTTGCCATTGAATGGTGGAATCCTCCAAACCGTTCTCCATTTGGAAAACCATGCTGATGGAATGATCGTCCGCCGAGACGACTGAATCTCCGTTAGGAATGATCTCCGCTGGCAGGTTGTCGAACGACACACGAGACCACCCAACTTTGGAAAAGTCCATGTTGTTGAGAACGGTGGGATCTTCGAGCTTGTAGGGATCGAACTTGGTGAGTGGAACGGTTTGCCAATAACTGGAGCCTTCGTTCGCGTTGCATTTGATTTCCGCGATGCCCTTGGTGGTCGTTTCATCGAGTTCGGAACCACCGCTCGTGAGATACGGGCCGAGGTAATCATGCTGAGAGACGAGCAGGTGAAAGGTCCGATTGAGGGAGGCGGGAGGCGTGGCATATTCGTAGCCGAAGGGACTTTGGGGATTGAAACGGACCCAACGCCAGCGAAGGCTTTTGATCCGTATGTCCGAGCCGTGATCGGCGAATGTTCGGCCGGGATCCGAAATTGTCCCAAAGATGCTAAATCCGTTGTCGAGAAACTGGTTCCTGATCATTTCAGCCGCCTCGGCGTCACCGAAAATCGCACGCAGGAAATCCATGGACTCAAGGGGGCCGCACTCATATGGCTGCAACTCCTGCCAGGGTCTTGCTTTGACGTGATTGGTCCAGAACTGCTGGTAAGTGGTCTCATCGCACAAGTCGGTTTGATCGGTGATCGTAATGACTTCGGTTCCGCTGCGCACGACAACGCCGTCATCTGTGACTGTCCAAGGCGTCGTATCGGTAGTGACAACCTTGAACTGTGTCCCTGTGATGGTAGGGCCGGCAACGGATCTAACGGTGGCTTGACGGTGAACCATTTCATTTTCACCAAGATTTTGTGAGTGAGCTCCCTTCCAGTCGCTGAAAAAGACCCCTTCCTCGGAAATGACGGGCTGGCCGTTATCGGGGATTTGCCCGTTGACCAGATAAGTTGAGGTTCTGACGTGCTGTCCGTCCGTGACATCCGTGTAACTGGGGGAGTCGGCTACCGAATAGATTTCGGTGTTTTTCATCGTGTAGTACCGATGGGTGGTGTCGCTGCTTTCGTACGATTCGAAGCCGACGCTAAAGGGAATGGAGTGATATTCTTCCTGAACCTCGAAAACCACCGAGTAAAACTCGTTGTCAGGTATCCCATCGCCGTCCGAATCGCTCCCGCTGCCGGAGGGGTCCAAGCCGGATGCCAACGCTTCAGAGTCGTCGATTCCGTCGCCATCCGTGTCTGAAAGGTACTGACTGCTGCCGATTTGACGTTCCTCGGCATCCGTTAACCCGTCGCTGTCAGTGTCCGTGTCTGTCGCCGCGACACGCCAAAAACACTTTTCTGTCTGGCTGATGGGAAAACCGTAGGTGACCTCGCCGCCGGTTGCGACGAATGGATCACCCACCGGCAGCCAGCTATCCGCCGTGAGATCGGGCGAATAAAAGAGCGTGTATTGCTTTCCGGCCAGGGTCGGTCAAGTAACGGTGACGGATTCCGGGCTGATCTGATAGACCTCGTTGTTTTCGTCCGGTTCGCTCCACACCGCTGGGACGTGGGCGGTGACGGGCTGGATCATGCCGTCGGGCGGATTCGGCTCGAAAAGATCGGTGCCCGCGGCGGCTTCCTGTGCGTTGGTCCAGCCGTCGGAGTCGTAGTCGGCTTGGGGATCGAAGTTCTGGAGAAACAGTTCTCCGGCGTTATGTTCCCGCTCCCATAGATCACTGACGCCGTTGTTGTTGGTGTCGAGAATGGCGAGGGCAGGAAAAGCCGGAAGCAGAGAGCAAAGAGCTGAGAGAAGAAAGCGCTTCACTTGGACGCTCCTTTCTCGTTGGTTGCGGGCTTTTCCTTACGCCAGAAGTTGAGAGTGATGTCCTTGGGCTGTGGCGGATTGGCCTTGAGATATGCCTCGCGTTCGACGCGGGCTTGTTCGCGGCCCTCATATGCGGTTTTGAGCCGTTCCAGTTCGGTGTTGTAAAGGTCATGCAGCGACTGGATGACAGCCATCTCCTCGGCCGTGGGCTTAGTGTCGCCGGCTATTTCAAAGGTGGCCTTGCCCGCAGGGAAGTCGGGCAGGTCCGGCGCCTCGTATTCAAGACCTTTTGCGGCGTAGAGGTCGCTCATCCGGTCGAGGTCCACGTTGCCCCAGCCCATCAGCATGGCGTGGGTGTCGCCTGCGGTGTCGGCGAAGTTGTTGATGCCACCGGCGATCAGGGCGAAGTCAGCGGAGGACCAAAAAGTGATGGTTCCGGTGCCTCCCATCGGCCACCAGCGGACCAGCGTGCGCGGTGGACTGTCCTTGGAGCGGAAAACGGTGGCACCAAGGAAAAGCAGCTCGTTCTTCGGATGGTTCTCACGGTATTCGGCGAGGCGCTGGCTGAATTCCGCGTCCGGTTCGGCAAGGGTGATTTCCGCAGGCGGGGGCGGAGGTGGCAGGGCAATGGGCTTGATTTCCCGGATCGTGATCGTGCGACCACCCTGTTCGTGGGTGGTGGTGGAGAGAACATCCCGAGCGGCAACCTGATATTCGGGCTTTGGCGGTGCGGGCGGCGGTGGCGTGCCGTCCGGGATTTCGCCGAGAATCCGGGCGGTGGTGGGAGATTCCAGAGAGGGTGCGGTCTCAAGGGTCGCCGAACTGAGTTCGTCCTGAGAATGCGCCAAAGTGGCGGCAGCGAACAGGACCGGGATGATTCGTAATGATGATTTCATGGGAAGGCGGATGATGTCCTTCCAGGTGGACGGGGAGTTAGAAAGCCGCAATAAGTCGGCCGCAACGGCCTTTAGCCTTTCCCCGTAGAGAGCAGCCTGGACATGCGCCGCCGCCCCCCCGGCCTTTCGGTCGGTTTGGCGGCATCGTTGCGGTCGATGCCGACCGCTTATTGTGAGGTTTCTAAGTCCTCATCCACCGGAGCGGACGGTGGCATTCCATGTCAGACGGCATAGTGCGACAAGGATATTCTGTCCGCAAATCATGCGCCGTGTTGCGCATCAAATCTGATTTCGTTCAAACAGCCGATGGCCGCGTCTATCGCCTGCCATGCCGCCGCTAGCAGCCCGAGGCGGAGCCTGATGGTTTCCGTCGCTGGCAGCGGGCTGCTGTAGCGTGCCAGCAGGCTCAGGTGGCGGCAAGCGAGCTGGGATCGTTGAACGGCCTCCGCGCCACCGGCAGCCGTGGTGACGTGTGTCCTCGCGGCATCAATCGCCGCCCGCAGGGAATCGCCGATGTTGGCCAGTCCCAGCCGCAATTCGTTTTCCAGTTGAACCTGTCGGATACGCAGAGTCATGGGATGTCCGCTGGCGGCCTGTTCCTCTTGAAGCCACTGGAGGTCCAATGGATAGGATGCCTTTGCGATCAGGCCTGGCAACTCGTCGGCGCGGGCAAGCGTGATGCCCAGTGTGTCCAAGATGCCAGGTATTGAGGCGAGGTTTTCGACCGTCTGGCGGAACGCCGCAATGCGAGTGTCGGATTCCGGAAGCATGGCGGCTCAGTGTTTGGCGTAGGCTTTGCGGAAAGCGGCGCAGGCGGCGACCAGACGGGCAGATTCGGCAGCCAGTTCGTTGCGGCCATCGTGGAAGCGTTGCAGGTAGGCAACGGATTGCTGGAGGACTTCGAGCTTGCGGGAAATCGGATCGTTATCCTGGCAGTAAAGGCGGGTGGATGAACGAATGCATTCGTCCAGGCGATTCGCAACAGCCATCGGCACGAAGGTCTGGATCACGTCATCGAGCGAGCGCGGGTCACGGGGCTTGCGGCTCTCATGGCGACAGGACTCAACCAGTTCGCTGATCGCATGGATGACTTGTTGCGGAGCCTGGCGAAGCACCGCACCGGCTTCCGACTGGGCTGCCTGACGGGCTTTCTCGGCATCGGCAAGGAGGGTTTCGAGATCGACGGTGAGGCGTTTGCCGCGGATCTGTTTGATGACGACGAGTTCCTCGGCGTTCCGCATTTCGGACAAAAGCTGGCGTGCCTCGTCCTCATCGCGGCATTCACCGATGCGGGTCTTGATGTCCTCAAGCTGTTTGGTTGCGTCGGTAAGGGTGGATAGTTCCGCGTGCAGAGTTTCGGCGTGGGAAACGAGGGCGCGGAATGAATCGAACTGGGGTGCTGTGATTGTGTTCATCACCTATGCACCCGGTGTCAACGAATCGTCGGTTTTTTCTGCTATGCCTCGGATTGCGGCACCGTCCCCGGTGACGGCTCGCACTGCCCGTCACGGGTCAGGACAGGGCGAGCGTCATTCATGTCGGTGAGAGCCGCAGCGACGGCCAGCGCCCCCTTGCGGTAGAGCGTGACGGCGAGCAGATCGCCATTCACGAACACCGCCCAATAGCGGGTGGGCCAGCCGTCGCGCTTCCGGTATTTGGTGACTTCGACCTTCATTTGCGCCATCCCTCGCGGCGTGCGCGGGTTTTCACGGAATTCTGAGACAGCCCGAAGTGTTCGGCGGTCTTGCGGATGCAGCGGCATTCCTCCCAATAGGCGTGGGCCTGTGCCCAAAGGTCGTCCCCGAAACCAGGATTGCCGGGTCTGCCATCGCTGGCGACGGGTGCCGGTTTTTCGAACGGTGTCTCTGGTTCAGGTTCGACCGGTGTTTCCTCGACCGGCGGCGGTGTCGCGGGAAGATTGCCGCCGAGGATTTCGGCGACGATTTCGCGGATCAGCGGCACCGGGATTTCCGTGATGGTGAAAACCAGTCCGTTCAGGTTCCTGCGGCCGATCTGTTCCTTGAGGAACTTCAGCGCGCCGCCACGGGTGCGGCCTTGATAACGACCTTCAAAGAGCGTGGTGTCTTTGTCGTCGCAGGCGATCCAGTATAGTTTGTCCATGGTTTCAGTTGGTTGGTGTTTGGTTTGGGGGAGAGTGTTTCACTGAGGCAGCGGGCGGTTGATCTGGATGGTGCGGCCCTTGGTTTCCCCGGCGTAGTAGCTGCCGGAATCCACGCGGCGGGCGCGGGTGTTGCGGTTGCGGAGCTTGCCGTAGTTTTCCTCGACGAAGCGGGTGATTGCCGCCGTCTGATCCACGACTACCAGTCCGTATGCCTGGCGCTGGTCGGCTGCGTAGGCTTGCTCGGCCCGTTCCTTCGCCGCCTTGAGTTCAGCGTTCAGGCCATCACGGAGACCCCGGTAGTAGGATGCCTTGTCGGGATTCGTCCGCGTCCGCTTGAACTCGTTCCAACAGCGGAAGAACGTCTGCCGCAGGTAGTTGAACGCATAGATGGCAAAGTCGATGTCGGCGGCGGCACCGATGATGTCCACTGGCGTTCCCTTGCCGCTTGGCATCAGGATCGTCTTCACGTTGAAATGCGACTGGAGCAGCGAGAGGATCATCAGGTCTGCCGGGTTGAGGGTCTTGGGCAGATCGACCTTGCCCTTGTTGACGGTGAACGAACCGCCGCCAGTCTCGCCGCGTTCCATGCGGAGCAGTGCGGAGTCGATGTTATGGCGGGTCATGAGTTCCTGAGCTTTGGCCAGTGCGACCTTCGCTTCGTTCTCGGTGGCTCCGCGTGACGTGTCGGCAAGTCTCAGCAACTTGCGGATTTTATCAAGGATGTCGGATTGTGATTTCGGTTTGTTAGATTCGGTTGTCATGGCATCCCTCATCTGCCAGTCTGATTGGTTATGTCCATGGCTTTCGTTGTCTTTTTGCGTGTGCGCCGGACCGCGATGAGGTGGGAAGCAGGAGTGGGAAGCAGGCTTGCAAAAAGTGGGAAGACTTCCCACGTTTTCGGCCTTTTGCGTAGCTCAGGTCGGCGCGACAGATTGCCGGAATCCGCATGCATCCGGCAGCCTAACGGAGCCTGATTGCCTGACGGAACGACCTTCAATGACCCGTCGCCGGACCTGCGTTATGTGGGAAATCGAAAAAGTAATATTTCACGGGAAATGGACGAGGGTCGGGACATCCCCGAAAGCTGTTCTTCCCACTAACAGATTCCTTCCGGCAAGTGGCGGCAATCTCTGTCTCAGGTGCCAGTTTCGCATCAAGTTCCGCATGGGTTTCATCGATGGAACTTGCAACGAAGTCGGTCATGATCCTGTGGCTTCCATGCGGAACTCATGTTCAACTGGTAGGTGTATGGCGTCAGGAACACGCTTGGCCTGATTTGGTCCGATTTGAGGCTTTGATATGATGTCAGAATTAGCGTGTTTGCCGTGTTCCCCCTTAGGGGGAGGAACACGGAACACGCTTTCTTTTTCCAGATTTTAGAACGCGCAGGAACACGCTTGGAACACGGAACACACTTGCGGCTCATGAAGCTTTTTTACGAAGCTGATAGGTGCATTTTGCCCTGAGCGAATAAACGTGGCTGCATCCTCGTTTGGCATAGAGAACGCGACCCTCTTCGGTCAGCAGACGAATGGCTTGATCGACCGCCTGCGATTTGCCCAAGGATCGAAGCTCGCGCTTGGTGGCTTCACCCTGGGATGAGAGAAGAGACACGATCCTGACGATGACCGCATCCGAGCGGTGTAAAGGTCCCTGCTGTTCGGGTTTGCGGAACGTGACTATCGTTAGATTTCCGTCACCCGGCGCGAAATGAACCTCGGCGATGTCATGTCCCGTTGGGCCAGCGCCACCATTGCGGTCCTTGGCGATGGTCAACCTTACTGCACCTGCACGCCCTGGCGAATAGGCTTCAATTAGGCTGAGATTGTAGCTTGCGCCGTCATAGCGTCCGAGTTTGGCACCGGACCCGCGAGACCATCGCCCGCGATCTTCGGAGCTTTTGGCAACGTGGTCAGATACCAGCACAGCCGCACCAGCGATTTCAGCGAACGGTCTGAGTCTGTCGCGAAAGAATGTCAGCACGTCGCCCGCCTTGTCTTCGACCAGTCCTTCAGCCGCCATGCTTTCGGCAAGACCATCGAGCACGACAAGCTGCGGGTGATGCTTGGCCGACCATCGCTGGGCAGACATGATCTCGTCAGGCGTTGGATTGTGCAGGTATTTGCAGCGGTGTATCAGGTCATCGGCAGCGGCTCCCAATTGGAGGGCGCGACGCGTGAAGCCACGAGGATTGTCCTCAGGGTCAATGTAGAGGACCGTGTCACCATTCCGCATGACGGCGTTGCTCAAGGCGATGGCGACGTTGCTCTTGCCCGTTCCCGGTTCGCCGTGGATCTCGTTGATTCGACCGGCATACAACATGCCCGTGCCGATCCCGACATCCGCAACGGTCGGGCGCTCCGGTTCGCAGTCGCCCGCAATGATTTCCGCAAGGTCCACAAATGGCGGTTTGTCCAAGTCGGAGTTGCCAAGCTCCCACGCATTCCAGTTCTCAGCGCCGAAACCAGCGGCTAACAGGCGTTGATGCCGGACTTCGCCATCCACGGTGCAGCGACCATCAGGACAGCGGGACAGTCGTGATGGATTGCGGTTCTGGGTGTCGAGGTTCATGCACGCAAACCATTTCCAGATGATGGCGATCCGGCGCTTGTATTCGGCTTCGTTCGGAGCATCGACCCGAATCCATGCGTGCAGGCTTTTGTTGGCCGAGTCGATCAAGGCGGAAACCGGCATACCGCTGGCAACGATGGCTTGATACTGGTCTGCCTTGAGAATCGGTTTACCGTCGCCGTCACGGTCAAACTCGATCAACGCATGACGGAACGAAGTCACGTCTGCATTCTTGAAACCGTCCTTGATCATCGGATTGATCCGCATGAAAAGCCCGTGCTTCGTGCTGAATATCTTCTCGATGCCGCCTTTGGCCGCAACCCGCGCCTGCCATTCCGCCGCCTTCAGGGTGACGCCGCTGCGTGGCACAATCTCGCCGTCCTCATTTTCATGGGCTGGAGCGATGGCAACGAATTCGTCAGGATGGAAACAGTCGGCCAGAATCTGCGAAATCCCGCCTACTATCGGCTCAGGCAGGACGTGTTGCGGATTCTCGATGGCAGGTTCCGGCAGCTTAGCGGCTATGTTCGGTGATTGGTATTTGGCCATGAAAATGAATTCAGGTTTGGAGATTGAGGCGCTTTTGCTTGAGTGGGTCTTGGAACTTCTCGCGCTGCTCCCATCGAGTCAGTCGCTTCTGGTGTGTCGCGGGCGGTCGTTGGTTAAACTGCCGTGAGAGGATTGCCAACCGCCTGCTGATGGCCGCAGCGGTGCATCCGGCGCGTCGGGCACAAGCACGGATCGACGCCCACTCGTCACCGAGTAGGATGCGCCACGCGACGAGAGTGATTCTTGGGTCACCAGTGAAAAACGTTCTGGCGACCGCATCGACGACGGTTATCAGCGACGGCGTGCCGCGCTCTGGCTGAGTATCCTCAGGCTCCAACAGGTCAACCGGGTGGGTCGTGTCCACGGCGGCGGGCCTTCCGTCTTGATCAAACCAAGTCATGGCCGTGGGCGGGGTTGGAGGTTTGACCTGCGGAGGCGACAGGCTGGATGGGATTGATCGTCATCCGATCCACGGCGGCATCCAGATCGCTGACGCGGAATCGGATGGCACGACCGATGCGGATGAATGGAACGAGTCCGCTCATGCGCCAGTTGAAGAGCTGGCGGGGACGGACGCGGAGATATTCGCAGGCTTCGTTTTCAGTGAGCAGGCGATTGACGTGGGCATTGGCTTGAGTTTGCATATTGCCAACAGCCGTCGTGTCAACGAAACGGCAGGTTTTCGGCAATATGGGTCTCAATGTGTCATGGCGGACGGTATGTATTTGCTGATCCATACCATGGGTCCCGTGTCAACTGAACACGTTTGGTCACATGTCACATATTACCACATCCGAGCTTGCGGCACTCACTGGCTACTCCAAGCGCCAGATTCAACGCATGGCTGAGAATGGCGAGATTCCGAAAGCCACGCGATCCCCCGGCGGTCACTGGGTCATCCCGGATTCACGGCGGGTCCGGCAATGGGTCGAGCAACACCGCAAAGTCGTCATGCCTGAAATCGGTAAGGGCGACCGGGGATGCCTTAATGCGGCAGAAACTTACCAGTTGGCAAAGGAGATTCATATCAAGGCACATTCGCTGCGGCGGGCATTGCGGCGGGCGACATGGTTCCCCGAGCATCCCATCTGGAAATGGGTGTGGAAGGACCTTGAGCCACTGAGGGTCGCGCTCGAGTCCCTGTGCATGCCTTTGGATCAGGCCATGGATTTCATTCAAAAGGAAAAGCAGAAGCGTCCTATCGAAACCCGACCGATGCTCGTAAAAAGATCCCGCCGTTGAATTAGATTCCCATGCTTCATGCCGCCTTTCCCGGTGGCTTCCTGCGGAACCTGAGCTGCCAATCCGTCGGTGGCCAGACCTCGGGCGGCATGATCGAGAACCATGCTTTCGCCGCCTCACCGTCCACAATCTCCCGGTAGTGGCGGAAGATCATTTTTGGGGAGTTGCCAGCCTCCAGAGAGGTTCGGGCGACGTCGCCGATCTCCGCAACCCGATAGCTGATGAACGAGTGTCTAAGGCCATTCTGACGCCATCCACCGGGAATCTGAGCTTTCACGGCGACATCACCGAGTGCGCCGGAAGCGTCGGAAATCGGGACGATTGGGCCGGTCGCCTCACGCCATGGAGCCAGCCATGCTTTCAGGTTGTCGGGCAGGGGAACGAGACGCCGTGCCGCGGTCTTGGCTTTTCGTCCGGCAATTTCAATATGACCCCGGTCCCACTTGATGTCGTCCCAATCAAGCCGCTGGATTTCAGCTGACCGAATTCCGGCAAAAGCACCGATGGCCAAGAGCGGCAGCAGGCGGGCATGGCTCGCCAATAGCAGGCGTTCCATTTCCTCCGGTGTGAAAATCTGAATCTCCGTTTCCGGCTCCATGAAGGTTTCCGACTGCTCGGCGGCGGTCTTGCGGTCGGGATGCAGATACCCTTGCCGCTTGGCGAAACCGAACATCGTAACGATGTTGCGCCGGATGCCGTTTTTACTGACAGGTCCGAGGCTTTTCCGACCACTCAAGTATTGGTTCACGTCCGCCACCGTCACGTCCGCGATATTGCAGCCGACCTTCGCGGTGAATCCCTTGAGATGCAGCTTGCAACTCCGAACATAGATCGCGCTCACACCCTTGTTGCGGAGAGACTCGACAAACTCGTCAGCCACCTGAGCCACGGTCTTGGACGGCAGCAGGTCGGTGCGGTTGGCGGCGTAGAACCTCACGGCATCTGAAAGCGTCACCCCGACCGCCGTCTTGCGTGCGCTCACCCATTCCTCCATGGCGGCAACCAGCGTCACGCCAAGTTGATTCGCCAATCCCTCGCAATGTCGCAGAACTTCGATGTCGCGCTTTGTCGCTTCATCCGTCGCGTGACAGGTGTTAGTCAACCGCACGGTCGTCTGTTGGGCAATCATACGGGCCTCGTCCATGCAGGCGAAGCAACGGGTTCTACGCCTGCCGCCCTCCTTCCAGCATAGTGTGAACTGCGGGTAACCATCCTTCCGCTGGATTGTGTAAATGCGGACGCGGGCCGGTCCTTTGCCAATTTCCACGACACTGCTGCGACGTTTCTTTTTCGGGTTCATTGCAGATGCACCCCGTGTCAACGATTTGTGTGGAATTCTGCGTGGAATCTCTAACGAGGTCGCGTCTAATGCCTCGCAAGGCATTGATTTGGAGTGAGATGGGGATTTCACCCCACCCTCTCCGCCATCTGGTTGCTCCATCGAGCCAACCGATACACCATCAACAACTTGCGAGCCGTCAGAGCAAACCGGGACAGATTTTCCTGACAGTTTTTCTGACAAGTTGACTCGAAAGCCGGGGTCTATGACCCGGAAACGCAAACGTCGCAGCAGTATCGTGGAAATCGGCAACGGTCCCGCGAGAATCAAGATCTACACGATGAACCGTCGGGATGGTTATCCTGAGTTCACGCTGGCATGGAAGGAGGCTGGCCGCCGAAAGACCCGCAGCTTCTCTGCCATGGACGAAGCTCGGATGATCGCCCAGCAGATCAGCGTCAGGCTGACCAATGGCTGGACGGCCGCTGATGAGGCGACCCGCCGCGACATCGACCTACTTCGCCATTGCGAGCAGGTGGCACGGGAGCACGGGGTCGGTCTTGCCGCCGCGATGGACGAATGGGCCAGCGCACGAAAGGCCGCAGGTGAAATCCCGCTCTCCGATGCCGTCCGGTTCTATCAGGCGAACCGAGCCGACCTCTTCGCTGTCCGGACCAATGTCCAGGTGGCCGCCGAGTTCGTCGTGTCGCTGAAACGCAAGGGCGTGAGTGCCATCTATGTTCGGAACGCGACCAGTAGCCTCAAGCGGTTCACCGATGCCATGCCGGGAAATATCGCAGATGTCAGCGTAGCCGACATCAACCGGTTCCTCGATGGACTCAAAAGTCTCGGGCCGGTCAGCAAGAACGGCATCCGGCGAAACCTCGTCACGATGTTCGGTTTCGCCAAGAAGCAGGGATACCTCCATCCCGACCGGAAGACGGCCGCAGAACAGAGTGACTCATTCAAGGAGCCTGAGAAAGAGATCGAGATTTTCACGCCAGACGAGATGCGTGACATTCTGCTCGCCGCCCATGCCCGCATCCTGCCGCTGATCGCCATCGGCGGATTCTGCGGAATCCGGTCTGCCGAGGTCGAACGCCTCACCTGGCAGGACATCAAGTGGGATCGCGGTCATATCGAGATCGCCGGCCACAAGGCGAAGACGGCGGCACGGCGACTCGTCCCCCTTCCCGAGAACCTCAAAGCGTGGCTTGCACCATGGCGCGGGGAAACCGGCCCGATCCTCACGATCAGCGATGTTTCAGGTGCCTTGGGCGATACCGCCGTGAAGGCGAAAATCCCCGGTGGATGGCGTCAGAATGCTCTCAGACACTCGTTCATCAGCTATCGCGTGTCCATGACAGGCGACGTGGCACGGACCTCTCTGGAGGCAGGCAACTCCCCGAAAATGATCTTCCGCCACTACCGGGAAATCGTGGATGAGGAGGCCGCCCAAACATGGTTCGGTATCACGCCGCCGGATGGCTGGATGCCGACGGGACTCAAGCTCAGCCTGCGGGAGCGGATGCGTCGCTTGCTGGCACAAGATGGGACACCGCATGTTGACAACGAAGCCGATGCCGCATGAACACTGTCATTCACTCCACCAACGATCCGGCGACGAAGAACGATCCTATTCTGATCAAAAAGAAAGAACTAGCCAAACGGCTATCGGTCAGCCCCCACACGATTGACGCGTGGGTTCAACGTCGCGAAATCCCCTGCATCAAAGTTACGCCACGGCTCTACCTTTACGAGCTTGATGCGGTCATGGCGGCCATTCGAAAGAAATACGGAATCAATGCCACCTGATGCTGAATACGAAAAACCCCGGACGGTGAGAACCATCCGGGGTTTTTATTGGTTCACTTTCGCCTCAGTTTTCGAGCCATGCTGACGAGCGACATGATACCGACGGCTAGACCCACAAGTAGGGATGCCACCCGCAGAGTCCATTCGACTTGCTCTTGAAGAGACGTGATTACACCGAGCACCGGAGAAGCGATTCCGACGATGGCCTTGAACGTGTAGTCGATGTCGATTGGGTGGCGCATGGCTGAAGGCAGTGTGTCAACCTCCGGGCTTTCCCCGCTGGCTTGGGAGTGGCTGAACCTTGCCTTCGATTACGGAGAGCCAGAGATTCTTGCTGGTCTTGGCCGCGGCATTGCCGCCGTAATTAGGTCGGTCAGCCTCGCTTTTGACGCGAAGGAGAAGCTCTTTGTCGGCCAGGGCGGCGAATCTCCCGCTGGAAACGAGAAACTTCCCCTGAGCGGCCCGCTTCTTGGACTCAAGCAGGGCAGTAAGCGCCTTCACGGTCGGATCATTCGTAGTCGGATCGACTGCGACGGTCTGAGTATTTACTGGTGATGGCGACTGCCCCGCCGCCGGAACGACGAGGCAGATGATGGCAATCAATGAAAGGACTGGCTTCATGGTTCACTGGTCGAGTTGGAGGGCGATCAGGTCGGCGGACATTTCAGCAAGCCACGCATTGGCCCTGGCGTCACGGATAGGAAGGGCAAGGAGGATGTCCTTCTGCTTCTGGGTGATCTCAATCTGCACGGCCTTCGGGAACGTGCCCCGGTATGCCTTGAACAAACTCCGGCAGTTATGGGCGCTGCGATCCTTGATTACATTCCACACTCGGAGTTTAAATTCCGGCGTGGCCTCGGGACTCATGGCGAGCATGGATGCCTGGTCCGGTCGGAGATCAAGCATCTCATCAGTCCAACCGGTCAGGTCACGATCCCAGAGCTTGACGGCTGCGCGTGCCCTCGAAACACCAGCGCCGGTCTTCGAGCTTGCTGCAATCGCCCTGAATGCCTCGCGCAAGGCTGCCTCCCCGCCATTGGCCTTGGCGATGACACCTACGGCGCTGGCTTCCGTGTTGGTGATGGTGGTTCCCGCCAGGATTTTCTCCTTGATCGCGATAGCTTCCGGGGTGGTTGCGGCGGTTGTGGCGGCCAGTGCCGGGTTTGTCGCACCTGCTTCAATTCGGGTGCCGATAAGAGCATTCCACGCGGCCTCATTGGCTGTGGGTTCCTTCGCCGTGGATTCCTTGTTTGCAGGAGCTTGAGCTTGTAGGTTGATAACCCCTGCGAACAGCAGGGTCAGTGTGGTTTTCAGTTTGTTTTGCATGGTGTCGTTTTGGTGAGTGTGTCAACGCGAAGGTCAGAATGGCTTCCACGAGACTCCGTCGTGGCAGTAGAACTTGCTGTCGGTGGTGTTGTAGAACAGGTCGCCGGCCGAGAAGTCCGTGCCGTAGGTGCCGGTAGGAGCAGCGGATAGCCGTCCGTGGAAGCGCATCACCGGCTTGTCGCGGGATGTGATGAAGCCGTTCCAAGTGATCTTGGCATTGGTCGTGCCGAGAACTTTAACCTCGACTGCCGACTGCGTGGTGGCCTGCCCGACCGTGCCGCCAGAAGTGGCGACCAGAAGACCTGGAGTGGCTTCCAGGCCGGTTGCGCCCACTGACAGGTCACGCCATGCGGTGAGAGTCGGCGAAGTGAAATAGGTGTCCTGCACCGCCTTGACGCCCGCCGCTCCGCTGCTGCTCCAACCGACCAAAGCGATGCCATCGGTGGGGGCTGGAGTGCGGGCGATGACCGCATGGTTGTTGCGCCCTTGGACGGTCAGCATCGCCTCAACACCACCGAAAACGGCACCGTTACTATTGACTTGGACCTTGCCGGGACCGTCACCAGAACCGCCCGTCCGCAGTGTTCCATTGAGAATGAGAAAACTATTAGGGTCAAATTGAAGTGTTCTATTCGCCCCCATCACGAGATTGCCGGTGATCTGGTTGTTGTTCGGGTTCTTGGTTACGGCGGCGGTCTGGGCGAATACGCCAACGCTGAGAGCAAGTAGGATTGAAATGCTGAGTTTCATGGGATGTCAGAGGATTTGTTTCCAGAACCTCGCGTTGGTGGTCGCGTGGTAGTCGTTGGGGCGGATGATACCTGGGGATGCGGTCGCGCTGGTTCCGCCCGCTAGCTGATAGAAGGAAAGCGTGCCGCCGACCACGACCCCGAGAACCCGGTCAAGTGGCAGTGTCGTGGAAACGATGGCGGCGAGCGCGTTGCTGCCGGTTCCGGTGAGAGTGGTGATTGCCGGGTCGATCAGAATGCCACCCGGGAGATTGGCCGCGGGCACCTTGCCGTCTGCATCGAGCGGGGCATAGCCGTTCGCCACCCCCTTGTTGGTCTTGAGTTCAATGCTGGTGGCTGCCGGGTATGCCGGTTCCGCCGAGACGGGCACGCCTTCCGTTCCCCGGTTCACGTCGTTCTCGACGACGACAAGGAATGTGCGGGTGGACGTTGGCTGGCCTGTGCCCTCGCGCCATGTGATCTCGCCCATGAGCGTGATTTCGGAAAGCTCGGTGCCGGTAGCAGATCCCACTCCGAGGGCGGAATCGAGTTCCACCGTATTGAAGCTGGGCGAGCACTGATAGACGGGCGACTCCGCGTCGATGGCCGGCATCGTCCAAACCGAGTCGTGAACGAGATAGCCGATGTCGTATCGCGAGCGCGGCTTGATTCCGAACTGGATTTCGAGCGCCAACGGGTTGCCGATGCTGGCTGCCGTGGATCCGCCTTCGAGGAATGTCACCTCAAGCTGGGCAGCATCGCCACGTTTGAATCGCAGCGATGTGACTGGATTGCGGAATCCCGGGCCTTCAATGAGTTGCAGGGTTTCCAGATCGACGTGGAGCTTCACGCACCTTGATTGGTGTCAACCGGGTCACTCCTCATCCCCGTAGGTCAGACGATGGCCTTCAAAGAACAGGCTTTGCCCCGAAGTTGGTGGGTCGAGAGCGACGGCCGCCGCCCGGTTCCCGTCATCGGTGACGTTCATGGCGACCTTCGTCCAATCAGAGGAGATCACCTTGCCCAAGCGATCCGGGGCATCGAAGCCCACGATGAAGCGGCCTGACCATGTGTGAGTCCCCTCTCGGCGGATTTTGGTGGCGGTGTTGATTTTCGAAGTCGATCCGTAAAAGAACACGCTGTCGAAGTCGGATTTGGAATCCTGCGTCCAGTCCTGCCCGTTGATGCTCAGGTTCCACTGGTCCACAACGCGGGGAAGCTGCACTCCGGTTTCAGCATGGTATTCCTCGCTCCATTCCAGATCTGCCGATCCGCTGATGGTCGCAAGGCCGCATTCTCCTTCGTAGGATTCAAAAGTCCCCGGCGTGAGGTGCAGCTTGAACGTGCGTTTCCGGTATCGGTCGTTCACGTTTTCCGAGGAAAAGACGAGCGGCGAAAACCCGAATCTTGTGCCACTCCGTGTCTTCATCGCCGCCAAAAGAAGGTAGCCGCCCACCACGTTCGAACCGATGAGAGATGCAGGATCCTTCTTCTCGGCAGGTTTGACTGGAGCGTCACCCACCTGGCCGCCAGCGTCCCACGCGTCCCAGGCAGTCTGCCATGCTTGCAGATCCTCCACGTATTGCGCGTAGGTATCCGCATCCGCAACGACCTGCCACTGTGCCTGGTCGTCGATGGTCACCTCCTCCTCGATGCGGGAAACTCGGATTGCCCATGCGTCCTCGTCCTCCTCCAGTGTGAGAGTCGCTTGAAGGGTGGAGGCACTTGTTGTCAGGACATGGCTCTCGCTGGTCACCCATTCGGAGTCGTCCTGTCCTTCGTCGTATTCGTTCCGGCCTGTCTGGATCGTGACCCGATAGCGTCTGCCCGTTCGGCTCACCAGCGTCAGCTCATTGGCCTTGCCGGTGCCCCTGTGAGCCAGCAGTCCGTAAAGATCGTAGCCGAATGTTGCGGTCATCGGAACCGAATCGAGTGCGTCGGAATCCTGAAACACACCGTAGCCGTCCATCCACTTGTCTCCGATTGGGTCGGAAAGTTCCATTTCCGAATACCCAGCCCGGTAGATGGAATCACCGACCGCCAGATTCGATCCGCTTCCAGAGACGTAACCGTCATTGGTGGAAACTTCCCGGTGAAGGATAGGTGCATTCTTCCGGCGCACACGGTTCACCCATGAGGAAAACTGTCCGTTCCACGTTTCCCCCTCGTTGCCAACCATGCCGGAAGGCGTTCCCGTGAACCAAGGGCCAAAGGCAACCACGTCGCCGCCACCGATGATTCCCAGATAGCCGTCACCCTCGCTTCGAGTCGCCCCCGGCCCGATGTAGGAATAGGTTCCGAGACCTGATCCGGTAATGTCGCGGAAGTCATCCGACTCTGCCATCCACCGCTGGAACTCTTCATTCAGCCACGCTTTGTCCACCGCTTCTGAGAGAGTGATCTCGGTGTGATCCGGTGGGTCGTTGTCAGTCGCACCTTGCGTCGCCGTGGTGGATGAATTCGGCCAGATGTTGCCAATCGTGGGTCTGCCAACTTCGTCCGTTTTAACGGTTACTGTGTTGGCCTCCGTATTGAACAGATAGGAACGGGTGCGCGAGCCACTCCACTTCGAGACAGCATCCTCATCCAGATCGACGGAAGTGAATGTCCGGTAGGCGGCAAACCCGCAGAAAATCTCCACGTCTTCCGATGCAACGAACGGACCGTTTGATTTGAATTGCAGGTAGAAATCATCGCCACTAAATCCGCGTGTCCGCGTATTGGCGCTGCTTGCCGCCTTGATGAAAAACGGGGTGAGCGGAATGCGAAACCAAGCCTGCTTGATAGGCACCCAAGAGTGGCTTGCCATCAGGTCTTCGAAGTAGAAGTTCATAGCCTTGTCAGTAGGTTTGGCGTTGATAGGTGAGTTCCTTGCCGATGCGGATTTCACCTGCCGAAGAACCTTGTTGGATCGAGGTGACGTGCTCGCTCACGACCAGTGATCCGCCTCCCGCTTGGAAGATGACGTGCGCCCCGTCGCTTACGAACACCATGCCGAGCAGGACGACCGCGTTGTTTGGTCGGCTCGCACCCACCTCCCAGTCTGGCGTTTTATGCGAGTCGTAATCCGATCCAGTGACAATCTCCCAGGATGTGACGAGTAGCGCGCCAGTGGTTCGCAGCGTGGCCTTGGCAAAGAAGTAGGTGGTCGATGAAACCACAAACTGATCGTCCCAGTTGTCTGCGACAAGATTGTTGAGCGTCCCCCACTCGATGTAGTATCGCTTGCCTGTTGATTCTGGATCCGGTGGCGTCGCCGGTGCGGCAATGTATGGCGGTCGCGATCCAAGGATGGCGAGCGGAACTGCCTTGGCACCCGCGCCGCCCGTAGCCGAGGGCTTTACGCGGAAGGTGAAACCCGCCGACGAGGAGACAATCTCGGTGCCTGGTCCCGGCCGCGGCGTGCGCGCTTCAAGAGCGTCGATGATCAGATTCCAGTCCTTCGCGAGGATCGGATTGCCGGGACGTTTTTTGGATGGGAGGCGCATGGTCTCAGAGGTTGTAGATGTCTTCGTCCCACCCGCCCGCGTCGGATGAGATCCATTCGCGCTCGATGCGGTAGGAGTTGCCTTCCTGACTCTGGCTCACGCTGTTGAGCAACCAGGTGCGGCCGTCTGATAGGGACGGCTGCCGACCGTCGGGGTTGTCGATCTGGCCTATCTTGCGCACGTCGCTGGACGCCGCCGAGCTACTGCGCACCGTGGATTGCCGCCAGACGACCTTCGGCGAGTAGTAGGAAGTCTGACCGCGCAGGATCTTTTCGAGAGCCTTCTTGCCGAGGGCGCTCGTCACCTTGTCCTTGTAAGTGCTGCCGGACGAATCCTTGTCCTTGCCGCTGATAATCGCCTGCAATGATTCCTTTTCCTCGTCGCTGAGGTCGCGGAACTTCTTGTGCGAAAGCAGCGGTTCTTCGGAAAGCGACAATCCGAGCGAAAAGGTGGTCTTGGCAGGGTCGTTCGTCGCGTTGTCGGTGCCCGCGTAGTTGCAGGTGATTTGCGCGATGTCCCCTTCGGACACCTGCGCCGTCGCGGAATCCACCCACATGAACGGAATGTCCGGATGAGGAGTCCCCGGACGCGGCATGACCTGGGTGATCGAGGTGCGGTGGCAGAGGAAGACTTGGGTGGCCGTCCACTTGCCCTCGCGATCCACGGCGATGCTGTAATCCGGCTGCGGATAGAGTTTGCCCGGTTGGATGGAAACGTGTCTCGGCATCTTGGCCGGGACGTCGCGTCAACCGAATGCGGGAACTAAGGTTCCGGTGCCCGGTTTCATCCGCTCGCCCATTTCGCGCAGGAGGCGGTTTGTTTCGCTGGTGAGCCGGTTGTTTTCCCGCTGGGCGTCCAGAGCGCCGGCCGAATATCCACCGCCACCCACCTTGCCGAGCGAAGTGACGATGGGGGCAAGCGTGGATGCGGCAGGCTTTGCGACCGTGGGCGCATTTTCACTCGTCACCTTCGCCGCAGCGGCAGCCGCCTGCTTGACTTCATCCGCCTTCGGCATCGTGTCGCGGATCGACTGCGCCACCTTGCCGAAGCTCTCCCGTAATCCGTTGGTGTCGATGAGTTCGCTTCCGGTTGTATCGCCGGCCTTTCTCGCCGCTTCCGCCACCCGTTCGCCGAGCTGTGGAGCACCTTTACCGAGAAGTCCTTGTGCCTCTTCGGCCATCTCCTTGAAGTTCATGCCGAACAACTCCGCGCCGGTTTCCTTGCGGTCCTTCAAGATGCTCGCAAAATTCGTGTCCACGTATTGCGCCTCGATGCCGAGCAGTTCGCTCATGCCGGGAATCTTGAGCAGGCCCTTGAGCAAGTGGGCGATCACCCATTCCATGCCCGCCTGCAGATAGACGATGGGCGTTTGGAATGCATTGAGCAACGCCGCGCCGAAACCGGCCACCAGACCGAGCAACGTAGTGCCGAGACTCTTCCACATCGCCCCGTCGGTGATCAGGTTCCAGAAGAACTCGATGGCGACGCGGAAGCCGTTCACCAGCGCGTTCACGCCCATCGCGAATGCGAGCTTTAAGCCGGAAGTCACCAGGTCGAGCAGTTGGCCGCTCTTGAATGCGGCGATGACGAACATGACCGCGTCCTTGACCCGCTTGCCCGCCTCTGCCGCCAGCGGTGCCAGCTTTTGCACCAGACCAATCGCCTGTTCGACCAGCGGACGGATCGCATCATTGATTGGCGTGCCGAGCGTGAGGAATACCTCGTTGATCGTGTCCTTGAGCGTGGAGAAGAGACCCGATGTCGTCTTGCTCTGCGCTTCCATCATCCCGGAGAACTTGCCGCCCTCCGAGGTCAATGAAATGAATGCCTGTTCGATGGCCGGGAATCCGACCTGCCCTGATTCAACGAGCTTCTTCACCTCGGAATCCGACACGCCGAACTGCTTCGCCAACTCCCCGATGATCGGAATGCCGCGCCCGGTGAGCTGGTTGATGTCCTCAGCGAAGAGCCGCCCCTGCACACGCGCCTTGCCGTAGAGTTCAGCGATCTCGTTGACCGGAGCCTGAATGCCCGCAGAAACGTCGCCAATGCGTCGCAGAGTTTCGGGCACGGTGTCCGCATTCTCCCCGAAGGCGATGAGCTTGCGGCCGGCATCGGCCAGTTCGGGAAACTCGAACGGTGTTTCCGCGCCGAGTTTGCGAAGTTTGGCGAGCGTTTCCTCCGCCTTGGCGGCATCACCGATCAATGTGGAGAACGCGACCTTGGTCTGCTCGAAGTCTGCGGCCGCGTTGACCGCCTTCACCCCGACACCCATCGCCGCCGCGCCGCCCGCAAGCGCTGTTCCGATACCCGCTTTCAAGGCCACGCCAGCGACCGAAAACCCCTTGCTGAGTGCCGCCGCGCCACCTTTACCAAGTCCCGCCAGCCCCGCACCCGACAAGCGACCCATTTTTCGGGCGGACGCTCCAACGAGTTCCGTCGCACCGGCCATCGCCCGCTTCAATGCGGTGATGTCGGCTCCAAGAGTGACGGTCAAGGCGCTCATGATCCTGCATCAGCGTCAACCGACTCACTCCACTGAATGCGAAGCAACGCAAGTTGGTCCCCAAGAGCCAGGCCGTCCGTGTTCGATTGGCTCCAGTTTGTCCGAACCCCGTTTCGCCGCAACAGGCAGTGTTGGTATTGCGCCAGTCTCGCAAGCGGCATGAACAGGATCCGCTCCTCGGACCAACCGGTTTCGGCAGCCACGGCGAACACCTGGGCGGCTAGGAAACCGGGTTCGTCGCAGGGATGGGCTTTTTTCCGCCGATGTCCCCCATGGTTTCGACCTGGGCCGCCTCCAAATCCCGGCTTTGTTCCAACAGGCGCTTGAACGCGGTTTGGAAATCGGCCGGGGTGAGGTTGCCGCAGAAGATCAAAGCGGCTTCGCGGAAAGTCTGGTCGTTGAACGACGCCCGCACCACCTCAGGCCACGGGGCGCAATGGGCGAAAACAAATCCCATGATCGAGGATGTATATTCGGGAGTTCCGTCAGCGGGCATTTCCCCCTTCACAAGCGGGTTGCCGGTGCGGAGCAGCACGTCGTAGCTGGCCAGATTGAGCGGACGCATGGCGTGGCCGCCGACGATGGTTTCCGCTTCGTGGAAGGCGGTTGATAGAAGATTCTGGCGTTCGGTGTCGTTCATGGAATTCAGATTTTTCTAGGGGGCTAGACGTTTTTCTCAGAGGTGGCGGAGGAACAGGTCTTCAGTGGCAGGCGAGGCATCGAGCGGGATGAAAGCGATTTTCCCCCGGCGCTTCACGCAGGCGAGCGGCACGTCCTGCTTCACCTTGTCCACCAGTCGCTGGCGGTTCATGAGCGCGGCTTTGATGTAGGCGAACGGATGCTCCGGGTTGGCAAGGTGCCAGGCTTCGTCGTTCCATGCCTCGATGAGTTCCTTGGTCTGGAACTGGTTGTCGGCGCTCTGGGGTTCGAAGAACCAAACGGTGCGCTCGCCACGGATGCCATCGCCGACGACGCGGACAAACGGTTTCTCGGCAAGCGGGATGCCCACGGCCGTCAATGCGGCGGCAAGGCAGGTGTTGCTGGTGGCGGTGGATGAAATGTGGGTGATGGCGTTCATATCGGTATCTCAGGTTGGAAAGGGTTGGTTCACGCCCCACCACCACCGGAAACAACCAGCGGGTAGTTGGTAGCGGTGATGTCGATCTTCTCGAAGTCCTCGTTGTTGAGGGAGCGGCTGATCTGTTTGATGATCGTGGTGCCACCGCTCGCCTGCATGTGGGCGGGGACTGCGTTGGTGAGGGCGAGGGCCGCACCGATCTTGCCAGCGAACGGGCCGGTTTTCTTCACCAGTCCGGAGAGCTTGATCTCGGCCTTCTCCTGATAGAGCGCGAGACCGATGATTTCGCCGCCCTTATCCAGAACAACTTTCTCCTGGTTGGAGTAGTCGAAGGAAAGGTCGGTGATGATGATGCCAGCTTCGTCCTGGGGGATGCCCCAGTTGCCAGTCGTGCCAAGGAATGTCGCGGCCATTTGACCGCGTTCTGCGTGTCAACCGGATCAGACTGCGGAGACGACGGCCTCGTAGGAGAGCACGGTTTCACGGCCGCGGGACTCGTCGGGCGTGGTGGTGCTTTCGCGTTCGATCAGGTCATGGAGCACGAAGGATTCTGAATCGAGGTCGGACTGGATCGCCGCCTTGCCGCGCAGCAGTGTGACGAGCTTGCCCGACCACTCGGCGTGGTCGTCGGCTGGCGTGTCGTCCACTTGGGAAAACAGATGCACGTCGAGTTTCAGCCGGGCGGTATGCGGCATGCCGGGTATCGGCTTGGATTCCGCCGGGTTGATCACGACACATGGACGTGTGCGGATTTCATCACGGCGGGCGACGTGAACTGGGATGGACTCAGGGAATCCCTCGGGACGGTGGCTGTCGATCCACTCCGCAAGAAGTGACGAAAGACGATCTTCGATAAGGTTGGGCATCTTGCTTGGAATCGGTCGTCAACCGGAACGGCGGCGAAGTGACCGGTTCGCGTTGTCGTTGATCTTGCGCAGCGATGTGGCCAGCGCCTTGCGCAGGCGACCTTGCGCCACTTGAAGTGCGAGCTGGATGCCCTTGTAGGTTGTTACGTCGTCGATGTAGTCGAGCTTGTTGACCAGCGTGACGGCAGGGCTGTCGCCGGTTTTAATCGTGGCCGATCCGGGAGCCTGCTTGTGCCGGGTGGCCCATTGGACGGCTCCACGAATCCGCCCGCCAATGGACTTGCCCGCGTTGATCCACGATCCCTTGGCGAAGCCAACCCGCTTCTGGATGCGGGCGATGTAAGTGTCGCGAGCCTTCGCGCTTGTGACGATCTGCTTTGGCTTGGCCGCGCCAAGCTGTCCCCACTTGTGGAGTTTCGGATCGAGGCGGCCGACCGACAGATCCTTCCAGCCGGAACTTGTCTGACGCAGGTTGTTTTCGGCTCGTGTAAATCTCCGGTTCTGGATGTTAGCCCAGAAGCGGTCAGCGGCGGCCGGGTTCGACTTGCGGATTTCCTCGAAGGCGTCCGATGGCAGTGCAAACACGCCGCCGATGTCCTTGGCCACTGCGTCCTCTCCGGTCTTCTTCGCTTTCGCGGAAAATCCGAATGGGCGGGTGTTGCGTGCGAGTTCCACCGCCAGGCCACGCGCTTCCTGTTTCACCAAGGACAGAAGAGTCCGTCCTACTTTTTCCGGGTAGCGGCGCAGCAGGCGTGCGACGTCGGATGCTCCCTTGAGCTTGGCGGTAAAGCGAACGGCATCACTCATCGGTGGAGGTCAGGCTGAGGGTGAGGACAGGCGAGCGTGGATGGTTGCCCACCTTGGCGATCCGGTATTCGGTGCCGTCCACTTCGATGCGTTCGCCGAACTTCGGCAGGGCTCCCGGAAATGCGAGCTTCGGCACTCTGAGGCTCAGATCCGGCGACTCGACGAATCCGCCCATGTCGATCTGCTGGTCGTTGCGCACGCGGCTGACGAGCACGAGCAAATGGACGCCCTTCCAACGCGCCTGGACACCATGCTCGGTGAGAAGCTGATTGAGGTCGGCGAGGATTTCCGATTCGAGACTCATGCCCGTGGGATGCTGTCAAAAATGCAACACCCCCTCCAGTTTCCCGGAGAGGGCGTCCCATGAACCCCAATATACCAAAGTATTACACCGGGCGGGTAATGCGCTCCAACATCGGCTTGTTGCCTGGAGCGAAGCCATACATCAGGGTGAAGCTGACTTCCTGCTTGCCGAGGCGGCCGTCGTAACGGTCGCGAACCTGCATCGAAAGACCGGTGCGCGGGTCGGTGACGACGCGGATCACGGTGTCGCCGGTGTTGGCTGGCACGTCCGGCACGCGGGCGGCCATGATGAGGGACTCGCGGATGCCGGCGAAACCGACCAGGCGTTCGGCGTTCTCGGGCAGAGCCGAGTATTCGATCACGGCGAACCCGTTCACGTCGGGCAGCATTCCGGAAACCACGACGTTGCCCGCCTGCGGGGTGATGTAGGCCTTGTAGAGAGCCTCGTCCTTTTGCAGCGAGTTGTAGTAGTCCGAGTTGACGAACATGAAGCGTCCCATGTCGGGAATGAAGCGCTTGTTGAGCTTGGTGCCGATGTCCACCACGTCGTCTCGGCCGAAATCCACGGCGGCCACTTCGGACTTGTTGTTGAAGTTGGCGTTCACGATGAGCGCCATGAGGTCATCGCTGACTTTTCGGCCAAGCGCATACGCCACCTTGTCTGCATAGCGCTGGTTGAGGTCGATCTCGCTGGTGGAGCGTTCGACGTCGGTGATCGCGTAGCCAGCGTATGCGTGCTTGTCGATCTTCACCGTGACATCGACCTGCGCCTGGTCGTCGGGGACGTAGCCGGTGGCGGGATCGAATTCATGCGCGACGGTGGGCGTCACGATGTGAGTGACGATGTCCTGATTGAACTTCACGCTCGCGGACGAGAAGTCCGTGGCAATGCGGCTCAGGATCGGGAACTTCGCGAGCAGGGTGGTGAGCGCCGTTTGGGCGATCAGCGGAGAATTGACGGTGGCGTTGCTGTTGGACATGGCGGATTAGCGGTTGAAGTGGGTGGAGAGGTGTTGGTGATAGAAGGCGGCGGCTTCTTCGGGCTTGTTGGCGTCCACGAGCCGCGTGTATTCGGCGACGAGGTCTTGAAGCGAAGTGGCTTGGGTGACGGTCTCCTGGTTATCCCCGGCAGGAGTGACACGGGCGGGCATCGTGGTGCCGGTGGAGGCGACGACACGGGCGACCTCGGTCTGAACCTTCCGGTCGAAGTCGGCTTGCGATGCTTGGAGTTCGGTGACTCGGGTTTGCAATGCAGTGACCTGTCCGTTCGCCGCATCACGTTCGCCGGTGAGCGTGTCGAGTTGAGCCGAGAGGGTTTCGACCTCGCCGCGCAGGGAGGTGACGGCGGCTGACTCCTCACTGAGAAGGTCGGCCTGGGCTTGGTGGTCCCGCTGGAGATTGGCGAAATCGGTGCGGGCCTGGGCGAGTTCGTCTTCGATGGTGGTGTCCATTGCCCGTGATCCGGTGTCAACCGACGCGTAATAGACCCGCAGGCGGCGCATCGCTTCGGCGCGATCCGTCACCATTCCCGCGAGGTTGTGGCGCTGTGCCTGCTTGCCACTGAAGGTCTGGCCTTCCATGGCTTCGGCGGAGATCGCACGTTTCTTTGCCAGCACCGCCGCATGGAAGTCGCGGGCGATTTCCGCGAGATTGGAGGAAATGAGTTCGCGCTGGTCGTCGGTGAGCGGCGTGCCGGGTGCGCCCATCGCCTTGTATTTGCCGACGGAGAAGACCTCGACCTTGATGCCCGCCTTATCGAGGGCGGCGGAATTATCGACAACCGCTTGCACCACGCCGATGGAGCCGACCTGTGCGGAGGGCGTGGCGTAGATGGCGCGGGCTTGGCTTGCCACCCAATAGGCAGCGGAGCACATGAGGCCCGACGAGAAAGCATAGACCGGCTTCTTCTTGTCGAGGGCAGCGACGGCATTCGCCAGTTCCGGCGTGCCGGCCACCGTTCCACCAGGCGAGTCGATGTTGAGGAACACCGCCTTGATGTCGTCGCGTCCCGCGGCCTCGCGAATCGCATCGCCGATGTCTTCGGAACTGGTGGCACCGAAAAAGATGCGGGCGAACAAATCGGGTTTGCGAAGAATCGGCCCCTCGATGGCAATCACTCCGACGCCGTCCTCGACGGCAAGCAGAGGATTTTCGGACGCCTGCTTGGGAAGCATCCCGCCGCGATCCACCAGTCCCCGCAGGGACGAAGCCATGGATTGCAGCGCTTCAGGCTGGATCAGCCACTCGCGATGTTGAATTACCGGACTCACGCCCGGATGGCTGTGTCAACGCAGCGCCGGAGGGTTTCCACAGCATCTCGACGGGCACGCCGTGTTTCTCCGCGGTTTCGAGGATGAGCTTCGCGTCACTGGCACGCCGTTCGATCTCCTCACCGAAGTCGGCACCGAGTTCCTGAAAGTGATCTGATAGCGTCTTGAGTCCCATCTCCACGTCGGCGCGGTTCTGTTGGGCTTCACGTCCGGCATCCACCGTGACCCGCTTGGGTGGCACGGTGCAGATTTTCCACCAACCTTCGGTGGGCGAGAGAATGCCACGCTCAATCGCATCGCCGATGACGTACGTCCACACGGGTCGGATCAGGCGGCGTTCGAGAATCATCTGCCGGAATGAGAACCGCCGATCCGCCTTGGCGACGACCAAGCGCACACCCGCACCGCCGACCTTGCTCGAATCCGCCGCGAACTCGAAGGGGATCATGCCGAGGGCGGAATCACGCCGCAGGTGTTCGAGGAATCCGGTGAAGGTTGGCGACGGGCGATTGCTCTGGAAACTGTCGAGCGATTCGTCGGGTTTCAGCGCCACAAGTTTGCCGCCGACGATTTTCTGGAGTGAAACGGGGTCGCTGGGTTCTCCACTGCCAGGCGCGCCGCCGACCACGAAGTCGCCGTTGTCGTCGATCTCGCCACGAGCGGTTTTCAGGATGCGGGACACGTCGGCATTGTCCTTCACCGCGTGCTTCTCCAGAGCCAGCAATTCCATTTCGTCGAGAACGTGGTTGATGGAATGCTGGATCGTCGGGTGGGAGCGCACGCCGCCCGCCCATTCCGGTTCGTGGATGTGCAGGATGGCCTCGGCCGGGAGATCGCGCCCTTTGCCATGGTCTTCCAGCACTCGGTAGAAGATCGGTGCGCCCCACGCGTCGAGACCAACGCCGTCGATGGTATCCCTCGATCCGAACTCATCACCGATGCGGTGCGATTCGATCAACTGGATGCGCGGCTCTCCCTCGGCATCGCGGGTTTTGTGGATGAAGTATTCGCCGTCGATGTCCATGCCCCGGCAGACGAGCGCCTGGCATTCCTCGAACGAAAACCGGCGCGTCACCTCGCAGCGGGCCGACCACAACGCGAAGTAGGCTTCGGCGGCACGATTCCATTCTGGTTGGGGCGATTGCGCCTGGACGCGGATACCATCGCCGGTCGAGTAGATCGCCATGTTGGCGACCAGTTCGCGCATGAAGCCGCTGTTCTTGTGGAGGTAGCGCGACTTGCGAACCAGCTCACTGCGGACACTCGGCGTGAGTTCGTTGCGGGCATCGGTGGGCGATGCTCCCGGCACACTGCCACGGCGGGGCGACCAGTTGGCTGCCTCGAACGGAGACCCCCATGCCTTCGGAACAAGAACGGGGGGCAGCCAGCGAATCGCAATGTGTTTGAGGCTGGTCATTTCGGGAGATGGCCGGAGATGAAGGAAGCTGCGGCGATGCGCGGCTTGCCATAGGTGACCGGGTCAAGGACGCGGAGCGCATGGCTGCACTCTTCAAGCACCTGATCCACCGGCATCGTGAACTGCTTGGAAACCGACGTTTCCGCGTCGTTCCAGTTCATGATGGTCTTGCCTTCGAGGAGCAAATCCTTCGCCCGCTGCTGGATGGCCAGCACCTCTGAAATCGTGAAGCCGGTGATGAAGAGTCCGCGTGCCATGCACGGCGACGGGTGTCAACAAGCCAAGCACCCCTTGCACTGAAAACTCAATGCGCCTATTTGCGGTGATTCTCGAATCCGCTCGACTCGGCGTAAGGCGTGGTCAGGATTTCTTGAGTGAAATTCATCCCAGATCTTCCATTCTCAGAAAAAGACCGTCCAAATTTGGACTTGTTGGAGAAACTCTTCCGTGACTGGCATGGTTGTTTCACCGACAACGAAGCAAAGCTGGAAAAGCATGATGCTGAAGGAATGGTTTTCGACGGATTTTACCCGAATTACTTTGAGCAAAAACCAAGGATCCTTTTTATTGGAAGGGAATCTAGGTATATCTCGGGGTGCAACTATATGGAGGTGCTCTACGATGCGTATCGCAACACCAAATACATAGGCGATCAACACATCAATGCCAATTGGTTTCACAAAAGGATGATTTACATCGCATTCGGCCTCATCAACGGGATGCCAAACTGGCAGGAAATTCCGAACGCCGACGACATAGGTGACACGTTCGGGGAAGACGCCGGCATCAGCTTCGCATTCATGAATATTTCAAAACTTAGCAATGAGAGTGAGAAATTTCAGTCCGACTTTGAAGTAATAAAAATAGCTCACGAAATTTCCACCCAAAAACGAAATTTTATCCGTGAAGAGATTGGCATCCTTGACCCTGAAGTCATCGTAACCATGGGTCTCGGTGAAATGCTTGAATCACTAGGCACATTGACCCCAATTCATAAGTCGGAGTATGCGAATTCCTACTGGCTCGACACCGGAATTCGCCGATCCCTATTGGTGGACACCTATCATTTTTCCTACGGTAAAATTTGCGACATCAAAGGATTGTACGAACCGATTTGTGAAGCGGTTCGACTCAGTAGCGCGTCAGACGTGCTAACCCACTAGAGAATCCATGTGCCAGCCGCAACTTGCTGACGTGCTTGAGCCAGCGTGTAGCCAGTCTTGATCTGGATGTGCGGGATGTCGGGAAAGCTGGTCCACCGACCACCCCATTCAAGGCCGAGTGATTCGGCAATCTCACCGCACTTTTTCATCAGCGGACTGTCCCACAATGGTTCGCCCTTGGCATCGAACACAACGAAGTCCCACGCTACACCGAAGTTGTGCCAAGAGTAGCCCGGGCGGGCATTGGTGACTCTTTGTCCCGGTGCCGTGCGGCCTTTGGCATAGAGCGCGGCCTGCTTCTGATAGGTCCGGGTGCCGGTGATGATCTTTACATTGATACCCGCCTCCAGACACTTGAGCAGCCACTCGCGGGCTTTGATCTGTGCCTCTGGCTTGAGAGTGGCAATGTTGCCTGCGGATCGAGGATCAATGGTGGCACTGGATGGATTGGACGCTGGTGAAGCGGCATCAATTCCAAGTCTGACTGCCACGGCCTGAGCGGTCTGATTGCCCGGAACGCCATCGGCTGTGATTCCGAGGAATTCCTGGATTCTTGTCCAAAGCATCGCGCTCATGGTCCGTGGCTCCAAGCTTACTTGGCGGTGCGGGGTTCAACCACGATCTCGACGCGGCCGTCCGGATTGACTCGGATCAGCCCGTCCTTGCTGATGAATTCACCCGTCAAGCCTGGGGGCGTGGCGCAGGAGGTCAGGAACGGCAGGGTCATCACCGCCATGGCAAAGCAGAACAGGCCGATCTTGAACGACTTGTTGGGCTTGCCGTCGTCGAAGAGGTCGCCGAGCACGACGACGAGTTCTTTCACGGCGAGCGCGGCGGGTCCGGCGGCGAGCAGGTATTTCGCCATGCCTGGATCAAGCAGACTGGCAACACCGGTAAGATCGAGCGCGGCCAGCGTGGAGAGGCCCGAACCAAGGAACGTGAGGAAGCGAAGGATGGTGACGGTTTTCATGACTCCCCGTCCGGAGTGTCAACCGGGGTGGATGCGATGGACTCGCGACCGACGATCTTGAGCATGGTCGCAGCAGTCGCCTGCATCGCCTCGCAGTCCAGGTAGTGGTTCGGTCGGGAGCCGATCTGCTTCCACATCCACTGGCCCTTTTCCTTGATGCGCTGCTCGCTCTCCATCTGGGCAAGGTAGTCGTCGTCGATGTCGTCCGGCACTTCCCACGTTGGCCCTTGGGACGCATCCTGATTGCGACGCAGGCGGGCGAGCGTGTCCTTGATGTTGAGGTTGCTCCAATAGTGGACGTGGCAGGACTGCCGGTGCGAAAGCACGACTTTTCTCCGGGGTGAGTAGAACCGCTGGACGGTCTTACGGTCGCGCCCCTTGTGGGCATAGACCGGGCGGCGGTCGCCGATAAGAGCCACCCAGCCGCGCTTGGCACACTCGCGATAGACGTCATAGGTCGCATAGCCGGCGTCGAGGAATACAAGGCTTGGGTGAATCTCGAAGCGTTCCTGCAGCACGTCGATGTCGGTGAAGGTCAGGATGCGTTCGTTCCATACCAGGCGGCTTGATCCTTCCGCAGACCACGAGCGAACCACGGCGAAGAGGTGATCCATCTGGCAGTCCACCGTGATGAACCGCAGCGGAATCAGTCCGGTGCGCTCGGGCAGCGGAGCGGAAATCACACGTCCACTGTTCGGATCAATTGCCCCTTCCTCTTCCCACGTCTCACCGCGCTTGTAGCCGGATTTGACGATCTCCAGCTTGTAGTCCTCGACGTATTCCCGCCACGGCAGGCCGAGGCGCTTCTGATAGAACTGTTGCAGCAACGAAACGTCACCCTTCCGCGCCGCCGCCTTCGCCCGCAGATAGAGTTCGGCAAGCTGTCCCCAGCTCATCGCGCACAGGGCGTTCCAGTGGAAGCCGACGTTTTCCTTCGATGCTTTCGGGTTCTTGGCGACGAATGCCCCGGTGGCGTTGAGTTCGCGGCGGGTGCGCTCGCCATCGTTGAAGTAATGGTTGCACGATTCGCAGCGCATCGCGGTGGTGCGGCGAACCTCATCGAAATCCCACTCGCCCGCTTCATCGCGGGCAGACTTGCTCCATTCGACGCACTCCCACTTGAAAGGTTGGCGGTGATGGCACTCCGGACAGGCGAATGTCCACTCGCGCTGGTCGGTCATCTCGAACTTGCGGTGGGTATCGTCGTCTTCTTCGCCGCCCTGGCTCATGAAGATGCACTTGCCCAGCCATCCGAATGCGGTGACGCGTGCCTCGGCTTCCGCCATGTGCCCCTGCGGCCAGCGCCAGGTTTCGTCACCGATCAACCAGCGGATCGAACGGCGTTGCAGGTTGGTCTTGTTGTGCGCCCCGAGAATCCAGAGCGTCATCCCGTTGTTGAACTGAATCGCGTTGTTCTTGCGCTTGTGTCGGTGGATGCCGGTGGGCATGAGCCGTGCGACCGGCTGGCACTGGTCGAAGAGTTTCTGCAGGCGCGACTCGGAATAATCTCGGGCGTCCTCGTCCGTCTGGTCGAGCCAGAGCGCGGGTCCCGGCAGGTTGGAGATGATGTAGCAAAGCGTCAGCTCGGGCGCGGTGGTCTTGGACGATTGAACCGACGCGATGATGGACACGAGTCGGATGCGCGGATCGACCAACGATTCCATGACCTCCCGGATCCACGGCGAGTTCTCCGAACGGAAGCGTCCCGGGTTGGGTGAATACGGGATGGCCTCGATGTGATTCTCGCACCACGCCCAAGCCGGTCGCCGGTCGGGTGGTTGCCACGCTTCGCGCCAGATTTCCTTGAGGGCGTTCATGATTCGTGGAGGCAGAGCAGGACTTCATCAATCGCCTTGCGGCATTCCCGCTGGATACCGGTTGCGTCGAGCCCTGAGAGCACGGGTGGAAGCTCGTTCTCGAATTTCGCTCGCAGGATGGACGTCGCCTGGGCGACCAGGCCGATCCATTCCTCGCGAACCTTGGTGAGCGGAACATATTCGCCCTTCTTCACCGCGATGCGCAGCTCTCGTTCCTCAACCTCTGCCAGAAGCTTGCGAGCCTTGAGCGCCTCCTCGTTTCCGACCGGCACGCGGCCGGCATTCAAGCCCCGCATCCGAACGAATTCGCGCCAGTCGGCCACCGGCCAGAGTCCGTTGGAAAGCGCCTTGGGTGCCCCGTCCAGTTTCTGCCATGTCGAAAGCGTGCGGCGGGAAACCCCGAGCACGGTGGCCAGTTCGACGAGCGTCTTGGTGTAGGCGAGCGTTTCGATGCTACCCGCCGCCCGTGACTCAATGCGGGTGCGTTCCGCCACCGTCAGCGGTTTGCCCGCCGCGACCTTTTTCACGATGTTCTGGAAATCGGCGTCGAGGATCTTCTCGGCGATGTCCGGGGCGAGAGTTGGCCGCGCTTCGTCGTGAGATCGTGGATTGCTCATGGTTTGACAGCCACCCACCCGGCGAAGTTCAGGTGCCGCCAGAAGCAATCGACTGACGTGAAACCTTCCTGATGGAGCAGCTCCTCGTTCCAGCGGGCGGTGACTGGCACCAGCACGCCTTCGAGCGACATCCGCTTGCGGTCGATCTGACTGTCCGAATAGCCGTTCTCCCGCTTGATTTGCAGGAAGAGATCCACAAACGCCTCATCGAGCTTGGAGGTGGCACCGAGAACCTTTTCCACCAGGATGAAGGCACCGCCCGGAGCCAGCGACTCGAACACGCGGCGAACGATCTTCTGGCGGTATTCGATGGGGGTGAATTGCAGGGTGAGCACCGAGAGCACGAGGCTGGATGTCACACCGGGGAACTCGTGGCGCAGGTCGGCAGACTGGATGCTGACGCGGTCGCCGTGCGGGTGGTAGGTGAAGTTCTGGCGTGCCGCCTGGATCATCGGCTCGCTGATTTCCAAGCCGATGTAGTCGTTGGCCGCCCCGAAGTTGGCGACGAAGGGCAGGAGCGCCTGGCCGCGGGAGCATCCCATGTCGATGATGGCGGTGTCCGGTTGCACGAAGCGCCGACCCACCTCGAAGGTCACCATCCGCATCGCGTTGTATTGCGGGATGCTCCGCTGGAGCATGTCGTCGAACACGGCGGTCACTTCCTGATCGAACTGCCAGGCACCGCGTGGAATCACCTCGTCACGTTGGGCTTCACTCATGCCCGCGTGACGGATGTCAACGAGGCAGGCGTTTGACGATCCGCGTGCCCTCGGTCAGGCAGGTGCCTTCCTCCGCCACCCAGAAGCACGGGATGGAAAACTTCGCATACATTTCCCGACTGCGCGGGTTGCTCTCGATGGCGATGTATCGGGCGTCCTCGCCGTGGGTCGGGAACACGTCTTTTTTCAGCAGATGCTCTTTGATCGCCGGTGGATTCCACCAGCCTTTCGGAGCGAAGCACGCGTCCTGCGGTCGCCAGCCGGTTTGCTCCTCGATGCGGTCGAGCGTCTTGATCGTCCAGGTTTCCGGGCGGGCGGTGATGAGCACGACCGTATGCGGTCTGACGAGTTCCACCAACCACTGGCGATATTGCTCATTGGCCAATCGTTTCTCCATGCGCTCGGGCGTGGTGCCGCGTGCCGGATTGTTGGCCACCAGCGTGTAGTTGAGATCTAGCAGGATGATCATAGGGTAATCTGAAGACGTTGAGAGAAAGAGTCCATGGCGCATTGCACGAGATCCATGCGCGTGCCGTCCGGATAGGGCAGGTTGAATTCAAATTCGATGGCCGCACGGAGGCGGGCGGGATCAACCGGACGTGCCGCCGCGCAGGCCGCGTTGATGTTGTTGGAAAAGTCATCCACCTTCACCGAGCGGAAGAACGTGCCGAAGAGATCCTTGAATTCCGCGACGGTGTGATACTTCTGAACCTTCGGTTTGTCTTGGAAGTCGCCGATGCGGATGCCCGGTTCGTAGTCGAGGCGGAACGCGATGTTGCCCGCGTTACTCTCGTTCATGAACGCCTTGCCATTGACCTGCCGCCACCCGGATTCGCCTGCGGACGATGCGCAGGCATAGACCTTGGTATATGGCCGGCAGAGGGCGGAGCAGAGGCAGGCGATGTGTTCGCGATCCTCACGGAATGGCACGGAGTTCAGCACGCTCGCGATGAAGATGCTCGTCCACTCCTTGCCCACCGCCACTTCGGCTAGAAAGGCGCGTGCCAGTTCCACGCTCTCAGCCTTGTTGATACCCCCTGGTCCGAGGCGGTAGGGCTCAAAAGGAGTGCAGTCGATACCGACCTGCCGCAGGAGGAAGGTTTCGGTCAGGTGGCCGGCACCGAAGTCGAGGATGGTCGTGCCATGCTCCTTGATCCAGCGGGCGCGGTCGGATGCCTTGCCGATGTCGAAGTCCTTGCACGGCTTCGCGCCATGAGTGGCGAAGATGAAGCCGTTGCCGAGTTCGCGTCTGACCCGTCGCGCCCTGCGGAACGAGTTGAAGCGCAGCATGTCGGCATACCGCGTGTGGATGTCGAAATCCATCGAGAGCAAGTTCATCATGGCTCGGGCAAATTCCGCCTCCTCTTCGGTGACGAACACGACCGGCGCGAAGGCAGCTCCTTTTTCGGCGAGCATTTCCAGTCTGCCGATGCCGTTGATGACCGTGAGGTCCTCGCGGCAGACGATGGGCATGAGAATGCCGTGGCGATGAAGCGTGCGGGCGAGGTTGCGGGCATATTGGATCCAGCGCCCTGAGTTCACCTTGCAGAGATCTTTGACGCTCACTTCTACGGGCTTGAGGCATCGTAGGAAATCATCACTGCCGACCTCTTTGTCGGGGATGCGGGCAGCGAGTGCCTGGATGTCCAGTGATTGCAGCTCACTGGTGACCCTGCCGGGTGTGCTGTTGAAATCGAAATCGTTGGTCGCCCGGTTGAACACGATGTTGAGCGCCTTGCGTTGGTCGAGATCGAGCGCCTTCGTGCGGGATACGGGGACGTGTGTTGCTCCCATGCGCGATGCCACGAGGTGGCGCTGGTGGCCGGATAGAATTTCGCCGTCCGAGTCGGCGAAGATCGGGGCGATGAAACCGAGCTTGCGGAGCGATAGCTCGATCAGGTCAAGCCGCTCGGCAACCGCTGACCGTGGGTTGTAGGTCGATGGTCGAATGGCGTCGATGGGTTCGAGGGTGATCTTCATAGTCCGAGGCGGCTGCGGATTTCGTTGAGCACGCTTTCCTTGTCGAAACCGGCGTCCTGTTTCACGCGGTCACACCACGCGATGAATTCATCCTGGCTGATGCGGAACCGGTAGAGTCCGACCGCGACCGTGACATCGCTCTTATCGAGTTCCTTGTCGTGGCGGTCATCGTCATCCTCATCGTCCTCATCGCCACCGGGATTGAGCAGTCCTTCGAGGTCGGCAGGCTCAAAACCCGCAAGGATCGTGTCGAAGTCGGCGGCTTTCCATTCGCTGGCGATCTTTTCGAGCTCGTTGAGATCGACCGAGGAAAGCTCGGCCAGACGGTTGTCGGCGACCAGCACGGCGAGTTCATCGTTCTCGCTGGCGAAGTCCTGGTAGTCCACCGGCACGACTTCCACGCCGAGGTGCTTGGCGGCCATCAGACGACCGTGCCCGGAGACGATCAGTCCGGTGAGATTGGAAACGGTGATCGTCTGCCGCCATCCGAAGTAGCGGATGTTCTTGGCGAGCAGTTCGATCTGCCGCTGAGGGTGGGTGTTCGGGTTGCGGGGGTTGGACTTCAACTCACCGACCGGCACGAGTTTGTCGAAGCTGCACCAGACTTCGATGCCATTGGCGAGAGTGCGGGCTTTGGGAGAATCATCCGTCATCGTCGCTTTGGATGGTGTCAACGGCATGGATGACTTGAGCGGGCCGCTGGAGTCGCACCTTCATGACAGTCCCTCCGCATCCAGCCAGGATTCCAGATCGGCGAGTGCGGCTCGGACGCATCCACCGCTGCCGACCGCAATCCGAAGGGAGGTCGCTTCATCGACGGGCCAATGGCGGCGGAGCATGACTGCGATTTCCTCAGTGGTCGGGGCGGCGAGCTTGATCGACTGGAAGCGCGTCTGGAACCGCTCGGTGAGCAGGTCGAGTTGCAGGTTGCTGGTGCCGATCACGGCGCGACCCGGCGGCAGTCGGTCGAGGTAGCTCAGGAGCAAGTCCTGTGCGTCCCGCGTGCAGCGATCCATTTCGTTGATGATCTTCACCGAATAGACTCCGAACAGCGAACAGACACCCAGCGTGCCCATCCACTGCTTCACGGTTTCAACGGTGACGAGCTTGCCGTTGAATTCCTCGACGGCGAAGCGGGTGCCGGCCAACTCGTCGGCCACCATGTCGGCGATGCTGGTCTTGCCGACACCGGGCGGGCCGTAGAGCAGGATTTTCACCGGAGCCGTGGGATCGTCGTGGAGCTTGCGAGCTTTGGCGACAAGGCGAGCGGCGACGGTGGCGGCGGGCCCGCAGAGGTCATCGGGTCCGGTAGGACGCCACGCCAGCGGTGGGCTTGTGGGGCGTGGCGGCAGGGTTGGGAGAATCTTCAAGGGTCGAGACATGGGGATCTAAGTTGGGGTTGGTGATGGCCTTTGCGACGGCCTCCGCGCCCTTGCGGTAGAGGGTGACGGCGAGCAGTTCGCCATCCACCAGCACCGACCAGTAGCGCGTGAGGTAGCCATCGGGTTTGCGGTATTTTTCGACTGCGACCTTCATCAGAAGTTGTAGTCGTGGAAGTGATGGCGGCCGGGAATGACCGACTCGCCGTTGGTGGTGCGGATCCTGTGGTCTTTGCGGCGGCTGGCACGATGGATCACACCCTGCGGATTCGGCTGATAGGCATACCGCTGTTCGGCGTTGTTCACACAGTGGCCGGCGAACCCGCCAGGGACGATCTCCGGTTTCCAATCGTCGAGAGTGGCGATGTCCTCCTGCATCCAGAGTGTCTTACCGCTCGGGCTGACGCGGATCACCGTGCAGGCGGTGCGGTCGGAGTAGTGGCAGACGGTCGCGCCACCGCCGACGGTCGGGTTCCATTCCGGTGCGCTCATTTGTTCCAGCCCTCCCTGCGGATACGGGTCTTCAAGGTGTTGGGCGACAGGCCGAAGTGGTCGGCGGTCTGCTTCACACTGCGGCATTTCAACCAGTGGGCTTTCACCTTGGTCCAGTGCTCGTCACCGTGGCCGGGATTGCCGACCTTCTTGGCGGGCTTGGATACCTTCGCCTTGGGTGGCGTGGCCTCCGCAGGCGTTGGTTCGGCCTCAGCCGCGTCGGCAAACGCGTCGTAACGTCCCGGGCTGGCTTCGGGTTCGGAGCGGGTGATCGACACGACGTTCGCGGCAGGCGTGACGTTGTTGCCGTCGCCACCGGCGAGGATCTCCGCGACGATCTCGCGGATCAGTGGCACCGGGATTTCGGTGATAGTGAAGACCAGTCCGTTGAGCGTCTTGCGCCCGAGGGACTGCTTGAGGAATTTCAAAGCCTCGCCTCGGGTGCGTCCCTGGTAGCGGCCTTCGAATACGTTGGCTTCCTTGTCGTCGCAGACGATCTAATACATCCTGTTATACGTCTGGTTTTCAACATCTTGCGTCAGCAAATGACTGCAAATCCAGGCATTTATCAAGGTCATTTTTCACCGGTCCCGCATCCCCCGGCATGTTCCGGCAAGCCCGGTGTCAGATCGTGTCAGAAATCCGGCCATCCGCGACAGATCGACCGGCGGCAGGGACAGATTCCGGGGTGCGAGGGAACAGATTTAGGCGGGGAGTCCGGCAACTGATCGGCTATCTATTTCTGACTGCCTTCCCAATATCGACGACTATTCGAACCTGAAACCAAGTAAAGCTCAAGATCCACAAACACAAAGGCAACCATCCCGCCCAAATCCATAAGCGTTCACCCATGCTTATTTCCCTAGCATCACCAATTGCCATGAGCTTGTCATGAATTCGTTCGGCGTTCAGAAATGAGGTCACAGTCCAAATCGCATAGCCAATAGGTAGTTCTACCAGAAAGGAGCCGAAAAGGAGTATGATTCTTAGGAACTGCGTGACCATAGTTGAATTCACGTAGGACGGATTCAAGGGCGCGAAATTACTCATCGCTATTTACTTGCGCATAGAATCAACGGCTTGCCGGATTTTTTCGTTGAAGACAGAATCGCCATTTGCCCTTTGAGCTTGTTCGAACTGTTTGAGGGTCGAATTCCTGGTTTCAGGTGGCAACGCAAGGATCTGCTCCAACACCTGTTCCTTGATCACCGGTTCCGATTCTCCCGCATAGTTTGTGAGAAATTCTGTTAGCAGGGCGAAATCACTCGTTAATCGAGGAAAAAGCCTAAGCCCTATTTGTCGATATATCGGATTCCTCCCACGAGCAATCTCCTTCCAACCAGCTTTCCCCTCCTCATCTAATTCATGCGGAGGCTCAATAACATCGATGGATTCCTGACTTATGACTGCCAGAATGGCATCACCTCGTGTTTGAGGTAATTCATTGCAGCGTCTCCGAAGCAGAATGTAGGCTTGGCCGCTTGTTTCAGGATCGTTTAGCCATCCCACATACAGCCCATATACTCCCGCAAGAGATCCACGGTCAAAACCCTCCAAAGTTTGGCCACTTTGGAGGTACCCCATAAGCGTCTCCGGCACCTGTGCTTTTGTCATCTGTATCCCTTCACTGAGCTTAGCGGTCTGCATTGCCTCGCTGTCCGTTAATGGCTCGGCGAAAGGCCCGATCCAAAGATCACCCCATGACTTCAGCATAGTGGGGATCCTGGGTGCGCCAGCCCGCATTTCGGCGAATGCAACTTCAAGAGACGACGGGAATCCTCTTCCGCTTTTGACTTCAAGTGACAGCGAAGCAGTATTCGACACAGAGGTTTGCTCTGGCAATGGTTTGGCAGATCCAGAAGGTTCAGCAATGGGTTTTGCCTTTTCCCTTTCGCATGAAAGACAAATTAGCGAGTTGAAAAGGCACAAGATCGTGAGCGCTTTCGATTTCATTGACTAATGTTATGGTCTCGGCTTAGAGGATTGAAACATAAGGAATGTATTAGTGTAGTAAGGCATACCGTTGTGTTTGGAACCCTTGTAGAGAAGGCTTAGAGTCCCATTTGGCTTTTTATAAGCCAAGGCGCATGAAGTAACGCCGCTGTCGAGGAACACCATCGTAATAGGCGGCAATGAGCCTGATGGTGTTGTCGCTCCAGGAATCAGAGGAACTCCTGAACCAACCGCAGAGTGGTATAGGTCAACTGTTTTGCCCTTTCCCACATCTCCATTCTTTCCCATAATAACAAAAACCATCAATTTTCCTGAGCTTCCAATTGGAGCGTTTCCTACGAGCGAATTATTGTAATTGCTGCGATCAGGACTTGTGTAACTGCTGGATAGACCACCCATTTGAGTCAGCATATATGAAGGGTCAGGGGGCGGACTGAAGTCTGGAGCGAAATTAGGACCAACGCTGATTTGGCCGTTTGGATACTGTGCAACATATTTCCCACCAGCTTGCGGAGGCGTTGTCCCTGGCAGCGGGTCCGGTCCCGCCAATGCGCTTCCTTTCATCTGCGTTCCCGGAATATTTGTATTCTCGTCAAAATGGTCATTGGAAACTGGGCTTTGGGTGGCATTCAATTCTTTCAAGCGCCCTTGACATCTGTCCGTGATTTGCGGGTCGCCCAGCAGAGACATCGCAGCCGCTTCGGCTGATGAAAGTCCAGATGTAAAACCACACTGGTTACCGTTGATTACCACTGTCATATTCGGGTCATGGTCCATTACCTCAGAAATTCCTGCGGCTTCTCGGTAGGTATATGCTGAGAAATTTCCAACCATCCCTGCCTGAATCCAATTGTCGCGGGCAGGCTCGTAAAGTTCAAATGGCAAAACGTAGGTTCCTTCTTCACGCATCAGGCAAAGACGGAAAAATACGGAATCATATTCTCTTTCATGGACAAACAGTTCTGTGTTGTTTTCCATGACATAATCATTAGCTGCTTGAAAATATTTCCCCGCCCCAAAATCCTTCACCACAGTGAGCTTCATCTTCGCGGCTTCGATTTCTTGGCCAGGGAAACCGACTTTGATTTTTAGAACCAAGTCGCCTTCGAACTGCGGGTTGGCCTCTGGATAGGCTAGGGTTCCATCCACTCGCATGAAGAGTTCGTCGGGAAATGGATTTGAGGAAGAAACCTTGAATCTACTGGTCGGCGAGAGGTTCACCTTGTCTGCCGCGTTGCACTCGCGAGTCTTGTAGAAGGAAAGTCCTCCGATGGCCGGATGATCGAGCCAAACTTCTCCCTCTGTGATGCGGGGTTTGATGATGATTTTCTCTGCATCGTCATCGTCTTTCTCGTTGGCAGGTTTGGCGGGATCGGAATCCTCCTGGTCCCAAATGCCGTTGGAAAGTTGATCGTTGTGGAAGATAAATTCTGTGCCTTCGTCCCTAATTGCCTCCGACGCATCGCTCGCAAAAGCGGCCACTCGGGGTGGATTGTCAGAAGCGGTGATCTGCCCGTCATTGTTTAAGTCGGAAACCAGCTCCACCGGCAGGATGTTCAACGCCCCAAGTCGGACCGGGTTATTTGTTTCGACAATCGGGAGGACATCCAGACTGAGAATGTGGGCCTGATCCACGGTTGCGTCTCGCTCGATAAAGAGCACCAGACCTTCGGGCGAAGTGAGCTGTGGATAGAGATCTGTATCCGTTGCCAGGATTTCGATTTTGCCGTCTGTCGGAATTGTGAGTGGGGTGAATGTGCCGCCGCTCTGCGTCTGCGCCAACCATCCGGTTTGTGGTGCCGCGTTGCCAGTTGTGCCGGTGCCGATGTTCAAGCGGTATCCTTTGGAATACGTGAAATGCTGCTGCGGTGGGTAAATCTTGATGACGATTTTCCGCCATTCCTCCGAGCCCATCGCCATGTACTTTTGATCGTATTCGCTCGTCACGCTTTCCTGAGGAAGCCCGGGGTATTCCACGGTGCCTGAGGCGTGCGGGGTGATTTTCGCGTCCCTGCCCATGAAGTTGGTAACTCCATGAAGCTTCAACTGGCCTGCTGCAGTCGTGAGGACATTAACGGATCTCAGGATGCGGCTATTCGCACCCGCTAGCGAAGCCACCGGCCAGTTGGAAGAGAAGAATGGCTTCCATTCAGTGCCGTCCAAGTAACGAATGATTGCATGTGTGTTGAGAGGGAGCACCGCATCGACGAGGCTTACGCTGTCGAAGTGGGACTGACCGGGAGACAAGGTCGCGTTGATTCCAGCTTGGCTCAGTTCGAACTGGAGCGATTTGGCGCTGCCATTGTTAAAGACAAAATCCACATCCATGCCGGTGGCAAGAGCCGCATAGTCCTGTTGCTCAACCACGTTGGGAGGGCTTCCCGGAGACCCTGAAATTTTCAGGTAAGGAATGGCAAGTTCCGGCAATAGCAGGTCTGAAACGCCGCCATTCGAATTCATGACCTTCATGGTCTTCGGCCCGCGATAGACCATGTTTGTTCCGCTGTTCTTCGCGACGAAATGCTGATTCACTTTCATCCCGTTGATGTGCGTCATCACATGGTATCCCCATGAGTCTTCCGATGATACAAACGGCAGAGTGATGATTTTCCCTTCCCACTCCGCCACGTCGATGCGGGCGAGGTTGAGCCATGAAGTCGCCTGTTCCGAATCCCGGAAGCGGAGAGTGAGATTTTGAATGGTGAGCGTAGGATAGTTCGCCGTCGTTTTGGCCGCCCATGTGAGAAGGAAACGTTGGCTGGATCCGATAGGACTACCGATGGCGGTGATCGTGGCGGTTTCCTCGGTGCCGTTGAGGAAGAAGGCGAGATTGGATGCCGTGGGAGCGGGGCCTGCGGGGTTGCTGACCGTGAGGACGAATTTCACGGTTTCGTCCTTGATCAGGTTGCTGAGGGGATTGCCGGAAGCGTTTTCCGTCGCGATGTGCGGTGCCGGGCCGCGAGGATCGTTAGGAGCTGCATCTTCTGCGTCAGGAATGCCGTCGCCATCGGCATCAGCGAAGGCAAGCGCGCTGACCAGAGGGTCGCTGTCGAGGGGGTCGGGGATGCCGTCACCGTCGGTGTCCTGATTCAGGGGATTGGTGCCAGCCATGAATTCCTGCCAGTCGGAAATGGTGTCGCCATCGCTATCCGCAGCATAGGGGTTGGTGCCAGCGAGGAATTCCTCGTGATTCGCGAGGCCGTCATAGTCCGAATCGACGTCAGAGACAGAGACACGCCAGAAGCGTTTGTCGGAGTCATTGACGTCGAAATAATAAGTGGATTCGCCACCATATGCGATAAAGGGGCTGCCGACCGGAAGCCAGCTTCCTTGCGTTAAATCCGGTGAGAAAAACAGCGTGTATTGCTTTCCGGCGAGGGTCGGCCAGGTGACGGTGACGGTTTCCGGGCTGTCGAGATAGATTTCGTTGAATTCGTCCGGTTCGCTCCACACCGCAGGGATGTGGCCGGTGACGGGACGGATCATGCCATCGGGAGGATTGGGATCGAAGGGATTGGTGCCCGCCTCCGCTTCTTGGGCGTTGGTCCAGCCATCTGCATCCGGGTCAGCTTGCGGATCGAATGATGAATCGAACAGGTTGCCGTTGTTGAATTCCCTCTCCCAGAAATCACTGACGCCATTGCTGTTCGTGTCCAGAATGGCGAAGGCGGCGGGTGCCAGCAGCCAAGATGAAAGGGCAAGAAGAGAGCGCTTCACTTTGACTCTCCTTTCCCGTTGGCGGCGGGTTTTTCCGTGCGCCAGAAGTTGAGGGTGATGTCCTTGGGCTGCGGAGGATTTGCCTTCAGATATTCCTCGCGCTCGATGCGGGCGCGTTCGCGACCCTCGTAGGCGGTTCTCAGCCGTTCCAGTTCGCTGTTGTAGAGGTCATGAAGCGACTGGATGACAGCCATTTCTTCAACAGTGGGCTGACGTTCACCGGCTATTTCAAAGGCGGCCTTGCCTTCAGGGAACTCGGGGAGGTCCGGCGCATCGTATTCCCGGCCTTTGGCAGCGTAGAGTTCGGCCATGCGGTCGATGTCCACGTTTCCCCAACCCATCAACATGTGATGGGAGTCACCGGCGGTGTCGGCGAAGGAATTGATGCCACCGGCGATCAGGGCGAAGTCGGCGGAAGACCAGAAGGTGATGGTCCCGTTTCCGCCCATCGGCCACCAGCGGACCAGCGTGCGCGGGGGACTGTCCTTGGAGCGGAAAACGGTGGCACCGAGGAACAGCAGTTCGTTCTTGGGATGGGTCTCGCGATATTCTGCGAGGCGCGCACTGAATTCGGCGTCCGGTTCGCCGATGGCGATTTCCGCAGGTGGGGGCGGCGGAGGCAACGCGATGGGTTTGATTTCGCGGATGGTGATCGTGCGCCCGCCCTGTTGGTGGGTCGCAGTGGAGAGAACGTCGCTGGCGGGAATGACATACTCGGGTTTCGGCGGTGAGGGAGGCGGCGGCGTGCCGTCCGGGATTTCACCGAGGATGCGGGCGGTGGTCGGCTCCGCAGGGGTTGCTGTTTCAAACTCACTCGAAACCGAACTGAGATCGTCCTGAGAATGCGCCAGAGTGGCGGCGGCGAGCAGGACCGGGATGATTCGTAATGATGATTTCATGGGAAGGCGGATCATGTCCTTCCTGGTGGACGGGGAGTTCAAAAGCTGGCAAGAGTCAGCCGCAACGGCCTTTAGCCGTTTCCCCGGAGGTAGCGGCCTGGACATGCGCCGCTGCCTCCCCGGCCATTTGGTCGGTTTGGCAGCATCGTTGCGGTCGATGCCGACCGCTCTCACCAGGGTTTTGAAGTCCCTGCCCACCGAAGTGGACGAAGACATCCCATGGCACGGAGCATGAGTCGGCAAGAATATTCTGTCCGCAAATCATGCGCGCCGCTGTGCATCAAATCTGATTTCGCACAGAGAGGCGATGGCGGCATCAATCGCCTGCCACGCCGATTCGAGGAAGGCGAGACGAGCCGTCACGCTCTCGGTGGAGAATGGCATGACGCGATGCCGTGCCAGTATCTCCAGGTGCCGCCGGGCGAACGGGTAGGTCTTCGCCGCGTCTGGTCCACCGGCAGCGATGCCGACATACTCGGTCGCGGCAGCGATGGCCGCCTGCAGTTGCTCCCTGACATCAACAAGACCCTGCCGAAGCTCGCTTTCCATTTGGGCCTGCCGGATGCGGAGCGTCATGGGATAGCCGATGGCGGTTTGCTCTTCCCTGAGCCGTGCCGCATCGAGTCGGCAGGAACACTGCTTGAGCAGGTCGGGAAGCTCATTGGCGCGGTGAAGCGTGATGGCCAGCGTTTGCAGTGCGCCGGGAATCAAGGAGAGACGCTCCACCGTTTGGCGGAACGTCTCGATGCGGATGTCGTTGGGCAGGTTCATGGCGTGGGCGAGCGTTCGGGTTATCCCTTGGCGAGCACCTTGCGGAATGCTTCGCAGGCGGCGACCATGCGCTTGTCCTCGGCCACGACCTCGGCATGGGCGGCTTGAACTTTTTCGAGCCAATTGAGCGCACTCTGCAATCCAGCGACGCGTTGGCTTGGTGCATCCGACGTGAGATTGGCGGCCCGCCATGCTTCGTTGCGTAGGTCATCCTGCTTGCTGGCGAGTGCCAGCGGACGGATGGCATCGACCACGACCGGGTTTGCCAGTTCGACCTTACGGACTTCCGGGTCGAGTTGCGCGGCATGCAGGAGATGAAGGAATGCCTGAGCCGCTTGCTTGGGCGTGGCTTCGATAATTTTGCGCCATTCCTCATTGGCGGCGTTGAATCCCTCCAGAGTCTCGTCGATCAGCGTGGCAAGCTCGGCCTGCTGGCGTGGCAGACGGGCCTGCTTGATGATGACGGTTTCCTCGGCGCGGGTCAGGTCGCCCATGTGCTTACGGGCTTCTAACTCATCCTGGCAATCGCCGATGCGGGCGCGGATGGCGTCTCGCTCGTGGATTGCAGTGTCGAGGGTGGAGATTTCAGCGTGGAGCGTGCCGAGCTTCTGAACGAGTGAGCGGAACGCGGCGGTTTTGGGAGTCGATTGGTTGAACATGACACCAATCGGGCCGTGTCAACGAATCGTCGGGTTTTCCGCGCTATGCCTCGGATCGCGGCACCGTTCCCGGTGACGGCTCACCCTGCCCGTCGCGGGTCAGGACAGGGCGAGCGTCATTCGTGCCGGTGAGAGCCGCTGCGACGGCCAGCGCCCCCTTGCGGTAGAGCGTGACGGCGAGCAGGTCACCATTCACGAACACCGCCCAATGGCGGGTGGGCCAGCCGTCGCGCTTCCGGTATCTGGTGACTTCGACCTTCATTTGCGCCATCCCTCGCGGCGGGCGCGGGTTTTGATCGAGTTGGGCGACAGTCCGAATTTCTCGGCGGTCTTGGCAACGCTGCCGCACTCCTGCCAGAAGGCGCGGGCCTGAGTCCAGAGGTCGTCACCAAGGCCGGGGTTGCCGGTTTTCGCGGCGGTGGGTTTGGCCTTGGTCGGCTGACCTGCCTTGGATGGCGTCACCTTCGCCTCTGCCGCGTCGGCGGGCGTGGCGGGATGTTCGACCTGTGGAGCTGGCGCGGGTGCCGGTGTCGGTACGGTGGCCGGCAGATTGCCACCGAGGATTTCCGCGACGATCTCACGAATGAGCGGCACGGGGATTTCGGTGATGGTGAAGACCAGTCCGTTGAGGCTCTTGCGGCCGAGGGTGTCCTTGAGGAACTTGAGTGCGCCGCCACGGGTGCGGCCTTGATAGCGACCTTCAAAGAGCGTGGTGTCTTTGTCGTCGCAGGCGATCCAGTATAGTTTGTCCATGATTTCAGTTGGTTGGTGTTTGGTTTGGGGGAGAGTGTTTTACTGAGGCAGCGGGCGGTTGATCTGGATGGTGCGGCCCTTGGTTTCCCCGGCGTAGTAGCTGCTGGAATCCACGCGGCGGGCGCGGGTGTTGCGGTTGCGGAGCTTGCCGTAGTTTTCCTCAACGAAGCGGGTGATGGCCGCTGTCTGGTCCACGACCACCAGTCCGTATGCCTGGCGCTGGTCGGTGCCGTAGGATTGTTCGGCGCGATCCTTCGCCGCCTTGAGTTCGGCGTTCAGGCCATCACGGAGACCCCGATAGTAGGATGCCTTGTCGGGATTGGGCCGCGTCCGCTTGAACTCGTTCCAACAGCGGAAGAAGGTTTGCCGCAGGTAGTTGAAGGCGTAGATGGCAAAGTCGATGTCGGCGGCGGCACCGATGATGTCCACCGGCGTTCCCTTGCCGCTCGGCATCAGGATGGTCTTCACGTTGAAATGCGACTGGAGCAGCGAGAGGATCATCAGGTCGGCAGGGTTGAGGGTCTTCGGCAGATCGACCTTGCCCTTGTTGACGGTGAAGCCTGCGCCGCCGGTCTCGCCGCGTTCCATGCGGAGCAGTGCGGAGTCGATGTTATGGCGGGTCATGAGTTCCTGAGCTTTGGCCAGTGCGACCTTCGCTTCGTTCTCGGTGGCTCCGC